>Ga0196976_1001316_pt1 | contig 11533 bp, 14 predicted proteins | sample S3v_513CmetaG_FD_148644 | JGI IMG/M metagenome (GOLD analysis project Ga0196976, IMG submission 148644) | Soil microbial communities from Anza Borrego desert, Southern California, United States - S3+v_5-13C | ecosystem: Environmental > Terrestrial > Soil > Desert | place: USA: California...
ATCTCCCATGCGGCCGGCGAGGCGTAGAGGAAGCGCAGCTCCGGGTCGAGCCGGGCGATCATGTCGGTGGCGTTCTCGGCCAGCAGGCGGTAGCGCCCCTCGCTGACCCGCATCGCCTCCTCGGCCAGGATGATGTTGGTGATGCTCTCGTGGCTGACCACGGCGCGCACCGGGCCGTCGCCGGCCAGCCGGCGGACGCGCAGGTTGTACCAGCGCCGCTCCACCCCGGCGTGGCTGGCGTAGGGCAGCAGGAATTCGTTGCGCCGCCCGTCCAGCACGGCGCGGATGCCGGCCGCGGCGGCGCGAGCGCCGTCGGCGTTCGGGTTGTCGGCATCCTGGCCGGCGGCGTCGCACGCGGCCAGGTAGTTGCCCCCCGGCGGCACGGCGCCGAGCAGGCCGCCGCCACCGGTGAAGCCGTGCCACGCCTGGTTGGCGGCGATGATGGCACCGTCGGCGTCGAGGATGACGATGTGCGCGCTCATGGAGTCGAGCACCGTGCGCACGAAGCCCGCCCCCTCCTCGGCGGCGCGGCGGGCCGCGTCCTCGCGCCCGATGCTGCGCAGGCCCAGGGCCGTCAGCCCGCCGAAGGCGAACAGCCCGACCAGCAGAATGCCGCCGTTGCGCAGCGTGCGCAGCCGCCAGTCGGCCAGCACGGCGTCGAGGTCGAGCCCGACCGTCATCACCATCGGCAGCGCCGCCGCCCGCCGGTAGGCCAGCACCCGCATCACCCCGTCGTGCGGCGAAGGGCCGATGTAGGTGCCGTTCGGGGTGCGGGGCAGATGGGCGCGGAACAGGTCGCCGTCGGCGATGGACAGGCCGACGTCGGTGTCCAGCATGGGCTGGCGGGCGATCACCTCGCCGGTCTCGCGGTACATGTTGATGGTGGTCGGAACGCCGATGTCGAGACCGGCGTAGAAGGCGCCGAAGTAGGAGATATCGAGGAAGGCCACTACCACCCCGGCGAAGCGCCCCTCGGCGTCGGTCAGGCGGCGGCTGAGCGTGAAGGAGCGGCTCTTCAGGATCCGGCTGACCACGGCGGCGCCGAGGTGGACCTCCTCGCCGCGGTCCCGGTGCGCGACGAAGTACTCCCGGTCGGGCACGGACAGCGTCGGCGGCGGGAACGACACGGCGCTGACCAGCACCCGCCCGCCGGCGTCGAGCACCACCAGCGAGCCCACCTGCGGCAGCATGTCGACGCCGCGGCGCAGCCGGTCCCATTCCTGGCGCGACACGGCGAAGCGCGCCAGCCCCTGTTCGCGGATCCGCTCGGCGACGCGCTGGATCAGCAGGTCGCTGGCGTCGAGCGCGCGCAGGGCGTGCTCCTCCAGCAGGCGCACGGTGTTCTCTGCCGCTAGCGAGGCGCGGTCCACCGTCTCGTCGTGGTCCTTCACCGTCTCCAGCGCCACCGCCCCGATGCCCAGCGCGGCGCCGGCCAGGAACACGGCGAGCAGGACGCCGCGCGGGCTGGGATGTCTCAGGCGGAAGGGGACCATGGCTGCTCGAAGGCTGGCGGCGCGGGCGGCGGAAGCGGAAATTATACCGTAAGTCTTAGGCGATTCGTATGCGTCACGATAACGTGGATGCGGGATAAAAGCCCGCCAAATCCCGACGTCCGGTTGCGGCCGCTCCGCTGGCCCCTTGCGCCGCGGCATCGAATACGGCCAATTTGCCCGGCGGCAGCGGGTCTGGCAGCGGGTCTGGAGGACGTGATGGAGCGGGTGGAGTGCGTGGTCGTCGGGGCCGGCGTCGTGGGCTTGGCCGTGGCGCGCCGGCTGGCGCTGGCCGGGCGCGAGGTGATCGTGCTGGAGGCGGCGGACGCCATCGGCACCGGCACCAGCTCGCGCAACTCGGAGGTCATCCACGCCGGCATCTACTACCCCACCGGCAGCCTGAAGGCGCGGCTGTGCGTCGCCGGCCGCGAAGCGCTCTACGCCTTCTGCCGCGAGCACGGGGTGGAGCACCAGCGCCTGGGCAAGCTGATCGTCGCCACCGACGACACGCAGGTGGCCAAGCTGGACGCCATCCGCCGGCAGGCGGCGGCCAACGGCGTGGACGACCTGCGCCCGGTCGATGCCGCCGAGGCGAAGGCGATGGAGCCGAACCTGCATTGCGTGGCGGCCCTGCTGTCGCCCTCCACCGGCATCGTCGACAGCCACGGCGTGATGCTGGCCCTGCAGGGCGACGCCGAGGAGCACGGCGCCATGCTGGCCTTCCACAGCCCGCTGGCCGCGGCCCGCGTCGAGGACGGCGGCATCACCGTGGAGGTCGGCGGGGCGGAGCCGATGCGCATCGGCTGCTCGGTCCTGGTCAACGCCGCCGGGCTGGGCGCCTGGGACGTGGCGCGCGCCGTCGACGGGCTGCCGGCGGGTGCCGTGCCGCCGCGGTTCTTGGCCAAGGGAAATTACTACGCGCTGGGCAAGGGGCGCTCGCCCTTTACCCGCCTCGTCTACCCAGTGCCCGAGGACGGCGGCCTAGGCGTGCACCTGACGCTGGACCTGGCGGGACAGGCGCGCTTCGGCCCGGACGTGGAGTGGCTGCCGGGATCGGACTTCGACTATTCGGTCGACCCGCGCCGCGCCGACGGCTTCTACGCCTCCATCCGCCGCTACTGGCCGGACCTGCCGGACGAGGCGCTGGTGCCGGCCTACTGCGGCATCCGCCCGAAGCTGAGCGGGCCGGGGGCGCCGGCCGCCGATTTCCTGATCCAGGGGCCGGCGGACCACGGGGTGCCGGGGCTGGTGAACCTGTTCGGCATCGAGTCGCCCGGCCTCACCTCCTGTCTCGCCGTCGCAGACGCGGTGGCCGACGCGCTGGGATGACGGTGACGGCGGCGTTCCCGCCGCGCCGCAATCTTGACCGGGGAGCCCGCCTCCCCATCTAATGGACTACGGGCAGCGCCGCCTTCTCGCGCGGGCTGCCTCCCACCGGGCGCCGGAGCACGGGCCCACGCTGCAACTCGCTCACGTCCGAGGAGGATGCGCCATGTCGACCCGCCTCTCCCTGTTCAACAGTCCGCTGCTGCTCGGCTTCGACCAGTTCGAGCGCACGCTGGACCGCATCGCCAAAAGCTCGGCCGAGGGCTACCCGCCCTACAACATCGAGCAGATCGGCGACGACGGCCTGCGCATCACGCTGGCGGTGGCCGGCTTCACCAACGACGACCTGTCGGTGCAGATCGAGGACAACCAGCTCGTCATCCGCGGCCGCCAGCAGGACGACCGGTCCCGCGTCTACCTGCACCGCGGCATCGCCGCCCGCCAGTTCCAGCGCAGCTTCGTGCTGGCCGAGGGCATCGAGGTGGTCGGCGCCACGCTGGACAACGGCCTGCTCAACATCGACCTGAAGCGGCCCATGCCCGAGCCGAAGGTGCGCACCATCAAGATCGAGCGGCCGACCGCCCAGGGCGACGAAGCCGCCGGCCCGCGCACCATCGACGTCGCCCCCGACCGCTCGGAAGGCTGAGCGTTCCCGGCGCCCGCCATTCCCCTTCTTGAGAGAGAGTTCGACATGAACCCCGCCGCCACCCTCCTGCGCCAGCTGTCGCCCCAGGACTTCGTCGCCTTCGGCGTCGACCACGTCGCCTACGTCAAGGCGGTGGAGGTCGACGGCAACGCCGGCTTCGCCGTGCACGCCGCCGACGGCACGCCGCTGACCGTCCTGCCGAACCGCGACGTGGCCTTCGCCGCCGTCCGGCAGAACGACATGGAGCCGGTCAGCGTCCACTGACGCGGGTCCACGCCTCCGCCGTCCGCGACCGCCTTCTCCGTCCTCCGCCTTTCCATCGCGGCCGGAAAATGTGCTATGCCCGTGGTGGGGCCGCCCTGCCATGGGTCGGTCCGACATGCGACGGGGCCGCTGCCCCACCTTGTTTCGAGTCCCGACAAGATTATCTTGGGGGGCATCGAGGGGGTAGCCCGAACGGTTTAGAGGAGAGTGGCCGTGGACGGCGGTCATCCTGCGAGCGAGCCGAGTGCCGACGCCGCGCGCCGCAAGTCCTGGGAGGACGAGGCGCGCGACGCGCTGCACATCATGCCGCTGTCGGCGATCCCGCTGGAGACGCCGGGGCTGCAGCAGGCGCGGCTGATCAAGAACGTCCGCCTGCAGACCGTCATCGAGATGTTCAACGACGTGTCGGCCGGCAGCGGCCAGATCGCGCCGCGCGACGTCGCCGTCTATTTCGAGTCCTACAAGGAACAGGTCGAGCGCGACCTCGTGAAGATCGAGAAGATCGCGCAGGCCGCCAGCTTCGACGTCTACACGCTGCGCCTGGAGCTGCGGCGGCTGAACATCAACATCAACGACCATGCCGCCCTGACCCTGTCGGACCGGAAGAAGTCCGAGCTGACGAAGTACATGACGGTGTTCACCCGGCCGCTGATCGAACACGTCTACGGTTCGGAAGACGTCAGCATCCAGAGCGTCGACGACATCATCCGCATGTTCGCCAACCCCAACCGGGAGGAGGCGCTGCAGAACCTGCGCATGATGGCCGACCGGTTGGACATCGGGCTGATGGACATCCCCAACTTCCTGGAGGAGTACGGCGACATCTTCCTGTCGCTGGCCTACTTCAAGAAGTGCCTGGACGACATCGTCCCCGAGGTGCAGCGGTTCCTGGCGTGGATGGCCGAGGTGCGCGGATCCAACGAGATCAAGCGCGACTTCCGGCAGGCGCGGATGCTGGACGACATCTCGCGCGACCTGACGGACATCACCACCTCGATCACCGGGCGGTTCGAGAGCTTCGACAACCGGTCCAAGGACTTCTGGCGCGACATCAACGCCCAGACCTTCCGGTCCATCCGCGAACTGATCACCGCGCACCACGTGACCATCGGCGGCGTGCTGTGCGGCCTTGCCGTGAAGATGGACCTGTGGAAGGCCCGCTTCGCGCGCGGCGGCGGCGGCCCCAACCGGCGGCTGGAGTTCATCAAGTCCGAGATCCTGCCGGGCCTGTCGCACATCAAGTCGCTGGAGCAGACGGCCGCCCGCGGACAGGTGGTGTGAGCCGGGCGGGATGAGCCGGCCTTCCTCCTGACACCATGCTGTCAGGAGGGGTGTCGTACAAAGGGGGCGTGCCGGCACGAACCCCTGACAACGACATCGCCAAGGAAGGACATTCCCCATGCAGACCCCCAACGCCGCCGTCTGGTTCGAGATCCCCGCCGACAACCACGACCGCGCCGTGCGCTTCTACGAGACCGTGCTGGCCGTCACTCTGACGCCGGAGGCCTGCCCGAACACGGGCATGCGGATGGGTGTGTTCCCCGGCGCCGGGGGCGCGTCCGTCAGCGGCTGCGTCGTCACCGGCGAGGGCTACGTGCCGAATCAGCAGGGCGTCGTGGTCTACCTGAACGGCGGCGACGACCTGTCCGAACTCCTCTCGCGCGTCGAGGCGGCCGGTGGCAAGATCGCCGTGCCGAAGACGCTGATCACCGAGGAGATCGGCTACTTCGCGCACATCATCGACAGCGAGGGCAACCGCGTCGGCCTGCACTCGCGCCACTAGCGGGACCCGCCATGCGCCGCGCCGACCGCCTGTTCGACATCGTGCAGGTCCTGCGCAAGGGCCGGCTGGTCACGGCCGCCACCCTGGCGCGGCGCCTGGAGGTGTCGGAGCGGACCATCTACCGCGACCTGCGCGACCTCGCCGCCTCGGGCGTGCCGGTCGAGGGGGAGGCGGGGGTGGGCTACATCCTGCGCGAAGGGTACGACCTGCCGCCGCTCATGTTCACGCGGGACGAGGTCGAGGCCCTGGTGGTCGGCGCGCGGCTGCTGCGCGCCTGGAGCGGCGGCGCGCTGGCGGAGGCCGCCGCCCGCGCGCTCGACAAGGTCGAGGCGGTGGTGCCGGACGGGCGGCGGCGCGAGCTGGCCGACATCCGCGTCTATGCACCCGACGACTGCGCCACCGCCGAGGTGCGCGAGCGCGTGGACCTGTTGCGCGCCGCCGCCAACGCGCGGCGCGTCGTCGCCTTCGACTACGCCCGCGGGGACGGGACGCCGTCGGTCCGCTCCGCCCGGCCGCTCGGCCTGTTCTTCTGGGGCCGGGTGTGGACGTTGGGGGCGTGGTGCGAGCTGCGCGAGGACTTCCGCACCTTCCGCGTCGACCGCATGGCCGAGGTGCGGCTGCTGGAACGGACCTTCGTGGAGGAGCCGGGCCGCAGCCTGGCCGACCTGTTCGCCCAATACGGCGTGGAGTGACGGCGTGGAGCAGGCCGGCGGCTATTGCGTCAGGCTCAGCGCCGTGGCGGCGGGGCCGGCGCCGACGGGGACGGCCAGCGCCTCGAAGGACGGCATGCCGAGGCCGGCCGAGGCGTCGCGGCTGAAGCCATAGGGCTCGGTCGGGATGCCGACGAGGTTGCGGTTGAGCTTGCCGTCGCCATCGACGTCCTGGTAGACGGTCAGGGCGTAGGTCCCTTCCGGCAGGTTGTGGAACGTGGCGGTCACCTCGCTTCCCGTGGCGGGCAGCTCCTGCCCGGCGAAGCGGCGCTCGGCCTTGTAGGCGGCGGCGCTCTCGTACACGCCGACCATCACCTTGCCCTGCTGGGGCTTGACGTTGCGGATGGTTGCGCGAAGCTCCCCGGCCGTGGCCGGGGCGGCCGCGGCCATTCCCAGGACCAGGACCAGGACCAGGGTGAGCAGGACAGCTTTGGACGTCATTCATGCCTCCGTCGTGGACGATTGCCGTTTCATGCCGCGACCGGGCCGCCGGCGGCCAGCGCGGCTGCGCGCGCGGACGGCGGCGCCTTCGCGAATCGCAGGGGACGGCGGTTGGCGATGCGTGAAATGACGGGGCCCGGAATGACGGAGCCCGGAATGACGGTCATGGACATGGCCGGGCGGCCGCGCACCCCCTACCTGCGGCGGCTGTTCGGGCGGCGTCTGCCGGTGCTGGCCGCCACGGTGGCGGTGCTGACGGTGATTGGCCCCTTCGGCACCTTCGCGGACCTGACGGCGGCGCAGCGGCTGGCCTACTGGGGCGGGCTGATCGGGCTGGGGGCGCTGGCCTTCGAGGCCGTGTCGCAGGCGGCCTTCCGCATCCTGAAGCGGCGGGCGCACGCGTGGCGGACGATCCTGGCCGGCGTGGCGCTGACGGTGACGGCGCTGCTGACCGTCTGCGTCGCCACGCTGGAGGTGACGCTGCGCGGGCTGGACTACCTGCACCCGTTGGGGCTGGCGGAGATGTTCGTCTACGTGGCGGTCATCACCGCGCTGGTGACGGCGGTGCCGCTGTGGCTGGAGCTGCGCGACCGCGGGCTGGTCGGCGCGCCGCCGATGCCGGCCGTGCCGGAAGCGGTCAAGGTGCCGGTTCCCGAACCGGCCGCCGGGCCGGTCCCGCGCGAGATCCCCTTCCTGGCGCGCATCCCGGCGCGGCTGGGCCGGTCGCTGGTGGCGCTGGAGATGGAGGACCATTACGTCCGCGTCCACACGGCCAACGGCAGCGACCTGCTGCTTATGCGCCTGCGCGACGCGGTGGCCGAACTGGAGGGATTCGACGGGCTGCAGGTGCACCGCTCCTACTGGGTGGCGGCGGCGGCCGTGACCGGGGTGGAGCGCAAGCCGGACGGCAAGCTGACGCTGGTGCTGTCGACCGGCCTGAAAGTGCCGGTGAGCCGCAGCTTCGCGCCCGCCGTGCGGGCCGCCGGCTGGCTGGAGCGGAGCGGGATGGGTGGGAGCGGGACGGGCTGACACGCGGTGTGCTGACGCGGGGCCGGGCGTGCGGCGGGGCATGCACGGGCCGTGCGGGGATGGCGGCGTCGTTGTGCTGTGTTGTGCTGTCCACGGCGCCAGCACCATCCACACAACGGGTATCCTCGCCGAGGGCATCGTGGCCGGGGGCACTGTCGCCATGGGCATCACGGCTGGCCGGCGGGGTGATCCAGTCCCGCGATTCGTCGGCGCACCAGGAAGGGGCGACCACGTCGGCCGCGGCGTTCAGCCGGGCGCGCGCCTCGCGCAGCAGGGCGTGGTATTCCCAGTAGGTGCGGATGCGGAAGTCGTCGTGCTCGACCCAGGCGTTGCGCAGCGTGCGGTCGTGCATCCGGACCTGCCACGCCACCCAGCGCAGCGGGTGGCCGGCCGCCAGCATCCGCGCCGCCTTGATCCAGTCGCGGTCGGAACGCGGCGAGCGCGGCACGATGCGCCCCTCCTCGCAGGTCGGCGCCGGCGGCTCGCCCAGCGCCAGCGCCCCGTCGAGCGGCGGGGGCCGCTCGCCCCGCGTGGGTGAGGACGGGAAGACGTCGCGCCGGTACGCCGGATCGTACAGCAGCCAGGGCGTCACCCGCCGCTGCCGTTGCGAGCGCAGGCCCAGCGCCGCGAAGCCGTCGGTCGTGTCGCGCGTGTAGGCGCCGTTCGGCAGCCGGAACCCCCAGGCCATGGTGACCATCTTCCTATCCCCTCAGCGCGGCAACGGCAGGTCGGGCTTGTACGCGTCCTGCCAGTCGAGCGGGACACGGTCGGGGCTTTCGTCCTCGCTCTCCGGCCAGGACTTCGGGTCGACCGGCTGCGCCGGGGCGGGCGGCGCCAGCACGCGCGACGGTCCCAGCCGGTCGAGCACCCAGTAGCTGGCCTTCAGGTCGCCCTCCTGCACCGCCTTCTCGATGTTGGCGGCGGCAAGGTGGACGGTGGAGGCCAGTCGCGTCTCCGCCTCGTGCCGCAGGCACTCCCGCTCCCACGCCACGCGGGCGCGGAAATCCTCGGAGATCTGGAGGGCGCGCCACACGGTGTTGCGGTGGCAGCCCATGGCCTGCGCCACCTGCACCACCGGCCAGCCCAACGCCAACCGGTGCGCCGCCAGCGCCCAGTCGCGGTCGGAATAGCGCGACCCCGGCACCAGAACGCCGTCGGCCGGGGCCGGCGGTTCGGACAGCGCGGGGTTGGCGGGCGGCGGGGTGGTGGCGGGCATGGGCGGGGCTCCGGACGCTGGCATTCACAAGGACTATTATCCTATATGGTGGGAGAGATTTTCGCAAGGGGTGGTGGATCGCCCGGCGTCCATCTGTGTCTATCTGTGTTCATCTGCGGCCAAAAACCGCTCACCCCGTTGCGTCCATCCGGGGGGAAGCGGGATTTTAGCCACAGATGAACACAGATGGACACCGATGAAGGAAATGGATTTTTGTCCTTCCGGGGGCGTGCAACCCCCTTCAAGGGCGCCGCGAAATGCGGCACACTGGCACTGTCCGCGTTGAGGAGGACGCACGATGGCCGATCCCGCGCACCGCATCGACCCCGTCACCCTCGAAGAGTTCGAGGCCATGAGCTTCGGCGACCGCAAGGCCGAGTTGATCGACGGCATGATCGTGGTCGCGCACGCCTTCCCGACGTCGCGGCATGGCGATGTCGCCGGCGGCATCCTCGTCGCCCTGACGAATGCACTGCGCAGGGCAAAGCGGCCCTGCCGGGCGCAGACGGGAACCGGCGTGCCCATTCGCCTGGATCGCGACTACAACCTCGGCCCGGATGTGCTGGTGCATTGTGGCGGCACCCGCGAGAAGGGCGGCAAGCCGGTGCTGGTCGTGGAAGTGCTGTCGCCGTCGAACAGCGCCACGGAGATGATGAAGAAGCTGCACGCCTATCAGGCCGTGGACAGCATCATGGACATCCTGCTGGTGGAGCAGGACGCCTACGCCGTCGACCACTGGACCCGCACGCCGGACGGCGCCTGGACCCTGCGCCCGCACCTGAGCGGCCCGGACGCCGTGCTGGCCCTGCCCGCCATGGGCGGGGAATGGCGGCTGGAGGATCTGTACGGGGATGGGTGAGGGAAATGATAATCATTGCCGGCGGCGCTACACGCTGCGCGAACTGCTGACAGGCTCTGCGTTCGAGGAGATGCGGACTGCGTTCGACTGCGGGCCGGATGTGGGACGCGAGGTGATCGACGAGGTGGAGCACATCGGTTTTTCGCGCAAGGATACTAGATCCAAGGGATCAAGCGCAGGGCAATCGCTGCTCTCAAAAGTCTAAATAAGGCAATGGAGAAGGTCGCGGACGAAGACGACCGCTCGATGTCCGCCATGATCAAACGCATCGTCAAATTCTGGCTGATCGAACACGGCTATCTGGTCAGGAAGGACCGCGAGTAGCGGAAAGCCCCTCACCCGGCGCCTTCGGCGCCACCCTCTCCCGGGACGGGAGAGGGTCTGCGCTGCGCGCAGGGTCCCCTCACCCGAACCCTCTCCCCGGAGGGGAGAGGGAACAGGAGGCGCGATCAACCGCACGCACCGTTGTTCCACCGGCACAAGCAGATAGTGGAGGGTGGCATGGGCGAGAAAAGCGGCGTCGAGGTGCCGGCCGGCGGTGCGCAGCGCAATCCGGGCGACGAGGACCGGCCGGGGGCGCGGCAGACGGGGGAGCAGGTGTGCCCGCGGTGCGGTGGCGGCGGGCGGGTGGACGCCGGGCCGTGCCCGGAGTGCGGCGGCAGCGGGCGGGTCGTCGCCATCGTCGGGGATGCATGAACCGGAGTCCGGGGGACCGGAGGCAGAGTCCGGGGCCCCGGCCGGAGGGAGCACGAGGGAGGCGGGGCCTCCCTCGTCGTCTCCACGGAACGTTATGCCGCCAGATTGCGCAGCACAAAGTTCAGCACGCCGCCGTGGCGGTAGTATTCCACCTCGTCCAGCGTGTCGATGCGCAGCAGAAGGCTGTGCGTCTCCGTGCTTCCGTCGGCGCGGGTGATGGTGAGCGTCACGTCCTTGCGCGGGCGCAGGTCCTGCTCGATCCCCGTCACGTCGAAGGTCTCGGAACCGTCCAGCTTCAGGGACTGGCGGGTCAGGCCGTCCTTGAACTGCAGCGGCAGGATGCCCATGCCGACGAGGTTGGAGCGGTGGATGCGCTCGAAGCTCTCGGCGATCACCGCCTTGATGCCCAGCAGCCGGGTGCCCTTGGCCGCCCAGTCGCGGCTCGACCCCGTGCCGTACTCCTTGCCGGCGATCACCACCAGCGGCACCCCCTCCTGGGCGTAGCGCATGGCGGCGGTGTAGATCGGCAGGCGCTCGCCGGAGGGATAATGCTTGGTCTCGCCGCCCTCGACGCCGGGGATCAGCTCGTTCTTGATGCGGATGTTGGCGAAGGTGCCGCGCATCATCACCTCGTGGTTGCCGCGCCGGGCACCATACGAGTTGAAGTCCTGCGGGCGCACCTGATGGCTGATCAGGTACTCGCCGGCCGGGCTGGTCTTCTTGATGGAGCCGGCGGGCGAGATGTGGTCGGTGGTGATGGAATCGCCCAGCAGCGCCAGGACGCGGGCACCACGGACGTCGGACACCGCGCCCGGCGTGCGCGGCATCCCCTCGAAGAAGGGCGGCAGCTTCACGTAGGTGGAGCCGGGCTGCCACGTGTAGGTCTGCCCCTCCGCCGTGGCGATGGAGCGCCATTCCGGCGGCCCCTCGAACACGTCGGCGTAGCGGGAACGGTACATGTCGGCCGACAGCGCGGCGGCGATGGCCTCGTCCACCTCGCGGCTGGTCGGCCAGATGTCCTTCAGGTAGACGGGCTGGCCGTCCTTGCCGGTGCCGATCGGGTCCGTCGTCAG
>Ga0196976_1001317_pt1 | contig 11530 bp, 13 predicted proteins | sample S3v_513CmetaG_FD_148644 | JGI IMG/M metagenome (GOLD analysis project Ga0196976, IMG submission 148644) | Soil microbial communities from Anza Borrego desert, Southern California, United States - S3+v_5-13C | ecosystem: Environmental > Terrestrial > Soil > Desert | place: USA: California...
AATTTTCCGCGTGCGTCTGCTCGGCCGGGGGAGTTTTCTTTGCGGCGCCTGCGCTCGTCATGCGTTCGGCGCGCTCGCGACGCTCGACGGCCGCTGCTTCGTTGCCGTTCACGCCGCGGCCTTCGCGGTGCAGCGACGGACGAATCAATTTGCGGTTGGCGAACTCTTCGGGCTCCGGTGCCCGTCCCACTGCGGTCGAATCCATTCCGTTCTTCATGAAAACTTCTCCCCACTCGGGGTACGGCGCCGTCTCGGTTCGCAGCGTACTGAGTTGGCCGGGATTCGCATGCATCGACACCGGTGACGCGGGTCGCGCACTCGCTCCAGGTTTATGGATGGTGAAATTTGAGACCTACCCTACCACACCGCTGGGACACGCACAATCTGTGATGTTACTGAGATGCGCCCTGGTTGCGAGTTCCCGGCGCCGGCTTCGAAAGTTGTTACAACTCGAGCGCGGCGGAGAATGCGTCGAGCGAGAGGGAGCGCAGCAGGTTGCGTCTCATGCCGGCCTGCACTTCCCCGAGGCGGTCGGCGGCCGCAGCGATCCATTCGAAGCTCACGCCCTTCGACATCGTCGCCAGGTCCTGCTGGATGTCGATGTTGCGCACCAGTTCCGGCGTGCCGTGCTTCAGGAACAGCATGTCCTGGAGCAGCGAATAGAGCGTGGCGATCAAGTAGTCGGTCTTGACCTTGCCCTCGCCTCCGGCGCGGTAGGATTCCGTCGCCCGAAACAGTCCCGAGTGGTCGTCGCCGAGCAGCGCGGTGGTAAGCAGTGTGAGCGCGTCGTTTCGCGACGAGAGATATGCGTTCAGGTCAAAGCGGCGCGCGCGCCCCAGTGCACCGGCCGACAGCCGCGCCACCAGCTTCTTCTGCGCGGCAGTCCATTCCGTGCGGTACGCGAGGTCGCGTTCGATCTCTTCGAACGCCAGTGGCGCGAGTTGCAGCGTGATGCAGCGGGAGCGAATCGTCGGCAGCAGCGAGTTGGCGTTGTCGGCCAGCAGGAAGATCGTGGCGTACTCCGGCGGCTCCTCCAGCACCTTCAGCAGGGCGTTCGCGGCTTCTTTCATGAACGCCGCCTCGCTGAAGATGTAAACCTTGTGCCCGCCTCCCGTGGGACGGTAGTAAACCTGCCCTGTTACCTGCCGCACCTGGTCCACCTTCACCAGCATCTGCGGAGGATCCGGCGGAATCACCAGCACGTCCGGGTGCGTCTGGATCATGATGCGAGTCTCGCGCTTGTCGGTTTCGCGCAGCTGTTCGCGGGCCTCCACTGCTTCGTCGCAGCGCTGCTCCAGCGAGTCGGCTTCCGCGATGCGCTCGCAGTTCCGGCAACGCCCGCAGAAATCGGGCAACCCGCCGGCGACCGGCTTCTCCAGGCAGTTCATCGCCTTGGCGATCATCTGCGCCAGCGTGTACTTCCCGGAGCCGCGCGGCCCCGCCAGTATCACGCCGTGCGGAAAGTGGTCGCGCGCCATCATTTCGCGTACGCGACGGACCGTCTCGGCGTTGCCATGAAAATCGGAGAAAGGCATGAGTGATTGTCGAATTGACGGAGTTTAGGATTTTCGAATTGGAATACTCGCGACCTTCGCCGCACACCTTGAGGTTCGACGATTCGAAAATCCGAAAATTACAAAAATCTCTTCCTGACTTCCGCCACGATGTCTTTGTGCACCGTGTCGGGCTGGCGGCGCGCATCGACCAGGTAAACACGCTGCGTCTCGCGCCCGGCGATTTTCAGATACGCTTCGTGGACGCGGGTGAAGAATGCCCGGTTCTCGCGTTCGAAGCGGTTCTCGTCCACGCCCTCCGCGCTCTCGAACTTCTGCTGATTACGCCGCCGGGCGCGCGCTACGCTCGCCGCCGGGTCGGAATCCATCAGCACCGTCAGGTCCGGCTGCACCCCGCCGCATAGGACGCGATGCATATCGAGCACGGCGTCGCTTCCGAGTCCGCGTCCGCCGCCCTGGTAGGCCTCACTGGAATCCGTGAAGCGGTCGCACAGTACCCACTTGCCGCTCTCGAGGCCGGGCAGAATGACTTCCGCGATCTGCTGCGCGCGGGATGCAAACATCAACGCCAATTCGGCGTGTGGATCCAGTCCCCTCGTGCGGGAATCGAGCAGCACCGCGCGGACCCGCTCGCCGATGGCGGTGCCGCCGGGCTCGCGCGTAGTGATTACCTGCACGCCCGACGCGAGTAACACCTCGGCCAGCCGGTTCAACTGCGTGCTTTTGCCGCACCCATCGAGTCCTTCGAAGGTGATGAACCTGCCACGCTGCTTTCCGGGAGTCACGCCCGCATCATAGCGGAAACCCTGTGCAGAGTTGAAATCAGGCGCTGCGGCGGCTCCGGTCGGCCGCTTAAGTCGTTGCCAATGCAGCTATTTCACGCGCCTCCTTCTCCCGGCGCGATCCCGCAGCCTGCGCTTTCCGCGGTACTGTCTTGCCATCGAACGGCAACTCACGGCATAATAAGCACTTGCCACCAGTGTCAGCCGGACGTGTGTCTGGCCCATCCTGTGGTTTACTCCCGTCGCAGTACCAAAGGTACTCGGGTTCGGGCGAGTCTTTCGCCCACGGCTCTGCGCTCGTAAGGCGCAAACGGGAGCACGCAGCACCCGAATCCTGACCTCGGTCTCGATTTCCGGTTCCCGGTGCACAGATGCCGGGAATGTCGGGCGCTGTTAGAACGAAGAGAGGAATAAGCCTGTGCTGATGATTCGTCTGTCGCGCCGTGGCGCGCGCAAGCAGCCTGTTTACCGCATTGTCGTAATCGAGAAGGACCGTGCCCGTGACGGCCGCTCCATCGAAGTGGTTGGTCTCTACAATCCTCGCACCAGCCCGACGACCATCGAATTCAAGCGTGACCGCGTTGACTACTGGCTGTCCAAGGGCGCCAAGATGTCCGACACGGTAAACAAGCTTTACGGCAAGTCGCCGGCGCCCGTTACCGCGTAAGAGGAAGCGATGCCTGCCGATCTGCGCGCACTCACCGAGGAACTCGCAAAGGCCCTGACCGAAGCGCCTGAACAGGTGCAGGTCGAGGCCCGCGAAGACGGCCGTGGCGTCCAGTTGGACCTCACGGTGGCCGAGAGCGACATGGGTCGCATCATCGGCAAGAGCGGACGCACCGCCCGTGCGCTTCGCACCATCGTCTACGCAGCCGGCGCCAGGGACGAGAAGCGCGTCTCGCTCGACATCCTGGAGTAACCGGCTGCATGCCAGACGCTGTCGCGCACGGTGACCAGCAGCAGTTCGTCACCATCGCAAAAGTCGTTAGGCCTCAGGGACGCCGTGGCGAGGTAGCCGCAGCGCTGTTTACCGACTTCCCGGAGCGATTCGAGCAAAGGCGCACGTTGTACGCCTGGTTCGGCGCCGGGGAGCGACGCGAATTGCAGTTGGAAGAGTTCTGGGCCCACAAAGGCGACATGATCCTGAAGTTCGCCGGCGTGGACTCGATCGATGACGCCGAGCAGTTGAGCGGCGCCGAGATACAGATTCCACGCAACGAGCGCGCGGAACTCGAAGAGGGTGCGGTGTACGTCAGCGATCTCGTCGGATGCGCGGCGTTCGTCGTAAGCGACGATGGTCTTCGCGAGATCGGCACTGTCGCAGATGTGGATTTCGGCGCCGGAGCCGCACCGCTGCTGGTGGTGCGAGACGGAGATCCGAAGCGAGGCGGGAAGGAATACCTGATTCCCTTCGTCGAGGCCTTTACGTCGCGCCTGGCGCTCCAGGAGAAGCGCATCGAGCTGAAGCTTCCGGATGGAATGCTCGAACTCGATGCTCCGCTCAGCGCCGAAGAGAAGCAAGCGCAGCAGCGCGGCGACAAGGGCGAATAGTGCTTTTGTCATCCTGAGCGAGCGCGCCGTCCAGAATGGACGACGGTGCGGTTGCGAGCGAAGGATCTAAACCGCCGCAGGCGCAACCTGTGGGTCGGAAACGCAAAATGAAGTTCGACATCGTCACGATTTTCCCGGACTTCTTTCGCGGACCACTGGATTACGGCATCGTGCGCAGGGCACGAGAGAGCCAGATCATTGACATCAACATCCACGACCTGCGGGCGTTCACGCATGACCGCCATCGCACGGTGGATGATCGTCCGTTCGGCGGAGGCGAGGGCATGGTGCTCAAGCCCGAGCCGGTCTGGGAGTGCATAGAGCCTCTCGGCTACACCTCGCGCGAAGACCGCGCGGGCGGCCGCGCGAAGGAATCGATCATCGTGCTGTCGGCGGGCGGCAGGCTGTTTTCGCAGTCGATTGCGCACGAGTTGGCGCAACTGGACCGGGTGATGCTGCTGTGCGGGCGCTATGAGGGAGTGGATGAGCGTGTGACGGAGTACATGGCCGATCGCGAGATTTCGGTCGGCGACTTCGTCATGAGCGGAGGCGAGCTGGGAGCGGCGCTGGTACTCGACTGTGTGACGCGACTGCTGCCCGGAGCGCTGGGCAACGAGGCTTCGGCAATGACCGAGAGCTTCAGCGCGTTCGTGGCGCCGACAAAGTTCGACGAGCGTGGACGCCCCGAGCCGAACCCGACCAGCCCGTCGGGGGGCCTGCTCGACTATCCGCACTACACGCGGCCCGCGGAGTTCCGCGGCATGCCGGTTCCCGAGGTGCTGTTGAACGGGAACCACGACGAGATTCGGCGCTGGCGGCGACGCCGCGCGCTGGAAAAGACGCTGAGAAACCGGCCTGACCTCCTTGAGAAGGTGGCCCTCAGCAGGGAAGACCGAGCGCTGCTCGAACAGATCGAGCGCGAGACCGTTTAGACCGGTTCCGCGGAAGGTGTCCCCCGGCGGGATAGCGCGGGGACAGCAACTTGGAACTGCTAGAATTAGATTTTGCGGCGTGGGCGCTGCGCCTGCCCGACTGAATAGAAGGAAAACAGCTATGTCTACATCTCCGATCATTGCCAAGCTGCTTGCTAAGGCGCAGCGTACCGACCTGCCTCAGTTTCGCCCCGGCGACACCGTCCGCGTGCAGGTAAAGATCAAGGAAGGCGACAAGGAACGCCTCCAGGCCTTCGAAGGCGTCGTGATCAAGAAGCGCGAAGGCGCACAGCCGAGCTTCACGGTCCGCAAGATGAGCTTCGGACAAGGCGTGGAGCGTATTTTCCCGGTGGGCTCCCGCGTGATCGACAAGATTGAAGTGATCCGCTCGGCCAAGGTTCGCCGCGCCAAGCTGTACTTCCTCCGCGGACTCCGCGGCAAGGCCGCCCGCCTGAAGGAAGTTGAGCGCGCGTAAGTCAGCGTCTCCACTGAATCGGAAAGTTCTCGCCCCGGTATGTCTTGCGACGTGCCGGGGCGATCTTTTCCAGCTACTAAGCTGCTGAGCTACTGAGCTACTAAGCTGCTGAGCGGCTGAGCTGCTCAGCCGCTGCGCCCCTCTTGGTTCCGCCTCGAACAACCCCCACCTTAGCTCCGCCTTTGGCTCCGCGACGTGAGGGCACCACTGATTCGGCAGCTCAGAAGCTCAGTAGCTCAGCAGCTCAGTAGCTCACTACCCCCTATTGCCCGGTTCTCGAACGGTGCGAACCTGATCCCACGTGCCCAGGAAGAAATCCAAAGTCCGGCAGATAGCGGAAGAGCGCGGCATCTCGCAATCCGCGGCCAAGGCCCGTCTGCTCAAGACGCTCCACTGCACGACCCGGTTCGAGAAGCAGGCGTGGGAGTGCGGCGCGAAACTCGTCGCTGGCGTCGATGAGGTGGGCCGTGGCTCTCTGTTCGGCGCGGTAGTCGCCGGAGCCTGCATACTCGATCCCGAGTACCGCATTCGGGGACTGCGCGATTCCAAGCTGCTGGCCGAGAAAGACCGGGAGAAGCTCGCCGCGCGCATCAAGCAGCACTCGATTGCCTGGGCCGTCGCCGCAGTCGATGTGGCCCGCATCGACCAGATGAACATCTATCACGCCTCGCGTCTCGCCATGGCCGAGGCGGTTGCCGCACTGGCGGTCCGTCCCGATCACCTGCTGATCGATGCGATGAAGATCGAGTACGACTGTCCGCAGACGAAGATCATCCACGGAGACGCGCTATCGGCCTCGATAGCGGCGGCCTCCATCGTCGCCAAGGTTCACCGTGACGCGCTCATGCGCGAGTGGGACCCCGTGTATCCGATCTACGGTCTTGCCTCGAACAAGGGCTACTACACGCAGAAACACCTTCGGGCGCTTCGCGAGCACGGACCATCTCCGCTGCACCGCCAGTCGTTCGCGCCTGTGTGGACCGCCGTAGCGCCGCAGGAAGTGCTCGACTTCATGCTGGAGAAGGATGTCGCGGAAGATGACGCAGTGGCGGCAGCAACAGCGGCCCTGAAGCAAGAAGAGACTCTGGCCGATGAAGAGCTTTCCCAACTGCTGACCGACTGACGCGGCACGAACCCTAGAGAACTTCGAGATGGAAGCGGCAGAGCCGCTCGCCATCGGGCGCCAGAACTTCCAGCACCAGGCGCGCGTCCAGCGGTACGTCCCTGGTATCGAATGTCACGCGATACACGCGCTCTTCGAAAAGCTGGTCGGGCGGGACACCGATCAGTTGCGTGGCCGTTGGCTCTACCATCTGCATGTTGATTCCGCGAAACACCTTGAGCCGGAACCGCATGCCCAGCAGGTACTGGTTCATATCCGTTTCACTGGAAACCTTGGTTGGCTCGCCGATCGGGGCATCGCCTTTCAAGGCCGAAGCTGTCACCCGGAATTGCAGCGACTCGGGATAGCTCGACATGGGCGTGCCGTCGGGCCGGGTCACGCTGGGATTCGCGCGCGACCGTAGCACGTGGACCCCGTCGAACGCCTCGGTCTCGACCGAAGCCATCAGGTGGAAGTCGCGCTTGGACGGGAGCAGTTTGAAATGCTCAGCGCCGAGTGGAACCGGAGCCTGGAACGTAAATTCTGAAGGCTGTTCGACGATTGCCAGTTGCGCGGCGGCAGCGTAGCAGGATGTCAGTGCGATAATTACAAGCGCCAGCCGCGCAGCGTGTTTGCGCATCGAACTGGAGTTCGATCCCTGTGACATGGTGCGAAGCTCCGTGTTACATAGATGTGTGATGCAACTGGCGCACCAATCTTGCTCGCAGAAAATTCGCCATGCTTAAGCTGCTGGTCGTCACAGCTCACCCCGATGATGAAGCCAGCTTCGGCGGCGCGCTCCTCCAGGCGCGCGATCGTGGCGCACATACATTTGTGGTCTGCCTGACGGCCGGGCAGGCCGCCACGCATCGCGGCAGCGCAACCAGCGACGAGGAGCTCGCCGCGTTGCGCCGGCGCGAGTTCGAGAGATCGTGCGAGCACCTTCGCGTAACGGAGTCGTGTGTCCTCGACTACCCCGACGGCAGACTCGACCGGCAGGATCTCTGGCAGGTGGTCGGAGAGCTCACGAAGACGATTCGCAAGATTCGTCCGCAGGTTGTGCTCACGTATGGGCCCGACGGCTCGGTGACCGCGCACCCGGACCACGGCATGGCGTCGCTGTTCACCAGCGCGGCCTTCCAGTTTGCGGCGCGCTCCAACCGCTACCGCGATCAATTGTTCGATGGCGTCAGGCCATTTCAGCCGCAGAAGCTCTACTACATGACGTCGGATTTCACTTTGCCCGAACGGCAGCCAGTCTCGCTTCCGCCGGCTACGACGGTCGTCGAGGTCGGCGACTACGTGCAGCGCAAGATCGAAGCCTTCCGCAAGCACACAACGCAAGCGCCCCTCTTCCCGCTGTTCGAAGAGCACACATACCAGAAAGGCACGAAGGAGCTCTACCACTTGGCCGCGCTCGCGCGCACGGTGAAGCAAGTGGAGATCGAGACCGACATCTGGCAGGGCGTCGAAGACTTGCCCTGATGGGTTGGTTGAATTCAAACGAAAAGGCCACCGCTCCCGGTGGCCTCTTTGGTGTCAGTACCTCAGCGCCTCGGTACCTCAGCCGCTTTCACTGAACCACCGCAGCCGGCGCCGGTGGCTTCGTTGCCTTCGGACGGATGATGTCGCCGAGGATGTCCGGCTTCGAAGGATCGCGCACCAGGTGCGGATAGCGCGGACCATCGTGATAGTCGATGGCGACGGTGCGATAGAACTCCGCGTTCTCCACGATGAACTGGATGGGGTCTTTCGAGTCGCGGGCCTCCATCATCGCGATCGTAAGCAGGTTGTTGGTGTAACGGCGGCCGTTGACGGCGATGACTTTCATGCCCGGCCCGAGTCCGGCCTTCGAGGCCAGCCCGTCATTCACGACGTCCTCGATCGTGCCATCCTGCTTCAGGGTCATTCCGAGCGACGCCGTGCAGTCCATCCCCTTGGTTTCGGCCGAACGAATCTTGTCGAAAGCGTTGGGAGTATCGCGATAGACGATCCGCCAGCCGCCCTGCTCGATTCCGCCCAGCGGCGGTTGCGGAGCGACACGGCGGATTCGATCGGTGAGGAACTTCCGCCAGTCGTATGGAGCCACCTGGTTGAGCGTGTTCACCACTTCGTCGAATGTGTAGGTTCTCACCATCGGGCCGCTGTCGGGAGCGCCGTGGAAGAGCTGCGTGAAATCGTCGAGCGACTTCTTTCCTCCGGTCTGCTGGCGGATCAGCACGTCGGCTTCGAGCCACATCAGCGCGCCTTCTTCGTAGAAATCCACGCCGCGCCGCCAGTTGGCCCACGCGTTGGAAGCCCCGAACAGCAGTTGAGCAGCGGTCGCTGTATCCGAGACTGGACGCCACCTACGTCCGGACCTGTAGGTGTACCGCATGGCGTCGCGCGCGATCGTGTCGCGCCAGTTCTCCGCCGTCCACAGACTGCTGCGCGCGGTCAGCACAATCCCGAGATAGTTCGTCAAACCCTCGTAGACCCACAGCAGCTCGCTCTGCATCGGAGTCGTGTACTCGGGCGTGGCGAGGTCCGCCGGACGACGGTACTTGCCGTTCCACGAGTGCACGAACTCGTGCGGGAGCAGCGAATTGCCGCTCGTGAACGCGTTCGCGTCCGTCAGGTAGTTCTCGGGGAAGCGGCTGTCGTTGGACTCGTGATGTTCCAGGCCGAAGTGCGCCACGTGATCGCTCAGCGAAACCAGGAAGTGGTAATCGCGATAGTGCCGTGCGCCGAACATCGCTCCCGCCTCGACCACGAGGTTGTCGAAGAGTTGCCGCTGCTCGTCCGACATCTGGAGCGCGGCCTCGCTGTCGGCGGCGATGTCCAAGTGGTGTGGCGGCTTCTTGCCTTCCTGGAGCGGAACGGTCTTCATGTGCGCGCCCATGATCACGGGCGAGTCCACCATGGTCGTCAGCGATGCTGGAGCGAACTCAATGGTTCCCGCTGCTTGTGTTGCGACCGGGAGAGCGGTGCCGAACTTCCATCCTTGCGGCAGTCGCAGGCTGGAGCGGACCTGGATCTGGTCGCTGGTCCAGCCCTTCGGATACAGCAGGAGCCAGTTCCAGCTCATGACGGCCATGCGGGCGGTCGTCGACGAACCGGCGGTGAAGCCTCCGGGAGTTTCGACCGGAGCGAGGTAATCCATGGTCGCCTCAACCTGCGTCGTTCCCGGGGGCAGTTCGACGTGGTAGGTGTACATGTCGAGCGGATCGCGCCGCCACAGCAGCGGCCGTCCGCCGGCCGAGAACGTAACGCCCGCGGTGTCCACGATGGGACCGGTCGGGCCGTGCTCTCCGGGAATCCACTTCGGGTAATAGACCGTGAGTTCGTTGCCGCTGGCGGGAATGGTCATGCGCGCATGGAAGATTCTGCGCGGAGCTTCGCTGGCGTCAACCGCAACGGTGATCGTGGGAGCCGGACCTTGCGGTGCAGGCTGTGCGGCCTCGGCCGGTGCGGCACGCTTAGTCTTCTGCCTGGCCTGGCCCATGGATAGTGACGAGAAAAATACAAGAAGGACAACAAGCAGCCACGACACCTGCAATCGGCGCATTCAATCTCCTGAACGGTGGAATGGTCCGGAAAACTTGGTCAGGAATGATAACAGGCAGGTCGGGACGTTGAGGAAGTTGCGTTCGTTCGGCTTATGTCGTGCGATCCGCACGCGTGCGGTGCAGCGACTTCATGGCGAAGTACCACGCTGCGGCGTTCACGGGTATGGCGAATGCTGTACCCCAACTGAATTCAAGCACGGCTACAAGGGCGATGCCGGGCACGAGAAGAAGGACCGCAAACAGGGGCCAAATGTTCGAGTGAAAATTCGTGAATTGCGGGATGACGACGCCGCATGCCTGAATGATCGCGAACAGCACCCACATGCCGACCCTTATGTACGTTCGTCTCATCACACGAGAACCTGTCAGGCTTTCTTCTTCTTCGACTTCTTCTCCGCTTCGCTCGGCATCGAACCGGTCACGCTGGCCATGACGCGGTTGAATGCCTCTTGCGCGGTCATCTCTTTCTTCCCGGTCTTGTTGTGACGGTACTTGTGCTCGCTGCTGCATGTACGGCAGACGACCTTCACGACCTCTTCGCCGTTCATCGCAGCGATGGTGTGGTCCGTGCTCCGCTTGCACCGCGAGCAATGGTCGTCTATGTAGTCTCCGATGCGCATAACGCCCCCAAGGGCGCGAGTGTAGCACGCAAGCCACGCCGTCGAAATCTGCCCCCGACCTCTGTTCTGACAACAGAACAGCGGGACCGGGCGGTCCCGCTGTCGGAGATACCCCACCTTAGCTTCGCCTTCGGCTGCGCCAAGGTGGGCCATCAGCAAAGATGGGCTGAGGGACCTACATGCCGCCCTTTGCGGCCTTCTTGTCCTTCTTCGCCGGTTTTGCTGGAGCGTCCGCCACCGCTGGCGCATTGTCGTCCTTCAGCATTACCACCTGCGTGCCCTGCACAAACGGTTTGCGCGGCAGCATCTCGTCCCTGATCGCCGTCTGATAGACGAACGTCGCGAGCACGACGGCGGCCTGCATCAGGTCTTCGCGCTGGCTACGTTCGAAGGTGTCCATGTTGGAGTGGTGCGTGCGCGTCTCGTACTCCACTGGGTCCTGTATGAACTGGAACCCCGGCAGTCCGATGGCGTCGAACGGGAGATGGTCGGTGCCGCCGGTGTTGCGCAGGCTGACGGCGGTGAATCCGAGGTCGCGGAACGGCTCGCCCCAGGCCTGGAAAATCGGGACCACCGACGCGTTTTCCTGCGCGTAGATACCGCGCAGCTTGCCCGTGCCGTTGTCCACGTTGAAGTAGGCTGCCAGCTTGGTCGAGGCCGGCTTGAGGTTCACCGGAGTCACCTGCGGTTCCCGCAGGTACGAAGGCAGACCCGCGTCCGGGCCGCTCGTGGGAGCTTTCGGTTCTTCCTTCGCGCCGAAGTGCTTGGCAACGTATGCGCGTGAGCCGAGCAGTCCCTGCTCTTCGCCGCCCCACAACGCGATGCGGATTGTCCGGCGCGGTTTCAGTCCCAGGGTTTGCAGGATGCGCACGGCTTCCATGGCGACCGCACAGCCGGCGGCGTTGTCGGTCGCGCCCGTTCCCGCGTGCCAGGAATCGAGGTGACCGCCGAGCATCACGATCTCGTCTTTCTTGTCGGTGCCGGGAATTTCGGCAATCGTGTTGAA
>Ga0196976_1001318_pt1 | contig 11520 bp, 6 predicted proteins | sample S3v_513CmetaG_FD_148644 | JGI IMG/M metagenome (GOLD analysis project Ga0196976, IMG submission 148644) | Soil microbial communities from Anza Borrego desert, Southern California, United States - S3+v_5-13C | ecosystem: Environmental > Terrestrial > Soil > Desert | place: USA: California...
CAACTCGCTCGTCGTGGTCGAGCACGACGAGGAGACCATCCGCCGCGCCCAGCATGTGATCGACCTCGGCCCCGGCGCCGGCAAGCTCGGCGGCGAGGTGATCGCCGCGGGCACCGCCGAGGAGCTCATCGCCCATCCGACGTCGCTCACCGGGCGCTTCCTCCGCGAGCCTCTCAAGCATCCGGTGCAACCCAGGCGAAAAGTAGACAAGACCTGTTCATTCCTGGAGATCCAGAAGGCACAGCTGCATAACCTGAAGAAGGTGGATGCGAAGATTCCGCTCGGGCGGCTCACCATCGTCACGGGCGTCTCCGGGTCGGGCAAGTCGACCCTGGCGAGGGACGTGCTCTTCGAATCGCTGAAGGAAAAGCGTCCCGTCGGCTGCAAGTCGATCGCGAACTTCAAGGCCGTCGAGCGCGTGCTCGAAGTGGACCAGACGCCGATCGGCAAGACGCCGCGCTCCTGTCCCGCGACCTACGTGGGCTTCTGGGATCACATCCGCAGGCTCTTCGCCGACACGGCGCAAGCGCGCATGCGCGGCTGGACGGCGAGCCGCTTCTCCTTCAACACCTCCGGCGGGCGCTGCGAGAACTGCGAAGGCCAGGGCGTGAAGAAGATCGAGATGTCCTTCCTGCCCGACGTGCGCGTGCCCTGCGAGGCATGCGGCGGCGCTCGCTTCAACGCCGACACGCTCACCGTTCAGCTGCGCGGCAAGAACGTCGGCGAAGTGCTGGCGATGAGCGTGGACGAGGCCGTCGAGTTCTTCGGCGCCCATTCCTCCATCCACCGCTGCCTGCGCCTGCTGCAGGACGTGGGCCTCGGGTACCTCACGCTCGGGCAGCAGAGCCCGACGCTCTCCGGCGGGGAAGCGCAGCGCATCAAGCTCGTCTACGAGCTCGCGAAGACGAACGGCGTCTCGACGCTGTACGTCCTCGACGAGCCGACGGTCGGCCTGCACATGGCGGACGTCGAAAAGCTGATCCGCGTGCTGCACCGCCTGGTCGACGCCGGCAACACCGTGGTGGTGATCGAGCACAACCTCGACGTGATCGCCGAAGCCGACTGGATCCTCGACCTCGGGCCGGAAGGCGGCTCGGGCGGCGGGCGCATCGTCTTCCAGGGCACGCCCGAGAAGGCCGCCTCCAACAAGAGCCACACTTGCACAGCCCTCACCGAGTTTCTCGCGCAGCGGCCCTCGGGCTGATGGTCGCCGCGCCGGTGCTCTGGAGCACCGCCGGCGTGGTCACCCGACACCTGCAGAAGGCGCCTGCCTTCGAGCAGGTCTTCCTGCGCAGCCTCTTCTGCTTCGTATTTGTTGCGGCTTTTCTGCTTCTCAGGAAGAGCTCTTTTAGAAGAGCCTTCGAGCCGCCGGCGCTGCTATCCGGAGCAATGTGGGCGGTGATGTTCACGGCGTTCGTCTTCGCCCTCGCGATGACCAGCACGGCGAACACGCTCGTGGTGATGAGCATCAGCCCGGTGCTCACCACGCTCGCGGCGTGGATCGTGCTGAAGGAGCCGGTGCCGATGCGTACCGCAGCGGCCGCCGTGGTCGCGGGCGCCGGCATCGCATGGATGGCGGCCGGCGACCTGGGCTCGCTCACGGCGCGCGACATCGCGGGGATGCTCTTCGCGCTCATGGTGCCGGTCGCGGCGGCAGTCAATTTCGTCATCCTGCGCGCGGTCGCGCGCCGCAGCGAGGCGCTGCGTGTCGACCTGGTGCCGGCGGTGATGACCGGCGCGCTCCTCTCGCTCCTGGTCGCCCTGCCTTTCGCGCTGCCCTTCCAGGCCACCGGTCGCGACGTCGCCCTGCTCGGCTTCCTGGGCTTCTTCCAGCTCGGGCTGCCGTGCATGCTCATGGTCGTGGCGAGCCGCACGCTTCGCCCGCCGGAGCTCGCGCTGCTCGCGCTCCTGGAGGTGGTGCTCGGGGTGCTCTGGACCTGGCTCTGGGCGGGCGAGACCCCGGGGGCCGCCACCCTGTCGGGCGGCGCCGTCGTGCTGGCGGCGTTGATATTCAACGAGCTGGCCGGATTTAGGCGTATACTCGCGTCCAAGCTTTCTGAACCGCGTATTTCCGGTTAGCGTTCAGGTCGTTACTTCCCGCCCATCCTGGGCCGAATAACAAGCTCTTAGTGCATCTGCCTGAACCGGTCGAAAGGCTCCCGTCTTTCCCAGGCCGAGTGCAGGAGAAATACCCATTACTACGTCGTTCGAACAGCTCGGGCTCAAGCCCGAGATCCTGCGCGCAGTCGCAGACCAGGGCTACACCACCCCCACCCCCATCCAGCAGCAGGCGATTCCCGTCGTCCTTGCCGGCCGCGACCTCCTCGGCGCCGCCCAGACGGGAACGGGCAAGACCGCAGGGTTCACGCTGCCCCTGCTGCAGATCCTCAGTGGAAAGGCCAACAGCAGCCATTCCCCCGCCCGCCATCCCGTTCGCTGCCTCGTGCTCACGCCGACGCGCGAGCTGGCGGCGCAGGTCGAGGACAGCGTCAAGACCTACGGCAAGTACATCTCGCTGAAGACGACCCTCGTCTACGGCGGCGTCGGCATCAACCCGCAGATCGACGCGCTGCGCCGCGGGGTGGACATCCTCGTCGCGACGCCGGGCCGGCTGCTCGACCACGTGCAGCAGAAGACGGTCGACCTGCGCCAGGTCGAGATCCTCGTCCTCGACGAGGCGGACCGCATGCTCGACATGGGCTTCATCCACGACATCCGCAAGATCCTTGCGCTGCTCCCCGCGCAGCGGCAGAACCTGCTCTTCTCGGCCACCTTCCCCGACGAGATCCGCAAGCTCGCAGGCTCCTTCATGAAGGACCCGGTGACGGTCGAGGTGGCGCGGCGCAACACGCCGGCGGAGCTCGTCGCGCAGGTCGCCCACCCGGTGGACGCCGGCCGCAAGCGCGAGCTCCTCGCTCACCTCGTCAAGACCAACGACTGGCGCCAGGTGCTGGTGTTCTGCAAGACCAAGCACGGCGCGAACCGCCTCGCCCAGCAGCTCGAGCGCGAGGGCATCGAGGCCGACGCGATCCACGGCAACAAGAGCCAGAACGCCCGCACGCGGGCGCTGGAGCGCTTCAAGGCCAACGAGCTGCGCGTGCTCGTGGCGACCGACATCGCGGCGCGCGGCCTCGACATCGAGGCCCTGCCGCACGTCGTGAACTACGACATGCCGCACGTCGCCGAGGACTACGTGCACCGCATCGGCCGCACCGGGCGCGCCGGCGCGGAAGGCGAGGCGGTGTCGCTCATCTCGCACGAGGACAGGAGCCTGCTCGCCGCCGTCGAGCGGCTGATGAACCGCAAGGTCGAGCAGAAGGTCATCGCGGGATTCGAGCCCGGGACGGCGCCGAGCCGTCCGCCGGAAGAGAAGAAGCCGTTCCAGGGAAAGCCCCGCCACCAGCAGCAGCCGCGGCGCAACCCGCAGCAGCAGCGCAGCCCGCAGCAACCGCGGCACCAGCCGCGTCCGCAGCAGGCCCGCCGCCAGCCGCAGCCCCAGCAGCAGTACCAGGACTCCGCATACGAAGACCAGATCCGCGAAGCCCGCGCGCGCATGGCGGAAGAAGGCGAGGCCCTCCCGCCGCAGCAGCCTTCGCAGCCGCGCCATAACGGGCAGCGGCCCGGCGGCCCGCGCCAGGGCGGCCCGCGTCCCGAAGGACAGGGCCAGCGACGCCGCGGACGCGGCGGCCGGGGCGGACGCGGCGGCAACCCGAATGCGCAGGGGAACCGCGGCGGCGGCTTCCGCTCGCCGGCGCGCAGCTCGCGCCAGCAGCAGTGGGACCCCCGCAAGGAGAAGGCCTATTCCGAGCCGCGCGACTACGTACAGCCGCAGGCCTCCGCCCGGCCCGTGCAGGTCACGCACAAGCCCAAGCGCACGCTGGTCGGCTTCGTCGGCGCCCTGCTCGGCCGCAAGACCGACGAAGAAAAGAGCTAGTCCTTCGCCTGCATGGACTGCGCGAGCGCGCGGTACGCCGCGCGCCACGCGGCATGGACTTCCGGGTTGAAGGCCTCGCCGAGCGTCTTCGCCAGCATCCATAGCAGCGCGGCCTCGAAGATCGGATAGTGGCGCGCGCTCACGCCGTAGGCGGCGTGCCGCGCGCCGAGCTGGCGCATCGCGAGCTGGATCCTCTCCGGCCTGGCGAGCGAATGGACTGCGACGCTGATCATTGCGGTGAGGTTGCGGCCCTGGTCCCGCAGGTCGTTGCGGAAATGCACGCGCACCTCGGGCGCGAGGCTGAAGAGCTTGCCGTAGAAGAGCTCCGCCGCCGTATCGCCGACGAGCTGCACGCTGCGCCAGCTCCTCTGGACCAGCTCGACTTCACGCGCGCTCAGCGTATTGGACACGCACGTCGTTTCGCAAAACGCATGCCATGCAGACGGCTGAGGCGAAGGCGGAATTCCGGCACCGTGGTGGGGCGCGCGAGGGAATCCGCGCATCCATTTGTGGCACTCTCTCCCCATGCGCGAACCCCAAGCCCGGACGATCCACCTCAAGGACTACACCCCGCCCGCCTACCTCGTCGACGCGATCGAGCTCGACGTGCAGATCCGCGCCGACGATGCGCTCGTGCAGGCGAAGCTGCAGGTACGGCGAAACGGCAAGCATTCGCAGCCGCTCGTGCTCAACGGCGACGAGCTCGAGCTTCAGGCAGTCAGCGTCGACGGCCGGCCGGCGGAGCATGAAGTCACCAAGGAGACCCTGACCGTCCGGGAGGTCCCCGAGCGCTTCGTGCTCGAGACCGTCTCGCGCATCGTCCCGCAGCGGAACACCAAGCTCGAAGGCCTGTACGCGACGAAGCACGGCTTCGTCACGCAGTGCGAGGCCGAAGGCTTCCGGCGCATCACCTGGTACCTCGACCGCCCCGACGTGATGGCGAAGTTCACCACCACCGTGCGCGCCGACTATCCGGTGCTCCTCTCCAACGGCAACCTCGTCGCGTCCGGCCCGGGCTGGGCGAAGTTCGAGGACCCCTTCCCCAAGCCCGCGTACCTCTTCGCCCTCGTGGCAGCGAAGCTCGACGTCCTCAAGGACACGTACAAGGGCAAGGAGCTCTTCATCTACGTGGAGCCCGGCAAGCTCGACCAGGCGGGCTGGGCGATGGACTGCCTGAAGCGCGCCATCGCCTGGGACGAGAAGCGCTTCGGCCTGGCGCTCGACCTCGACCAGTACAAGATCGTGGCGGTCGGCGACTTCAACTCCGGCGCGATGGAGAACAAGGGCCTCAACATCTTCAACACGAAGTACATCCTCGCGCGCGCCGACACCGCGACCGACACGGATTACCTGAACATCGACCGCGTGGTCGCGCACGAGTACTTCCACAACTGGACCGGCAACCGCGTGACCTGCCGCGACTGGTTCCAGCTTTCGCTCAAGGAAGGCCTGACCGTGTTCCGCGACCAGGAGTACGGCGCGGACACCTATTCGCGCCCGGTCACGCGCATCCAGGAGGTGCGCACGCTGCGCGCGGCGCAGTTCCCGGAGGACGCCGGGCCGATGAAGCACCCGGTACGCCCGCAGTCGTACCAGGAGATCCGCAACTTCTACACCCTGACGGTGTACGAGAAGGGCGCGGAGGTGGTGCGCATGCAGCACACGCTGCTCGGCGAGGAGAAGTTCCAGAAGGGGATGAAGCTCTACTTCCAGCGCCACGACGGCCAGGCCGTCACGACGGACGACTTCGTCGCCGCGATGCAGGACGCGTCGGGCGTCGACCTCTCGCAGTTCAAGCGCTGGTACGACGTCGCCGGAACGCCCGTGCTCGACTGCTCCGGCGCCTACGAGGACGGCCGCTTCACCCTGACGGTCAAGCAGTCCATGAACCCGCCCTTTCACATTCCCTTCGCCGTGAAGGTCGGCGACTCTGAAAAGGTCCTGTCCCTCAGGAAGGACGAGGAGACATTCACCTTCGAGAACCTCAAGAACAAACCGGTACCGTCCTTGCTCAGAGGCTTCTCCGCGCCGGTGATCCTCAACTACGCCTACACCGAAGCGGACCTCCTGCACCTGATGGCGAAGGACGACGACGCCTTCAACCGCTGGGAAGCGGGCCAGCGGCTCTTCACGACCACCATCTTGGAGAAAGGCGGCGTGCCGACGGCCGAGCTCGTCGCTGCCGCAAGGACGCTGCTCGGCGACCGCGATCCCGCCTTCGCCGCCGAAGCCCTCAACCTGCCGCCCGAGAGCTTCCTCGCCGAGCAGATGGACGTGGTGGATCCCGTCCGGCTGCATGAAGCGCGCAACCGCCTTCGCCGCGAGCTGGCTTCTTCTCTGAAAGATCAGTTCATGGAGCGCTACGAAGCGCTGAAGAGCAAGGCGCCTTATTCGCCCGACGCCGTTTCGGCCGGCAAGCGCGCGCTGAAGAACCTTTGCCTCGGCTACCTCTCGGAGATCGGCGACAGCACGCTCTGCTACGAGCAGTTCCGCACCGCCGACAACATGACCGACGGCATGGCGGCGCTCACCTGCCTCGCGAACGTCGAATGTCCCGAGCGCCAGCCGGCGCTCGACGCGTTCTACGAGAAATGGAAGGACGAGCCGCTCGTGGTCGACAAGTGGCTCGCCGTGCAGGCCACTTCGCGCCTTCCGGGCACGCTGGCGCGCGTCAACCAGCTCCTGCACCACCCGGCCTTCGACATCAAGGTGCCCAACAAGGTGTACGCGCTCATCCGCGCCTTCGCGGCGAACCATGTGCGCTTCCATGCCGCCGACGGCTCCGGCTACGCCTTCCTTGCCGACCAGGTCATCGCCCTCGACGCGCTCAACCCGCAGGTCGCTGCGCGCATGGCGCGGGGTTTCGACCGGTGGAAGAAGTTCAATGAAGAAAGAAAAGCCTTCAGTCGAAAAGCGCTCGAGCGCATCCGCGACCATCAGGGCCTGTCGCGCGACGTGGCCGAGATCGTGACCAAGGCGCTGGAGTAGGCGATGAACGGAGCCGAGGGACTGATCCGGACGCTGCTCGCCTGCGGCGTCGACACCTGCTTCACCAATCCCGGCACGTCGGAGATGCACTTCGTCGCGGCGCTCGACCGCGTCGAGGGCATGCGCTGCGTGCTCGGCCTCTTCGAGGGCGTGGTGACCGGCGCCGCCGACGGCTACGGCCGCATGAAGGACCGGCCCGCGAGCACCCTCATGCACCTCGGGCCGGGCCTGGGCAACGGCCTCGCCAACCTGCACAACGCGCGGCGCGCCTACACGCCGATCGTCAACGTGGTGGGCGACCACGCCATTCCGCATCTCCCCTACGACCCGCCCCTCGCTTCCGACATCGAAGGCATCGCGCGCTCGAACTCGCGCTGGGTGAAGACGACGAAGTCGCCGCAGGCGGTGGGCGCGGATGCGGCCGAAGCAGTCGCGGCGTCGATGACAGCGCCCGGAGGCAGCGCCACGCTGATCCTCCCCGCCGACGTCGCCTGGACCGAAGGCGGCGCGGTGGCGAAGCCGCTCGCCGTTCGCGCGCGCAGGAAGGTGGACGAAGCGCGCGTGCGCGCCGCCGCCGAAGCGTTGCGCAAAGGCGCCGGCGCGCTCGTGCTCAACGGGCCGATGCTGCGCGAAAAGGCGCTCGCCGCGTGCGGCCGCGTCGCCGCGGCGACCGGCGCGGAGCTCCTGTGCCCGACGCAGATGAACCGCGCCGAGCGCGGCGCCGGGCGCGTCAACGTCGATCGCATCCCGTACGTGGTCGAGTCGGCGCAGAAACGTCTCGCGCACCTGCGCACGCTCGTGCTGGTGAACTCGAAGATGCCGGTGAACTTCTTCGCCTACCCCGGCAAGCCGGCCGTGCCCATGGCGGAAGGCTGCGAGGTACTCACGCTCGCCGATCTCGAGGAAGACGGCGTGGATGCCGTCCAGCGGCTTTGCGAGGTCCTCAGCGCCACCCAAGCCCCCAAGGTCGAAGACCTCCGGAGGCCTTCATTGCCCACCGGCGCGGTCACGCTCGAAGGGATCGCCGCGGTCATCGCGGCGCTGATGCCGGAGAACGTGATCGTCAGCGACGAGTCCATCACGTCGGGACGCGGGCTCGTGCCGGCGACCAAGAACACGCCGCCCCACGACTGGCTCGTGAACCCGGGCGGCTCCATCGGCTTCGCCATGCCGGTCGCGGTCGGCGCCGCCGTCGCCTGCCCGGACCGCAAGGTGCTGTGCCTGCAGAGCGACGGCTCGGGCATGTACACGAACCAGGCGCTCTGGACGATGGCGCGCGAGTCGCTGGACATCACGACGCTGGTCTTCGCCAACCGCACCTACGAGATCCTCAAGGGCGAGCTGCGCAACGTCGGCGCCGGCGAGCCGGGCCGCAAGGCGCGCGACATGCTGGAGATCGGCCGGCCCGACCTCGACTGGGTCTCCCTTGCCAAGGCGCAGGGCGTTCCCGGCGTGCGTGTGGAGGACCTCGATTCCCTCGCGCGCGAGCTCGGCGGCGCGCTCAGGGAGCCCGGCCCCCGCCTTGTGGAAATCCGGATGTAGGCCTAAAGTGCCCCTTCCCTTGGGGAGGGGATCATGCGTCACTGGTTCTGCGTCGCGTTTCTCACGCTGCCCTCGATCGCCCTCGGGCAGTTCCTGCCCGAGCGGCTCCAGCTCCTCACATCCGGCCGCTACGCCGAGCTCGAGGTGCTCGGCGAGAGGGAGGTCGGCGCGGACCCGAAGCCGAACAGCGCGAGGTTGATGCCGCTTTGCACCGCATACGCGAAGCTCAAGCGCTACAACAAGGTGTTCCCGTGCCTCGACCGGCTGGAAGCCAATGTGCGCGCCGGCGACATCGCGATGCAGGACATGGAGGAGATGCAGCGGAACAACCCGGTCCTCTCGGGCCTCGCGCGCTTCGGGATGGTGTTCGCCGGGGGAGAGGAAGGCTTGAAGGGCACCGTGGTGCCGACTCTCCATGCCCTGCGCTGCGAGGTGTACACCGAGCTTCGTGAATACGACAAGGCCATCGCGGCCGGCAAGGAAGCCGTGCGGTCTGTCCCCACGACCTGGAACATGGAGCGGTTCTTCAGGATCCAGGCGCTGTCCGCCCTCGGGCTCGCGCAGGCGCTTTCCGGCGATCGCGACGCCGCGCTGAAATCGGTGTCCGAGCTCGAAGCCATCGGCACCTCGTATCCCCATGGCTCGATGAAGCAGCCGAAGTGGGCCGGCGCAATCCGGATCCGCGTCGCCCTCGGCGACTTCAAGCGCGCGCACGAGATCTTCGTCGAGGAGGACCCGCAGTCGCACGGCGCATTCATGTCCTTCGCCTACGCGGTCGGCGGAGCCGTCGCCGGCATGGGCGCGAACCGCAGCCTGACCGCGTGGACGGACCTGCCGCTCGCGTTCCTGAACTACAAGGTGCGCCTGGAAGTCGGCGAGGTGAAGGAAGCCAAGGCCGGGTTCGACAGGCTCCTCGCCGTCCCGGAGGTCCAGGACAACGGCGAGGTCTACTGGCTGCTCCTCTACGACCGCGGCCGCATCGCCGCCGCGGAAGGCGACCTGGCCGGCGCCCTCGAGTTCTGGAAGCGCGCCGTCGCGGTCATCGAGTCGCACCGCTCCACCATCAACACCGAGGCGAACAAGATCGGCTTCGTGGGCGACAAGCAGGCCGTCTACCGCGGCCTGGTGGCGGGCCTCGTGGACCTGGGCCGCCACGCCGAGGCCTTCGACTATGTGGAGCGCTCCAAGGCGCGCGCGCTGGTCGATCTGCTCGCCGGCAAGAAGGACTTCTCGGTCGCCGCGCCGGACGTGGACGCGATCCGCAAGCTGCTGGAAAGCACCGAGCAGGCTGAAACGGACGCGCTCGCGCAGGTCATGGAAGCCGCGGGAGAGCCGGTCCGCCAGCGAACGCTCAAGGTCGCGGACACGCGGCGAGCGCTGCAGGATCAGGCCCCGGAGCTCGCATCGCTCGTCTCGGTCACCTCTGCGCCGATCGCGGAAATCCAGAAGCGCATCCCGGAAGACGAGGCGCTCGTCGAGTACTACTACGACGACAGGGCGGTTTATGCCTTCGTCGTCACCCAATCGGGCATCCAGGTGGCGAAGCTCGCCGTCGAAGGGCTCGAGGGAGACGTGCGGCAGCTCAGGGAGCTGATCGAGAACCCGACCCACAACGACTTCGAGGTGCCGGCCAAGGCGCTCTACAGCCGTCTCGTGCGACCCCTCGAGGCGGCGATCCGCGGCAAGAAGCTCCTCATCGTCGCGCATGGCGTGCTGCATTACCTGCCTTTCGCCGCCCTGCACGACGGCACCGCGTTTCTCCTGGATCGGCACGCGATGCGCTTCCTGCCCAGCGCCAGCGTGATCCGCTACCTGCGCACGGCCCCGGCCGCCGAGCGCTTGGGGGTGCTCGCCTTCGGCAATCCGGACCTCGGCGATCCGAAGCTCGACCTGCAATTCGCGCAGGAGGAAGCGCTCGAGATCGTGAAGAAGGTACCGCAGTCCCGCGCGCTGCTGCGCAAGGAGGCCACGGAGGCGGCGTTCCGGCAGTACGCCGCCGGATTCTCGATCCTGCACTTCGCGACCCACGGCGAGTTCCGCAGCGACGCGCCGCTCAATTCCGCCCTGATGCTCGCGAAGGACGGCGACTCCGACGGACTGCTCACCGTAAGCAAGCTCTACTCCGTGCGCATCGCCGCGGACCTCGTGACGCTTTCGGCCTGCGAGACGGGCCTTGGCAAGGTGGCGAGCGGGGACGACGTGGTGGGCCTTACGCGCGGTTTCCTCTACGCTGGCGCCTCCACGGTGGTCGCGAGCCTCTGGAAGGTCGACGACCGGGGCACCTCGGCCCTCATGACCCGCTTCTACGACGAGCTGAAGGGCGGCGACCGGCGCGAGGCGCTGCGCAGGGCGCAGCTAGCCGCGCGAGAGCAGTTCCCGCACCCTTTCTTCTGGACGGCTTTCCAGCTGACGGGACGCGCCGACTAGCTAGAGCTGCTTCGCCGCATACAGCTCTCGCAGCCGCGCCTTCCAGAACTTTCCGGTGGAAGTGCGCGGAATCTCCCCTATGAACCGGTACTCGTCCGGCAGTTGCCATTTCGCAAAGCTGGGCGAAAGATGGGCGTCGAAGTCGCTCTTCTGCGGTTGTGAAGAATCCTTCTTGAGGACGATGCAGGCCAGGGGCCGCTCGCCCCACCTGGCGTGCGGGATGGCGATCACCGCGGCCTCGGCGACCGCGGGATGGGCCATGAGCGCGTTCTCGAGGTCCACCGAGCTGATCCATTCGCCGCCGGACTTGATGAGGTCCTTGGTGCGGTCGGTGATGCGCACGTAGCCGTGCGGATCCACGGCGGCGACGTCGCCGGTGCGAAGCCACCCGTCCTCCGAAAAGCGCTCCTTCGCATCGACGCCGTGATAGGCGCCGGTGATGAACGGGCCGTGCACCTGGACTTCGCCCACCGCCCTGCCATCCCACGGCGCGACGCCTTCGTCGCCGACGATGCGCAGGTCGACGAGCGGAATGGGCACGCCGGCGGTCGCCTTGCGCCGGAAGCTCTCGGCCTCGGAGGCGCGAAACTCGCGCTTCACGTAGGCGATCGTCGCCACCGGCGAGGTCT
>Ga0196976_1001319_pt1 | contig 11516 bp, 5 predicted proteins | sample S3v_513CmetaG_FD_148644 | JGI IMG/M metagenome (GOLD analysis project Ga0196976, IMG submission 148644) | Soil microbial communities from Anza Borrego desert, Southern California, United States - S3+v_5-13C | ecosystem: Environmental > Terrestrial > Soil > Desert | place: USA: California...
TCGTTGGAATCGTTGTCGTAGTCCTTGGCGTAGACGTAGTTGGCCTCGAACTGGAACCGGTTGCTCAACCTCTTACGGGCGCCGATAGTCAGCCCCTTGTAGTCGGAGTGAGCGCGACTGCTGGTGACAGCCATTTCGCCGAGGGTTGGGAAGAGGCTTCGCCCTGCTGCGTTGTAGTTGGGGAAGTTCGTCAGGTACACCCCTTTCGACCAGCTGAAATCGACATAGCCGGATAGATTGGGAAGTATCTCCTGTTCGAACTGAGTGTTGTAGGTGTAGATGCGTGGGTTCCGGTAGTTGCGGTCGAAGACGCGCACGCCAGGCTGGCCACCAGCGGTGATGTTGGACGTGTAGATACCTGGATAGGTCGGCGGCGCCGGTACTGGTACGCCGAAGAAGTGAAACGAACCGGTCGCTATGGTTTGTTGTTGCACGCCGTTCGTTGTGATGGAACCGACTTGCGTCAGCATGTTCTGGCGCGCGTTATATATGCCCGCGCTGGCGCGCCATACCGACTTGCCCTTGCCGGTGAGGTCCCACGAGAAACCAAGGCGAGGCTGGAATTGCTTCCACTGACTTGGCAGTTTGCCGGTCGACGGGAACGCAGGGTTGCTCAGTAACGGTCCGTAGGCAGTCTGGTCTGGGGGAATGACAGGCTCCGGCAGTGTCTGGGCTTCCCAGCGGAGTCCGTAGCTGAGCGTGAACCCTGGCGTGATCTGCCAGCGGTCCTGAACGAACAAAGCGAGGTCTTCGTTGGTTATTTCGGAGAACCCTGTCGCATCGGTTGCAGGGCCGTTTAGATTCGCGCCCTGCAGGAAGAGCGCAAGCGGCCCGCCGATGAGGTTTGTTCCGGCGGGGCAAGTTGAACTGGAGTACGTGGTGACGGCGCCGCTCTGGCAATAGACGGTATTGGGGCCGAATCCGGGAGCAGGGTTCGGACTCGCGTACCGCAGGAAGCCGATGACGGAGTCGAAGATGTAGCGGCCCTGGAAGAATCCGCGGAAGACCTGCGAATTGAAGCTGTGAATCCACTCGCCACCGAACTTGATGTTATGGGTCCCCTTCACTATCGAGAAGTTGTCTTTGATCTGTGTACGCCAGAAGAGCTCGTCCACGTTCGGCTGGAGGAAGAACGGATTGCCGAAGCGGAAAGCGAATGCGTTACCGGCTGCGCTGCCGAAATCGGACCCGATCGCTGTGTCGGGGCCGAGCTTTTCGTTGGCGCGACGCGGGCGGTCTTCGCGACCGTAAGTGAAATGCAATTCATTCAGTTTGGAGCCTGAAAGCGTGCTGAAGAAGTTGAGATTGATGGCCTGGATCTTGCTGGGGCCTTCGGTGCCGTTAGCCGAGGGTCCGTAGGTGTTCACGTCAAAGGTCTGGTTCTCATTCTTCGAGTGGTTGAAGTTGTAAGACGTGCTCAGCTTGTGAGCGTTGTTGACGGTCCAGTCCCACTTGCCGAGAAGGGCTGCGTTACGAATCGGTTTCTTGATGGGTGAGTCTTCGTTCAGGTTGAACGGCGGCCCCTTGTAGAAGTTCACCAGCGCGATCCGCTGACAATCGGCGTTGCCGCCCTGGCTTACGGGTCTAAGCAGGTTCTCGTTCAACACCACGTCGGGATTTTGAATGGGACACGCCGTAGATCCGAGTTGCGTGCTCAAATTCTCGCGGGTCATGTTCGAAAGGATCTGCTCGAAGGCGAAGAAGAAGAATTGCTTGTCCTTGCGGATCGGTCCGCCGATAGTGCCGCCGAACTGTTCACGGTGGAAGTCCTTGAGAGGCTTGCCGTCAGTGGTCTTGGACGTAAGCGATTCCAGGCGCTGGAAGTGGAACACCGTGCCGTGAACATTGTTCGTTCCGGACTTGGTGACCACGTTCACGACGCCGCCCGCTGTGCGGCCGAATTCGGCGCTGGCGCCACTGGCAACCACTTGGAATTCACCGATCGCGTCCAGGGTGATGTCAACGGCAGCGCGCTGTCCGCCCATCTGCTCGCCGAAGAAGCCGTTGTTGTAATCGCCGCCGTCGAGGCTGATGTTATTGAAGATGCCTCGCTGACCATTGAAGTTGATCTCGTCGCCGTCTGGCCCCTGGGAGATGCTGACGCCAGGAGTGAGCGTGAGAAGATCTTCAAACTTGCGGCCGAGAACTGGCGTGGCGCTGATGGCCTGCTGGTCGATGGTGCTGCTGGACTCGGTCTTGGCGGCGTCTACGAGCGGCGTGTCCGTGACGACGACCTTTTCCGAGCCTTGCGCTATCTTCATCTGTAGGTTTAGCGTGACGACTCGTCCTACAGTGATGTCGACGTTGGACTGCTCGAGAACCGCGAAACCGCCCGTTGCGGAAATGGTGACGACGTAGCGGCCGGGAGGCATGGCCAGAAAGACAAAGCGGCCGTCACTGTTGGTGGTGAGCTCCCTGGTGAAATTTGTTTCGACATTCCTGGCGGTCACGTTTGCTCCGGCGAGCACGGCCCCAGAGGGGTCCTCGACGGTGCCTTGAATCACGCCTGTGGTTGCTTGTGTCTGGGAATAAAGTGGGAGCGTTGCAGTGAATAGGACGAGCAGCAACAACGCCGAGAGATGCCTAAGGGTGAGCCGCATAGAACCTCCACGTTCTCGATAGGGGCCTGTGCTTACCTGAAAAAAGGCATTAGGAAAAGTTGTCTAAGTCGGTGGCGGATTATATTGCTCGACACCGAAGTTGGCGAGAGAAATCACCTGTGGAAAACTGGCGAGGTGCGTATGAAGGCTGGCATTGGCGAAACCAAGGGCTCAGAACCGATTCGCGTCATGCACGTGCTTCCGCGAATCGAGCGGAAACTGGTCGCGTTGTTGAAGTCGCTGACGCGCGAGCAGTGGGAGCTGAAGGCGCTGCCGTACTGGACGGTGAAGGACATTGCCGCGCACTTGCTGGATGGAAGCCTGCGACGGCTATCGATGGTGCGTGACGGATACTTCGGAGAGAGGTATGCGGGGACCAGTCATGAGGAACTCGTAACTTTCCTGAATGGGTTGAATGCCGACTGGGTGAAGGCTCTCCGGCGCGTGAGTCCTGAAGTGCTGGTCGAGATGGTAGACCGGTACAGCCGGGCGATGGTGAGGTACCTGGGCTCGCTCGATCCCCAAGGCACGGCCGGGTTTCCCGTGGCGTGGGCGGGGGAGACTGCGTCGCTGAACTGGTTCGACGTGGCCAGGGAATACACCGAGCGATGGCACCATCAGCAACAGATAAGGGATGCCGTCGGGTCGCAGGGGATCATGGGGCGGGAGTTCTACTTTCCGGTTTTGGATACGTTCATCAAAGCGGTGCCAGTGGCGTACAGGGATATCTCTGCGCCCGAGGGCACGACTATTGTGATCACAGTCAGCGGAAGAGCGGGTGGAAGCTGGACGCTCATCAAGCGTTCCCGCTGGGAACTGGCGGCCGGTGGGGCGGATGGAGCTGAAACCGAGATAGTTATTTCGGGGAACGCGGCGTGGAAACTGTTCACTAAGGGCCTGAGCGCCGAAGCCAGGGCTGCAAACGTGCAGGTGAAGGGTGATGGCCGCTTGGCGGAACCGATTGCGAGTGTCACTGCGATTATGGGGTGAGTTAGGGCACTCGCGGCTTTCCATCATGTGTGTAATCCCGTAAAATCTTTGGTTTGGGACTGCTCCCTGAGAATCTCCTTATCGCTGAGGTCCTGCCAGAAAGGCTGCGCCGATGCCTGTAAAGCAGAGCGAGGCGATCGTATTGCGGACCTATCCGCTGCATGAGTCGGACCTGCTTGTAACACTTCTTACACGCGCGGAAGGTAAAGTGAAGGGTGTGGCAAAGGCGGCCAAGAAGTCGCGCCGGCGGTTCGGGGGCGCGCTGGAACCGCTGACGTGCGTGCGAGCCTACTGGAACGACAAGGAGCGGCAGGAACTTGCGAGGCTTGACGCCTGCGATGTGCTGATCTCTCCGCTATCGAGCGAAGTTGATTATTCGCGGGCCGTGGCGCTGGGCCACGTGGCGGAATTGCTTGACGAAGTATTGCCGGACCGTGAAGCCAACGACGCGGTTTTTCGGCTGGCGTGGACGGTGTTGGCGAGTTTGGAAGCGGGCTCGATCTGGGGGCCGGTAACGTACTTCGACCTCTGGATGGTTCGGCTGATGGGCTTCCTGCCGGAGATGAACCAATGCCTGGCATGCGGTGCGAAGCTGAACGGGCACCGGGCATTCTTTCACGCCATGGCCGATGGGCTGATGTGCGCGCAGGACAAGAGGCTGGCGTCGAGCGAGATGTCTGCGGAGTCGCGCAGGCAGGCGGCTGAGATGTTCAGGGCCCCAGTTGATGCGTTCGCAGAGGGATGGACGCGGGAGCGCGGTGCGGATTTGCGGAAGTTCTGCATGCAGATCGTGCAGAGGCATATTGAGAAAAAGCTGGTGACAGTTGCGGCGCTGGAGAAACTTGAGTAGCCGAGCATCCACGCGCTGTGCGAAGGATGGGGCGCCCGAGTTTTCGAGTTTCGAGACAGGACTTAAATGGCAGAGGCAAGTCATAAGGGACTTACATTTCAGGAATTGATCCTGCGCCTGCAGAACTTCTGGGCGGAGCGCGGATGCGTGTTGCAGCAGCCGCACGACGTAGAGGTGGGTGCGGGCACGATGTCGCCGGAGACGTTTTTGCGGGTGCTCGGGCCGCAACCCTATCGAGCGGGATATGTGCAACCCTCGCGGCGTCCGGCTGACGGAAGGTATGGCGAGAATCCGAACCGGCTCTACAAGCACACTCAATACCAGGTGATCCTCAAACCGCCGCCGGACAACGTCCAAGAGCTCTACCTCGACTCGCTGAAGGCGATCGGGATAGACCTGCGGAAGCATGACCTTAAATTCGAAGAGGACAACTGGGAGTCCCCGACGCTGAACGCCTGGGGCGTCGGCTGGCAGGTGATGCTCGATGGTTTGGAGATCACCCAGTTCACGTACTTCCAGCAGTGCGGCGGAGTGGACCTCGACCCGATCTCGGCGGAACTGACCTACGGTCTGGAACGCATTGCGGCGTTCCTGCAAGATGTGGATTCGATTTACGACATCGTGTGGGTTCGCGGCGCCGACGGGAATGCGATCACGTATGGCGACGTGCGGCTTGCAGACGAGGAGCAGTTCTCGGTCTATAACTTCGAGCAGGCAGACGTGGTCAAGTTGTGGAAGCACTTTGACCTGTACGAAGCGGAGTGCAAGGACCTTATCGAGCACTACTCGCAGCTGATGCACGAGGGCAAAGACGCAAGCAAGAAAGAGCGGGTTCTGGACGAGGAATTCAAGAGGCACCTGGCGCAGCAGAAGAAGCGGTTCCCGTTGCTGCCCGCGTTCGACTTGTGCCTGAAATGCTCGCACCTGTTTAACATCATGGACGCTCGAGGCGCAATCAGCGTGACAGAGAGAGTAGGCATAATCGCCAGAGTGAGGCAGTTGGCGGTGGCCTGCGCGAGATCGTATGTGGACCAGCAGAAGGCCGCACATGAGACGACAGCGGTTGCTGTAGGGCACTAATCGTGCGGCGGCAGGTTAGTCCTACGTTTATCAACTGCGACGGTATAAGGTTCTCAATGGTCCTGCACGCTGGAATCTAGAGCCTAAAACCTGTGTTTGTGATTTAACTCACAGTCCTGAAACGCTACCAGGCCGCAAAATAGTAAGGATACGCACTACGAATGGCTGACTTCCTGTTAGAGATCGGAACCGACGAGATACCGGCGCGAATGCTTGAAGCGGCGACAGAAGAACTGTCCCGCCGGGTACGTGAGCTTATTGAACGAGAAAAGCTGGGTTCCGAGCCGCAGATAGAATCCTTTTCCACTCCGAGGCGCCTGGCGGTCCTTGCCAAGGGCATCAGCAACGCACAACCCGACATTGAAGAGCAGGTTCTGGGTCCGTCACTGAAGGTGGCCTACAAAGATGGTCAGCCGACGCCGGCAGCGCAGGCTTTCGCCAAGAAGGTCAACGTCGACGTCTCGAAACTTGAAACCGTAACGAACCCGAAAGGCGAGTACCTGGCGGCGACAGTGACACGGCAAGGGCGTCCGGCCCGGGAGTTGCTTGCGGAACTGTTGCCCAAGGAGATCGCCGGGCTTTACTGGGCCAAGAGCATGTACTGGCGGGGGAAGTCGGCGGAGCGCTTTGTGCGCCCGGTTCGGTGGCTGGTGACGTTGCTTGACGGCGAAGTGATCCCGGTGCAGTTTGCGGGCATCGCGGCAGGGAAGGTCACGAGGGGACACAGAATACTGACTGGTTCAAGTCCGGCGGTGTCGCGTCGGGATGATGTAACACCGTCGGTGGAATTGGCCGTGGAGAGCGCGAGTGGATACGACGCGGTGCTGAAGACGGGATACGTGATCGGCACAGCGAAGGAACGCGAGAAGATCATCCGGCATGAACTGGACGTTGCGACGCGCAGGATTCCTGGCGCCCGCTGGCGCGAGGACAAGGATCTGCTGGCGACGGTGGTGAACCTGACGGAGTTCCCGTCGGTGATCCTGGGCAACTTCGACGCCGAGTATCTGTCGCTCCCCGAAGAGGTGCTGGTGACCGTCATGCGCGATCACCAGAAGTACTTCGCCATTGACGACTCACAGGGGAGTCTTGCGCCGCACTTCCTGGCAGTGCTGAACACGGATATCGATCCCGATGGTCTGATCCGGCATGGGAACGAGCGCGTGCTGCGGGCCCGCTTCAATGATGCACGCTTCTTCTGGACGACCGACCAGAAGCACTCGCTCCGCGACCGCGTAGACATGCTGAAGGCGGTCACGTTCCAGAAAGACCTCGGGAGTTATTACGAGAAGACGATCCGCGTGCAGCATCTGGCGAGCCTGGTCTCGGAGATGGTGAAGGATGGCGGCATCGAGATCCGTCCGGGAATCGTCCATAAGGCGGCACTGCTCGCAAAGACCGATCTCACGACCGAGCTGGTCAAGGAATTTACGGAGCTGCAAGGGGTCGTCGGCGGGCTGTATGCCAAGGCGCAGGGGCTCGATCCGGCAATCGGGAACGCGATCTACGATCAGTACAAACCAGAATCGATGGAAGACGAGGTTCCGCGAACGAAGGAAGGCGCGGTGCTGTCGCTGTGCGATAAGGCCGACACGATCGCGGGAATGTTTGCCCTGGGCATGGTCCCGAGCGGATCGAAGGACCCGTTTGCGCTGCGCAGGGCGGCAAACGGCATCGTGCGGATCATTGCGGAGCATGGGCTTCCGGTGAGCCTCGACACGCTGATGCGGGACGCGCTACTCGGATACAAGGACAGCGAAGCGGAGAAGAAGTTCACGGCAAGTGCGACGTATACGCAGGATGTGGCGACCTTCTTCCGCGAGCGACTGGAATTTTACCTCCGCGACGCGAAGGGTTTTGCGTACGACGTCGTGAATGCGGTGCTCGCGGCGGGCGCGGACAACGTTGTGGATGTGGTTGCGCGCGCGGAGGCAGTGGCAAAAGTACGACCCTCGGAGGACTTCGAGGCGATCTCGGTGGCGTTCAAGCGGATCAAGAACATTCTGCGGCAGGCGACCGAGTCCGGGAAGTGGAAGTCGGAGACCGCGACGGAAATCGACGTCAACACTGGCGAAGATGCCGAGCGCGAGCTGGCGAAGCAGGCAGCGGACTCTGGGGCTACGGCGCGTGCGTTGTTCGCAGAGAAGCGTTATGACGAGGCGCTGAGCGAAGTGGCGCAGATACGCAAGCCGCTGGACACCTTTTTCGACAAAGTGATGGTCATGGTGGATGACGAGCAGGTCCGCGCGCGCAGGTTGAACCTTTTGCAGGGCTTGCTGAGCAGTTTCAGTACGGTCGCGGATTTCAGCGAGATCGTGACAGAGAAGAAGTAGGTTCGTAGCAGTCAAGCGCCCACTTTTTGCGCTGAATGTGGGCCATCGAAGACAGATCATTGCGCAGTACTAGCAGTAGCGGTGCGTGGCAGTAACTAACGAGTTCAAATAACGAATAGAGGTTTCTATGAGCACAGTGCTGGAAGTTGGAAGCGACAAGACGACGGCGAAGCCGTCCGCAATCAAATATGTCTATTTCTTCGGCGCGGGGTCTGCTGAAGGGAATGGCAAGATGAAGGACGTGCTCGGTGGCAAGGGCGCGGGCCTGGCCGAAATGACGAATGCCGGACTGCCCGTACCGCCGGGATTCACGATCCAGACGGAAGCGTGCCGCGAGTACATGCGCGGATCGCTGTCGTCGGAAGTCGACCGCCAAATGGATGAGCAGCTGGCGAAGCTGGAAGAAGTGATGGGGCAGAAGCTGGGCTCGGCGGAGAATCCGCTGCTGGTCAGCGTGCGCTCGGGCGCGAAGTTCTCGATGCCCGGCATGATGGACACGATCCTGAACCTCGGCCTGAACGATCAGGCGACCGAAGCGCTGGCGCGGCGGACGAACAATCCGCGGTTCGCGTATGACAGCTATCGCCGGTTGATCCAGATGTTCGGCAACGTCGTACTCGAGATCGAAAAGCACCACTTCGAGGAAGTGTTCGACGGAAAGAAGAAGCAGAAGAAAGCGAAGCTGGACACCGACCTTGACGCGAAGGCACTACAGGAAGTAATCGCGGAATACAAGAAGGTCGTGAAGAAGTACGCGAAGATCGACTTCCCACAGAATGCGCATGAGCAGCTGGTGATGGCGCGTGACGCCGTGTTCAGAAGCTGGGGCAACGACCGCGCGAAGCACTACCGCCGGATGAACAACATCGACGACATGCTGGGCACGGCAGTGAACGTGCAGGCGATGGTGTTCGGCAACCTCGGCGAGACGAGCGGCACGGGCGTGGGTTTTACGCGTAACCCCGCGACGGGCAAGAAAGAGTTCTACGGCGAGTTCCTCATGAACGCGCAGGGCGAGGACGTAGTGTCGGGTATCCGCACGCCGCTGCACATCACGGAACTGGAGCGCATCAATGCCGGTGCTTACAACGAGCTACGCGAGATTACGACTCGGCTTGAGAAGCACTACAAGGACATGCAGGACTTCGAGTTCACCGTGCAGGAAGGCAAGCTTTACATGCTGCAGACCCGCAATGGTAAGCGCACGGGTCTTGCGGCGGTTCGCGTGGCCATCGACATGGTCAACGAAGGCCTGATCAGCAAGGACGAGGCCATCATGCGGGTCGAGCCGAACCAGCTGTACGACTTCCTTGTCCCGCGTCTCGATGAAAAGGGCGCGAAGGTGGAAGTGCTGGCGACCGGTCTGCCAGCTTCGCCGGGTGCGGCCGTCGGACAGATCGTGTTCACGGCCGATGACGCCGTCACAGCAGTGCAGAAGGGCAAGATGAAGAACGTCATCCTGGTGCGTGGCGAAACCACGCCGGAAGACATTCATGGGATGGAGGTCGCGGCGGGCATTCTGACTTCGCGCGGCGGCATGACTTCACACGCGGCGGTCGTCACGCGAGGCATGGGCAAGTGCTGCGTGGCCGGCGCGGGTGATTGCGACGTTAGCGAAAAGAAGAGAGAACTCCGCGTAAAGGGACAGGTGTTCAAGGAAGGCGACTGGATCTCGCTGGATGGCACCACGGGCCGAGTGATCAAGGGCAAGCTGAACACTCTGCCGGCGTCACCCGATGACCCAGATCTTGTCACGTTCATGGCGTGGGCCGATCCGCACCGGCGTATGAAGGTTCGCGCTAATGCCGACATTCCGCGGGACGCCATCAACGCACGCCAGTTCGGAGCGGAAGGCATTGGACTGTGCCGCACCGAGCACATGTTCTTCGCCGAGGACCGTCTGCCGCATATGCGCACGATGATCCTTGCGGATAACGAAAAGGACCGTCGCCAGGCGCTGAAGAAGCTGCTTCCAATGCAGCGCGCCGACTTCCTCGGCATCTTCAAGGCGATGGACGGATTCCCGGTCACGATCCGTACACTGGATCCGCCGCTGCACGAGTTCCTGCCGAAGCGTGAAGACCTGCTGGTCGAGATCGCAAAGCTGGAGATCACGAAACCGCGGTCGCCAAAGCTGAAGGAACTGCACACGCTCCTGAAACGGGTGGAGGACCTGCACGAGATCAACCCGATGCTCGGACATCGTGGCTGCCGTCTGGGCGTTACGTATCCGGAAATCACTGAGATGCAGGCGCGCGCGATCATCGAAGCTGCTGTGATCGCGAGCGAGAAGGGCATCAAGGCCTTTCCGGAGATCATGATCCCGCTTACCACGGGCATCAAGGAGATGAAGAACCAGGCCGACATCGTGCGGCGCGTCGCCGAAGATGTATTCAAGGAGAAGGGCAAGCGCGTCGAGTACATGGTAGGAACGATGATCGAGCTGCCGAGAGCCGCCCTGGTCGCAGACCAGATCGCGGAAGAGGCGGAGTTCTTCAGCTTCGGTACGAACGACCTGACGCAGACGACGTTCGGCTTCTCGCGTGACGACATCAACAAGTTCCTGCCGGATTACCTCGCGAAGGGCATCTTCAAGCAGGATCCATTCGCGGTGCTGGACCAGGAAGGCGTCGGACAGTTGGTGCGCATGGCGACCGAGCGTGGCCGCAAGACGCGGCAGAACCTGAAGGTTGGTATCTGCGGCGAGCACGGCGGCGAACCGCAGTCGGTGATGTTCTGCCACGAAGTTGGGCTGAACTACGTCAGCTGCTCGCCGTTCCGCGTCCTGACCGCGCGGTTGGCTGCGGCGCAGGCCGGGTATGCCGAGAAGAGCGGCATGCAGGCGGGACACACCAAGTAATCGCGATAGGAGCCCCCACGTTCGCCTAGGATGTGGGGCCTGCCTAAACTGAGATTTTGGGGCATGCGGAAGCATGCCCCTCTTTTTTGCGATTGGCTCGCTAGCTAGCGCATCTTTGACGCCACTTCCCATCCGTTTGCTTCGAGGGCGGACCAGCCCCCGCGCAGTGCGCGTGCGTTCGTCCACCCGGCTTTCCTGAGTTCTCGCGCCACCCGGGCGCTCGTGGCCTCGTTTGGTCAAGCACAGAAGGCGGCAATCAGAGCCTCGCGCGGTAAGCCCAAGTTTCTCGCGGAATCGGCGGGGCGATCGGGGTTGAGACGGACTCCAGTGGTCAGGACGAACGGGCTCTCGTCGAAGCTGCGGTGCGAACGCGCATCTGCGAGCACGACGGAGTTCGAATCGGCGGTCATGAAGTCTCGGAGTTGCTGGGGATCGATGTACTCGCCGTCAGGAACGACGACTGTACGGGGCGCAGCGGAAGGAGCGGCCGGTTCAGGTAAGGGTGCCTGTGAAATGGCGGGAAGTTGTGTCGCTTCCTGCGGTGTCGGCGAAGCACGAAACAGGAAGAGCGGCGAAAATCCGTGAAGAAGGACAGAGCAGAGGACGACCAGCGCACAGACCGCGAGTATGAACTGGCTGCCGGCAACTCCCGCAAACGCAGGCAAGAGGATCAGCAGAAGGGAGCTGAGGCCGCGCGGGCCGAACCAGCCCAGCAGTGCGCGGTCGCGCCATGGCAGTCGCAGGGGCGCAAGCGCAGGCACAAACGCAAGTGGCCGAATGAGGATCACCAGCAATGCGAAGAG
>Ga0196976_1001320_pt1 | contig 11512 bp, 7 predicted proteins | sample S3v_513CmetaG_FD_148644 | JGI IMG/M metagenome (GOLD analysis project Ga0196976, IMG submission 148644) | Soil microbial communities from Anza Borrego desert, Southern California, United States - S3+v_5-13C | ecosystem: Environmental > Terrestrial > Soil > Desert | place: USA: California...
CCGGCGCGGACCGCCTGCTGCTGCGCGGGCTCCTCGGCAGCTTCGGCACGCTGCCCCCGGGCGCGCCGTTCTCGCCCGCGCTGGCCGGGGAGCTCGCGCTCCGCGGGATGACCGAGCTCGCCGCCTGCGCGGTGATGCTGTCCGCGCCCGCGGCTGCGGGCGTGCTCGCCGCCGACCTCGCCCTCGGGCTCGGCGCGCGCGCCTCCCCCGCGATCGCCGTCTCCGGCGCCGGTCCCCAGGCGCGCGCCGCGCTCGGGCTCGGGCTCCTCGCGGCGGGCGCGGCGGCGGTCGCCGGCCGGCTGGTCGCGCTGGTGGCGTCCTCCGCCGCGGCGGTGGAGACGCTCGGAGGCGGGCCGTGAGCGGCGAGCGCACCGAGGCGCCGACCCCGCGGCGGGTCCGGGAGGCGCGGCGCCGGGGCGAGGTGGGCGCGAGCGCCGAGCTGACCGGGGCGTGCGCGCTCGCGGGCGGCCTCGCCGCCGTCGCGCTGGGCGGCCCCGCGATCGCGGCCGCGCTGGCGCGGGCCCTCCGCGCCTCCCTCTCGAGCGCGGTCCTCGCGCCCGCGCCGCCCGCAGCGGCGCTCCAGGACGCCGCGGCCGCGCTGCTCCGGGCGAGCCTCGTCCCGTGCGCCGGCGCGCTGGCCGGCGCGCTCTGCGCCGGGCTGCTCCAGAGCGGCTTCCTGTTCGCCCCCGCGGCGCTGGCCCCGCGGCTCGAGCGGATCGACCCGCTCCGCGGGCTGCGGCGCCTCTTCTCCGTCTCGCAGCTCGTGGGCGTGCTCCTCGGGCTCGCGCGGGCGGCGGCCCTCCTCGCGGTGGGCGCGCTCTGGCTCCGGGGCGCCCTGCCCTGGCTCGCCGGGCTCGCGCGGCTCGAGCCGGCCGCGGCCTGGCGCGCCGTTCCGGCGCTCGGCGGGCTCGCGCTGCGCCTCGCCCTCGTGCTCCTCGCCTTCGGGCTCGTCGATCTCGGCCGCGCCCGGGCCCGCCACCTCCGCGGACTCCGGCTCACGAAGGACGAGGCCCGCCGCGAGCACCGCGAGGACGAGGGCGATCCGCAGCTCAAGAGCGCGCGCCAGCGGGCCCACCGCGGCCTCGCGGAGGCCGCGCCGGTGGCCCGGGCCACGGTCGTCGTGGTGAACCCGACGCACGTCGCGGTGGCGCTCCGCCACGAGCGCGGCGGCCCGGACGCGCCGCGCGTCGTGGCCAAGGGCGCCGGGCGCGCCGCCGCCCGCATCCGCTCCGCTGCGCGGAGGGCGGGCGTCCCGATCGTGCGCGACGTCGCGCTCGCGCGCGCCCTGCACCGGCTCGTCGAGATCGGCGACGAGCTCCCCGAGGAGCTCTACGAGGCCGCGGCGGTGGTGCTGGCGCGGCTGTACCGGCGGGAGGTCGCATGAGGCGGGCGAAGGAGCGGATGGTCAAGGTCCCCGGGGTGGAGACGCTCGTCTCGGGCGCGCGCGCGATCGGCGGGCGCGGCCTGGGCGAGGCGCTCCTCGCGCTGGCAGTGCTCGGGCTCGTGGTCCTGCTCGTGGTCCCCCTCTCGCCGGGCGCGCTCGACGCGCTCCTCGCGCTCGACCTCGCCGCCTCGGCGCTCCTGCTCACGGCGGCGCTCCTCGCCCGCGAGCCGCTCCGGCTCTCCGGCTTCCCCGCCCTCCTCCTCCTCACGACGCTGTTCCGGGTCGCGCTCAACGTCGGCTCGACCCGGCTCATCCTCTCGCGCGGCGAGGCGGGCCGGGTCATCGAGGCGTTCGGGCGCGTGGTGATCCAGGGGAACGTCGTCGTCGGCGCGGTCGTGTTCGCCATCCTCACGCTCGTCCAGCTCCTCGTGGTGGCGAAGGGCGCCGAGCGCGTGGCCGAGGTCGCGGCGCGGTTCACGCTCGACGCGCTCCCCGGCAAGCAGATGTCGGTGGACGCCGATCTGCGGGCGGGGCTGCTCGACGCCGCCGAGGCGCGCCGGCGCCGCCGGGCCCTCGAGCGCGAGAGCCAGCTCTACGGGGCGATGGACGGCGCGCTCAAGTTCGTGAAGGGCGACGCGATCGCCGGCGTCGCGATCGTGCTCGTGAACGTCGTGGGTGGGCTCGCCTCGGGCCTCCTCTCCGGCATGACGGCCGCGGAGGCGGGCCGGCGGTACGTCCTCCTCGCCGTCGGCGACGGCCTCTCCTCGCAGCTCGCCGCGCTCCTCGTCGCCGTTGCGGCCGGCGTGGCGGTGACGCGGGTGGCCGCGGACGAGGACGGCGCCGCGGTCCCGACGGAGCTCCGCCGCCAGCTCCTCGCCGAGCCGGGCGCGCTCGTCGCGGTCGCGGTCCTCCTCCTCGCGCTCGCGGCGGCGCCGGGGCTCCCGCCCCTCCCGTTCCTCGTCGTCGCGGTCGCGCTCCTCGCCGGCGCGGCCTGGTCCGCCCGCCGCCAGCGGAGCGCGCCCTCCGCCGTCGACGAGCGGCCCGGCGCCCGCGAGGACCCGTTCGCCCCCGCGGCGCCGGTCACCATCGAGCTCGGCCCGGACCTCCTCGCCGCCGCGGGCCCGGCCCTCGCGCGCGAGGGGATCGCGGCCATCCGCGCCGAGCTGTGGCGCGCGCTGGGCGTCCGGCTCCCTCCCGTGGCGGTGCGCCCCGGCGACCGCGGCGACCGCAGCTACCGCGTGCTCGTGGACGACGTCCCCATCCACGAGGCGCGGCTCCCGCCGGACGAGGTCGTCGTCCTCGCGCCGCCGGACGACCTCGCGCTCGTGGGCATCGCGGCGCGCGCGATCCGCGATCCGGCGTCGGGCCGCCCGGCGGCCGCCGTCGCCGCCGACGACGCGGCGCGCGCGTCCGCGCTCGGCCCGGTGCAGGACCTCCCGGAGCGGCTCCGCTCCGAGGTCCTCGGCGCGCTCCGCCACGGCGCCCATCACCTCCTCGGCGTCCAGGAGGTGCAGCTCCTCCTCGACGGCCTCGAGCCGGTGGCGCCCGCGCTCGTGCGGGAGGCGACGGCCAAGCTCCCGGCGGCGCTCGTCGCGGAGGTGCTGCGGCAGCTCCTCGAGGAGGGGGTCTCGATCCGGCCGCTCCGGGCGATCCTCGAGGCCATGCTCCAGCTCGCCGAGCCGAGGCGCGGCGCGGCGGCGCTGGCCGAGGCCTGCCGCCGGGCGCTCCGGCGGCAGCTCGGGCACGCGCACGCGGCGGGCGGGCCGCTCTCGGTCCTGCTCCTCGACCCCGCGGCGGAGCAGGCGATCCGCGAGGCGCTCGCAGGCGAGCAGCTCGCGCTCGAGCCACGGCGCGCGCTGGCGCTCCTGGATACGCTCGCGACCGAGCTGGGGGCCGAGCGCTGGACCCAGCCCCCGGTGGTCCTCGTCTCGCCGGACGTGCGCCGGGCGGTGCGGTCGCTCCTCGCGCCGCGATTCCCGTCGATTCCGGTGCTTGCGTACGAGGAGCTGCCGCCCGAGCTGCCCGTGCGCCCGGTCGGAAGGATCGGCGCGGCGGAGGCGGCCTAGGCGCGCCGCTCAAACCCCTGCGGCGACCGGAGGAGTGCCCTGGCCCTCGTTGCTCGTGGACCCGGGCTCGTCATCGTGCGGCTTGGCCAGCAGTTCCGGACGGTTCACCCGATCGCGGAGCTCCTTGCCCGTCCGGAACAGGATGCCGCGCTTCGGCTTCACCGGAATGACCTCACCGGTCTTCGGGTTGCGGCCCTGGTAGCCGTCGTAGTGCTTGACGTGGAATGCGCCAAGCCCGCGGATCTCGATGTTCTCTCCCTTGCAGAGCGCGTCCTTCATCGAGTCGAAGATCGTCTCGATCGTCGCCTCGGCCTGCTTCTGCGTGACCCCGCGCTTGACGACCAGGATGTTGATGAGATCCGACTTCAGCATCGGCGCTCCGGAAATTCGAAGGGTTACGCCCTACGAAATACCGCTCGGGTTCCATTCGAGCCTAGCCGAACGGTCCGAAATCAGCAAGGGATCCACGGGCATGCGCAAGCCGCGCGCCAGCGCACGCCTTTTTCGGTGATCCCGATCAGACGCTGGAGGCGCTCGGGGAGCCGTTCTGTGGCCCCTTCGGGCCAGGGGAGGCCTGCTCGGGTGCGGGTTCCTGGGAGGCGCTGTCGCACAGCGCCCCGATGCTGACCCCCCGGAGGCGCTCCTCGGAGCGCTCGTCGGCCTGGCGGAAGTGCTCCGCGAGCGCGTCGAGCTTGCGGGCGGGCGTGACCGCCTCCGTCTCCAGCACGGCGCGGCGCACGTCGAACAGGGTGATGGTCTCGGGCGGCCGGCCTGGCACGAGCCCGCCCCCCGCGAGGGCCTTCACCAGGCCCGCGCTGCGCAGGGCCTCCAGCACCTCGGCGCCGGCCTCCCCGGCGCGGAGCCGTCGCACGATCTCGTCCGGCGAGGGCGCCGGCTGGCCGGCCCGGAACGCGGACGCGACGAGCACGAGCGCGTTGGCGGCGGAGAGTTCGCGCGCAGCCCGCGAGCCGGCGGCCCCGCCGCCCATCACCGCGGGTGCGTTCTGGATCACGAAGGCGAGCCGGGCGCCGAAGAGGATGATCGACCAGGACACGTACAGCCACGTGAGGAAGATCGGGACCGCGGCGACCGAGCCGTAGATGGCGTGGAGGCGGACCGACCCCTTCGTCGCGAGCGTGAACGCCCACTTCGCGACCTCCCAGCCGATCCCCGCGGCCACGCCGCCGGCCAGCGCGGGCCGCAGCCGGACCCGGGCGTTCGGCACGACCAGGTAGAGGGCGGTCAGGAAGAGCGACGAGAGGACCGCCGAGCCCGCCATGGCGAGCGCCTTCGTGCCGCGCGAGGCGAGGTACGCCTGCGCGACCTGGCTCACGGTGGCGGAGGCGGCGAGGACGAGCGGCCCGAGCGTCACCGCCATCCAGTAGACGAGGGCGCGGAGCCGCAGCGTGCGCCGGACGCGGACCTCCCAGAGGTCGTTCAGCGCCGCCTCGACGTTGCCGACGAGCGAGTACGCCGACCAGAGGAGGAGCGCCGCGCCGACGAGGCCGGCGCGCGCGACGTGCGCGTTGTGGACGAACCGATCGAGGTACGGCTCGATGGACGCGCGGGCGCCGACGGCCAGGTTCTCGAGGAGGAAGTCGTGGACGACGTCCGCGATCCGCTCCATCCCGGTGAAGGCCTGCACCACCGAGAACGCGACGACGAGCGCCGGCACCAGCGCGAAGAGCGAGATGTAGGTGAGGGCCATCGCCCGCATCTGCACCCGCTCCGCGCGGATGCCGCGGACGGCGCGGGCGACGACCCGCAGGTTGCGCTGGAGCCACGCCGCGAGCCGGCGCGGCCCCGACGCCGCTTCCACGTCCGCGCTCAGTCCTTCTCCCCCGCGGCCGGCGCGCCTCCCGCCGCCGCCTCGGCCTCGCCGGCGGCGCCCTCCTCCGGCTTGCGCTCGCGGCCACCTCGGTCGCGGCCCCGGCCGCCGCGATCCCGATCGCGATCGCGATCCCGCCCCTGATCGACGCGGTCCTGCCGGCCGTAGATGTCGAACTGCTCCTGGTGGTAGTTCGTCTGCGGCTTCACCTGGATGGTCTTGTTGAAGCGGTCCATCAGGTAGCGGAGCTCTTCGCGCTCCGAGCCCTGGAGGATGCGCGCCACCTCGGGGTGGCAGTTCACGACGAGCACCGGCTCGTGGTGGTGCGGCGCGTCCCTCCGGATCTCGCGGAGGATCTCGTACGCGATGGTGATCTTCGACTTCACGTGGCCGCGGCCGTCGCAGTAGCCGCACGGCTCGTTGAGGACGCGGGTCACCGACTCGCGGACGCGCTTGCGCGTCATCTCCACGAGGCCGAGGTCGGAGATCTTGAGGACGTTGGTCTTGGCCTTGTCGCGCCCCAGCGCGTCCTGCAAGGCCTTGAAGACCTTGTCGCGGTTCTGGGGTTTGTCCATGTCGATGAAGTCGATGATGATGATGCCGCCGATGTTGCGCAGCCGGAGCTGGTAGACGATCTCCTTGGCCGCCTCGACGTTGATCTTGGTGATCGTCTCCTCGAGGTTCTTCTTGCCGACGTAGCGGCCCGAGTTGACGTCGATCGCGGTGAGCGCCTCCGCCTGGTCGATGATGATGTAGCCGCCGGACTTGAGCCACACCTTGCGCTGCGCGGCGCGCTTCAGCTCCTGCTCGATCCCGTACGCGTCGAAGATCGGCTCGGTGCCGGAGTAGTACTCGATCTGCGTCTCGAGGTGCGGCGCCTGCTCGTGCACGAACCGGAGGATGCGCTCGTACTCGTCGCGATCGTCGATGACGAGCTTGTGGACGTCCGCCGTGAAGAGGTCGCGGGTGGCGCGGAGGATGAGGTCGAGGTCGCCGTGCAGCAGCGCCGGGGCGGAGACCTTGTCCTTGGTCCGGATGATCTCGTTCCAGACCTGGATCAGGAACCGGATGTCGGCCTCGAGCTTCGCCTGCTCGACGTTCTCGGCCACGGTCCGGACGATGAAGCCCGTCCCCTCGGGGCGCATGCGGTCGACGAACTCGCGCAGCCGGCGGCGCTCGGCGTCCTTCTCGATCCGCCGCGAGATGCCGATGTGATCGACGGTCGGCATGAACACGAGGTGCCGGCCGGGGAGCGAGATGTGGCTCGTGATCCGGGCGCCCTTCGTGCCGATCGGATCCTTCGCGACCTGGACGATGACCTCCTGCCCTTCCTTGAGGAGGTCCTGGATGTTCTTCGGGTCCTTCCGCTTCTCCTCGCGGTGCCCGTTGCGGCCGCCGTTGCGATCGCGGCCCTCGCGGCCTTCGCGCCCGTCCCGGCCCTCGCGCTCGCGCGCCTCGCGGCCGTCGCGCCCGTCGCGGCGCTCCCGGCGGCCGCGGTCGCCGCGATCCCGCTCGCGATCGGGGCCGCGCCCCTGCTCGGCCTTCGCCTCGCCCTTCGCCTCGCGCGCGGCCTCGGCCGGCCGGGCCTCGCGGCGGTCCTGCTCCGGCGCGGCGGAGGCGTCGGCCGCGGCGGGCTCGTTCGCGGCCACCTGCGCCGCGGGCGCCGTGTTCACGGGCGCGGGGTCGACCGAGGGCGCCGTCGCGGGCGCCTCGGGGGGGACGGCCTCCGCCGGCACCGGCAGACCCGGGATCGCCGGCACCGGCGCCATCCCGACCTCCTGCGCGAGCGGGAGGGTGACGAGCGGCTCGGGCTGGGGCTCTGCGGCCGGCAGGGGTGGCGGCGCCAGGGCCGCGCCCGCCTCGTCCTGCGCCTGTCCGAGGACCGCGGCGGCGTCCGCCCCCGCGCCGTCGGCGACGAGCGCGGCCTCGGCCGCGGGCCCGGCGGCGGGAGCGCCTTCCGGGGACGCGGGCTCGACGGCCGGCGGCGCCGTCGCCGCGAGCTGCGCGCGGACCTCGGCCTCCTCCGCCTCCTCCTCGGTCGGGACCTCCGTCACCTCGGCCCGGTGCTCACCCTCGGTGAGCTCGAACTCCTCGGAGAAGTCCGGGTCGCCGTAGACGTCGCCGACGTACAGGAACGCGGCCTTCTCGAGGCCGATGTCCACGAACGCCGCCTGCATGCCCGGGAGCACCCGGACGACGCGGCCCTTGTAGATGTTCCCGACGATCCCCTTCTCGCGCTTCCGCTCGAGGTAGTACTCGTGGATCGTCCCGCTCTCGACCAGGGCGACGCGCGTCTCCGCGCCGGCCGCGTTGATCACCAGGATGCTGTTGCCCGCCATGTGGGTCCTCTCTCGCCCCGTCCAGGCACGGGGAGAGCGAGGCCCCAGGGTGCGGGCCACGATCGCGGGCGCCCCGGTGGTGCCGGGCGTCCTGGATCGGCTGTCGAGCTTGCGCTCAAAGTCTCGCTCTCCTCGCGCCCGGCGGCCGCGCAGGCGCGGCACGAGCGGGGCGCGTCGTACGTTCAGGCGTCCTGGTATCGAGGCGCGCGGGGCTGGCCTTCCGTCGGTCGGCCGGGCCCGGTCCGCTCGAAGCTGACGCCCTCCTTCAAAACCTTCACCCCCGCGGGCGCGGTCCCGTCGCCGAAGATGGCCGCCAGCACCTCGGCTGGCTTGGCGCTCCCCGAGGGATCCGCCCGCAGGCTGAATGCGACGACCCCGGGGCCTTCGACCGCGAGGTGCGTCACGAGCCGCTTCAAGTCTATCTCCCTTTCCTTCCGGGCAGCGACCTTCTGTTGCCGCCCGCGGGCCCGATTCTTCTGGGGCACGGCCCGGGTCACGACCGCCTGGTCTACCCCCAGGAAGGCCTCCACCCGGTCCCTGAGCTCCTCTTCGCCCCAGGTATCCTCCGGAAATTCGGCACGGTAGTGCACGGCGCGCTGGGACTCCGAGATGGACGGCGCCCGCGGGTCGAGGAGGTCGGCCGAGAGGAGCGTGAGGCCGGGGGGCAGCTCCCGGGCCAGGCGGTCCCCCACCTGGCGTGCGTCGGCGATCCCGACGAGCTCGAGGTCCATGTGCTCGCAGAGGCTCTCCACGCCGACCGGCAGCGCCGGGCCGAACGAGACCCGGGGCTTCGGGTGGAAGCCCTGCGAGAACGCGACCGGGAGCCCGGCCCGCCGGATCGAGCGGAGGAGCGTGTGCATGAGCTCGAGGTGCGAGAGCGCCACGAGCCGGCCCTGCTTCGCGTACCGCACGCGGACGTGGGTCCGGACCTCCGGGGCCGGAGGCCTGGGCGGCGGCGGGGGCGCGGGCTGGTAGTCCTCGGCCGCGTACGTCCGATTCTTCACGACGTCGTAGTCGCACGCGCCGCAGACCGTGCACGGCGCGGGCACGCAGTCCTCGACCTCGGCCACGTTGCGGGCGGCGGCGAGCTGCTTCTGGAGGTAGGCCTTGGTGACGCCGCAGTCGATCCGGTCCCACGGCAGGACCTCGTCCAGCCGGCGCCGGCGGTGCGCGAACCAGTCGATGCCGACGCCGTGCACGCGCTCGCACTCCGCGAACGCGGCGAGCCAGTTGTCCTGGTCGAACCACTCGCTCCAGCCGTCGAGCCGCTGGCCCATCCGGTAGGCGGCGAGCACCGCCGTGGCGACGCGCCGGTCGCCGAGCGCCAGCGCGCCCTCGATCGAGGACGGCCGCGCGTCGTGCGGCTTGAACTGGATGGCGCCGTTCCGGCCGCCGAGGACCTGGGTGATGATCCCCTGCCGGCGGCGCGTCTCCTCGGGGGAGATCATCGGCTCCCACTGGAACGGCGTGAACGGCTTCGGCACGAAGGTGGAGGCGCCGAGGTGGATCGACGCCGAGCCCTGCCCCTTCGGCAGCGCGCGCCGCGCCGCCCCGAGGCACTTCTTCGCGAGCTCGGCGATCGCGCGCACGTCCTCGTCGCGCTCCTCGGGGAGGCCGATCATGAAGTAGAGCTTCAGGAGCGACCAGCCGTTCTGGAAGATCGACTCGACCGCGCGGAGGAGGTCCTCCTCGCGGTTGCCCTTGTTGATGACGGCCCGCATCCGCTCCGTCGCCGCCTCGGGCGCGAGGGTGAAGCCCGTCTTCCGGATGCGCGCGATCTTCTTCGCGAGCGCGTCGTTCATCGTCTCCGTGCGGAGCGACGGCAGGCTCATCGCGATCTTCTCGCCCTCCCAGCGGGCGAGGAAGTCGTCGAGGAGGCCGTTCAGGGGCGCGTAGTCGCCGGAGGAGAGCGAGAGGAGGCCCACCTCCTCGTAGCCGGAGGCCTGGAGGCCGACCTCGGCCAGCTCGAGCACCTGGCGCGGATCGCGCTGGCGCGTCGGCCGGGTGATCATGCCCACCTGGCAGAAGCGGCACCCGCGCGTGCAGCCGCGCTGGATCTCGATCGGCAGACGATCGTGGATCGTCTGCATGAACGGCACGATCGGCTTCGTGTACGCGGTCGTCGGGAGGGCGTTCAGGTCCGGCATCACCCGGCGCTCGACCTTCTCGTAGCCGGGGCGGAGCGGCTCGATGGCGGTGATCACCTTCGAGACCGGGTCGTACCGAGGGGCGAAGAACGCCGGGACGTAGACCCCGGGGATCGCCGCGAGCCGGCCGAGGAGCTCGCGCCGCGTCGCGCCGCCGCGGCGGAAGCCGCTCGCCGCGATCGCGTCGGCGAGCTCCACCGCCACCTCCTCGCCCTCGCCCACGACGAAGAGGTCGAAGAAGTCGGCCACCGGCTCCGGGTTGAACGCGCACGGGCCGCCGCCGACCACGAGCGGATCGTCCTCGGCGCGGTCGGCGGCGAGGAGCGGGATGCCGGCGAGCTCGAGCATCGCGAGCACGCTGGTGTAGGCGAGCTCGAACTGGAGCGTGATGCCGAGCACGTCGAACGCCTTCACCGGCGCGCGCGACTCGAGCGTGAAGAGCGGGAGGCCGCGCGCCTTGAGCATGCCCTCCATGTCCGGCCAGGGCAGGAACACGCGCTCGCACGCGACGTCCGGCCGGTCGTTGAGGAGGTGGTAGAGGAGGCGGAAGCCGAGGTTCGACATCCCGACCTCGTACGTGTCGGGGAAGGCCAGGGCGAACCGGACCTTCACCGCGTCGAGGTCCTTCTCGACGGCGCCGAACTCGCAGCCGATGTAGCGGGAGGGCTTCTGCGCGGCGAGCACCAGCTCGTCGAGCGCGGAGGCAGGGAGCGCAGGGAAGTTCGTCATCGATCGCCGGGCCGCGGGTTGGAACCGCGTTTCGCCCGCCGTATGGGTGGCAGGACCTGGGGCTGGGGTCCCGAGGGACGGCGTGAATAGCACGCCCACCGGACCAGGTCGAGGACCCGGGCTCAGTGCCGCGCGCGGAACGGCCCGAGATCCCCGACGTGGGCGTCCCAGCGGAGCGCCACGTCGTCGACCCGCGCGCCGGGCGGTCCCCGGTGCAGGAACCGGACGAGCGCCTCGACCGCGGCGCGCTCGCCCTCGACCTCCACCTCGACCGAGCCGTCGGCCTCGTTGCGGACCCAGCCCCGGACGCCCAGCCGGCGCGCCTCGTCCGCGGTCGTGTACCGGAACCCGACGCCCTGGACGCGGCCGGTGACGACGGCGTGGGCGCGGACGAGCTGCTCCTCCATTCGACCTCCTGATGCGAACCGGGCTCGGGCTCGGGCTCGGGCACGGGAGCTCAGCCCTCCAGGAGCTTCAGGAACTCCTCCTCGCCCACGACCTTCACGCCCAGCTCCTGCGCCTTCTTGAGCTTGGAGCCCGCGTCCTCGCCCGCCACGACCAGATCGGTCTTCTTCGACACCGACCCCGAGACCTTGCCGCCGCGCCGCTCGATCTCCGCCTTGGCGTCGTCCCGGGAGAGCTTCGAGAGGCCGCCCGTGAGGACCACGGTCTTGCCGGCGAACGGCCCGTGCGCCTGCACCTCCTCGGGCCGGGGTCGGAGCCCCGCGGCGAGCAGGCGCTCGACGACCGTCCGGTTCTGCGGCTCCGCGGTCCAGGCGCGAATCTCGCGAGCGGTCTCGGGCCCGACGTCGCGGACCGCGAGCAGCTCCTCCTCGCTCGCGTCCATGAACTTCTGGATGGTCCCGAACGCGCGGGCGAGCGTCGCCGCCGTGGCCGCGCCCACCTGCGGGATGCCCAGGCCGTGGAGCAGGCGGCGGAGCGTCGTGTCCTTGGAGCGCTCGAGCGCCTTGCGCATGTTGTCCGCGGCCTTCTCCGGCAAGGGAGCGTCGGCGTCCAGC
>Ga0196976_1001321_pt1 | contig 11505 bp, 14 predicted proteins | sample S3v_513CmetaG_FD_148644 | JGI IMG/M metagenome (GOLD analysis project Ga0196976, IMG submission 148644) | Soil microbial communities from Anza Borrego desert, Southern California, United States - S3+v_5-13C | ecosystem: Environmental > Terrestrial > Soil > Desert | place: USA: California...
GCACGAACGCGTCGGGTGCGCTAGGCGTGACAACGATATCAACCGCCACCAGACGGAAATCGCTCTGCACTTCGTCTAGACCAGCACGATTTTTCTTGACAGAACCGGTGCCACGGGTGGACACGCCAAAACTGATACCTTCTTTGATAAAGGTCTTGACAATGTTGCCGCACGGTGTATCAAGAATTTTCGCTTTGCCGATATAGTCGGTGCCGCTCTTGTATAGGCTGGTGACAATGTGACTCGCGCGGTCGGGGTTAATTTGCGTCGTCTCCGGGTGGGTGAGTTCACCTAGGGCGCGACGGGTCACAACCTTTTCCGCAACATAACGCTCAACTTCGCGGTTCAGAATTGGGTCTGGATACCAGCGACCATTGCCGTTGCCGACTTCAGCTTGCGCAAAAATGCCTTCGATGTAGTAGGCTTTTTCCTTGCTACCATCAATGGCTTCTGAAATCAGATTGACTTTTGTTGACTTATCCCTTAGTAACATTTCGTTTCGCCTTTAGCTGTTCAGCGATCACGCGACCGGTGCGGGTCTTCAGAAGAGATTCACCTAGGAAGCCTGTGCCAAAAGCGGCGGGATTTGACTTGACAACTTCAAATTTCCCTGATTCGTTCATACGAACCTTTTTGCCTTTGCCACCAACAAGCTTGCGGGCTTTCTTGCCTTCTTTCAGCTTGTACTTGTTCTTCTCGTATAGAATCACATCGTCAGCGTCGGCTTCGTACCAATCGTCGCCGTCCTGCCAATAGACCATATCATCGTCCACATCACAGCCGTCAGCGCCACAATTAAGTTTTGCTTCAGTGATGCGGGCTTTCTTCGGAAGGGAAACACCTTCGGAAATTACTTTTGGAAATGAACCAAACGCTTTTACTAGGGCTGTTGCGCGCTGTTCTTCGACAAGTTTAGCCGCCTTCTCAGCGAGAACGCCCCTTACAAACTTCATACCGGGTTTCATTGCTCTGTATTCCTTACTTACGTTCGTCAAGCGGGCACGTTTGCTTGCGCTGTTCGTCAAGCATGGCGGTAATCTTGTTCGACATCACAACGTCAAGCCGTTCGAACAAGTCGTAAGGCTGTTTCTGTGCTGCCGACTGCACAATTACTCTGCTATGGTTTAGTGTGGACACTTTGTTTACCTTTAAATTCTGCTAGGCAATATTTAGAACTACTCATACTTTACGTGCGGCTGTCCGTATGGGGTTGTGCGCAACTCAAACCCCACGTCAGCGCTCATATTTGAAATTTCGTTCTCTGGCGCTTCGTAATCACCGGAAGTGCGTTCGTCCTTAATCTGCTTATCCATTTCGGCAATCTGTTCTTCAGTCATACGAAGGACATTCTTGCGCACGAAATCTTTGGAGAAGTAGATACCAACGTGCGGCGCTACGGTGTCAAGCATGTTCAGACGGTCGCGGAGAATTTCCGACTCTTTTAGTTCCGTCATGAAGTTATCGCGTGAGAATTCAACTTTGATGTCTTCGCGGATTTCTTCCCAATTCTCTAGAGTGATTAGACCCTTTAGAACAAGTTGACGCTTCAGAAGGTCAATGAAAAGTTGCCCAAACCGCAGACGTAGACGATCAATAAACTTAGAGAACATCATTTCGTCGCGGGTGATTTCAGACGCGCGACCGATGTTAAACGCGTCGTTTGTCTCAAGGCGCGACAGCGGAACATTCAGTGAGCGATAGAGTTTCCGCATTAGCGGTTCTAGATCATCAATCTTACCTAGATTTTCGCCACCGGGAAGCGTGGTGATTTCTGTACCCTTTGAGCCGTCGCGGCGCGGAAGATAGAAGTCTTCCATCATAGACAGCGCCTTGGTGGAATCCACAAGCGTACCGGTCGAACTATCATAAACCATTTTGTTTTTAAACTTGTTCATGATAGACTGCACGTACTGTTCTGCCTTCGTCTTGGGCAGCGTACCCACTTCAACGTAGATCACACGGCGTTCGGGCGCACGGGCAAGGCGATAGATCACAATGGCATCTTCCATCATACGCACTTGGTTGATGGGCTTGATTGCTTTGTGAAGGTAACTCTTGACAACACCCATAGCTTCGTCATACAGACCGGAAGTCACGTACACAACGGAGTCTTCCGGCATCTTGAGAAGCTGATTTTGCTTGAACGTCTGACCAAGTTGATTGGACGCGTTCAGCATTTGTAGATATTCGTTGGTGTAAATGTAATAGTTTTGGAACCCGGTAACTTGTTCTACGCCGCGATGGTCGATTTCTTTCGTCTCTTCACGGACTTTCTTGATACACAGCGGGCTTAGATTGACAAGTTCTAGAATGCCGTCTTTTGGATTTTCTTCGCCTACTTTGACTTGGAACGCAATGCGACCGTCAACGTACCACTGACGGAAAAACTCGTATGCGTTCTTTTCGAAGTCAAGAAGCTTTAGAATGTTCGCAAATTCTTCTTGAATGGTGTTCTTCACGTTGTCGGAGAACTTCAGATTGTCCAAGTTGAGATTGACAATCTTACCTTCGGCGTCATAGGAAATTGCGTCATTGACAATGTAGTCAACAGCAAGGTCCACTTCGGGTTGGGTAGCAACTTCGCGGTATTTAAGGATTAGATCACGTTCAGTGCGAAAAGCGCCTTCGAACGTGACGGAGTACATAGAACGCCCGGAAGCGTCAAGTACAACACCACCGTCTGTCTCAACACCAGACACAACGTTCTGTGACTTGGTAGCCAACAGCCGTTCGTTGTCGGCGTTCTTGGTGTCGTTGAACGACCAACCGATGTTTCTGAAGAAGTTTTGAACAGCCATGAGTTTTTCAATTTTTCAAGTATGATTTTTATTATTTAGGTGCATACCTGATATGCGAAAATGAGTGGTGACAAATCACATTCATACCGGCATGATGGGCAACAGTTAAGCCAAGGGATTTAGACATGAACAAGACATTACCTGTTGATTGGTCTAGACCAATCCTAGCCAAAGACGTAAAAGGGACCGTATATAACGCCCGCACCATCTGCACTGACCTTAAAACCAATCCGGTTTCCGTCCTAAAGAGTTATACGGTTGCTGTGGCAATTGATCTTGGTGACGACATTCCGCGCGGAGAAATCATTAAGACAGTTAACGCGGAAACGGGTCTAACGGCGGGTGCCGAATTCACCATCTACAACGTTCCGGTTGAACGTGAAGTGTGGGTTTGGATCACAGAAAACGGACTCACGTTCTCCACCTTCACGCCACCAAAAGACCGTTCTTTTCTGAAGTGCCTAAGCCGCGTTACTCTCACTGAGGGACACTTTGACGAATGAGCCGCATTCAGAAGTTACAAGACGCTGTTGGTGAGTGGGCGGACGCGACCTTTGGTCCCGGTGAACACAACGACCGTCAGGTTGACCACCTGATTGAAGAACTAGGCGAAATCAAGTCTGACCCTTCAGACGAACTTGAATTTGCTGACGGTCTAATATTATATATTGACCTAATGCGCCGGAACGGTCATTCCATCACGGATATCATTGAAGCCGCTGAACGCAAGCTGAACATTAACAAGGCGCGCAAGTGGGAACGCCACGAAAACGGATTGATTAAGCATGTCCAAGGCACCTAAGACCACCACCGACACATTAGTTTGGGTTGCGAATTGTTCGCAAGAAGCATATTACAAGTCGTCCTACTTTCGGAAGTTCCTTCGTGGTGAGCCAATGGCAACACCAACGCGCACCGTGGAAGACCTAAAGAAGCTGGGCATGTTCGGGCTGTATGAGAAGAAGACCGTATGATTGGCAAGTTAGAACTACAAGAAGAATTCGACCCACACAAAAGCCTTGAATTCGATTCAATGATTTCGTGTGGCGAGGCTACGCTTTATCTGGAAAACTCGTACGACAGACAGCACGTTTACTTCGGTCTTACGCGAAACCAAATCGAAAAACTTCGCGATCACTGCAACATGCTTCTTGCGCAACATCCAAGTTTGGATTACAATTGATGTCGAACAAAGTCTATTACGTGAAGTTTGACGACGACTTAACAGGTTACACCGTTGTCGGTGACAACGAATGGCATGACCTGTGCGTCAACTTCGAACCACTTGACAACGAAACCTATTTTCTGGTAGCCGTCAAGTACACAACCGGCGACAGCATGGGACGCAATCCCGACCCACGATGGGAACACGTTGAACTCTATCGCACTGAAGAAGAGGCGGCAGAGACAGCGAAGATCATTCGCAAGCACGACGACGACAAACGCGACTCACGTTGGGGTAGATGGGATGATAAACTGAAGAAAAGAATTCCCGTTGAAGTCGGACCATTGACATACAAGCTGTGTGATGGTACAGAGTACAAGACCGAATACGTGCGGTGGGAAGGCTACTTTGAAAGCCTAGAAGAAATCCACGTAATCCCCGTGCGGAAAGGTGCGCGCCGTGTCTACTAATGAATTTAAATGGAAACCAATGCGTAACAACACAACACCACCAAAGGCAAACTCAGTGCTAACCACCCTACTAAACAAGAAAGTCATTGGCGGCATTGTCGCTGGTATCATCGGCATTACTGTTCTGGTGAACAGCGCCGGTAAAGTGGAAGAAGGTTTTGCGGGAATCAAGCGCACCAACGGCGCCGCTGTGTCCTACGTTGAACCCGGTCTTTACTTTACAATCCCATTCTTCCAAGACGTTGTTCTAATTGAAACGCGGTCTAAGGTTGTCACTTGGGAAAAGCTAATGACTTACACCAAGGATCAACAGCCGGTCGCTATCAAGTTCTCCATTCAGGTTTCGCTTGACCCGAAATCCGCTCTTGACCTTTACAAGCAGTACGGCACACAGATTATCGAAAAGACTGTGTTCCCGTCAACGGAGCGTTCTGTCAAGGATACGTTCGGGCAGTACAACGCCATTCAGATTGTGCAGACGCGCGACCACGTAGGCACGGCGGCTTACAACGCTGTCAAGTCTAACGTAAACGTTGCTGGTGTGAAGGTTGAAGAAGTCAACATTCAGAACTTCGACTTTTCGGATGAATACGAAAAGATGGTCGAACAGCGTATGCTAGAAGAAGTTCAGGTTGCCAAAGCACACCAGACGCGCGACCGTGAAGCCGTGCAGAACGAAATTACCGTGAACCGGGCGATTGCCGACCAGAAAGCCGCACAAGCCAAGTCAGACGCGGCGGCTTACGATCTGCGCAAGCGCGGCGAAGCCGAAGCTGACGCGATCCGCGCACGCAGCACGGCGCTTCGCGAAAGCCCACAACTAATCGAACTTGTCAAGGCGGAAAAGTGGGACGGCAAGCTTCCTACCACCATGCCGCCCGGTAGTTCAGTGCCTTTCATCAACGTCAAGTAAATTCGTCATACCCCGAAAGGGGTTAGTGCGAAGTCTCTAGACCGGTGGTATAATTGCCGCTTCTCAGTGATGGGGAGCGGCAATTTTATGTTGACATACACAGTAAGCCTATACATCCCACATTCGTCCATTGGCTCGCTACCTAAAGAATGGTCTAACACCGTTCTTGAATATGCGACCAAGAAAATGAACGAATTTGACGCGGACGCACCAGAAAATGACGCGAAGGTTGTCGCGGTCGCTGTGGGCGCCACGATACTAGAACATCGGCTGTGGTGTATCAGCAACAGGCTTGAGTGTCCTGAATTCAAGTTCCGCCACAAGAAGCACCCGACCAAAGACGAAATTGAAGGTTATTGGGTTGACTACCTGTTCACCAATGCAGACCACGCCAACCGTTTTGAAGACTTTTGGTCTTGACAAAACAAAAAAGCCGTAGAGTGGTGTTCTCTACGGCTTTTTTGTTGACTTTTCGTCGGTTAGAGAGTTGCTGAAATGTCCGTCCAATAGGATAGAGCGAATTCAACGCTAAACTCTGCGATGCTGTCTTTTTGGTCATAAGACATTTCAATCGCGCCAACGTTCACGGGGAACGCGTGCTTGATTACAACTGACTTCAGCGGTAGACCGTCAAGGCTTAGAGGCGTGACATAAAGGTCTGCCATGTAGAAGTTGAGTTGTTCGGGGTTCCCACGGAAGTCATTGCCTTCGTGGCTGTTAATGCTGTTCATCCACCGAATGAACGTGTCACGGTGAGAGAAGCTTTCTTCAGCTACAACGGTCACTGACCAGTTATCAAACGTGCGATCACCGGCAACCTTTACGTCGCGACCTTGGTACGGGACTTCGATCACACCTAGGTTGGACGCGGGAAGGCTGGCGGCTTTCACCAGCACTTCGTCACGAACGTTTGGAACGCCACCGGCAGCGGCAGGATAGGTTAGCTGCACCCGGAAGCGGCTAGGGCGGAAGCCGCCCTTGAAGCTTGAAATAAAGTTGTTGATATTCATTTTTTGTTAATCTTCCTGTTAGCCTTCAATTGACCGGGTGTTGTTATCGCTACCGTTGGTCATAATTTCGTTGAAATTTACGCCCGTACGGGTGGCAACGAAGTTCAGGCGAACGCCATTGATTGAGCGGACAGGCTGAATGAAAATGTCACCGACGAATTCGTTGGCGTCAATCACAGCACGGGTGTTGTTGCTTTCGTCACACACAATCGCGTAGTCCGTCACACCTTCGCGACCCTTGACTTGACGTAGGAACGGATCAACCATGCCTAGGAAGTCGGTGCGCGTCGTCACAGTGTTGTTCTCGAAAAGCTGATAACGCGAAGCGCGAGAGATAGCTTTTTCTAGGTAAATGAACAGCATACGAACGTTGATACGATCAAATGCACTTGGCTTGCTCTGTAGGGTCTTGTCACCAAACAGAACCGGACCTTCGTTGTTCAGTGTTAGGCAAGGATTCACGCCGCGCTGATAGAGGAAATCGCGAACGGTCTGAGACTGTTTCCAAGCGAACTTGACAACGCCCTTGATACGACCACGATTTAGACCAGCGGGTGACTGCCACACTTCGGGGAGACGTGCAACTAGACCAGCCATATCACCATTCAGCGGAACCCAACGGTACTTGTCGTTGTAGCGGTCATACATGTACTTCCAGTTTGAGTCCATGAAAGCATAGCTTGACGAACCGTAAGAAGTGCGGGTAGTCATGATGTTGGTTTTAATGGTGGCTTCAGAAGCAACACCCACAACGTCAGTCTTGGCGGGAGACACGAACACCACGCAATCCTTACGATATTCACCGATGTTGGTGATTACCCAAGTCGCGGTTACTACGTCAGCACCACCAGTGAAGAACAGAGTTGCGTCTACTTCTTCCGCGTTCTGCATGAGTGCCCAAGAGGCTTGACGATTGGCGTCGGTTAGGACGGGACCGTCATTGCCACCACCTAGAACAACGCCGTTTGAACTTGCGGTTAGGAGTGATTCCTTGCCGACCCAAACCCAACGTGACATTTGGTTGATGCGGTTCTTGAAATAGTTCGTAGTACCGTCAAAACGCTGTGCGGTTGAAGAAGTGCTAACGAAATCGAAACGCTCTAGGATGGAACCTTGAATGCCGGTGATTTTGCCGGTCGCGTCGTAGATCACAACGTGAATTTCGTTGGTGCCGGGAGCGTCTGAGAATTGATCGTGCCAAGCCCAAGTGTGAGCACCAGCGCTGTTGGTCGCGTTGTAAGCGGTGGTGTTAGCCCACGCAACGCCAATGGAGTTACCTAGAACGCCGGGATACTTCGCAACCCATAGGTTTGCGCTTGACGAAAATGACGTTGAATCGTAATCATCGTCGTTGCGGATTAGCTGACCAGCGCCGGTAGCGGCTTCGGTCGCGGACGCGTTTAGAGCGCCTTCACCGACAGCGCGGATAACACTTAGACCTTGTGCGTAGGACAGGAACGACGCGGCACATAGGAAGTCAACGTAGTTGGTATCGTTTGGTTCACGGAAGATTTCGACTAGCTGATTTTCAGTAGCAACCGAAACAACTTGGTCAACCGGACCCCAAGAGAATTGCCCTACTGTGCCGCCGCTGGCTACGTCTACGGCAGGGACGATGTTCGTCCGGTCAACCTCCGCCGTAACCACGCGTGGAGATAGGATAGTATTTGTTGCCATTTGTTGATAAACCCTTAAAAACTGAAATCGTTGTATTTCTGTTGGAAGTATTTAGAGTGTGGGCAGGGTTTGCCTTATCTGCCGAATATGAAAGAATTCAGTTCGGCGTCATTGTCCAAGTCCTCTGTACCATCACAGAAGAAGCCAAATGGCACTAGATCATCGTATCTGTCTTCGCGGTCTTGTCTTAATTTATCAATGTAGTTCTTGTCAGTTACGTCTTTGAAGAACGTCATGGTGGTTGAATACGCAAAATTCACCAGCGACATAACGCTATCGTCTGTGTACCCGGCATCTGCCCTGAACGTTGCTTTGTGGTTGACAAAGTTTGTCAGTTCAAGAATGGTGTCGGCGTCTTGGACAAGAAACTTTTGACTTTCGATCAACGATTTCAGAGAGAAGCAACCAATGCGCTTGGTCTTCGGAGTGGTGCGAACACCCAACTCGCCTTTCTCAGACGTAAAGATATTCTCATATTCGATATCATAGTTAAGCACCGAAACCACTTGCGACCCTACGCTGTTGGTTTCGATTTGGATAAAAGCTTCGTTGTACTCTTTTCCTAGTTTGTCAAGCACAAACGGAAAGAGGTCAGGCGTAATTTTGTTGTTCCGATAGACCGCCACTTGCCTAAACGGCCAAGTTGTAATATCAATAACGTTTGCAACCGAAAAGTCTTGTTCTTTACCCTCTGCCACGTCCACCGTAATGAAGTATGCGTGGTCTGGTTTCGGGTATTCATAGACCTTCAGGTTGTCGGTTTCTTTCAGAGGCTTGACGGACGCAAGTGTTCGGATGGTCTTGGAATCAAGAAGCGTGTTGGACGAACCTAGGAAGTCACAAAGAACTTCTTGGTTGAACTTCTGTTCGCCTAGTGCTTTGCGCTCCGCTTCTAGCCAAGCTTGGTCGCGTCCCGGTACTTCGTCCCACGTTGTGTGATATGCTTGGAAGCCATTGATGCCACTCTTGGCTTCCGTATACATTTTGTAGAAGAAGTTGAAGCCTTGTGGCGTGGACGTGATACAGACTTTGGTTGTTTGACCAGACGAAATGGTCGGGTACACAGACGCGAAGAATTCTTCAGCGATGTTCTGTTGCACGAACGCAAATTCGTCAAGGTACAGAAGACTAATGGACTGACCACGGATACCGCCACTTGACGTAGCCGCCGCAATTACTTTCGAACCATTTTCAAGCGCGATATCGCCTTTGTTCCAAGTGACCACGCCTTGTTGCAACCACTTGGGAAGTTGCTCAAACGACATTTTGACGCGCGCCAGAATTTCCCTAGCCGCTGACGCCTTGTTGGCAAGCACCGCAACAGTCTTGTTCGAATTGAACAAAATGTAGTAAAGAATATACGCGGCAGAGAAAGAAGTCTTGCCACACTGACGCGGCGCAAGAAAGACAATCTTGCGTTCGTTGTGGTAGTTCTTCACCATTTCCCGCTGAAACGGATACAGCTTCATCGGAATCACGCCTTTATCGACGTGTACGATCTTTACATACGTTTCAATGAAGTATACAGGGTCTAACAAACACTTCTGGATTTCAGCGATTTGTTCGACTGTGTATTCAATATCGACTTCCGCCGCTTTTAGGTTAGAATTGCCTAAGTAAGTTTGCGGGGCTTGTGTCGCGATTGCCATGTGTCTACTTGTTTTCTATGACCGGCAGCGATCCGTTTGCTTTGAGCGCGGCGATTAGGTCTTTCGTGTTTCCCACGAAAATGTTGTTCTGTTGATTGGTGATGCTGCCCGGTGCGTCAGAAACAGGTTTGTCCATAATGTCAACCTCTTTCTTGCGCTTGTGCGAGTCAAGAAGGGCTTGCGCGGCTTTCCGCTGCACTTCAAGCAAGGTGGCAACAGCCTTGTACGCTTCGGGCTTCTCAGTCTCTTTGGCAATAACAATGGACTCTTCAAGCGCTTCGGCAGCATTTTCTAAGATGCCACGAATGCTTCGCTTGGCTAGATCGAAGTCAGATTCAAGTTCGTTGCTCGCAAGCATTTTCTCGTGAGCAACAACAAGTGCTTTCTGTTTCTCTTCTTCTTGCTGTTCCAGTTCAAAAATTTCTGATAGTCTATCGCCAATGTTTGACATGATGTTTATACCGGTGTGCCGTCAGGATCGAATTCTTCCCACGTCTCTAGAATAGAGAAATCGTCTGTAGGTAGAGCCTCTTCGGGAACTACGTCAGCGTTGTAAACCGCGACCTTTGGTGTGTTTGTTGTGGTCACGTCAGCGGGTGTCTTAACTGTAGTTAGCACATGCTTAATCATTGCTGAGTGTTCGATTGGTCGATACAGATAACCCTTACAGACAAAGGTCAGTTCGCCAGTAATGAATTTCAGTTCTTCGTCAAAGCTTCCGACTTCGTACGGGTTGTCGTATGAAATACCACCGAAAATCACAGGCACATCCCGCCGAATATTCATTTGCGGAATGTCAATGATTGTCACGTTGAAGTCTGGTGTGAAGTTGGGAAGAATTTGTTCAACGATTTGCAGGAAGTCGTCAATGTTCTTCGTGATGATGCCAACCGAAAACCCAAAGTCATAAGGCACCGGGTTTAGTTGCGTCAACAGTTGATTGGTGTTTTGTGGATTGGCGTGTTGCAGCCGGTTCATTACCTGTTTCTGCCGGTTGGCGTCGTACTGAATGTCTTTCAGTTCAAACGACAGACGCGGCACAGCATTACGGTACACCATACCATCGCTGTTGTGCGCCTTGGCGGCGGCATACCAACGCTGTTTAGGACCGTACGACAGCGGTACTTTGATCGTCTTGACGGCTTGACCGGCTGAGTTGGTGCGAACGATGTTGATGTTATTGAACAGCGAACCAAACGCCACCGTTAGTTTACGGATGGTGCTGAAGTAGTACGGTGAGCCGTTGGTAATCATTTGTCCAATTCTCCGAAAGGATTGCTTTCAGAAAAGTCAAGGATCGTGTTCGCTTCCGTCTGAATTTTTGTGTTCTCAGTCTTGGCGTTTTCGCTTGACATGTGTAGTGCGTCTGTGAGTTTGCTAATGTCTTCGGCGTCAACGATGTCAATGTCTTCGTGAGACGGGGTGAACAGTTCTGCCGTGATGGTCGCGAAGCGCGGCTTCAGCGCGTCAGAGTCGGTGCGGCGGATTTCGAACAGGCGCTTCATCTGAGGCACCCAAAGCAAGTCACCTTCCATCGGCTTGTCGCGACCGGTGATTTCGGTGAACCGGGTAATCACATAGTCAAGTTCAATTCCGCTGTCACGATTGTAACCGAATTTGTCAAGGAACTTATCGGCGCCTAGGTACTCTTCCGCGTTCTTCAGATACATTTCGACAATGTGATACTCTTTGAACGACGAAAGAACGTCTTCACCAAATAGAGAATCTTCTTTTACTTTGTTGCGCAAGACGTAGTAGACATCAAACCCGAAAATCTGAATGGATTCGATTGCGAGTTGATCGTAAAGCGTTTGCTCGTTCGG
>Ga0196976_1001322_pt1 | contig 11499 bp, 11 predicted proteins | sample S3v_513CmetaG_FD_148644 | JGI IMG/M metagenome (GOLD analysis project Ga0196976, IMG submission 148644) | Soil microbial communities from Anza Borrego desert, Southern California, United States - S3+v_5-13C | ecosystem: Environmental > Terrestrial > Soil > Desert | place: USA: California...
GTGAGGGCGGCGTCGAGAAGGCGGCGGGGGGGGCGGGCGGGAGAGATCGCGGATCTCCCCGCCCGCCTCGCGCTCGGCGGGTCCATGCTCTTCCATGGCCTCCAGAAGCTGCGCGCCCCGGCGCAGAACGCGCCGTTCTTCGAGAGCCTCGGTTTCCGTCCGGGACGGTCGTGGGCGTTCGCGACGGGGCTCGCGGAGACGTTCGCCGGCGCGGCGGCCGTGCTGGGCATCGCGACCCGCCCGGCGGCGCTGCTGGTGATCGCGACCCAGGCGGTCGCCATCTGGAAGGTCCACGCGCCGAAGGGCTACGAGAACATGAAGGGCGGGATGGAGTACAACCTCTCGCTCGTCTCGATCGCGTCGGGGCTCCTGCTCGACGGGCCGCGCCGGCTCTCGGCGCTCCAGGCCGTGCAGCGGGCGCGCGCGCGCCGCGGCTGGCTCGCGCGGCGCGCGCCGGCGCCGCTCGATCGAGCCCTGGACCTCCTCCACTGACGCGCGGGACGGCCGGGCCTGGAGCCTGGGGCTCGACGCCCGAGGCCCTGAAGGCTTTTCCAGGGATCCGGCCGCCGGCATGCTAGTGTCCCCGGCCGTGGATCGCGCGAAGGTCTTGAAAGAGGTCCGGGGCTGGACGCTGACCATCCTCGCGGTGCTCGCGTTCCGGGCGTTCCTGTACGAGGCGGTCACCATCCCGACCGGCTCGATGATCCCCACGCTGCAGATCGGCGACTACGTCATCGTCGAGAAGTGGGCCTACGGCGCCCGCATCCCCTTCACGCCCGCCGCCCAGCTCAACTGGTCGTCCCCGGAGCGCGGCGACGTGGTGGTGCTGCTCGCGCCCAAGGGCTCGCCGCACGACGACGACCTCATCAAGCGCGTCGTCGCCGTGGCCGGGGACACGGTCGAGATCCGGAACGGGCACCTCGTCGTGAACGGGACGCCCGTGCCCCGGGAGAAGGCCGCGGGCCCGGAGCGGTGCGAGTACTGGACGAAGCGCCCCGAGGGCGAGTGGTTCAAGGAGCCCTGCGACGACTTCGTCGAGGTGCTCGACCAGCACCGGTACCACACCTACTGCGCGCCGGCGCCGGAGCCGTGCGGCGACGTCCCGGGCGGCAGGGTGCCGGAGGGCACCGTCTGGCTCGCCGGCGATCACCGCGACAACTCCGCCGACAGCCGCCTCTTCGGCCCGCAGCCGGTGAGCCGCATCAAGGGCCGCGCGTGGGTCGCGCTCTTCTCGTGGGGGCCCGACGGGCTGCGCACGGATCGGCTCTTCCACCGCGTGAACCACTGACCGCGAGCGCGTCGCGAGGCGGGGTGCGCGCTCGTGCTCCGCGGGTCGTGCGGAGGGAGTGACCGGGGTACGTCGAGGTGACCCGCGCGCGCCGCGCCGGGATCCTTCTCCGCGCGAGGTGTGCATCGTATCCTCCGCCGTCGAACCGACCTGGAGGTCCCATGCCCCGCACCACGAGACTCCTTCGGCGCGCCCTCGCGGGCGCCGCCGCCGCCCTGCTCACGGGCGTCCTCCTCCTCGGCCGCGCCAGCGCGGCCGGCCCCGCGCTCCCCGCGGGGATCCCGCCGCTCCCCCCGCCGTACAAGGACTGGCCCAGGGTCTCGAGCCCGATCGCGCTCGATCCCGCCATCGAGGCGCGCATCAAGGAGATCGTCGCCGGCATGACGCTCGAGCAGAAGGTCGGGCAGATGACCCAGCCGGACGCGCTCCAGATCAGCCCCGACGACGTCCGCAAGTACTACATCGGGACGGTGCTCGTGGGCGGCGACGGCTGGCCGCGCAACGACCGCCGCGCCGACGCGGCCGCGTGGCGCGCCGTCTCCGACAGGCTCTGGGAGGCGTCGATGTCGACGGACGCCAAGGTGAAGATCCCGCTGCTCTGGGGGCTCGACGCCGTGCACGGGCTGGGGCGCATCCACGGCACCACCGTCTTCCCGCACAACATCGGCCTGGGAGCCGCGCACGACCCCGGGCTCGTCCGCCGGATCGGCGCCGCGACCGCGCAGCAGATGCGGGTCTCGGGCCACGACTGGAACTTCGCGCCGTGCGTCGCGGTCCCGCGCGACGACCGGTGGGGCCGCACGTACGAAGGGTTCTCCGAGGACCCCGCGATCACCCGCGTCTACGCGCAGGAGTACGTGGCCGGGCTCCAGAACCTGGGCGCGAAGCCGGATCCGGCGCGGCCCTACGGCGCCCTCGCCAGCGCGAAGCACTTCCTCGGCGACGGCGGGACGATCGACGGCGAGGACCAGGGGCTCAACGCGTCGTCCGAGGCGCAGCTCATCAACGTCCACGCGCAGGGCTACTTCGGCGCGATCGCCGCGGGCACGCAGACGATCATGGCCACGTTCAACAGCTGGATCCCCGAGCCGAAGAGCCCGCCGAGCCCGGACCAGATCAGGGCCGCGAAGATCCACGGCTCGAGGTACCTCCTCACGGACGTGCTCAAGGGGAAGATGGGGTTCGACGGCGTCGTCGTCGGCGACTGGAAGGCCCACGGCCAGCTCCCCGGGTGCACCAACCTCCGCTGCGCGAAGGCCATCGACGCGGGCGTGGACGTCTTCATGGTCGCGGACGAGTGGCGCGGGTTCTTCGACGCCACCGTCGACCTCGTGAAGAAGGGCGAGGTCCCGATGGCGCGGATCGACGACGCGGTGACCCGGATCCTCCGCGTGAAGCTGCGGATGGGCCTCTTCGACATGCCCAAGCCCTCGGCGCGGCCGTTCGCGACCGACGCCGCCCGCCTCGTGCACCGCGAGCTCGCGGCCGAGGCCGTCCAGAAGTCGCTCGTGCTGCTCAAGAACGACCGCAAGACCCTGCCGCTCCCCCGCACCGCGAAGGTGCTCGTCGTCGGCAAGAGCGCCGACAGCATCATGAACCAGACCGGCGGCTGGACCATCGAGTGGCAGGGGAAGAACAACCGCAACTCCGACTTCCCCGCGGGGAGCAGCGTGCTCGCCGGCATCCGCGAGGTCGTGGGCGAGGCGAACGTCACCTTCAAGGAGCGCGGCGAGGCGGACGTTTCGAAGTTCGACGCCGTGATCGCGGTGATCGGCGAGCCGCCCTACGCCGAGTTCTTCGGCGATCTCTCGTCCGGCCCCCTCCACCCGCGCGCGCCCGAGACGATGGAGCACGCCAGGATCCACCCGGAGGACCTCGCCGTGCTGGACCGCGTGCGCGGGAAGGGGAAGCCGGTCGTGACGGTGTTCCTGTCCGGCCGCCCGCTGCTCACGAACAAGGAGCTCAACCGCTCCGACGCGTTCGTCGCCGCCTGGCTGCCGGGGACCGAGGGCGCGGCGATCGCGCCCGTGCTGTTCCAGGGGCCGGACGGGAAGCCGGCCAGGGACTTCACCGGGAGGCTCTCGTTCTCCTGGCCGAAGGTCGACTGCGTCCCCCAGAACGTGGGCGCCCCGAAGTACGACCCGCTGTTCCCGTTCGGCTACGGCCTCACGTACGCCGACGCGAAGGACCTGCCGGCCCTGCCGGAGCCTGCGTCGCAGCGCTGCGAGTGAGCGGACGCCCGGGAGCTCCCGTCCGGGCCTGCGGGCTCGGGCGGGGGCGCGGCCGGGTCAGTACTTGCCGTCCTCGACCTCGATGAGCCGGTAGATCTCGGCGGCGTCGGCGGCCTTCAGGATCGACTCGCGGAAGGTCGCGTTCTTGAAGATCCGGCTGATGCGCGCGAGCGCCTTGAGGTGGGCGCCGGCCGAGTTCTCGGGGGCGAACAGCGCGAAGAACAGGTTGGTGGGCCGGCCGTCGATCGCCCGGAAGTCGATGCCCGCCGTCGAGCGGCCGAAGCTCGCGGAGAGGGCCGGCAGGCCGGACACCTTCCCGTGCGGGATCGCGACCCCCTCGCCGATGCCGGTCGAGCCGAGCTTTTCGCGCTCGAGGAGCGTCTCCAGGAGCTTCCCGGCGTCCACCTTCTGGGCCTGGGCGAGCGGGCGGCAGAGCTCGGCGAGGACCGCCTGCCCGGTCCGGCCGGTCAGGTCGTGGATCACGCAGTCGGCCCGGAGGAACTCTACGATCTTCATGGCGGAACCGGCGTTAACACAGTTGGCAACGCGGGGGCAAGAACGCAAGGAATGAAACGGAGCCCGGCGGGGCGGCTGGGTCGTGCCCTCCCGCCGGGCAGGTTCGAGGCCCGCGCGTCGCGCTTCACACGCGCGCTTCGATGAGGCCGAAGTTCCCGTCGTCGCGCCGGTAGACGACGTTGATCGCGCGATCGGCCGCGTTCTGGAACACGTAGAAGTTGGCGTCGAGCAGGTCGAGCTGGAGCAGGGCCTCGTCCACGGACATCGGCTTCGCCTCGAACTTCGTGCTCGTCACCACGCGGTGGCTGGGCCGGTCGGGGTTGTCGAGCATGTCGAGGATGTCGTGGCGGAGCTCGACCGCCGCCGGCTCGACGTGGTTGCCGCTCGTCTTGAAGGTCTGGAGCTTCGACTTGTGCTTCTTGAGCTGCCGCTCGATCTTCTCGGCGGCCGCGTCGATGGAGGCGTACATGTCCTGCGACCGGGACGTGCCGCGCAGGAGGAAGCGGCCCGCCTTGACGGTGATCTCGGCGTGGTGGTCCAGGTTCTCCACGTGAAGCACGGCGTGCGCTTCGCTGGGCCGGTCGATGTAGCGCTGCACGTGCTCGACGCGGTCGCGGACGTGAGCCTTCAGGGCTTCGGTGGGATCGAGATGCCGGAAGGTGATGTTCACCTGCATGAACCGCCTCCTTGGAAACACCGCCCGAAAAATGCATCGGCCGCGGCCCGGCGGTCTGAAGACCCGTCGGTTCCGCGGCCGGTGCCGATGCTGCCGGATGGCAACATTCCCGCTTCATCATAGCCCAGCCCTCCCGCGGATCACCCCGGGGGCCCAGGTTCGGGTGGGGTCTTGATCGGGGTGGGAGTGAGACCTCCCCCGCGGCGCGGCGACCGGCGCACCGCGGACGGCGAGCGGGCTGGCGCCCGGTGCGGGATGGGGCTATGGATCGAGGACTGGACGGGCGGACTAGAAGTACTTCTTCCGCTTCGAGCTCGGCAGCAGGCCTAGCACCTCGCGGTACTTGGCGACGGTGCGGCGCGCGATCTCGATCCCCTGGCCCTTCAGGATCTCGACGATCTTCTGGTCGGAGTGCGGCTTGCGCGGATCCTCGGCGGCCACGATCTGCTTGATGTGGTTCTTGACCGCCTCGCTGGCGATCTCGTCCCCGCCGGTCTTGTTGATCGCGGAGTTGAAGAAGAACTTGAGCTCGTAGATGCCCTGGGGCGTGTGGACGTACTTGTTGGTCGTGACGCGCGAGACCGTCGACTCGTGCATCCCGATGTCCTCGGCCACGTCGCGGAGGATGAGCGGCCGGAGGTGGGCGATGCCCTTGTCGAGGAACTCCTTCTGGAACTTCACGATCGACTCGGTGACCTTGAAGATCGTCCGCTGCCGCTGGTGGATCGAGCGGATGAGCCACACCGCGCTCCGCAGCCGCTCCTGGATGTACTCCTTCGCCTTGCCCGCCTCGCCGTTCTTGAGCGCGGCGCGGTACATCCCGCTGATGCGGAGCTTGGAGAGGCCGTCGTCGTTGAGGACGGTCACGTACTTGTCGCCCATCTTGTGGACGTAGACGTCGGGCGTGATGTACTGCGCGTCCTCGCTCGAGTAGGCGCGGCCAGGCTTGGGCTCGAGGCGGCTGATGACCTTGACCGCCCTCACGACGTCCTCGATCGACAGCTTCAGGTCCTTGGCGATCGCCTGGTAGTTCTTCGACTCGAGGTGCTTCAGGTGGCGCTCGATGATGGCCACGATCTCGGGCGTGTCGGCGTTCAGGTGCCGGACTTGCAGCAGCAGGCACTCGCGGAGGTCGCGCGCGGCGACGCCGATCGGGTCGAGCTCCTGCACCCGGTGCAGCACCTTCTCGGCGAACTCGATCCCCACGCCCGCCTCGAAGGAGACGCGCACGAGCGGATCGCGCGCCGACGACTCCTCGAGCTCCCCCTCGACCGCGGGCATCTTGAAGTAGCCGTCCTCGTCGAGGTTCCCGATGATGAGCATCGCCACGCGCCGCTCGTCCTCGGTGAACGACGAGAGGCGCAGCTGCCACTCGAGGTGGTCCTTCAGGTCTTCCTTGCGGGTGAGGGTGGCCTCGTAGCCGGGGAGCTCCTCGTCGGCGAGGCCGCGGTTCGAGGGCGCGGTGTGGCCCTGGAGCTGGTAGTGGTCGAGGTACTGGTCCCAGTCGATCTCGTTCGCGCCCTCCTCGCCCTTCACCTCCTCGGCCTTCTCCGCCGCCTTCGGCTCCGGCTTCGCCTCGATGTCGGCCACCTCGGCGGGGCTCGCGCCGTCCTGGACCGGCTCCTCGTCCTGCTCGTCCGCCCCCTCGAGGACCGGGTTCTCGGTCATCTCGGTGCGGATCAGGTCCACGAGCTCCATCCGCGAGAGCTGCAGGAGCTTGATGGCCTGCTGCAGCTGGGGTGTCATCACCAGCTGCTGGGTCATCTTGAGGTGCTGCTTCAGCTCCAGGCTCATCGCGGCTCCGTCCTGTTCTCGTGGACCTGATCGTCGAGGCGGAACTTGTCGCCCAGGTAGACCGCGCGCGCGCGGGCGCTGCCCGCGATCTCGGCTGGCGTCCCCGCCTCGAGGATCGTCCCTGCGGCGAGGATGTAGGCGCGGCCGCAGATGCCGAGCGCCTCGCGCACGTTGTGATCCGTGACGAGCACGCCGATGCCGCGGTCGCGCAGCCCGCCGATGAGCCGCTGCAGCTCTCCCACCGCGATGGGATCCACGCCGGCGAACGGCTCGTCGAAGAGGATGTACTTCGGTCGCGAGAGGAGGCTGCGCGCGACCTCCGCGCGCCGCCGCTCGCCGCCCGAGAGCTGCTCGCCCAGCGACCCGGCGACCTTCTCGAGGCGGTACTCGGCGAGGAGCTCGTCGGCGCGCGCGTTCCGCTCGCGCTTGCTCCAGCCGAGCGCCTCGAGGATGCCGGTGAAGTTCTGGCGAACGGTGAGCTTCCGGAAGATCGACGCCTCCTGCGGCAGGTAGCCGAGGCCGAGCTTCGCGCGGCGGTGCATCGGGAGCTTCGTGAGGTCGTGCTCCCCGAGCCAGACCCGCCCCGCGTCGGGGACCACGAGGCCGACCGTCATGTTGAACGAGGTCGTCTTCCCCGCGCCGTTCGGCCCGAGCAGCCCGACCACCTCGCCCGGCGCGACCTGGAACGACACGCCGTCCACGACGCGCCGGCCGCCGTAGCTCTTCACCAGGTTCTCGGCCCTGAGCAGGGGTTCGCTCACGTCGACCCCCCGTGAACGAGCCCGCGCCCGCGCCCGAGCCCGAGAGCAGATCGGACCCCGCGCGCCGTCACGGCTTCGCCCCCTTCGCCTTCTGCCGCTCCTGGAGGCCCTTCGTGAGCCGGTCCGCCTCGTCGCCCTCGATCGTGCCCGTCGGTCCGTCGACCACGACCTCGTCCCTGTCCAGGTCGTAGACGAGCAGCGTCCCCCTGCCGGTCACCGGGCCGATCTTGAACGCCGGCTCCCCCTCGCAGGTGAGCCGCGCCGCGGCCGCGTCGTAGACCGCCTTCCCGCATGTGACGACCTTGTCGCCGCGCTCGAACCGGACGTCGCCCTCGCAGGTGCTGCGGCTCACCTCGCCGCCCTCGTCGAGCAGGGCGCCGAGCCGCCTGCAGGTGAGGACCGCGTCACCGCGCGTGAACCGGACGGGATCGCCGGTGTACTCGACGAGCCGCTTCTGGATGTTGTAGCGGAACTGCTTCGCTGACACGGTGACCGACCCGCCGCCGGCGGCGGGGAGCCGGGCGAGCGAGGGCGGCGCCGCGAGCGCCGCGGCCAGGGTCAGCGCCGCGATCACCGCGCGCCTCCGCGCGCCTGCGTCCGGACCGGCCCGCCGATCTCGAGCTCCCCGCTGCGGGGGTCGAACGTGAACCCGACGCCCTCGAGCCGGAGGTCCCCGCGCTCGACGGTGACCGGGTCCTGGCCGGTGACGGGGCCGTCGCCGCGGGGCCCGGGGGCCCAGGACGCGCGGGCGGTCACGGCCCGCTCCTCGCCGTGGGTGACCTCGACCCCGCCGTCCACCGTGTACCGCTGGCTCCCGAGCAGGCCCTGGGCCCGCGGCGCGGTCACGACCACCGGCGTGCCACGGGACGGGAGCTCGATCCGGACCTCGTCGGCGCCGAGCTGTCCCGAGTCGCGCTGGAGCGTGACCTGGCGCGCTTCTCCGCGGGCCTGGAGGACGTCTCCCCGCCAGACCCGGAACCGTACCCGTTCGAGCTTCAGCTCAGGCGCCACCGCCGACTGCTCCGTTCTTGGCCCTGGGGAGCAGGCGGAGAGGAGCGGCGAAAGCAAGGCCGCCGCCAGCAGCGCCATCGTCCAAGGCCGCTGAACCATAGCACTCTTTCCCGCAGCTCTGATAGGCATGGCCCTTGCTAGCGGATCTATGCCCCTAGCCGCCGGAAAGCTCAACGGTTTTCGGCACTCGCCTTGCTAAGGGGCGCGACCGCCGCTGCCTGGGGCTCTTCGGGAGGCCGGGTCCGCCAGCGCTGATGCATCCAGACCCACTCCGCGGGGTGCCGGCGGATCGCCGCCTCGAGCGCGGCCGTGCAGGCGGCCGTGAGGCGGGTGGCCTCGGCCTCGCGATCGGGCGGGTCCGAGGAGAACGGGATCTCGACCAGCTCGACCCGGTGCCCGTCGGCCGCCCGTGGTCCCTTGCGGTGGATGGTCCCGACGACCACCGGGGCGCCGAACCGGAGGGCGAAGTCCGCCGCGGCGCGCGGCGTGTACGCGAGCCGTCCGAAGAACGGCACGAACACGCCCTGGACGCGCGTGTCCTGGTCGATGAGGAGGCCGAGCGCCTTGCCGGAGCGGAACGTCTTGATGATGGCGCGGCCGGTGTCCGGGTTCTCGCGCCAGAGGGTCGTGACGCCGCCCTGCGCGCGGAACCGCTCGGCCATCGCGTTGAGCCGCCGGTCGCCGCGCGACTTGGCGATGACGGCGTTGGGCACCCCCGCGCGCGCGATCCTGCGGGCGAGGAGCTCCCAGCTCCCGACGTGGCCGGTCACGAAGACCATGCCGCGCCCGCGCGCCATCACCTCCTGGAGGAGCCCCGGCGGCGAGAGCTCGACGTAGCCGTCGAGCCGCTCGTCGTACCAGCGGATCGAGGCGAGCTCGGTCGTGGAGCGGCCGAGGTGGACGAACATGTCCCGCGCGATCCCCTCGCGCTCGGCCGGCGTCTTCTCGGGGAAGGCGAGGGCGAGGTGCTGGAGCGCGAGCCGGCGGGTCTCCCCGGCGAGCCGGTACGCGAGCCGCCCCACCGCGGCGCCGAGCGCGAGCGCCGGCCCGAGCGGCAGGAGGCCGAGCAGCCGGATGGCGAGCGGGATGAGGAAGGAGCGGATCGCTCGGCGGACGCGCTTGCGGAGCGGGGCGGGCATGGCGCCGGGGAGGCTAGCACGGCGGCGCCGGCGCGCGAACCGTGGGCCGGGCCTGCGCCGCGGGCGCGGGCGCGTTCACGGGTGGATCACGCCTTCACCGGCAGCTTCGTCACCGACCCGGGCGCGCGCTGCGCCTGGTCGCGGTGGTCGCGCGCGGCGCGGAGGAACCCGGCGAAGAGCGGGTGCGGGGCGAACGGCTTCGACTTGAACTCGGGGTGGAACTGGCACCCCACGAAGTGCGGGTGGTTGTTGAGCTCGATCATCTCCACGAGCCCGAGGTCGGGGTTGGTGCCCGAGAAGACCATCCCCGCGGCCTCGTACTGGTGGCGGTAGGCGTTGTTGAACTCGAACCGGTGGCGGTGGCGCTCGTGGATGAGGTCCTGCGCGTACAGCTCGCGGGCCTTGGTCCCCTCCTTGAGCGCGCACGGGTAGCTGCCGAGCCGCATCGTGCCGCCCTTGTCGGTGACCTTCTTCTGCTCCTCCATGAGCGTGACGACCGGGTGCGGGGTGGCGTCGTCGAACTCGAGCGAGTTGGCGCGCTCGAGGCCGAGCACGTTCCGGCCGAACTCGATGACCGACATCTGGAGGCCGAGGCAGATCCCGAAGAACGGCACCTTGTGCTCGCGAGCCCAGCGGACCGCGAGGATCTTCCCCTCGGTGCCGCGCACGCCGAAGCCGCCGGGGACGAGGATCGCGTCCACCTTCTCGAGCTCGGAGAGGTCGCCCTCCTCGAGCTTCTGCGAGTCGATGAAGACCGCGTTCATGCGGACGCCGGCGGCGATGCCGCCGTGCACGAGCGCCTCGTTGAGGCTCTTGTAGCTCTCGGCGAGCTCCACGTACTTGCCGACGATCCCGATCCGGACGTCGCCCTTGCGCGGGCTCTTGATGCCGTCGACGATCGCCTCCCACTTGTCGAGGCGCGGGGCGCGGCTCCAGATGTTGAGGAGCTCGGCGAGCTTGTCGTCCACGCCCTCGGCGTGGAACGCGAGCGGCAGCTCGTAGATCGAGGACACGTCGCGCGCGGTGAACACCGCCGACGGGTCCACGTTGCAGAAGAGGGCGATCTTGTCCTTCATCTCCCGCTCGATCTCCCGGTCGGAGCGGCACAGGAGGATGTCGGGCTGGATGCCGATCTCGCGGAGCTCCTTGACCGAGTGCTGCGTGGGCTTGGTCTTGAGCTCGCCTGCCGCGGCGATCCAGGGGACGAGGGTCACGTGGGCGTAGACCGCGTTCTCCTCCCCCACGTCGTACTTCATCTGCCGGATGGCCTCGAGGAACGGCAGCGACTCGATGTCGCCGACGGTGCCGCCCACCTCCACGATGAGGATGTCGGCGCCGCCCGCGGCCTCGCGGATGACCGCCTTGATCTCGTCGGTGATGTGCGGGATGACCTGGACGGTCTTGCCGAGGTACTCGCCGCGGCGCTCCCGGTTGATGACGGACTGGTAGATGCGGCCGGTGGTGTAGTTGTTCTTCCGGCTCATCTTGGCGCTGGTGAAGCGCTCGTAGTGGCCGAGGTCGAGGTCGGTCTCCGCGCCGTCGTCGGTGACGAACACCTCGCCGTGCTGGAACGGGCTCATCGTGCCCGGATCGACGTTGATGTACGGGTCGAGCTTGAGGTGCTGCACCTCGAGGCCGCGGTTCTCGAGCAGCGCGCCGATGGACGCCGCGGAGAGCCCCTTCCCGAGGGAGCTGACCACGCCGCCGGTGACGAACAGGAACTTCGTCTTCTTGCCGCGCTTGACCATGGTTGCACCCTCAGTTCCTGCCGGCGGCCAGGAGCGCCCGCGCGCGCTCCAGGTCCTCCGGCGTGTCGATCCCGAACCCGCGATACGTGGTCTCTGCGACCTGGATCCTGTAGCCGTGCTCCAGCGCCCGGAGCTGCTCCAGCGACTCCTCCTGCTCCAGCCGTCCCGGCGCGAGCGCGGCGAACCGTTCCAGGAACTCCGCGGTGAAGGCATACATGCCCACGTGCGCGCGCAGAAGAGGCGAGTTGCCGCCCGCCCGCCGGAACGGGATGGGGGAGCGCGAGAAGTAGAGCGCGCGGCCCTGGAGGTCGGTGACGACCTTCACCACCTGCGGC
>Ga0196976_1001323_pt1 | contig 11497 bp, 15 predicted proteins | sample S3v_513CmetaG_FD_148644 | JGI IMG/M metagenome (GOLD analysis project Ga0196976, IMG submission 148644) | Soil microbial communities from Anza Borrego desert, Southern California, United States - S3+v_5-13C | ecosystem: Environmental > Terrestrial > Soil > Desert | place: USA: California...
CCGACGGACCGCATCATCGAGGGCTGTAAGTTCCTCGTCGATTGTCGCCACGTTTGCCTCGTCCAGCCGAACCTAAGAGCGGACTATAGCAGAAAAGAAGCGGAACCGCCCGTATCTGCCGGTCGTTGAGCTTTCGTGTACTTAGCCGAGCAGGCACTCGGATGTGAATTCCAGGCCAGGAGGCACTCGACTCCTGAACGAGTCAGCAAACGACAACGTGGGCGTGAGTGTCTAACTGATTAACGGTAGAATGGTTAACATGCGCTGGAAAGAACTCGCGTTCGGCAGGCCTAAGATTCGGATTGTTATCGCAGACGATCACGTGGTCCTCCTCGACTCGCTCGGTGCGTTGTTAAACACGCAATCGGACTTCGACGTGGTCGGGAAGGCCGTCAATGGTCTTGAGGCGGTAGAACTGGTCCGGGAGCAGAAGCCCGATGTCCTTGTCCTCGACCTCTTCATGCCGGATTCGGATGGGTTCGAAGTGCTGCGGACGCTGGAGCGGTCTGGCGCGCGCGTCGCTTCAGTAGTACTAACCGCATCCGAAAGCCAGCTCGACTATGTCCAGGTGGTGAAGCTGGGCGCGAGAGGGCTTGTGCTGAAGGGGGACGCGCCGGAGAATCTCTTCCACGCGATCCGCGCCGTCGCCTCTGGCGAACTGGCGTTTTCGAGCGACATATCGAACCAGGTGGTCCAAGCCATCGCCACCGAACCCCGACCGGAGTCCGCCACCCTTGCCCGGCTTTCTGAAAGAGAACGTCAGATCGCCTATCTCGTCGCCAGGGGCATGAAGAACAGGGACATCGCGAACGAACTCACCATCAGCGAAAACACTGTGAAGCGGCACCTTCAGAGCATTTTCAACAAAACCGGCACGCGCGACCGCCTTGAACTGGCGGTATTGGCAGTCACCGAACTGAGCCGCGTCGCCTGACACCCCACGGGTGCCACCGGCCTGTCAAACGGAAATGCAGAAGGCATGGGTGTCCCCCATGCCCTTTAATCTTCTTGGCTGACTCTTATCGGGTCGCCGTGGTTGCCGCCATCTTCTTGACCATCGCCAGCACCAGTTTGCGATCACTATCGTTAAGGCCCGATGAGTAACGGCGAATCTGGCTGAGGAAGCGAACCTCGTCCTCGGAAAGCGTCGGAAGGTTTTTGGCTGTGTCCGTGGGGCCATTCTCGGCGAAAAAGTGGGCCAATGGAACTTCAATGGCCGTCGCGATCTTGGCGAGGGTGTCGAGAGAGGGAATAGTGTGTCCGTTTTCGACTCGCGAGAGGTAGCAGCGCAGTAAACCCGTGCGCTTCTCGATATCGCCTTGCGACATCCCCTTCTGCAAGCGGAAGTTCCTAATCGTTTCGCCGATATTCATTCGATGGCAGAAACTGCTGTCTCAATTTCCGGGGTGACTGCATCGTAACCAGAGTAGAACGAGCTTGCAAGGAGATTTTTTGCTTACGGAGGTAACCTTAGTCAGCTGAAGCCGCCGGAGATTACCAGTCCGCAACAGCGCTAGTCGTGTTCTCGCCGATGCAGCAATTTGCCGGCGATTGCGCCCCCCAAACTCGAGCACGCCAACAGCAATCCCAGCAGGAAGAGCACCGCGATGGCGGCGACGACCGTCATGAACTCAGGTGAGTCCAGGCGCTGCAGGATTTCCTGCGCCCGTGGGTCGCTGCTGCGCTGTGCCGATTGTTCGAGAGCACTCCTCATTGCTTCGCGCACACCGCCCTGCGTGGCGGCAAGATTCGCAACCAGGAGCACAGCCATGAGGGCGAAGCCGGCAGCGCCGGCGATTGCGCCGACCCGCGCGCCCGAACCACCCGTGAAATGCATGTGCGGCCTTCGGCGGGAGTAAAAGAGGACGGCCAGTATGCCACCGGTGAAAGCTGGTAACACGATAATGGTCAGCAACGGTACTGCCCAACAGGCGGCAGCTACCAGTGCCGAGGCGATTGCCCCGGGCAATGCGTCACGAAGGCTTATCTGCGTTTCGAACTGCACCGGTCGCGATGGCGGCTGGATATTATCAGGAGTACCCGGGGTGAGCGGCGGAGTGGCGGGCTCATCCTCCGGCACGTTCACGCGGATCTGGGGTGCACGGCACTCGGGACAGAAAGGCACTCCATCTTCGATCGGCGAACCGCATTTCCAACACGTTCGTTCCACGACATGAGTTTAGCGCAACGACCATTCACCCAGAACAGAAGGGGCCTGAGGACGTGTCCTCAGGCCCCTTACAAGTTAGAACCACCTTTAGAGGGCACCCTCCTTGCCGCGCAACTGCAGGTACACGAGGCTGAACTCGGTACCCTTATCATTCGGCTTCAGCGAGACGATGCGGCGCCGCTGTTTGTTGCCGACTCCCAGTTCCACCCGACCGGCTTCGCCCGCGCCTTCCTTGCAGAAGAGTTCATCGTCCTGATCGTGATCACGGTCTTCTATCTTCCCGCGGCACTCGATGACCGAGCCGTACTTATTCAACTCCTGCTTGTAGAAGTCTCTTACTTTGCTGAGCGAATCACCGCTGGTGTAGGTGGCAGCAGCGACTCTTAGTCCGAAGATGCCGCTCGAAATACTTACGTTAGCGGTACTGCTCTCGTCGCCTTCTTTCGCTTTGAGAGTAGAACCGGGATAGACCGCCAGACCGGTGTCGGCGGGGTTCTTATCGTCTGCCTTGATCTCCATGCCGCCAAACGGTGTCGCGATCTTGACGTCTTTGCGATCACCCTCACCGCGCTCCTGGATGCTGCAACCTGCGAGCAGTACCAGGAGGACGGCGAGAAGCGTCAATTTAGAACGGAGCAGCTGCACCTCTGTTGTCGCCATTCATGCCTCCCGCAACTTGCGAGCGGTCGATTCCGGTACCGCGGTCTGCGACCTGAGGAATGCTGACCGGCAGCCGGCCACGAATCGGTATCTCTCCGAAGAGGGCCTTCACGGCACTCGTCTCTGACACAACGGCGTTCGAGAAAGTGCAGAAGAAGGTCTTCGCGGCTGAAAAATCCGTACCGATGTACGGATTACCCATCGCAATCAGCACCGTCTTATCGCCTGCTCGCTCGAGGATGTTCCGCAGCAGCGTGGCGCGCGCGTCTGTCATTCCGACGGCAGTCGCGCGTCCGGCGGTTGGCACGGCATACACAGCAGCGATCACCGTTTCAGCATTCGCCACCGAGGCCAGCACGGGTTCCGAGGAAAATGGCGCGTTGTTGCCGTCAATCCACAGGATTCGCGCATCGGGAGCACGCATCCGGAGCTGACGCTCGAACATGCGACCACTTTCACTGCGGACGTCCTCCGTGAAAATCACGGCCACCACACGGTTACGGACCTCCACCCTATTTGCATACGGATTATGAGCGCCCTGGGTTCCGTTGGCCGGAACAGAAGGCTTCAGCGGCAGGACAGTGCCGGAGTCCTTCACGAGCGTAATCGCATTTTCGGCCGCGGCAGCAGCTTCGGCGACGTTGCGCGGGTCGGCGACGAGCTTCTGGACTTCCGCCAGATCAACCAGGCGAGCCTTGTGGAGTCCGACCGACGCCTTGGCCTTCAGCACTCTAAGGACCGACTCATTGATCTGCGATTCCGGAATTTCGCCGGACTTCACTGCCTGAAGAATGCCGTTGTAAGCGCCGTCCAGGTCGCCGGGGATCAAAATCATGTCATTGCCGGCCTTGACCGTCTCGACGGCGGCGCGTCCGGAGGGATTCGCCGTTCCACCGTTGGCGTAGAGACGCATAAGCCCGGCCATGTCGAGCGCATCCGTCACGACGAGGCCCTTGAAGCCCATCTCTTTTCTCAGCAGGTCTTGAATGATGATCGGCGAGTTAGTCGCAACGCGGTTCGGCGTTGCATCGAGGGCCGGAACGGTGACGTGCGCCACCATCACGGAATCAACGCCTGCCTCGATGCCTTTCTTGAAGGGTGGCAGTTCGACCGAATTCAGACGCTGCCGGTCACCGCTCACCATTGCGAGGGCGAGATGCGAGTCCGTCGCCGTGTCGCCGTGACCCGGAAAGTGCTTAAGGGTGGTCATCATGCCGGCCTCGCGGGCGCCCTTGATGTAGGCGGCGACGAGGTCGCCCACAAGTTGCGGATCTTCGGCGAATGCACGGGTGTTGATGATGGGGTTTACCGGATTGGAATTCACATCGGCAGTGGGGAACCAGTTCCAGTGAATGCCGATTGCCCGGGATTCCTGCGCGGTGATCCGGCCGAATGCCTCCGCGTACTTAGAATCGCGGGCGGCGCCGAATGCCATTGCGTGCGGGAATACCGTGCTGCCGTTCAGGCGCATGGACACGCCACGCTCGAAATCGGCCGCCATGATGAGCGGCAGCTCGCTGTCGCGCTGCAACTGGTTCAGGAGCGCCGCGGCCTCAAGGGGTTCGCTCTTGATGAGCAGCGGTCCATAGGTGTTCACCGTCATGCCGAAACCGCCGATGTGATACTTGCGCATCGTGTCACGCAGGCGGACGTACTCCGGTCCGTTCACGTTGAGGAATTCGGCTCGGGCCCAGATCATGAACATCTGGCCGATCTTCTCCTCAAGCGTCATCTTCTTGAGGGTCTTCTCTGCCCACTTCTCGCCGTCTCGGTCGAGCTTAACGGGCGCGGGCTTCATGTACTTTTCTTTATCTTTTGCGGAGGCAAACGGCGCTAATAGGCAGATTGCGAGTACGAGAGCAGTAAACAAACGCAGTGTACGCATGGCGGGAGAACGATACCAGAATACCTGCTTCGTGTCAGTGAGCGAAGCCTCACGTTTACCGCAAGCCATGCACGCGGCAGAATAGAGCGATGCTGCGCATGAGAGTCGTCAACCTCGAGGATGGGAGACCCACCCGGAACCAGGCAGTCCTCCGGCTTGCCCGTGAACTGCACGTCTCCCGCACGGCGCGAGTCGAGGTCCTGAAGATCATCCATGGATATGGCTCAAGCGGCGTTGGAGGGGTGCTGCGCTACGCAGTCTGGAGCGAACTAAGGCAACTGCGAGAGCGAGGGGAGATACGCTCATTCGTCAGCGGGGAGAACTTCCGCATCTCCGACGAGCTCACATGGGCGATGCTCAAACGTTTCCCGGAACTGAAGCAGGATTCCGACCTCGGCCGAGGGAACAAGGGTATAACCATTGTCTGGCTTTAGAGCAAAGCACAGCAGTCAGCAATCAGCATTGTTGGTACTTCTTGTTGCGCAGGTGGGATGAGGATGCTACGAAAACCACTCTTGTGCGTGTGCGTGGCCCTAGTGATCGTTGTTGCTGTTCCGGTAATCCTGCTCGGGGCTTTCTTTGTTTTCGAATATACGCAAAGCTACGCCACTGCATACTGCCCATGGTCACACAAATTCAATTTACATGCTTCGTGCCATATCGCTGATCAGCATGGAGGTTCGATCCTGGTTGAGCACCACGATACCGATATAGGTCATTTTCAACTTAGCATCTCTGACCGGAAGAGCACTGTTTGGCTGGAGCACCCGATAGGATCATTCTCGGATTTCTCGCCTGGATTTGACGAGCACACAATCAAAATCGATCCAGATGACAAACAGTCACTGCTAGTCAATGGTCAGAAGTTTTCCAAGAACGTTGTCTCGGAGAATTTCTACAAGCGGGTTCCGGAACCGTGACTTTCAACGCGGGCGAGGCAGTTTCACCGGACACTCAGGAACTCACGCCCTCGCTCGTACGCCATCCGAATCAATGTGCGCTGCGAGAACGGCAGATAAATGAGAGCCGCCGAGGATGCGAGCGCTCCTCCGATTCCTATCACCGAGAGCAGCAGAAACGGCGAAAGCGCCCAGATTTCATCCAGAAAGAAGAGAACCGGGAACAGCTTGCCGAAGTTCCTGCCGAGCGCTCGATAGTCGAAAGCTGCAGCGGAAAACAGATACAGCCTGAGCGCGATTCCGACCGGCGCAGTAATAACGACGGCTACCAGCACTGGAGTAAGCCATGTGTGTGGTACGACCTCATCGAAGTAGTTCAACCGCAAGAGCGCAACCGTGTAGAAGACGAGGTACATGAGTTGCGCCAGCACGAACAACGAACGGGTGAGCTTGCGATTCACCTTGGGGAGGTCACCCGTCGAGTCCGCCAGCGGTTCTTTCGCGGGGGCCTCGACCGACTGCGCCGCTGCAGTAACCTCCTTCTCCGTCAAAGACGAAAGCGACGCGGCAGCAACCTGGTCTGCCACTGAAACCGTTGCCGACGAAATTGGTGCGGCAGACGGCGGCTGCACCGGCACCGTCTGAACCGGTGCGATAAATCGATAACCCCGCCGAGGAAGCGTCTCGATAAAGCGCGGGCTCGTGGCGGAGTCGCCCAGGGCATCGCGCAGCTTGTTGATCGCTGTATTCAGGCCGTGATCGAAGTCCACGAAAGTGTCGGCGGGCCAGAGCCGTTGTCGCAACTCCTCACGCGATACCACTCCCCCGGAGCGCTCAATGAGGTACATGAGAACCTGAAACGGCTGATCCTGCACTTTGAGCTTGATGCCGTTTTTCCGAAGCTCGCCGGAGCGTGGATCGGCCTCGAAGATGCCGAATCTGACCACAGCTGGTTTGGATATTTCCGCCATTGTTCAGAGCGGAAGTGTACTGCTTTCACGGCCCTCTTCCAATGCTGGCTTGCGCGCATCTCGAACACCTACAATCGTTGACGTGACAGTCTCGGTAGACCCACGACGCCGCGCGCGCATCGCCGAAACAATCGGCGTGCTCATCATTGCGCTTGTGATACTCGCGATAGCGCTGGCCCGTTGGGGCCGAACGGTGGACTGGCATGTGCGCTGATGTGCATCCGCAACGCGATCCCCTGCTGGTTGCGATACTCGGTCCCACAGCCAGCGGCAAGACGTCCCTGTCACTGACGATGGCGGAGGGTTTCGGCGGCGAAATCCTCAACTGCGACTCGGTTGCCGTCTATCGCGAGTTCTTCATTGGAACGGCGAAACCGAGCGCGGAAGAACAGCGCCGTGCTCCGCATCACCTGCTCGACATTGTGGACCCGCCAGAACTGTTCACCGCGGGCGAGTACGCCCGTCGTGCCCGTGGCGTTCTGGGAGAACTCAAGCAGCGTGGCCGGTTGCCGATCGTGGTCGGCGGCACTGGATTCTACCTTCGCGCACTCATCGACGGCCTCTCCGAAGGACCGCAACGCTCGGATGAGTTGCGTGATCGTCTCAGGCTCAGCGCGGAGAGACACAGCCCCGGGCACCTGCATCGCCTGCTCCGGAGATTCGACCCCGCGGCAGCGCAGAAGATTCATGCAAACGACACGTCGAAGCTGATCCGCGCACTTGAGGTGTGCCTCGCTGCGCGTATGCCGATGACGAAGTTGTGGCAGCAGAGTCAAGACCCACTGCGCGGCTTCCGAGTTCTTCGTATCGGACTTACCCCGAACCGCGATGACCTCTATCTGCGCATCAATGAACGCGCGGCGGCGATGTTCCAAGAGGGGCTGATAGAAGAAACATCGACGCTGCTGGCGAAATACGGAGACACCGCGCGGCCGCTCGGCTCTCTCGGATACAAGCAGGCCGTCGAGTTCTTGCGCGGCGAACTCACTCGTGAGGCGGCTATCGCGGCGGCACAGCAGGGCCATAGAAACTACGCCAAGCGACAGATGACGTGGTTCCGTCGCGAGCCTGATGTCCACTGGCTGCACGGTTTCGGAAGCGAGCCTGAGATTGTTGCGAAGGCGATGGAACTCGTGTGCCGCGAGCTTTAGCGCAGTTCGTTGCGGTCAGGGTTATAGAAGAAGTGGAACCGCAGCGCGAGGTATTGGCCCTGGAATTCATTTGGGAGCGGCGGAAAGGGGTTTGAACCCTGAATGCCTCCCCACGCAGCTCGGTCAAGCGCGACGTCACCCGATGGCCCGATGATCCTCATCCCGGACACGCGTCCGTCCTTCAGAATCGCGAACTCGATGGAAACCTTGCCGTACTTCAAAAGCGGCGGTCGCGCGACTTCAGGAATCAGGTTGTACCAGTTCAGGCGCACATCGTGCAGGACACGTGAGAGGTAAGGGCCGAAGTCCACGCCCATCGTGTCCGTAAGGATTTCGAGATTGCTCTGCACCCCTGTTTGACCGCGTGGCACCGAACCTGTGCCGTAGTTCCCCAGCGAGCCGCCAACACCGCTTGCGCGTCCGGCAGCAGCGGCACGTGCCGCCTGCTCGATGACGGAACGTGGGGACATGCCGGGCCGGAATGTTCCCCCACCCGGTGCCGACTGCGAAGGACGAAGGTCTTCGAGCGTTGCAAGCTGCTGGTTGTCAGTCTGGTTCTGCTGCTGCGGACCCTGCCCGGGTCCCTGCACGCCCGGTGACTGCTGCTGCGATGGTGGCTGCGCAACAGGAGGCGGACTAGGTGGCGCAGCCGGAGCCTGCTGGCCCGGAGGTCCGGGCAGACCGGGGCGAGCAGAATCCAGGAGTTCGCGAAGCGCCTTCCTGTCGAGCGTGGGTTGCCGCGATGACGCGATCCGGTCTTTGTCGGAGATGATATCGGTGTTCGGGCGCTGCTGTGGCTTCTGCGCATCGGGCGGCGCTTCGAGGTACGTGAGTTCGCGGTCGCGAATGAGGTCCTCGGGCGTTGCGACGACTAGGGTTTTCTGTCCGAACCGCTCAATGTATCTCGGCGACAGCGCCAGCGCGATGACGAGCAGCAGGTGGATGATCAGAGAGATCCAGAAGGCCTCCCGCATCCGCGACCGCGAGAGGTCATCTTCAAGCTGCACCAGCAGATGCGGGATAGCAGCTTCATCAACCTTTTTTACTGGCGTTTCGGTACTCGGCATCCCTACTGATTAGACGCGCAACCTGCGTTGCTGTTATGTGTGCGTGCTCCGTTAGTGCGGTGGCTGTCCTATTCTCTCATCCCGCGAGTGGTTTTCGTCGCCTACTTGGCCGAAACGCCCAAATGCAGTGACTGGCGGTGCTGTTCCATGGCCGAGAGGATTTGCAAAGCGAGATCGAGGGCACGCCTTCCATCCTGCAACGTGACCGGTGGACTGTTTCGCGTCCGAACTGCGCCGATGAAACCAGACAACTCGGCGCGAAGCGGTTCCTGCTGCTGCACAGGTGGTTTCTTCGGTTGGATCAGTCCGGCGAGATTCTCTGGCGCCACAGCCTGCGAACCGACGAGATCTGAATCAACCGCAAGGACCAGAACGTCCTGCCTGCTGTAATCGACGGAAACGTATTCCCGTGGCTGGAAGAACCGGAGCTTTCGGACGCGCTCCGTGCTTACGCGACTGGCCGTGAAATTCGCCACGCAGCCAGACTCGAATTCCACGCGCACGTTTCCGATATCGACCTTGCCCGAAAGAATCGGCAAGCCCACCGCGCGAACTTCCTTCACCGGCGACTTCGCCATGGTGAGCACGATGTCGAGGTCGTGAATCATGAGGTCAAGCACAACATCCACGTCGAGGGCTCGCGGCCCGAAGATACTCAACCGATGCACCTCGAAAAACATGGGGCGCGTGACGACCCTGAGGGCGGCCTGCACCGCAGGATTAAAGCGCTCAAGGTGACCCACCATCGCAATGCGTCCGTGCTGTTGCGCGGTGCGAATGAGAGTGTCCGCACCTTCGAGTGTGGGTGCAATCGGCTTTTCGATCAGGACATCGATGCCGCGCTGCATGAGTTCGACAGCCACGTCCACGTGGTGTGTCGTTGGTACCGCGACACTCGCTGCGTCCACCTGCGTTGCGGAAGCCATCGCCTCCACTGATGGGAATGCCTGCGTGTTGAACTGCGCGGCCAAACTCTGTGCACGCGACTCATCAGCGTCCACGATCGCAGCCAGGTCAACAAGGCCTTCCTGTTGAAGCTCGTGATAGACACGCGCATGGTTTCGCCCGAAGGCGCCCACGCCAACAACAGCCACTCGAATCTTTTGTTCGCTCACGATGCTTTGATTCTCGCAGAACGGAGCAGAGGAGGAAACCTGCGATTGCAAGCGCGCATGCGTGCGGCGGCCTATATCACAAAAATGTTCGCCCGGCACAAAAAATTTGTTGACATCCGATATATCAACCCTCAATATCTTGGGTCAGAGCTGCTGCTCACGCAACGCGTTGAGTGGCACTTGTAGTAGGGCCCTAAAAATCGACCTTCCAAGGGAGAAGGTTCAAGGAGGCAACATGCCGGCTAAGAAGGCTGCGAAGACCGCGAAGAAGGCTGCAAAGAAGCCCGCAAAGAAGACCACGAAGAAGTAGTTTGTTAGCGCGAGCAAATGCTCGTGTTCCGGGCCACCAACAATTGGGCTTCCACGACGGTGGAAGCCCTTGGCCTTTCTGGGGCGCTTTCTCGAAGGGCCCACATCATCGCCTCACAAAAACTCGTCCGCGCAGGCATGAATTCTGCTTCGACGCGGTATACTCCTTTGCAAACAGCATGCAGAAGGCTGTTCCGCGAATGGCAACGAGGCAAAAACCGTCAAATACCGCTGAGATCGTCATTCCCGATAAGCTGTACTTCCGAATCGGCGAGGTCGCCGAAATCTGCAAACTTCCCGCTTATGTTCTTCGATTCTGGGAGACCGAGTTTCCACAGCTCAAGCCCAGCAAGAGCAGCACAGGCCAGCGGATGTATCGCAAGCGCGACGTGGAATTCGTTTTGCGTATTAAGCGACTTCTCTACGAAGAGGGATTCACGATTGCCGGGGCGCGCGCGCAGTTGAAGTCGGAGTCAGGAACCAGGAAGGTTCAATCCGTACTCCCGTTTCCCGCCCCGTCAAAACAGCCACATCCCGGCCTGAAGCGGATTCGCCGCGAACTCCAGGGCATTCTGGCTATACTCTCCGCTCGATAGCTCGTAGGCCGCAACCAGTTTGCTGGAGCTTGGCCCTCGTTTATCTCAGTACAATACGCACGAGCGGGTGCTGGAGTGCGCCATGTGTCCACGCTTATGGCGCACCTCGCGGAGAGATTGACTGCAGGTCCCTCGCTGCGCTCGGGATGACAGTTCTACTGGGCGCTGCTATTCCTGCGCTGGAGCATTTCTGAGGTACGCATCCGTGCCTTCGAGCCAGTCATGACGCGGTGGACTGAAGATGTCCAGCACTTCGGTGTCTTCCATTGCCTCTGCTTTGTGCGGGACGTTAGGTGGCAGGTGCAGCATCTCGCCCGAAGAAACGACAACAACCTCCGACTCGTCTTCACCGATCCAGAACTTCAGCGCGCCTGACAGCGTTAGGCTGAATTGCTCGTTCTCGTGTACGTGCCGCGGAACTACGCAGCCTTTCTTCAGGCCGACTCGAGCGAGCGTTACGTGCTCGCCGCTGACAAATCGCCGGTCCAACAGCGCAGACATCTGTTCTCGCGGGACATCGGCCCACCTGTACAACATGGTTTTCATAGTTTCAGTCACACGACCTCCAGCAATGACCCATTATGTCGCACTCGACTTGGCAGTTCGGCCGCCTCGCGCGGCACGAAGGGCGATCAGTCGATGAGCTTGCCTTCTTTCGCTTCTTTGTATGCTCG
>Ga0196976_1001325_pt1 | contig 11480 bp, 11 predicted proteins | sample S3v_513CmetaG_FD_148644 | JGI IMG/M metagenome (GOLD analysis project Ga0196976, IMG submission 148644) | Soil microbial communities from Anza Borrego desert, Southern California, United States - S3+v_5-13C | ecosystem: Environmental > Terrestrial > Soil > Desert | place: USA: California...
TGCTGCCCTTCGCGGAACATCACGCGCTCGACCGCGCCCGCCACCCGCGAGGTGACGGCCACGCTCTCGAACGCCGCCAGCGAGCCGACCGCGGTGACGGTGTACTCGACGCGCCGCGACTCGACCGGCTTGACTTCGACGGGGAAGGCCATATCGCGCTTTTTCGCGGCGCCACCGCCGTCGGGTTTGGCCTCGCTCTTCGAGCACGCACCAAAGGCAAAAGGGAAAAGGAAAAGGGTAAAAGTGAGGGCGGCCGCCCGTTTCGCGCTGCTGGTCATGGTTTTTACTTTCACCTTTTCCCTTTCACCTTTCACCCACAGCGGCCACGCCGCTCGCCTCGCGCAGGGAAAGATACGCGAGAGCCATACGATAGGTCGCGGTGGCCTCGGCCACTTCGGCTTCGAAGAGGCGCTGGGTGGCGTCGGCGAGCTCGAGGGCGCTGGCGAGTCCCTCGCGATAAAGGATGGTCGTTTCTTCGGCGTTCTTCCGCGCGGCGCGTACGGCTGCCGTGGCCTCGCGCAAGGCCGCCTGTTCGGTCGAGAGCTGCACGGCCGCGCTCTGCAGCTCGCGATCGACGCCGCGGAGCGACGCCTCCAGCTCCAGCTCCGCGCCGCGCACGAGCGCCTCGCGCTCCAGCCGCTCCGCGCGGCGCACGCCGGCGTCGAACACCGGCCAGGAGAAGTTGAAGGCGAAGAAGGCATCGTTGGTGCGGTCGGCGATCGGGCCGTCGTTGATGTTGCGGGTCTGGGCGTTGAAGCCGACCGACGGGAGGAAGCGCGCCCGCGGCTCGTCGGCGAAGGCGCGCAGCGCCTCGACCTCGGCTCGCTCGGCCGCGATGTCGCCGCGGCGCTGCTGCGCGGCGGGGACGTCGGTGGCCGGCGGCTCGGCCGCGGCGTCGAGCAGCGCGGAGGGACGCGCGAGCGGCCCCACGTCCGCCTTGAGCAGGTTCTCCAGCTCCACGCGCGACGCCTGCACGTCGCCCGCGGCCTGCGCCACGCCGCGCACGGCGGTCGCGAGCTCGAGCTCCGCGCGGGTGACGTCGTTCGAGCTGACCAGCCCCGCCTCGAAGCGCGCGCGGACGTCGTCGAGACTGGTGCGCGCGAAGTCACGGCGGCGCTCGGCGGCGAGCAGGACCTGCTCGAAGCTGAGCGTGGTCAGGAAGACCGCCGCGGCGTCGTAGCCGAGGAGACGCTTGCTCTCGCCGGCGCCAAAGCGGACCGCCTCGCGGGCGAAACGGGCCTGGCGGAAGAGCGGAAAGACCCGCGCGTCGAAGATCGGCTGCGTGAGCGAGGCGGCGGTGGCGAGCTGGCGGTCGGTGGTGTCGGCGTAGTCGTTGCGCCAGTTGCCGGCGATGTCGACGCGGGGGAAGAAGGCGGAGCGGGCGCGGCTGACGCGCGCCTCCGCGGCCTCGACCGTGGTGTCGGCGATGGCCGCACGCTCGTTGCGCTCGAGAGCCAGAGTCACGGCACGCTCGAGCGTGAGCGGGGCCTCCTGCGCGGCGAGCGCGGAAGGGTAGACGAGTAGCAGGAAAAGCAGCAGGGATTGCTTCACGGCCGGCTTCACAACACAGACGTTCGGTTTCCTATGTCCGAACGCGGTTAACGGATGGTTGCGATCACGTCGAAGGATGTGCCACCGGAGCCGTTCTTCGGCGTCACCTGGATCGTCTCGCGGAGCGTTCCCGCCTTCGCCTTCGCGCCGTCGACGGTCACGGTGATCGACTCCGTCGCCTTCGGCGGCACGAGCGGGCCGTATTCGTAGTAGAGACAGCGGCACGCCGAGCGCGCCACATTGATGGTCACCGGCTCCTCGGAGTCGTTGCGGAACGTGTACTGCCGCGTGGCGCGCGTCCCCTTGCGGACGAGGCCGTAGTCGTGCGCGCGCGGCGTGACGCCCATCTGTGCCGACGCCGGCGCGATGGTGCCGGGATCGGGCACCGCGTCGACCGTATCGGCCGCGGTGGCGGTGGTCTCGGTCGCCGGCGCGGTCGTCTCCTCGACCACGGTGCCGGTGCCGGCCGCCGGACGATCTTTGCTCGCCCACCAGATCAGCCCCCCGATGAGCACGAGCGCGACCAGCGCGATGCCGGCCAGCATGAGGATGCGGCCTCCCCCGCCGCCCGGCTGGACGATGCCCTCCTCCGGCTCGTCGTACATGGCCGCGGTGTTGACGATGGGACGCGAGTCGATGGGATCGTGATCCGGCAGGGTGGGAGGAGCGGGGCTGCGCGGCGGAGGAATGACCGGCGCCGTGATCTCCCCCAGCTCCCGAAGCTGCGCATCGACGTCGGCCAGCATCTTCACCAGCGACTCGCGATGCTTGCGCAACACGTCGATCTCGCGGGCGCGACGGGCGCTGATGGTGCCGAAGTCGTCGCTCATGGAAAAGATGTTATCAGTTGTCGGTTGTCGGTTGTCTGTGCTGCAGTTGTTGCTGGTTGCTGTGTTGCTGGTTCGTTGCGATGCCTGGGTTTCAGAACCAGCAACTCGGTTCGTTGCGATGCCTGGGTTTCAGGCCATGCGGCGCAACGAACCAGCAACCAGCAACCCAGCAACCTCTAGATCGGCAGCCAGTACGAGAACTTCACCAGGAACACATCCTGCGACGGCGCGTCCGGCAGCGCGCTGAAGTCGCGGCGGAAGCGGAAGTCGCCGACGGGGGCCACGTCCGCGCGGTTCTCGCTCCACACCACGTACATCGACGAGCCGGGACGGAGCTCCCAGCGCACCACCGCGCTGCCGCGCACGCTGCGCAGGTTGAAGTCGGGGTTGCCGTCGTACGACGACGCCTCGAACTCGTCGTCGCGCGCGCGGACCAGTGTCTTGAAGCCCGAGTAGTCGCCGCTGGCGATGAACGGCTGCACGTACAACTGCGCGGAGAGGCGCGCGTTCATCGTCCACTCCGTGCGGATGCCGATGTCCAGCGTGCGCTGGCTCAGCGTGGCGAAGACGTAGCGGTTGCCGAACGTCGGCGCGTACGAGGGGTCGGCGATCGTCGTCACGTACTGCGCCATCTCGTGCAGGCGGCTGAACATCGGCGTCACGGAGATGCGCATGGCCGGCGTCGGGCGGTACGTGAACGAGCTCCAGATGAAATCGGACGAGCCGCCCATGCCGTCGGTGAGCTGCTCGCCCTCGATCGACACCGAGAACTTCTTGCGGCTGTCGCTGCCGAAGCCGCCGCCGAAGTACGTGTAGCCGGGACGGAGCATCGTCGGCCCGCCGCGGGTGGCCTGGTCGCTCACGCGGTCGTCCGCCGTCCCGCCGCCCCACGCGTATGCCGACCAGTAGTTCTTCAGCAGCACGTAGAAGTTGCCGGCCACACCGTTCGAGGTGAGGTCGCCGTCGAAGTTCCAGTTCTGATACTTGCTCGCCCAGGTGCTGATCTCGCGCGTCCACTTCGTCTGGTCGGTGTTGAGGTAGTGCAGCACGGCGTGCGAGGAGATCGCGTCCGTGCGCGTCAGGAAGCCGAGGTCGTTGATCTCCAGGCCGGGGGAAAGCGCCTGCACCTGGAAGTTCGGACGCCACTTCCCCTTCTGCTTGGCCACCATCACGCGGCCCATGTAGCCGGTGAGCGAGGTGCGCGTCGGGTCGTACTCGACGTGTCCCGCGTCGGGGCGCTGGTAGTAGCGCGCGGCGCCGCGCTGCGTGCGGGCGATCGCGTCCTGCGACCCTTCCACCATCGAGCCGCCGGTCAGCCACTCCACGATCCAGCTCTTGTCCTTCAGCAGCGTGTAGCCGTCGATGCCGCCGAAGTACGAGCTCTCGCGCAGCACCGGCTCGAGGTTGTCGGAGAGGCGGCGGTTCACGGAGGTGAACATGAAGCCGGCGCGCGAGTCCTTGCCGTACTCCTTCGTGGCCCGCGCCACGAGATAGTTCGTCATCGGCTCGACGGTCTGCTTCCCGACCTCGGAGCCGAGGCGATACCACCCTTCTTCCTGATCGGTGAGCGCGTCGAAGATACCCACCGTCCACCCCTTGCCCACCTTGCCGGTGACCTTGGCGGCGCCGAGGATCGTCGTCTCGCCGGGAGAGTCGACGTAGTCCGCGTCGATGAAGCCCTGCGGCGTGCGGCCGATGCGGCGGGAGTAGAAGAACGTCGGGAAGGACATGTTGAAGCCCCAGCGCGAGCTGGCCGGCCCGTTGCCGAAGCGGAAGACGCTCGCCCCTTCCGTGAAGAAGGGACGCTTCTCCGTCAGCGACGTCTCGAACTGCGAGAGGTTCAGCACCGCCGGGTCGACTTCCACCTGCCCGAAGTCGGGATTGATCGTGCCGGTCAGGGTCAGGTTCGGCGTGATGCCGTACTTCACGTCCAGCCCCGCGTCCATCTGGTGCGAGGTCGACTGGATGAAGGGATTGTCCGCGCGGCTGCGGAGGTCCGTGCGGGCCACACCGTACGGCATCACCTCGAAGGCACGCTTCGGCTTGATCCCCTCGATCCCCTCCAGGTCGCCGAAGCGCGAGACGAACACCGACTCCGACTTCGGCGAATGCACGAGGCGCGAGCTCTCGCGCGTCCGCGCGTTCCAGCGGCTGACGTTGATGCCCCACGTGTGGACCGGCTTGTCCTGGAAGCGGAGCTGCGAGAACGGAATGCGCACCTCGGCCACCCAGCCGTTCTTCGTGATCTTGGCCGCCGAGTCCCACACCGCGTCCCAGCTGATGTCGTCGTTGATGTCGTTGTAGAGAATCATGTCCATCTGCACGTTCGAGGCGTTGATGACGAACGCCGCGCCGTTCAGGCGGTCGAGCTGCGAGTCGATGCTGATGCGGATGTAGTCGCCGTTGTTGAGGTCGGAGTCGCGGCGGGCCAGCAGCGGGCGGGCCGGCTCGCTGTCTTCCATGACCGCGGCGAAGTAGATGGCCTCGTTCGTGTAGGCCGCCTTGATGCGCGTCTGCCCCACCGCGGGCTGCCCCTCGTTCGGGTCGCGCTGCGTGAAGTTCGTCATCTCCGGCGCGGTCTGCCAGACGGGATCGGAGAGGTCGGCGTCGACGTTCGGCGCCTGCTCGGCGCGCACCGCGCGGAAGACGGGCCGCGGCTTTGCTTCCTGTGCGGCGAGGGTGAACGGCAGAACCGCGACCACGATGGGAGCGAGCCGGCGGAGCATCATTGAGTGACCCTTTCCAGAGATGTGATTCAATCGCTACAGACGCGCGCCGCGCCGGAAGGTTTGCTCGCGTGACACTTTGTTGCAAATGAAAGTTTTCATCGGACAGATCAACTCCACCGTCGGCGCGCTGACCGCGAACGCCGAGCTGATCCGCCGCGCCTACGCGGAAGGCGTCGCTGCCGGCGCGGACGTGGTCATGGTCCCGGAGCTGGCCGTGACCGGCTATCCGGCGCGCGACCTCCTCGACCGGCCGCACTTCATCGAGCGCGCGCTCGAGGTCCGCGACGAGCTGGCGAAGATGACCGGCGAGACCACGCTCATCTTCGGCTGCCCCGTGCGCAACACGCACTGGTGCGGCAAGCCGCTGCACAACGCGGCCATCGTGGCCCGCAACGGCACGATCCTCCTCGAGCAGAAGAAGATGCTCCTGCCGACGTACGACGTCTTCGACGAGCTGCGCTACTTCGAGCCGGGAACGGAAGTGCACCTGGTCGAGATCGCGGGGAAGCGCGTCGGCGTCTCCATCTGCGAGGACTTCTGGTTCGACGACGAGGTCTTCGGCCAGAAGATGTACTGCGCCAATCCGGTCGACGACCTGGCCCGCCAGGGCGCGGAGGTGCTGCTCAACATCTCCGCCTCGCCGTTCAACGCCGGCAAGCGCCGCGCGCGCTGGGAGATCTTCTCGCAGATCTCGCGGCGCTACGACGTGCCGCTGGTCTACGTGAATCAGGTGGGCGGCAACGACGAGCTGCTCTTCGACGGCTCGTCCATCGTTTTCGATGCGTCGGGCCAGACCATCTTCTGCGCCCGCGCCTTCGAGGAGCACAACACGCTGGTCCACCTCACCGGCAGCCCGTGCGAGATGGTGCTGGCCCTCGGCGAGGAGGAGGAGATCGGCCGCGCGCTGATCCTCGGCCTGCGCGACTACATCCGCAAGTGCGGCTTCAAGGACGTGGTCATCGGCCTCTCCGGCGGCATCGACTCCGCGCTGACCGCGGCCATCGCGGCCGAGGCGCTGGGGCCGGAGCGCGTGACCGGGATCGCCATGCCGTCGCAGTTCTCGTCGCAGCACTCGATCGACGACGCGCGCGCGCTGGCGGAGAACCTCGGCATCCACTTCCACCTCGTCCCGATCTCGCCGATCTACGCGCCATACGAGACCGCGATCGACGCGCTGTTCGGCGAGCACAAGTTCGACACGACCAACGAGAACATCCAGGCGCGCATCCGCGGCAACATTCTCATGGCCTGGTCGAACCGCCTCGGGGCGATGGTGGTGTCGACCGGCAACAAGTCGGAGATGGCCGTCGGCTACTGCACTTTGTACGGCGACATGGCCGGCGGGCTCTCGCTCCTCGGCGATGTGTACAAGACCACGGTCTACCGCGTGGCGCGCTGGATCAACCGCGAGCGCGCGTTGATCCCCGAGTCGACGATGACCAAGGCGCCGTCCGCGGAGCTGCGTCCGAACCAGACCGACCAGGACACGCTGCCGCCGTACGACGTCCTGGACTCGATTCTCAAGCTGTACATCGAGGAGTGGCTCGAGGTCGACGCCATCGCGGCGCGCGGCTTCGACCGCGACCTCGTGGCCCGCATCCTGAAGATGGTCGACACCGCGGAGTTCAAGCGCCGGCAGGCCGCGCCGACGGTCCGCGTGTCGAGCAAGGCTTTCGGCAGCGGCCGCGACATGCCGATCGCGCAGCAATGGCGCCGCGAGCCGGGGAAGAAGACGCATTGAAGCCCTTTCTCGCTCTTTCTCTCCTGCTCTTCCTCTCCTGCGCGCGCGACACGATCTCGCGCGAGGAGTGGGAGCGCATGGCGCGCGAGAATCGCGTGCTCTACGTGCGCTCCCTCATCGCCGGGGAGACGGCGAAGGACGCGAAAGGCAACCGCGGCCGCACCTACGACCGCCCCGCCGAGGAGTACGTAAAGGCGATCGACCAGGCCTACGCGCGCGGCGACGCGCGCGAGGCGCACGAGATTTTCGAGGAGCTCGGACGTTGACCCAACTCACACCGCACCCCCCTCTCACCGACTATTACGACGATCCGGCACGGCGCGAGGAGTACGTCCGCGAGATCTTCGACGAGACCGCGCCGTGGTACGACTGGGCCACGCGCTTCCTCTCCTTCGGCTCCGGCGACTGGTACCGCCGCGAGGCACTGCGCCGCATCGGCCTGGCGCCCGGGATGAAGCTCCTCGACCTGGCCACCGGTACCGGTGTCGTGGCGCGCGCCGCCACCGAGGTCACCGGCGATCCCGGCTCGATCGTCGGCATGGACGCGAGCCTGGGCATGCTCCGCTCCGGCCGCACGTCGTCGCCGAAGGTGCAATGCCCCGCCGAGTCGCTCGCCCTGCGCGACGCGACCTTCGACCGGATCAGCATCGGCTTCGCCCTCCGCCACTTCGCCGACCTCTCTTCGGTGTTCCGCGAATGCCACCGCGTGCTGAAACCGGGCGGCAAGCTGCTCATCCTCGAGATCACCGCCCCCGAGTCCCGCCTCGCCCGCGGCTTCCTGGGCGCCTACATGGGCCGCTTCGCCCCCGCCGTCATCGGCCTCCGCTCCCGCAACCGCCGCGCCGCGGAGCTCTTCCGCTACTACTGGGAAACCACCCGCGACTGCGTGCGCCCGGAAGTGATCGTCGACGCGCTTCACTCCGCAGGCTTCAAGGACGCGCAGCGGAACAAGGCGCTAGGCATCTTCAGCGAATACTCTGGAGTGCGGTAGCGCCAGCTACCGCTCTCTATGCCGCAGCGCCAGCGGCGGCGCCGCGGCGTCGCCGCCGCACTCCAGACGCTACGCGTGGCGCTCGAAGAAGAGCGCGACGTCTTCTTTCGTGACTCGCCCCTCGGCGACCCCGATCACGAGCTCATAGACCTCTTCGCGGCCTGCACGTAACTTCAGGCCGTTCAGCCCGAGAAACGCCAGCGCGCAGGCGAGCGCTGTGCGCTTGTTCCCGTCGAGGAATGGATGGTTCCGGCAGATGCCGTAGAGGTATGCCGCAGCCATATCGAATAGCGTGGAATTCAGATACTCGCCACCGAACGTCGCTTCGGCGTTACCCATTGCGGATTGGAGCAGACCGATGTCGCGCACGCCCGTCGAGCCGCCGTACTTACGGATGCGGTTCTCGTGAATGTGCAGGACGTCCTCGAGGGAGAGGAACTGGGGGTGCATCACTCCGCGAGCCGCTTGAAGACGCTGCCGTACTGCTCGTCCATTTCGTCCAGCAACTGGTCGAGCTTGCGCACCGAAGCCACGGTGATGACACCGCCCTTCGCCGATACCTCGACCTCGTCGCCCTCCTGAAGACCGGCCTGTTCCAGGACGGCAGGATCGAGCACGAGCGCACTACCTACGAGCTTTGTCTTCATACCTCTCCAGAATCCGCCGCCCGGCGCGCTTCTTCCAGCCGTTCGATCTGGATGGTCAGGAACTCGCGGAGCGGCTGCTCCTGCTCCGCGGCCAGGGGGGCAAAGGCGATGGCGGAGCGGAAGACGTATTCGGGGCCGGTGTCGTTGCGGCGCACCTGGACGATGGAGCGGAGCACCTCGCACGGGATGTAGATGCCGCCGTAGCTGGGGAAGATGAGCGTGGCGGCGGTGCCCGGCTTGACCGGCGAGCGGTGCACGACGGCGGCGCCGGTGAGGCTGAGGTCGATCAGCTCGCCGTTGACGTCGGAGAGCTGCACCGGAATCGATGCCGTCGGAGTGCGCTCGCTGCGGCGGCGGTCTCTTGGTGTGGCCATGAACCGCGTCCGATTATAAAGGCCAGAGCTCGACACGTTCGAGGCGGCGCAACTGCAGCCGTTCCGCGGCGCTGGCATTGGCCACCGAGATCTCGATGCAGCCGGTCGAGCCGACGATGAGGAAGGCGCCCGGCGCGGCGTTGCCGTAGTTCTCCTCGATGCGGTCGATGGTGTGCTCGCGCACTCTCAGGGCAAACGGCGCGAACGGGATGCGCGCGCGCTCGATGTCCGTGATGGCGTTGCCGAAGCGGTCCACCGCCACGATCGTGCCGCGCACGACGTCGCCGTATGACGGCCGCTCGTAGCGCAGCCGCGCGTACGACTCGAGCCGCGGCCCGAGCTCGGCGAGCGGCGTTCCGCTCGCGATCGCCGCCGCCACCGGCGCGAAGCGGTCGCGCCCGTGAAAGGTGTTGCTCCCCTGCGGCAGGAAGAACGACTCGTTCGTGACCGCGTAGGCCACGCCGTCGACGAACGTCAGCAACCCGTTGTCCGGCGCCAGGAACACGCGTCCTTCGCTCTCGACGGCGATGATGTTCCGCGCCGTGCCCACGCCGGGATCGACGACGCAGACGAAGATCGTCCCCGCCGGCCAGTAGCGCACGACGGTCGCGAGGAACCACGCCGCGCCGAGGACGTCGAAGGGGGCCAGATCGTGCGAGAGATCGTGGACCGGCGCGTCGGTGCGCGCGGCCAGCACGCCCTTCATCGCTGCGACGTAAGGGTCGCGGGTGCCGAAGTCGGTGAGGAGGGCAATGCGCATGCGGCGAAATATACTCGCCGCCGTGTTCCCGACCGTCCCTCCCCCGCCGCAACGCCTGCTCGTCTTCGCACGCCTGCCGGAGCTGGGGAAGGTAAAGACGCGCCTGGCCGCGGACCTCGGCGACGCGCGCACGCTGGCCGTCTACGAGTCGATGCTGCGCGAGCTCCGCGCCTCCATCGGGACGTCGAGCGAAACGACCGAGATCGAGTTCCTCTGGCCGCCCACGCCCGGCGCCAACGGCACGCTCCTCACCCGCGCCTTCGGCGAGCACGCCAAGGCCATGCAGACCGGCGCCACCCTCGGCGACCGGTTGTCGATGGCGTTCTCGGAGCGCTTCTTCTTCCACCGCACCGAGAAGATCATCGCCATCGGCGTCGACGACCCGCTGCTCCCGCGCACGCTGATCGACCACGCCTTCTCGCTGCTCGACTCCTGCGAGTACGTGGTCGGGCCGGCGCAGGACGGCGGCTACTACCTCTTCGGCTGCCGCGCGCTGTCGTTCGAGCCGGAGGTGTTCCGCGGCATCGAATGGGGCACGCAGACGGTGCTGAGCGAGACCGTCCGCCGCATCTCCGCGACGCAGCGCACCTGCGCGCTCCTCCCCGAGCGCTTCGACATCGACACGGCGGACGACCTGGAGCTGTATGCTCGCGTGACGGGCTGGCAGCCATGAAGATCCTGAACGCCGAGCAGATGCGCAACATCGACCGCCGCACCACGGAGCGCTTCGGCGTGCCGTCGATCGTGCTGATGGAGAACGCCGCAAACGCGGTGGTGGAGACGATCTTCGACCGCTATCCCGACGCCGACCGCGTGGCGCTGGTCTGCGGCACCGGTGCGAACGGCGGCGACGGGTTCGCGGTGGCCCGGCATCTCGAGAACCGCGGCGTGGTGCCGGTGATCGTCATCGTCGGCGACCGCGCCGCGATCCGCGGCGACGCCCGGGTGAATCTCGAGGTCTGCCAGCGCCTGGGCATCCCGATCTACGCGGTGCGCGATCCGGACGACGTCGAGACCGCGCTCGCCCATGCCGCCGACGCGGACCTGATCGTCGACGCGATCTTCGGCACGGGGCTGAACCGCGCGCCGTCCGGGATCTACGCGGACGTCATCCGCGCGCTGGCGGAGCTGCGCATCCCCGTGCTGGCCGTCGACCTGCCGAGCGGCGCGAACGCGTCGTCGCACCAGCCGTTCGAGCCGTGCGTGCAGGCCGAGGTCACGGTCACGTTCGCGGCCCCGAAGCTGTGTCACGTCTTCGAGCCGGCGGTGCTCTACTGCGGCGACGTCGTCGTGGCCGACATCACCATCCCCGAGATCGCCATCGAGGACGAGGCGGTGATGCTGGCGCTGATCACGCCGAAGGACGTGCAGCCGCTGGTCGAGCCGCGCGCCGCCGCGACGCACAAGGGGACGTACGGCCACGTCGGCGTGATCGCCGGCTCGCCGGGACGGAGCGGCGCGGCGGTGATGTGCGCGCGCGGGGCGCTGCGCACCGGCGCGGGCCTGGTCAGCGTGATGACCGACGCCGAGACGGCGAAGCTCGTGCACGCCGGCTCGATCGAGTCGATGACGTACTCCGGCGGCGACCTGCAGGAGTTCCTGAAGAACAAGACCGCCGCGCTGATCGGTCCCGGCCTCGCCGATGACGAAAAGGCGTACCGCCACACGCGCGCGCTCGTCGACGCCATCGAGCTGCCGCTGGTCATCGACGCCTCGGCACTGAACGCCTTTGCGAACCGCGCAAATGAGCTCAACGCACGTGGACTTCCTCGCGTGATCACGCCGCATCCCGGCGAGCTGGCCCGCCTCCTCGGCGGCGACACGTCCGCGATCAACACGGACCGCATCGCCGCCGTG
>Ga0196976_1001326_pt1 | contig 11470 bp, 8 predicted proteins | sample S3v_513CmetaG_FD_148644 | JGI IMG/M metagenome (GOLD analysis project Ga0196976, IMG submission 148644) | Soil microbial communities from Anza Borrego desert, Southern California, United States - S3+v_5-13C | ecosystem: Environmental > Terrestrial > Soil > Desert | place: USA: California...
AGCTCACGTAACTGAACAGCCCCTCGCTGCGCTCGTCCGTTCCGCGCATCGCCCTCTCTCCGGCCGCATCCCCCGCCACAGAGAATCACGACCAGGCGTCCAGGCCCACCCCTTTTTCCGCAGCCTGCTAACACCGTTGGGGAAATCCGGGCCGGCGGCACCGGACAGGCGGCCATTCTGAACCCACATGGGTCCGCGGCCTCCATCCTGGCAGGTCTGGCCTGGGCGGCCAATGACGCCGCGGCCTCCCTCTCGGGCGGAACCCCCGGCACCGACACGACCGTGACCCTCCCGTCCGGCCTGACCACGCTCCACCTCGGGAACCGCAACGGGTCCTTTTACGCCTATGGCCGCATCCGCCGCCTGACCCTTTATGGCCGCCGCCTGACCAACGCGGCCCTCCGGAAGCTGACCGCCAAGACCTCGGCCTTGCGTCTGAACTTTGCCGCCGACAAAGCCCTGGACCCCCGCGTCCAGTTCAACAGGGATTCCGTCGCGACGTACTGGGACGCCGGGGGCACCCTGCGGACCGCCCAGGCCAGCGTCCCGCGGTTCGACCACCAGCCGACTACCGGGACCAGTCTCGGCCTCCTGGTGGAAGAAAGCCGGGCCAACCTCCTGTGGCCATCGTCGGATTTCACGCACGCCAACTGGTCCAAGTCGGCGGTCACCGTTACGGCCGACACGGCCCTGGCCCCGGACGGGACCACCACGGCCGATACCTTCACGGATTCCAGCACCACGGACTACGGGGGTGCTGCGGCGGTCGCTGTCGTCGCGAACGACACCACGGCCCGGACCGCGTCCATCTTCGCCAAGGCCGGCTCCATGGGGTTCGTCCAGCTTTATGTCTCATACAGCGGCGGGACCCCGGTCAACGCCTTCGTCCGGGTCATCCTCAGCACCGGCACCGTGGACGGCACCGGGGGGAGCCCCGACCAGTATGGCGTCCAGGATGTCGGGGGCGGGTGGTATCGGGTCTGGGTCACCAAGGCCAACAACGGCTCCGGAAACACGTCCTGCGTCGTCAATATCTACGGCGACGCCGGAGCGGTCGAGACCACCGGAACCATCCTGATTTGGGGAGCCCAGCTTGAGGCAGGGGCTTTCCCCACGTCCTACATCCCGACCACGACCGCCGCCGTGACCCGTCAGGCCGACGTGGTGACCCTGCCGTTGGCTCTGGTCCCGGAGTGGAACCCCAGTGAGGGGACCCTGGTGGCCGGGGTGACCTTCCCGGTGGTCGATACGGCGGCGGTCAACACCCTGGTCCACCTGGACGACGGCACGGCCAACAACCGGTTGACGGTCCGGCGGGATTCCGGCGGGCTCGGCTTCCTGGTGACCACCAGCGGGAGCAACGTGGTCGGGTTGCCGGCCGGCACCCAGCCCCCGGCTGGTGTGACCCGCAGGATTGCCGCCGCGTGGAAGGCCGACGACTTCGCCGCGTCCTCCAGCGGGGGCGGGGTCCTGCCGGACACCAGTGGAGCCATCCCGGCGGGACTGACCACGCTCCGGATCGGCAACGCCACGGGGGTCCAATTCTGCAATGCCCCCATCGCCGCCATTGAACTCCACCCCAGCCGTCTGCCCGACGTGAAGTTGCGGGGCCTGTCAGCATGACCAATCCAGTCCTTGATCTGAATTTCAGCGGAAGCCGGGGCCTTGATCCCCGGCTTTCTTTTTTCCGGGCCGGCACGGCGACTTACTGGGATGAGTCTGGGACCCTCCGGACAGCCGGGATCAACCAGCCCAGGATCGACTGGGACCCGGTCACCAAGCGGTGCCGGGGGCTCCTGGTGGAGGAAGCCCGGACCAACGCGGTCATCAACAGTGAACAGTTCAACAACTGGTCCGCGTTCAACACCGCGGTCACGGCGAACGCCACGACGGCCCCGAACGGGATTCAGACGGCCGACGCCATCATGGAGACGAATACCACAAACCTGTTCGCGGTGTCGTCCAGCTACATCGCCAAACCTTCCGCGTCGTCGCTGCCGTACACGGCTAGCCTGTTCGTGAAGGCCAACGGTCGGACGAAGTTCATCATCCGGCTTGAGGGGACGGGTGCGGCCAGTTCGGCCGGCGTGAACTTCGACCTGTCCACCGGAACCATCGGGCAGGCCCTGGCCGGCGGCGGGTTCAGCGGGTGCACGGGGACCATTACCCCGGTGGGCAACGGCTGGTACCGCTGCACCGTGTCGGCAACGACCGACACCAACGCCGGGCTGATCATGCGGGTCTGGCTGCTGGAGCCCACCGGAAACAACTTCGCGGTGCCGACCTACGCCGGGGACACGACCAAGGGCCTGTTCCTCTGGGGTGCCCAGGTCGAACAAGGGGCCTGGGCCACCAGCTACATCCCGACCACCACCGCGGCGGCCACCCGTGCGGCCGACACGGCCACCCTGGACCTCGGGTTGGTTCCGGAGTGGGACAGCACCCAGGGGACCGTGGTGGCCGACACCCAGGCCATGGCCGCGGTCAACGGCTCCATGCTGTGGAGCCTGGGCGGATCGGGATCGGCCTACGTGATGCACTCCGGCACGACCGGGTTGCAGGCCAGGGCCGCGACCGCCAGCACGACCCAGGCCACGATCACGGCGACCGCGACCCAGACCATCCCGAACAAGACCGCGTTCGCCTGGGCCGCCGACGACTTCGCCCTGGTGGTCAACGGGGAGGTCTCCGGATCGGATTCCGCCGGGTCGGCCCCGTCGGTGACCACGCTCCAGGTCGGCATGGCCCCGTGGGCTTACGAGTCGTTCCTGAACGGCTGGGTCCGGCGGCTGACCCTGTACAACCGCCGGCTGGCCAACCCCACCCTCCAGACCCTGACGGCCCGATCCCCGGCCATCCGGCTCCGGCTGGACGCCCTCCAGTACCTCCCCCAAGAGGTAAGCTTTAGCCGGGCCTCCACGGCGACGTTCTTCGACAGTGCCGGCGTCATGAGGGTGGCCCCAATCGGTACCCCGCGGTTCGACTTCGACCCGGTCGGACTGACGTGTCGCGGCCTCCTGGTGGAGGAGGCCCGGACCAACATCCTGGGCGGGTCTGAAGATTTCGCGGGGATGTGGACCACCCAGAACGCCAGCGTGACGGCCAACGCCGCCACGGCACCCGACGGAACCACCACGGCCGACCTGATCACCGAGGACAGCAGCAGCACCTATCACCGGGCACAGCGGAATGCGGGCGTTAGCCCGTCTACGATCTACACGGCCTCCGTCTTCCTCCGGAAGCCAGCCAGCAATGGCCGGCAATATGCCAAGCTGGAAATCTACGGCTTTGGTGCATCAAACGATAACATCGCCATCGCGTACTTCGACTTGGTCGGGGGCATCGTCGCCCATGTTCAGGTCGGGTCTGCGGCAATTCAGAACGTTGGTGGAGGGTGGTACCGGTGCAGCGTCACGGCCACCACCGGCACCGGGCACACGGGTATTGCCGTGTCGGTCGGGCCGTCGGCTGGGACGGCCTACGCCTACCAGGGCGACAACGCCAGCGGGGTCCTGGCCTGGGGTGCTCAGGTCGAGGCCGGCGGCTTCACCACCAGCTACATCCCGGCCACCGGGACCAGCACGGTCACCCGGTCGGCCGACGTGGCCAGCGTCAGCCTGGACGACCTCCCGACGGTCCAGGAGGGGGCTTATACCCTCCTGGCTGAGGCCCAGGTCCCCGTGGTCAACACGGTGGCTATCCAGACCCTGGCCGCCCTGACGGACAGCGGGGGAACCAACGCGGCTGATATTCGGGTGCCTGGGTCCCAATCCGTGCGGGCCACGGTCCAGTCCGGAGGTGCCGGACAGGCCACGCTGGTCCTGGGGTCGATCCCGGTCGGGTCCCCGTTCCGCGTGGCCTTGGCCGCTGCGGCGAACGATTTCGCGGCCAGCCTGAACGGTGCCGCCGTGGTCACCGACACGTCCGGGGCCATGCCGGCCCGGCCTACCGCCCTGTACCTCGGGAGCTTGCCGGGGGGCACCGGCTGCCTCAACGGCCACCTCCGGGAGGTCGCCCTGTGGCCCGTGCGGTTCTCGAACGCCGTCACCCAGCTACTCGCCTAAACTGAGGAAATCCAACATGTTCACAGATTTGTATCTGCGGGCAGACTCCGAGTCTGCCCTGGCCGAAGCCATGCCGTGGTTCCGCCGGGACGGCGGCTGGGTGACCGCCTCGCACCACCACGCCCTGGATTTGATCGGGCCGATCACGATCACGCCCGCCGTCCTGGACGATGCCGGGGAGGTCGTGACGCCCGCCGTGATCGACGGGCGGTACCACGCCAACCTCCGGCTGTTCGGGGATCACCCCGACCGGGAGGCCCTCTTGGCCGGCCTGGAACCGGTGCGGATCGACCCCGAGCCCTCCACCCCGTCGCGGGTGTGGGCCTGACCCAGGGGGCGGCGTGCTCCTGAGCGGGGCCGTCTGACTGGTGGCCGGCGTGCTGGCCGTGACGGTCGGGGTTATGCTGTTCCGGCGGTTCGGTGACGCCCGGCAAGCGGCGAAATGAATCCGGCACATTTCAGGCTCGATGATGTTGGTGGTGAGGTTGCGTTGTCATCCTCCCTGGCCTTGCCTCCCCTCCCGCTCCCGCGGGAGGGGATTTCTTGCGGGCCGCGTCGTAGCCCCCGACGACATTGGCGGCCCGGCGGGGGAGGGGGCGAGCGGCTATGCTCGATGCCCTTCCCCCGCTCTTCGTCTTTCTATGGGATATTTCGCGTTTTCGCTTGGGCTGTGGTAAATACCCATCAGCATAGGGTGCAGGTGGCGGAAGTCGTCACCTCTGTGTAAAGGCTCGGGGGGAACATGACCCCCGGTATCAGGAGCGGCACCCCCCCGAACTCGGGATTTAGTAGTCCCTCCGTGATTGGAGCGAGTGGGGCGAACGGTCGGCCGAGTGTAAACAATCCGACGCAAACGATCCGGGCTCTGGGCTAGACACCAACCCGGACGGACGCGGACAGGTCTCGCAGCTTGCCGTGTCTCGCCGCTGGTCCCCATAGGGGAATAATCAAGACGTAAAGAGGTACAGCCCAACCGCCTCCGCCAAGGTCAAACTTGGTTGTCTCTGCGAGAGTCCAGGCTCCATACCGGAAGTCTGCGGACAGATCGAGCCCTGGAAAGGGCTTGGTCTGTCCGCACCACCCGGAAGGGTTCGAGACTTGAGTTTGACCTTGGGTCAAGCCCAGATCGAGAATGCCGGCGAGCGGACCGGACGCGAGCGACAGCGAGCGGGCGGGGAGCGAGACCGGCCGGGCGGACGCGAACGCAGTGAGCGGACGGCCGTTGGACCGGAACGAGGCCAGGACCCAGGTGGTGATCGAGACCAGCCGGAGATCTGGGCCAAGCTCAAGCCGTCACGCCACGGCGGCCCACTCTTGTCGGGCCGGGGCCAACCTGAGGTAATGCCGTGCTGGTCATAGGCTCACCGGCCGATGAAGCGGCTGGCCTTGACCAACGGACGGATTGCCTGCCGCTGGTTGCCAATGCACATAAGGTTGACGCGAATGTCTGCGACCGCCGGCCATGCACCGACTCCACGAAGATCAACGTCGGCTCCTGGAGTCGCTGAAACGGGCGGAGGAACTGGCCCGGACCATCGCGGTTGATTCGCGGCGGGACGCGGCGAGCGGACACCCGGAAGCCCAGGAGCGAGCCCAGCGGGCCAAGGAGATCCTGGACCGGGCCATGGAGTTGCGAGCCCAGGTCGAGGCCGCGGTGGAGCGGGCCATGCTGACCCAGGCCCAGGCCGCGGATCAGGTCCAGCCGCTCTTCCAGGCTCGGACCTGATTGGCAGGGACTGGGCGATGGACGATGATGGCGGACCGCGGGTCCACATTCTGATTGCGGAAGACGAGGCCCTAGCCGCCATGGCCCTCCAGGATGTCCTGGAGCGAGCGGGATTCCGGGTCACGCTATCCCATGACGGTCAAGCGGCCCTGGCTGACGCCCAGGCCGATCCCCCGGACGCTCTCCTGACCGATCTGAAGATGCCCCGCCTGGGCGGACTGGGCCTGATCCAACGCCTGCGGGCAAGCCGCCTTGACCTCCCGGTGGTGATCATGAGCGGGGACCCGCCGGCTGACTGGGCGGAGCAAGTCGTGGACGATGGCCTAGGCCGCACTGTCCTACTGGTGAAGCCGGTCAGCCCCTTGGAGGTCGTCAAGGCCATTCAGGCCGTTCTGGCGGTCTAAAAAGGCTACACCGTTTTGTAGTGGGAACCATATTCGTCGCATATTGTTTCGCTGAGGCTAAATGACAGCCTTTGCCCTCACCCCCTCTCTCCGAAGGAGAGGGGGTGTTTTGTTATTCAGCGGAGAGGGGTGCACCTCTCGGTAGTCCATTCCGGCAGCAGCATGTGATCGGTGGTCAGCTTCCGACTGCGACCGTGGCCCGAAGCCATTTAGGGAAATACCCCGGAACACCACGACGTGGCCGGCCGGGTTTAGCAAGCGGTGGTGAGGGTGGTGGCCGGCGATAAGTGACCCGTGCAGGCCATCATTGAAAGGCGGCGAGGGGCTTTGGCCCTTCGCCGCCTTTCTCTTCTGTGATGCCCCTGGTGTGCTCCCGGCAAGTACCTTGTCGAAGCTTGCCAGGGGTCCAGATCTGGGGGTACAAGATGGGGGTCCAAACTTGAACTTGACCCCTCTGTAAGGTGCTGAAAAACAAGGGAAATCGGGATTGCTAGGCAAATCCCCTTGGGGACGCCAACCTTTTCAACAGGTTGGCAAAAATCGCGAAACGGCTTTCCACAGAAGTTCCACAAGCCCGTAGCCCAGTGTGCGCCACACCGGGCCCCGAAATCATGCACTCCCTGCTCCCGCGAGGCACCAGGGAAACACATGCATCGGGTTCGATGACGGATGCGGCGATAACGCGGCATAGCAACGCGTTCTCGCTGCACAATGGCCATCCAAATCAATAGAGAGCCGGGGCGGCGAATCCGGATCAGAGCTTTCCAGCGCCCGGCGGCACGCGAGCGGCAGGTCCGCATCGCGGCTGGTGACCGACTCGGGAGGTCGTGTCCTTAGCGCTTGGCGGTACGCACGGCGGGAACGCGGAAGTGTTTCGACTTGGAAGGGAACCGTTGGCGGGTTCGGATCATTTTGTCGACCGTGAGGGTAGATGGTGTGCAGTCAGCCATCCAGTATGGAGGTTGTATATGCCTATCATGCGTTGCTAATACATTGCCTGAAAAAGATGCGTTGGCAGGCGTTCAGTCAAAGGACTGTAGATCTTATGACGCATGCTTTGCGTACGGAGCGAAGAAGTACTCAATCTCCTCGTTCCTATCGGGTGCAGACGTGGTTGGTGCTGCTGGTAATTGCATGCCTCATGCCGCTTTTGCTGTTCTCGGCGGCGCTCCTCCTCCGCAACACGGCGGTCGAAACGAACCAGACGGAACGGCTGGTTCGTGACAGGGTAGACCAGTTGGCGGAGGATGTAGACCGGGAAGTCGCACGCCTCATGGCGGCCGCCGATGTCCTGGCCACCAACGAGAACCTTTTGCGGGGTGATCTCGCCGCCTTCCACCAGCGCGCTTTGATGCTCCGCGACCGGCTCAACACCAATGTCGTGGTCCGTGATCTGTCCAGCCAGCAACTCGTCAACACCCGCGTGCCATGGGGAACCGTGCTGCCCCGCAATCCCGTGTCCGAGGTCGATAGGCGGGCCATCGAAACTCGACAGCCGCAGGTTTCAGGGCTGCTGACGGGTGCGATGGCGCAAGACCCATTGCTGATCGTCGTTGTGCCAGTGATCCGTGATGAGGAGGTCCGTTACCTGCTCAGCCTTACTATCGGACTGGAACGTCTCCAGGCGCTTGTTGCACCTGAGCGGCTTCCGCCGGGCTGGCTGGCCGGTGTCGTTGACGGCGACGGCCTCTACATCGCTCGATCCGCCAAGTCCGAGCAGTTCGTCGGCACCCGCCTCCCAAGCGAGATCTGGGAGCGGAGCAGGGGCGTCCCCGAAGGTGTTCACCGCATCTTCGATGCCGAAGGAAATGCGGCCTTGCAGGCTTACAGCCGCTCGCAAGTCTCTGGATGGCTGATCGGTGTGAGCGTAAAGGAGGACCTGATCGCCGCGCCGTCGCGGCAAACCCTCCTGCTCTTTTTGGCTGGTGGGCTTGTCCTGCTCCTCACCGCCATCAGCGGTGCCTTCATGTTGGGGCGCCGTCTGACGCGCCCGGTCCTACAACTCGTCCAGGCGGCAGAGGCCATGGGAGCCGGGCAACGGCTTCCGATCCAAGGTCGAGGGGTTATCGAGATCGAGAGGGTCAGCGATGCCCTGCAGGATGCTGCGGACCTCATCGAGAACCGCGCTACAGCCCTGAGCGAGAGCGAAAGTCGTTACCGCGCCATCGTGGAAACTGCGGTGGATGCTATGGTGGTCATTGATGAGGCGGGCATCATCCAGGCCATAAACCCGGCGGGCGAGCAACTTTTCGGCTATCAACCCGATGAAGTGATCGGGCGGAACGTCTGCATGCTGATGCCGGAGCCGTATCGTTCCGAGCACGACGGCTACTTGGCGAACTACCGGCGCACCGGCGAACGGAAGATCATCGGCATCGGTCGGGAGGTCGCAGGGCAGCGCAAGGACGGCTCGATCTTCCCGGCCGAACTGGCGGTTGCGGAATGGATTGCCGGCGGGCGCCGCTTCTTCACTGGGATCATGCGCGACATCACCGAGCGCAGGCGTGCCGACGAAGTCCTGCGCACTTCAAAAGCCGAGGCAGATCGGGCCAACCTTGCCAAATCCAAGTTCCTCGCTGCGGCCAGCCACGACCTGCGCCAGCCCGTACAGGCTCTGATGCTGTTCCAAGGCGCACTTGAGGGGCAACTCGCCGGCCATCCTGCCTTCCGCATGGTGGAATCCATGGGTGAACCGCTGGGTGGCCTGCGCATGCTGCTCGACAGCCTGCTCGATGTGTCCAAGTTGGACGCCGGGCTGATCGCCGCCAAGCCGGTGGACATGCCGATCATGATGCTCCTTGACCGACTTGGCGCCGAGTACCATCCCCAGGCCGTGGCAAAGGGGCTGCGCCTGCGCGTCGTCGGATCGAACGCGGTGGTGCGCAGCGATCCCGTCCTGCTGGAACGCTTGCTGCGCAATCTGATCGAAAACGCTTTACGCTACACCGAGCAAGGTAACCTGCTGATTGGTTGTCGGCGTCGTGGTGACCGGCTGCGGATCGAGGTTGTCGATACGGGTATCGGCATCGACCCCGCGCATCAGGCCGACATCTTCGAGGAATTCGTGCAGGTCGGGAACCCGGAGCGGGACCGCACCAAGGGGCTTGGGCTTGGCTTGGCCATAGTCAAACGGCTGGCTCGGCTGCTCGGCCACGAGGTGGTGGTCCGCTCCTCACTGGGGCGTGGCTCAGCCTTTTGCGTCGCGGTGCCCCTGGTCACCCAACCTGTGCATTACGGTTGGCGGAAGACCGAACCAACCAACGAAGATAAGCGCGGCCTCATCCTCGTGATCGACGATGAGCCGCTGGTGCGCATGGGCTTGGAAGCCATGCTGGAGGGCTGGGGTTATCGGGTGCTGACTGCCGGGTCCACCGATGAGGCTGTCAGCCACGTGGAAAGTGGGGCGTGGCCGCACGCCATCCTGGCGGACTACCGGCTGCGCGGGGGTGAAACGGGCCTGGATGCAATCCGCGCGGTGCACAGCCGCCTCGCCAAGCCGGTGCCCGCGACTGTCATTACCGGAGATACCGCGCCCGACCGGCTGGGTGAGGTCCGGGCGGGCGGCTTTACCCTGCTCCACAAGCCAGTTGCGGCTGACGAGTTGCGCAATACGGTCGTGGAGATGATGCGGCCAGACTGATTGCCGCCCCTGTGGCGACCCGGCGCAGGGCTGCTGGCGCCACACGAATTTGCGGCGGTGAAAGATGAGCGCCGCCGGGGCGCTTCACGGCCGCGCGCAGACGTCGCGAACGCAGCGGCGGAGCCAGCGGTGCGCCGGGTCGGCGTCGAGCCTGGGGTGCCAGAGCATCGACACCGTGATCCGGGGGGCGGTCATCGGAAGCGGAAAGCTGTGCATGCCGTCGCGCAGGTTGCCGGTGTGCCGCTCGGGAACGCTGGCGATCAGGTCGGTGGCGCGAGCCAGTGCCAGCGCGGTCGAGAAGCCGCCGACGATGGTGGCGACGTCGCGTTCCAGGCCGAGCGTCTGCAGGGCGTCGTCGATCAATCCCCGGTCGAGGCCCCGCCGCGAGACGAGGACATGCTTGCCGGCGGCAAACCGGGTGGGGGTGATGTCGCCCCGGCAGAGCGGGTGGCCCAGGCGCACGACGCCGATGAATTGGTCCTGGAACAGGGCCTGCGTGCGCACCTCCGGGCCCGTGGTGTTCGCCACGACCCCGGTTTCCAGGTCGACGGTCCCATCGCGAAGCGGGGCGCTGTCCTTGTCCTGCTTCTGCACGAAGCGCAGCCGCACGCCGGGCGCGTCCTCGGCCAGCCGCGCGATGAGGCCGGCGCCGAAGTTCTCCACGAAGCCGTCGCTCGTCCGCAGCGTGAACGTGCGCGCGAGCCGTGAGAGGTCGAGCGCCTCAGCCGGCCGCAGAACCGCCTCTCCGTCCTGCACGAGCCGGCCGACCAGGTCGCGGAGTTCGAGCGCCCGTGGCGTCGGCACGAGGCCGCGTCCGGCCCGCACCAGCAGCGGGTCGCCCGTCGCGTCGCGCAGCCGCGCCAGTGCCCGGCTCATGGCCGACGGGCTTAGGCGCAGGCGCCGGGCGGCGCGCGCGACGCTGCCTTCCGCGAGCAGGACGTCGAGCGTGACGAGCAGGTTGAGATCGGGCCGTGGCATGCAGCGATCCTAGCACCGTTCGGTGTGGCGTTGCGTGCACGAATACAATGCAAACGGTGCGTCTTCCGCCATGTCCGGCGCGGGGGCAGGCTTCCCGAAGCCCCATTCCGGGAGCAGAGAGGGAAAGGAAGCCAGCATGCCGAAGCCAATGGAACGCGAGGACTGGAACCGGCGCTACGCCGCGCAGGACTTCATCTGGACGGTCGAGCCGAACCGCTTCCTGGTCGCCGGGGTCGCGGACCTGCCGGCGGGCCGGGCGCTGGAACTCGCATCCGGGGAGGGACGCAACGCCGTCTGGCTGGCGGAGCAGGGCTGGACGGTGCGCGCCGTCGATTTCTCCGACGTCGCCGCCGAAAAAGGCAGGCGGCTGGCCGCCGCGCGGAACGTCGCCGACCGGGTCGATTTCCAGGTGGCGGACCTGCGGGACCATACGCCCGAGGTCCAGCGCTTCGACCTCGTCGCGCTGACCTACCTGCAAATCCCGCTGGCCGACCTTGCGCCGATCCTCGCGCGGGCGGCGCAGGCCGTGGCGCCGGGCGGCACGTTCCTGCTGGCCGCCCACGATCCGGCGAACCTGGAGCACGGCCATGGCGGCCCGCGGGATCCCGGCGTGCTCTACACGGCGGAGCAGGTGGTGGCGGCGCTGGGCGGAGAGCTC
>Ga0196976_1001327_pt1 | contig 11465 bp, 9 predicted proteins | sample S3v_513CmetaG_FD_148644 | JGI IMG/M metagenome (GOLD analysis project Ga0196976, IMG submission 148644) | Soil microbial communities from Anza Borrego desert, Southern California, United States - S3+v_5-13C | ecosystem: Environmental > Terrestrial > Soil > Desert | place: USA: California...
CGGCCCTCACCCCACTTCACTCGTCGTAGGCGACTGCCGCCGGCGGGACCCCGCAGGCGGCGTGGCAATCGTGGAGTGGTTCGGACAGCTGGAGCGATTCGGCGCGGCCCAGTTGAATGACCGGTTCCGCGCCGCGTACCGGCACGACATGACCGCGGACGCATGGCTGGGGTGGATCAGCGTCAAGATGGTGCTGGACAGCGCCATGCGCGCGAAGTCGAATGATCCGGCTGCACTGCTCGCGTACCTGCGGAAGCCCGATGCGCGGTTCGACGGACACAAAGGCGTTCCATTGTACTTCCGGGATGGCCTGCTGGTGCAGCCGATGTACGCCTTGCGCCTGCGTGGGTCGGCATGGACGCTCGAACGCGAGATTCCGCCGTCGACGACGGGGCATTCATGAGTGTTCGTGTAGTCCTCGCCATGTTCGCACTGGCCGCACCGCTGCGGGCACAGACGGCGGCACGTTTCATCGCGGTGTCAAATGAGGCCTCCCGGGATGTGAGCATACTGGACGCACGCACCGGCCGGATCATCCAGACGATCCCGGTCGGAGAACGACCGCGCGGGATTCACGCGAGCCCCGACGGCAAGCGGTTATACGTCGCGCTCAGCGACGACATGCCGAACTCGGAGTCGGGGCGCGATGCGATTGCCGTGATTGACGTCGCCAGCCGAAAGGTGGTCGCGCGCTTGCGTGCAGGTACGGATCCCGAACAGTTCGCGATCGCACCGAATGGCCGAATTCTGTATGCAGCCAACGAGGACGCGGGCACGGCCGTTGCGATTGATCTGCGCACCAACCGAACCATCGCCACGCATGTCGTCGGCATCGAGCCGGAAGGCGTGGCCATCAGCCCAAACGGACAATGGGTATACGTCACGGCGGAAACGAGCAATTCGGTGTCGGTGATCGACGCAACCCGGGACTCGGTCGTGACGCATCTGATGGTGGATTCCCGTCCGCGGGCGGTGGCCTGGGCGCCCGATGGCTCGCGCGCTTACGTCTCCAACGAGATCAGCGGCACGGTGTCCGTGATCGACGGACGAAGCCATCAACTGATTTTGAGCATCCGGATCGACGACGCTCGGGCTAAGCCGGTCGGGGTCGCGGTATCGCCTCGAGGGCATCAGCTGTATGTCGCGGACGGTCGATCACACAGTGTGTTCGTCGTCGACACGCGTACCCTGAAGACTGCAGGTCGTATCGCTGTGGGACGCCGCCCCTGGAACCTGGTGGTATCGGGCGACGGTCGCTTCCTGTATACGGCGAACGGACTCTCGAACGACGTGTCGGTGGTGGATGCGTCCACGCAGCGCGTCGTAAACACCTTCAAGGCAGGACAGCGTCCCTGGGGAGTCGCCCTGCTCTACTGAGTTCAGCTGCACCGCGCGCGTGCGGCTGTTGGCGCAGCGTACGCGCCCAACCCTGCGGGTAGCTCCACATTGGATACCAGCTGCACCAGCACATGATCCCGCAGCTCCGCAACGCGGCGCTCCACGCTCGCGGGATCCCACGGCGCCTGGCGCAGCGCCGCGCGGGCCCACGCGGGGCGATCCTCCTCCGCCATCCACCGCGCACGCTGACTTAGCCAGCCGCGGGCGCGTGAGTCGGCGGCCAGCCGCACGAGCATCGCGCGGCTGTCTTCCAGCTCACACGTGCCGATCGCGGACAGCGACTCGCTCCATGGGGCCAGCGGGCCACGGACGATGGCGGCAGCGGCGCGCCGATCGACAGGACCGTTCAATGCCCACCGAAGCAGTGTCTCGAGGCTGGGATCCTGCGCGGCGCGTGCGCGCGGCGCGACGGCGGTCATCGCCTCCAGGGCATCGAGCAGCGACCGGGAGCGGCCGGATGACCGCAGGCGTTCCGGATGCACCACATGGCCGGTCAGCAATTCATCCTGGACGCCGGTAAGAAATCCGCTGGACCTCCCTTCTTTCGCAAGCGCCTGCGCCACGAACCAATCCACCTGGGTGGCGAAGATTTCCGCCGGCCGTTCGGTGGCCTTCGAAATACGCGGCAGGTTGGTGACGTCTTCCGTCAGGGCGCGCAGGGACGTCGCGACCCGTGCAGTGGATGCATGCTTCCCCGATACGACCGTTCGCGCCGCGAGGTCGCTGCGATACCCAGCCAATCCTTCCCGCGCGGCACTCTGTCGGTCCAGTTCATGGGCGATTTCGTGCAGCAGCGTGCCGCCTGCGGTCGTCACCGGAAGGTGCAGGGTGCGCGTCCGGGGATCGTGCATCGCCAGCGCGGAGTCCGCGGGAGCCGTCATGCGAAATCGTACCTGCACGAGCGCGAGATCCAGCGTCGGCAGCACTCGGCGCAGTTCACGCACACCGTCTGCGAATGCACGCAGCAACGAGGAACGCCACGCGAGGGGGACATCCCGGTCGAACGAAATGGATGCGACGCCCGTCGCTGAGGCGATGGCGGACGGAACCAGTGCGCTATCCGATGGCGCGAGCACCGCGTCCTGCGCACTGGATCGTTGCGCAACGGCGGCGGCCAGCATCAGGCGACCAACTACCCGACGCGTTTGGCGACCACTGTCGGCTGTAGTGATGGCACCGATGAGCATTTCGGCATTGTGCGCCGACCGCAGGGCCCGGACATCGACGGCGGTCGCACGTGCGGCAACCATCGGCACGTATCGCTGCACCGTGACTGCGAGCGCCGCGGCCGGAGGGAGTCGGGACCCGGCATCGAGGAGCTCCTGACTGAAACGGACCGCCGCGTCATCGACGGTGACGAGCGCCGTCGGAACCCCCGAGTGGTCCAGGGCCCTGATCGCCGACAAGATGCCCGGCACATCATATGTGGCCGCCTCCTCCACGCGGGAATCCAGCGCCATCAGGACGGGCCGTTCGACATACAGCGTCCGCTGCGCGCGCCGCCGCTCGATGGCCGCGATCGGATTGGTGCCGGAAGAACCGCGAACGAGAGCAACGGCTTCGCGACGCGCGATCTCGCGGTCCGCGGTCAGCGCGGCCGCTTCCGCCGCGAGCAACGGGGCGACGGCGTCGACGATACGCTCCGTGGACGCCAGCGTATAGGCGAGACGGATGGCGAGCTCGCCTGCTCGCGGATTCTCCGATCCCACGATCACGGAATCGATCAGGGCAAGATGGTGCTCGCCCCGAACTGTGTGCCCGTTGCGCGACGGACCGATGTGATCGAAGACGGCTGCGTCGATGACGTGCGTGCCGCCGTCGACAATTCGCGCGAGCAATGCCCAACTCACAGTGCGGCGTTCTTCAGCCGTGAGGCGCGCGTCCCGTGCCGCCGATTCGACCAGCCGGAACGGACTCTCCAATCCGAGTCGGAGGCGCTCGGCGTACCCCCACGCAATCGCCGCACGACGCGCATCGTCGGCTGGTTCCCCGTCCGTGAGGGACTGGAGCTGCTCCGTCGCGCTATCCAGCAGAGCCTGGTTGCGCACTCCGCGGGAGTGCCCCGTCCACAGGGTGGCGGCACACCCAAGCATCAGGGCGAGACCGAGCGCGAGAGCGGAACGCCTCGTCGGGCGCCGATCGAGCCGGGCTTTCACCCATCTGAAAAACGGAATGCGTCGCGGCATCTGCTCTATAGAAAGACTACTCCAATCAAGACGATTGGAAACGCTTTCTTTTTCGACACCGCGAACGGCTTAACCGTCGCCTTCGCGTATTAGTGGGTGAGGTCTTCGGTCGCCGAGTCGATCAGCGCGGACAGCTGCGCTGCGTCGATCACGACTTCGGCATCCGTCGCCAGATCGAGCGAAAGCTGGCTGCATGGGAGAAAGGACCGGCGATGGTGCGGCGTGATGCCGTGCTCGGCGATCCCGCGCAGGTGATTTGCCGTTGAATAGCCCACGTTGTTTTCCCAGCGGTACTGCGGATAGCGCGGACTCAGGGCGTGCATCACACGGTCGCGGGTGATCTTCGCGACGATGGATGCGCAGGCGATGGAATAGCATCGCGCGTCACCGTGGACGACGGCGGTATGCTGAACCTCCAGGGTCCGCAGCGCCCTGCCGTCGATCAGGACATGATTCGGTGTCACCGGCAGGCGCCGCAGGGCGCGGCGCATGGCGAGAATGCTTGCCTGCAGGATGTTCAGCCGGTCGATCTCGCGCACCGATGCCGCGCCGATCCCGATGCCAAGCGCATTGTCGCGGATCTTCAGCACGAGCTTCTCGCGCTTTTTCGCCGTCAGCTGTTTCGAGTCATTGACGCCCGGCATGGCACGTCGTTCCGGCGGCATGACGACGGCGCATGCGACGACGGGGCCCGCAAGAGGGCCCCGTCCGACTTCATCCACCCCGGCGATCAGCGGGCCATGCTGGATCCGGAGGTCACGTTCGATCGTGCTCCAGCGCATGGACGCTGTCCCCCGTCTACTCTTCGGTGGCGGTACCCGTGGTGGGGACGCTCACACGCACCTTCTTTTCCTTGATGCGCGTGGCCTTGCCGGTGAGGTTGCGCAGGTAATACAGCTTCGCGCGGCGCACACGACCGCGGCGCATCACCTGGATGTCGCCGATCATGGGGCTGTGCACGGGAAAGATGCGCTCGACACCAACGCCGTTCGAGATCTTGCGAACCGTGAAGGTTTCGCTGACGCCGCTGCCACGTCGCGCAATGCACACGCCTTCGAATGCCTGGATACGCTCTTTGTCGCCTTCCTTCACGCGGACGTTGACGCGAAGGGTGTCACCGGAACGGAACGCCGGGACGTCAGTCCGCAGCCAGGTCTTCTGGGTTTCGATAAAGGGGTGCATAAAAAGCTCCGGGCTGGGCCCGTGTTTGACTGAAGTGATGGTAGAGCAGAGTCAAACTAAACCCCGGCGACCCCAGACGCTAGGCCGTTGGTACGCAAGGGTTTGAGGGTTTGAGGGTTTGAGGGCTTGGGCAGCTTGCCGGCTTGTCGGCTTGTCCGAGAAGCAGACAAGCTGACAAGCCGACACACTCTCAACCGTTCAATCCTCGGAAACTGCCGATCACAGCGTCGACTTGTACAACAGCCGATTCGGCGTGCCTGACGGGTTACCGCTGATCACGCTCGTGGTCGCATTGTTGATCAACCAGCTGCGAATGGTTGACGATGACGCGTTGCCGAATGTGGCCTTGTAGAGCGCAGCCACGCCGGCGACGTGCGGTGAGGCCATGGACGTCCCGCTGATCGTCCGTGTGGCTGACGTGCTGCCAATCCACGCGGAGGTGACCGACGAGCCCGGGGCGTACAGATGCGTGCAGGACCCGTAGTTCGAGAATGATGATTTCCCGTCGGTGCTGGTGGATGAGTTGACGCTGGTCACGGCCGAAGCGCTCGCCGGCGAGTAGTTGCACGCATTGCGGTTGGAATTGCCCGACGCGACGGCGACGAAGACGCCCGAGTTCGCCAGGTTGTTCGCGGCAGTGTTCACGGCCGACGAATATCCTCCGCCCAGCGACATGTTCGCCACCGCCGGGTTTGTGCGATTGTTCCGGACCCAATCCATCCCAGCGATGATGCCGCTCCACGACCCGGAGCCGCTGCAGTTGAGCACGCGCACCCCCCGCAGCCGCGCGCCCTTCGCGATCCCGTATGTGCTGCCGCCGACGGTTCCGGCGACGTGCGTGCCGTGGCCGTTACAGTCAGTGCCGTTTCCACCGAACGCGTCATACACGTTCGCGGCGCGCCCACCAAACTGGCTGTGGCTCGTCAGGATGCCGGTGTCGATGATGTACACGTAGACGTTTGATGCTGTGGTCGTGTACGTGTACGTGCCGGACAATGGACGATTGCGCTGGTCGATGCGATCGATCCCCCAGGTTGCGCCAGTCTGGGTCGCGGCAAGCGAGACCTCCTGATCCTGCTCCACGTACGCCACATTGGGATTCCGGGTCAGCGCCTCCGCGGCCTGCGGTGACATCCGGGCCGCGAAGCCCTTCAAGACTCCGGTGTACGTGTACATGCGTTGGGCAGCGTGTTCGTTAGACATGCGCTGCGAGAGCCCCGGCGCGTCAGTCACATCGTCCTTGAATACGACGATGTACTGGCCGGGAATCGGGCCCCCTGCTCCGCCGCGCGCCATCACAGGCGCTTCCGCAGTCGGATCGAGAGGGGCAGCCGGCGTCGGGATGGACGTCGGGTCGGCACAAGCCGCGATCAGGACTGCTGACAGTGCAACAGCGAGATGGCCTTTCATGGAGCGAGCCTCCACGTGACGCCGCGGTCGGCCTTGGGCTCTAGTCAGGTTCTTCGAGACGACGCGACGTCGCACGTCTCCCCGGCCGATTATTGCGGCGGGCGGAAACTAGGGGTGCATTGTCCGCGCGCAAGAGTCTAAAACGTGGCGACCTCGGCGGGACGTATGTGAAAACTCTCTTATTCGACGCCGCGCGCCCTCGTCCGACGCTCGGCCTCCGCTCTCCGCCATTCCGCAATCTTCCGATGGTCCCCGGACAGCAGCACCTCCGGCACGGCATGTCCGCGGTAGACCGGCGGCCGCGTATAGCTCGGCGCACTGATCCCCGATGCATCATGGAAGGAGTCCGTGCGCGCGCTGTCGAGATCACTCATGGCGCCAGGCAGCAAGCGAACGGTGGCATCGAGCACCGCGAGCGCTGCCGGCTCACCACCCGTCAACACAAAGTCGCCGATGGACAATTCTTCCGTGGCCAGGTGATCGGCGACCCGCTGGTCTACGTCCTTGTAATGGCCGCACAGGAGCGTCAGTGTCTGGCCCGCGGCGAACCGCGCAGCATCTGACTGGCCGAAGTGCTGCCCACGGGCGGACAGCAGGACGATCGGCGCGCTGGCCCCGAGCGCGTCCACCGCCTCAAAGAACGGATCGGGCTTCATGACCATCCCCGCGCCTCCCCCATAGGGTGCGTCGTCGACCGTACGGTGCCGGTCATGGGTGTAGTCGCGGAGGTCGACCACGCGATACTCCACGACCCCGGCCGCGCGCGCGCGACTGAGGATGCTGAGGCCAAGCGGCCCCGAAAAGAATTCGGGAAAGATCGTCACGATGTTGATGCGCAACATCAGTCGATCAACCCTTCGACGGGATCGACAAGGATCACGCGCTCGTCCGCATCCACTCGTGTCACCGTGTGGTCATCGTACGGCAGCATCACCGTCCTGCCGTCCGGTCGCCGCACATCAATAAGAAGCCCCTGCGGCAGCTCGAATACCTCGATGACATCGCCGATGTGCTCTTCGCCGCGCACGACGCGCATGCCCACAAGATCATGGATGAACAGCTCGTCCTCACCGGGCGGCTCTACCTCGGCGTCCGGCAGCAGCAGGTACCGGTCGCGCCAGAGATCTGCGGCGGTCTTGTCCGGGATACCCTCGAAGGCGACGATCAGGCCGCCCTTGAATGGCGACGAACGAATGACGCGCAACTCCTGCCGCTCCGCGGTGATATCCCCGTGTCGATCGCCTGCAAAAACGCGACGGCCGGACGCGAAAATCGCGTCCGGCGCATCGGTAAGCAACTCTACAACCAGCTCGCCCCGAATCCCATGCGCGCGGCGAACCCGACCGACGCGATAGTACTCGTTGCTCAAGCCTCGGCCTTTTCCTCCGAGACCGACACGGCGCCTGCCTTGAGCTTGCGACTCAGGCGTTCCTCGTGCCGCGCCTTCAGCACTCCCGCCTTCCGCAACAGCGAACGGACTGTGTCCGACGGCTGCGCGCCCTGGTCGAGCCAGTAATTCGCACGTTCCGTCTTCAGATTCAGCGCGGTTTCACCCTGACGGGGAGCGTACTGACCAATGATCTCAATGAAACGACCATCGCGCGGACTCTGCGAATCTGCGACGACGATGCGATACGTGGGAGTTCTTTTCCGCCCGGTACGGCGGAGACGAATGCGAACCATGTGTTACGCTCCAATCAGAGTATATGAACTGCCTGCCAGCTCCGGGCTCATCGCGCGTCGGGCGAATCCCGACCGCACCCGGTCCTGCTACCGCATCCCCCCGAACATGCCGGGGCGGACCTTGCCGCCGCTTCCCTGAACGGAAGCGACTTTCTTCATCATCTTCTGCATCTCGCGGAACTGCTCGAGCAGCCGGTTCACTTCATTCGTCGGCCGGCCGCTTCCCCTGGCAACGCGCGCGCGACGTGACCCGTTCATCAGCCCCGGGTTCTTCCGTTCCTCGGGCGTCATGGAGAGCACGATAGCCTCGAGGTGCTTGATGCGCCGCGGGTCCATCTGCTTCACCTGCTTGAGCACCTTCGTGTTCACGCCTGGGAGCATCTTGAGGACCCCCTCGAGGGGTCCCAGGCGCTCCATCTGCTTCATGGCCGTGAGAAAATCCTGCAGGTCCATGCCTTCCTTCCGGACCTTCTTTTCGAGGCGCCGCGCTTCATCTTCGTCGAAGGCGCCCTGCGCCTTCTCGACCAGCGAGATGATGTCGCCCTGCTGCAGAATCCGGCTCGCCATGCGATCCGGATGGAAATCCTCGAGCGCATCAGTTTTCTCGCCCACACCGATGTACTTGATCGGCTTCTTCGTAACGCCATAGATGCTCAGCGCAGCGCCACCCCGCGCGTCGCCATCGAGCTTCGTGAGAATGACGCCGGTAAGGCCGAGGCGATCGTCGAAACCCTGGGCAATCCGCACGGCTTCCTGCCCCGTCATGCCGTCCGCGACGAGGAGGATCTCGTCGGGCTGCACAGCCTCCTTCAACCGTTCCAGCTCCGCCATCATGTCGTCGTCGATCTGCAGTCGCCCCGCCGTATCGACGATGACCACGCGGTCGCGCGCGCGCCGGGCCTGCTCCAGGCCGTGGCGCGCGATCTTCGTGACGTCCTTCGTGTCACGCTCGGCGTATACAGGGATGCCGAGCTGATTCCCCAGCGTCTCCAGCTGATCGATGGCAGCCGGTCGATAGACGTCGCAGGCGACGAGGCGGGTGGGACGGGCCTCCTTTGTCAGCTTGGCAGCGAGCTTTGCGGCGGTGGTCGTCTTGCCGGAACCCTGCAGCCCCACGAGCATCACGACCGTCGGAGGCACCGAGCTGAGCTTCAGCCCTTCACGCTGTTGGCCGAGCATGGCCGTGAGCTCGTCATAGACGATCTTCACGAGTTGCTGCGCTGGCGACACCGCGCGCAGCTGCGCAACGCCCATTGCCTTCTGTTCGACGTGCTCGAGGAACTCCCGCGTCAGCTGGAAATTGACATCCGCCTCGAGCAGGACGCGCCGCACTTCGCGCAGCCCTTCCTTGATATCGGCCTCAGAGAGCACCCCGCGGCCACGGAGCCGCGAGAACACCCCTTCCAGTTTTTCAGAGAGCTGCTCGAACATAGACGGCGAAAGCTAGCCGGTGGAACGCCCTGTTTCAACGCACGGGTATTGGCTATCTGACAGCCGCCACTATACTTAGGGTCCATGGCCCGAGCCCAGCGCAAGGAAGATCTTCTCAAGTCAGAGCTCCCGCCCACGCTGCCATTGATGGCACTGCGGTCCACGATCGTATATCCACTCGGAACGATCGCGGTCCAGATGGGGGCCCCGGAGAATCTGGCGCTGTTGCGGGAGCATGAAGAACCCGGGCTGATCGTCGCCCTCGTGGTGGCGAGCGGGGATCACGACGAGCCTATCGATACCTCGCGCTTCGTCGGCCGCGTCGGCGTGGCCGCGCGTGTCCACGAACGCATCAATCTTCCGGGCGACACGGTCCAGATCACCCTCCAGGGGCTGCGGCGCATCGTCGTCGACGAGATCGAGCAAAACGAGCCCTACCCCATCGCGGTGGTTCATCCGGCGAAGGATGTGGCGGCAGACGCGAATGAAGTCACAGAGCTGATCACCCGTGTCGCCACGGCCGCCGAGACGCTCGCCGAAATGGTGGATCGCATTCCCGATGAGGTGCCCGCGATCCTGAAGATGAACGTCTCCGATCCGGGCCGCTTCGCGGACCTCGCGGCGACGAACATGAACTTCCGCATTTCCGACAAGGACGAGGTACTGCAGCGTCTGGACGTCGGGCAGCGGCTCCGGTTCATCCTCAGTCGCCTGGAGCGCGAAGTGGCGCGCGCCCGCGTCATGGAAGACGTGAAGCGGCAGACCGAGATCAAGATCGAGCAGCACCAGCGGGAGTTCTACCTGCGGCAGCAGCTGCGTGCCATCCAGGCAGAGCTGGGGGAAGCGGATCCCGGGGAAAAAGAAGCGATAGAGATCCTCAAGAAGATCGACGAAGCGAAGTTGCCGGAGAAGGTGGGGCAGGAAGCGCGGCGCGAGACGGAACGCATGCGCATGCTGTCCCCCGCCAGCAGCGAGTACCAGGTCGTCCGGACGTATCTCGATTGGGTGCTGTCCCTGCCATGGAACAAGTCGTCGCACGAAGCCATCGATCTCAAGAAGGTGCAGGAGGCGCTGGATTCGCGGCACTACGGCCTGGATGAAGCCAAGGAGCGGATCATCGAGTTCCTCGCCGTGCGCAAGCTGCGCGGCGGCGATCCGCATGGCCCCATTCTCTGCTTTGTCGGTCCGCCGGGCACCGGCAAGACGTCCCTCGGCGAAGCCATCGGCACAGCCATCGGACGCGAGTTCTATCGCATCTCCGTTGGCGGCGTGCGGGATGAAGCGGAGATCCGCGGCCACCGGCGTACGTACGTCGGCGCGATGCCCGGATTGCTCATCCAGGCGCTGCGCCGCGTGCAGGTGAAGGATCCCGTCCTGATGATCGACGAGATCGACAAGATGTCGGGGGGCGGCCCCTCGGGTGACCCGACAGCCGCGATGCTCGAGGTGCTGGACCCCTCGCAGAACGACGAGTTCGTCGATCACTATCTCAATCTCCCCTTCGATCTTTCGTCCTGCCTGTTCATCTGTACGGCGAATAATCTTTTCGACATCCCGGCGCCGCTGCGTGACCGCATGGAGATCATCAAGATCGCCGGCTACACGGTGGAGGAAAAAGTCGAGATCGCGTGGCGGTATCTCCTGCCGCGTCTCCTCGAAGACCACGGGATCACCGACAAGGACATCCAGTTCACGGACGAGTCCCTGTCCTTCATTTCCCACCGCTATTCGCGTGAGGCCGGGCTGCGCAACTTCGAGCGCAATGTTGCGGCGATCATGCGCAAGCGCGCGCGACGCAAGGCGGAAGACGAGGAAGGCGCCTGGATCATCGACAACGAAAAGGTGGAGGAGATCCTCGGCATTCCGCGGTATGCCGTCGAGGAAGCGGAGATGCAGCCGGAGATCGGTGTGGTCACTGGGCTCGCATGGACATCGACCGGTGGCGACCTGATGACCATCGAGGCGCTGCGCATGCCCGGGACCGGCCGGCTGACAGTCACCGGCCAGCTGGGCGACGTGATGCGCGAGTCGGTGGACGCCGCCTACTCGTATGTTCGTTCCCGCGCGGCGCAGCTTGGGATCGAGGACCGGGAATTCAAGGAAATGGATCTTCACATCCACCTCCCGGCTGGCGCGATCCCGAAGGATGGTCCCAGCGCCGGCATCACCCTGACC
>Ga0196976_1001328_pt1 | contig 11448 bp, 11 predicted proteins | sample S3v_513CmetaG_FD_148644 | JGI IMG/M metagenome (GOLD analysis project Ga0196976, IMG submission 148644) | Soil microbial communities from Anza Borrego desert, Southern California, United States - S3+v_5-13C | ecosystem: Environmental > Terrestrial > Soil > Desert | place: USA: California...
GCCCGAGTGGACCTACCGCTGGATCGCCATGCCGCAGCGCTTCCGCTCCACCACGCGCATGCCGGCCTTCTTCTACCAGCGCAACATGGTCGGCCCCGCGGTGCCGGCCGCCGAGCGCGCGCAGAACATCAAGTACCAGGACGCCGAGATCCACTCGATCGTCACGTACCTCTTCGCCAAATCGACGCGCCGCCCGTGGCCCGCCCCCAGCGCGGCCGGCAACCCGGTGCGCGGCAAGGAGCTCGTCGACTCCATCGGCTGCACGGGCTGCCACATCGCCCAGGACACGGTGAAGGATGAAAAGTCCGGAGCCGTGCGCGTCGCGCGCCGCGACGACTTCCCGCTCGAGCGCCACTTCGGCTTCAATCTCACCGGCACCGGCACCAAGACGAACCCGAACTGGGTCTTCAACTGGGTCAAGAACCCGAAGGCCTACGATCCCTACGCGCCGATGCCGAGCCTCCGTCTCTCCGACCAGGAGGCGGCCGACATCACCTCGTACCTGATGTCGCTGCAGAAGCCGCAGTTCCTGCAGCAGCCGATCCGTCCGCCGGACCGTCAGGCCGTGCGCGAGCTGGCCAAGGGGTACATGATCGGCACGATGACCGACGCCGACGCGGAGACGCGCCTGGCCACGATGTCGCTCAACGCGCAGCTCGAGTTCCTCGGCCAGCGCAGCATCGAGAAATACGGCTGCTACTCCTGCCACGACATCCGCGGCTTCGAGGGGCTCAAGCCGATCGGGACCGAGCTGACCACCGAAGGGTCGAAGAACATGCACCTCTTCGACTTCGGCTTCTTTGGCGACGCCACGCACACGCACGACTACAGGCACGAGGACGGGACGAAGGAGCACGTGCTCCACACCGTACCGTCGTGGATCTACAACAAGGTCCGCAGCCCGCGCGTCTACGACGACCGCCGCACCAAGCCGTACAACGACAAGCTGAAGATGCCCAACTTCTATCTCTCCCCCGAGGAGGCGCGGATGGTCACCACCGTCGTCCTCGGCCTGACCAAGGAGAGAGTGGCGGAGGCCAAGATGGCCGCGCGCACGCCGCAGCAGCGCGCCGCGGAAGAGGGGCGGAAGCTCATCTCGCAGCGCAACTGCCGCGGGTGCCACGTGGTGAACCGGCAGGGGAGGGCCATCGCCTCGCTGATCGCCGACCCGAACTTCCTCCCGCCGGACCTGACGCCGCAGGGGGAGCGCACCCAGTCGCCGTGGCTCTTCAATTTCCTGAAAGACCCGACCGTGATGAAGATCCGCCCCTGGATGCAGGTGCGCATGCCGACGTTCATGTTCTCGGACCAGGAGGCCGCGCTGCTCGTGCAGGGCTTCGCGGCCGAGGGGAACGAGCCGCAGTTCGACACCCAGCGCTTCCACACGCCGCCGCAGCAGAACGTGGTCATCGGGCGGATCGTGTACGACATGCTGCGCTGCCAGCAGTGCCACTCGGTGGCGCCGGTCGATCCGTCGAACCCGCCCATCCCGAACGTGGCCGACGCGCAGTCGCTGGCGCCGAACCTCAGCTTCTCCAAGATCCGCCTGCGCCACGACTGGACCGCGGACTGGATCCGCCGCCCCGACGAGCACATCCCCGGCACGCGCATGCCGACCAACTTCCCGCGCGACGCGGCCACGGGCGGCTTCCAGTCGCCGCTGGCCCTGGCCATGGACTCGCCGCAGTTCGCCGCGCAGAAGGCGGCGCTGCTGCCGTACTTCAAGGACGAGGCGGCGCTGAAGAAGACCATGGGCGACGCCGTGGCCCTCACCAACTACCTACGCGATTACATCTGGTCGGTGGGCATCGACCGCATGCGCAACGCCGGTACGCCGGAGGCGCCGAGCCCGATGCCGCTGCCGCAGCAACAACAACCTGTCGCGCCGCGTCCGGCCACGCTCGAGACGCGGCTGCAGTGACCTAAGGAGAAATGATGTCGCTCAGGAAGTCCCTGAATCTGTTGTTCATGCTCATGCTCGTCGTCGCGGTCGGATGCGGCGGCGGGAAGGAAGTGGTCGACGAGGCGGAGCTCGGCGAGGACGATCAGGCGCTGCAGACCGCGGCCGCCGAGACTGTCGCCGGCAGCGCCGCCACTCCGGCCGCGGCTACCCCGGCCGTCGCCGATGCCGCCACGGTCGGCGGTCTGGTGAAGCTCGAAGGCGCGGCCCCGAAGATGCCGCCCATGCAGATGTCCGCCGATGCCTTCTGCGCCTCGCAGCATTCGGCGCCCGTGCCGGACGAGGAAGTGGTCGTCGGCCCGACCGGCGAGCTGGCCAACGTCATCGTCTACGTGAAGAACGCGCCCGCCTCTCCGCCGCCGTCGACCCCCGCGCTGCTCGACCAGAAGGGCTGCAAGTACATCCCGCACGTCACCGCGGTGCAGGTCGGCCAGACCGTCGAGATCAAGAACAGCGACAGCACGCTGCACAACGTGCACGCCATGCCGGCCGTGAACAGCCAGTTCAACGAGGGGCAGCCGGTGCAGGGGATGGTTTCCAAGAAGAAGTTCGACAAGGTGGAGCTGACCCCCTTCCGCATCAAGTGCGACGTGCACGGCTGGATGAAGTCGTACATGGCCGTGCTGCCGCACGGCTATCACTCGGTGTCGCAGATGAACGGCCAGTTCTCGATCGCCAACCTCCCCCCGGGCAACTACACCCTGGTGGCGTGGCACGAGAAGTACGGCCAGCAGGAGCAGCAGGTCACCGTGGGACCGAAAGAGCAGAAGCAGGTGACGTTCACGTTCAAGGGATAGAGACAGGCGCAAAGGCTCGAAGGCGCAAAGGCTCATAGACGGCGACGCTGCTGTGAGCCTCTGAGCCCTGAAGCCTTTGAGCCTCATTAGAGGAGGCACATGCCACCGCAACGGCAAGTCCGAGTCGGCAACCAATGGATGCGCGCCCGCGACGCGCAACGGGCCCTCGAAGAGGCGATCCGCGTCTCGCGTGCGGAAGAGGCGTCCCACGGGCCGCATCAGTCGTTCATCAGCAAGTACGTCTTCTCGGTCGATCACAAGTGGATCGGCATCCAGTACGGCGTGACGGCGCTGACGTTCCTGCTGCTCGGCTTCTCGATGATGCTGCTGATGCGCTATCAGCTGGCCTGGCCGGGCAAGCCATTCCCGGAGTGGATCGCCAAGTTCCTCGGCCAGTCCAACGCGCCGGGCGGCGTCATGCTCCCCGAGTTCTACAACCAGCTCGGCGCCATGCACGGCACGGTCATGGTCTTCCTGGCCATCGTCCCGCTGGCGGTGGGCGCCTTCGGCAACTATCTCGTGCCGCTCATGATCGGCGCGCCCGACATGGCCTTCCCGAAGCTCAACATGATGAGCTACTGGCTCTACCTGCCGGGCGGCCTGCTGATGATGCTCAGCTTCTTCGTCCCCGGCGGCGCGCCGAACAGCGGCTGGACCTCGTACCCGCCACTCTCGATCATCGCTACACACGGCCAGACCATCTGGATCCTCGGCATGATCTTCCTGATCACGTCGTCGCTCCTCGGGTCGGTGAACTTCATCGTCACCATCTTCCAGCTGCGCGCGAAGGGGCTGACCTTCATGCGCCTGCCGTTCTTCGTCTGGGCGCAGCTCGTCACCTCGTTCCTCCTCCTGCTGGCCTTCCCGCCGCTGGAGGCCGCGGCCGTCCTGCAGCTCATGGACCGCGTGGCCGGCACGAGCTTCTTCATGCCCTCGGGTCTGGTGGTCAGCGGCGCGCCGCTCGACCGCTCGGGCGGCGGCAGCCCGCTGCTGTGGCAGCACCTCTTCTGGTTCCTCGCCCACCCCGAGGTCTACGTGCTCATCCTGCCGGGCATGGGCATCATCTCCGAGATCATCGCCAACAACACCCGCAAGCCATTGTGGGGCTACCGGTCGCTGGTCGGCGCGGGCGTGTTCCTCGGCTTCATGTCCTTCGTGGTCTGGGCGCACCACATGTTCCTGACCGGCATGGGCACGGCCATCAGCGCCTTCTTCCAGACCACCACGATGATCATCTCCATCCCGTCGGTCATCATCCTGACGGCGCTGATCATCTCGCTCTGGGGCGGCTCCATCCGGTTTACCGTGCCGATGCTCTTCGCGCTGGCCTTCCTGCCGATGTTCGGCATCGGCGGACTGACCGGCCTCCCGCTCGGCCTGGCCGCGGCGGACATCCACCTGCACGACACCTACTACGTCATCGCCCACTTCCACTACGTGGTCGCGCCGGGGACGATCTTCGCCATGTTCGCCGGCATCTACTACTGGTTCCCGAAAGTCACGGGACGGCAGATGTCGGAGCTCTGGGGCAAGGTCCACTTCTGGGCCTCGCTGATCTTCATCAACGGCGTCTTCTTCCCGATGTTCCTGCAGGGGCTGGCGGGTGTGTCGCGCCGGCTGTACGACGGCGGCGCGCAGTACGAGCACGCCAAGAGCGCCATCCACACGAACGTGTTCATCTCCACGTGCGCGTTCCTGCTCATGGCCGCGCAGGTGCCGTTCATCATCAACTTCTTCTACAGCATCTTCAAAGGACGCCGCGTGACCTCGAACGTGTGGGATGCCACGACGCTCGAGTGGGCGGCCACGACCTCGCCCCCGCTGGCGCACGGCAACTTCGCCGTGGCGCCGGTGGTCTACCGCGGGCCGTACGAGTACAGCGTGCCGGGCTACACGGCCGCCGACTTCATTCCGCAGCACGTGCCGGATGACGCACCGCCGGCACCGGATACCTCAACGCGGGGCGGCGGCATGCTGCCGGCGGGCGCGGTCGCGCAGAAGGAGAGCTGAGACCCATGGACGCGCACGCGGCACACGCCGACCATCACGAGATCGAGATTCCGTACACCGTGCACTCCCGTCCCGATACGGGGCTGTACAACGGCAAGCTCGGGATCTGGCTCTTCCTCGCGTCGGAGGTCATGCTCTTCGGCGCGCTCTTCTCCACGCTGATCCTGCTGCGCACCGGCGCGCCGGTCTGGCCGGAGGGGTCGAAAATCCTGAACGTCCCCCTGGCGACGCTGAACACGTTCAACCTCATCGCCTCCTCGGTGACGGTCGTCCTGGCGTGGGCCAACCTCCGCCTCGGCAATCTGAAGAAGGGGAAGTTCTACCTCGCCGTCACGCTCTTCTGCGGCTTCGTCTTCATGGGCATCAAGGCGGTCGAGTACGGGTCGAAGTTCTCGCACGGCCTGCTGCCGTCGACGCACAACTTCTACGCCACCTACTACGTGATGACGGGGCTGCACGGCCTGCACGTGGTCGGCGGCATGGTCGTCTTCGCCTACCTGCTGATGACGGCGAACAAATGGTATGCGACCAAGCCGGACCAGTTCACCAACCGCGTCGAGGTGACGGGCCTCTACTGGCACTTCGTCGACCTCGTCTGGATCTTCCTCTTCCCGATCCTGTATTTGTTGTAAACGTAGGGCGGGCTTCAGCCCGCCCATGGAGCGTGACGATGACTGCGACCCATCACGACCATTCGGAAGGGAACCCGGACCAGCACGCCGGCGGCCCACCGGTCGAGCCGTTCAGCGAAGAGGCTCACCCGACGCACCACCACGATCACGACCCCGCGCACGACAACAGCCCCGAGGCCGTGCGCAAGGAGGTCCGCAAATACATCACGGTGTTCGTCATGCTGATGATCCTGACCCTCGTCACGGTCGGCATCAGCTACATCGAGCTGCCGACGTGGCAGGCCATCGCCCTCGGGCTGCTGGTGGCCACGATCAAGGGGTCGCTGGTCGCGGCCTTCTTCATGCATCTCCTTTCCGAGCGAAAGCTCATTTACGCCGTGCTCGTCCTGACGGTGTTCTTCTTCGGCATGATGCTCTGGGGCCCGTGGCACCAGCGCAGCAACGCCGAAAAGGTGTGGCCCGGCTACGACCTGAACGCCAGCCAGCCCGCGCCGAAGACGCCCACGGAACCGCAGTCCGGCTCGGGACACTGACCCATGTCACTGCGCGCCTTCCACATCGTCTTCGTCATCGTGACCATCGTGTTGTCGCTGTACGTGGCGTTGTGGGGGATCCGCGAGTTCTCGCAGGAGCGGAGCGCCACCGCGCTCACGCTGGCCATCCTCTTCCTGGCCATGGCCGTCGGGCTGATGGTGTACGGGAAGAAGGCCTTCGCGAAGCTGAGGGACCTGCCATGAACCGCGCTCAACGTAGGACGGGCTTCAGCCCGTCTCTCCCGTGGGTGGGCGGGCTGAAGCCCGCCCTACGTCTGGCGCTCTTTGCGCTCGTGGCCGCGCTTGCGCAACCCGCCCTGGCCTGCGCCGTCTGCTACGGCGCCCCCGGCGACCCGATGGTCAAGGGGATGAACAACGGCATCTGGGTGCTGCTCGGGCTCGTGGCCTTCGTGCAGCTCGGCTTCGTAGCCATGTTCTGGAGCTTCTGGCGGCGCGCGCGCGAACAGCGGCGCTTCCGTGAGTCGCTCCGTGTGATCGAGGGGGGATCGCGTCGATGAAGGAGTTTCTCGACCACTGGATGCCGCCGAACTACTCCGCGCACGGCGGCCAGCTCGATGATCTGTCGCTGTACGTGCACTGGCTGATGGCCATTCTGTTCGTCGGCTGGGGCCTGCTGTTCGTGTTCATGCTGATGCGCTTCCGCCGGTCGAAGCATCCCACCGCGGTCTACCACGGCACGAAGTCGCACGTCTCGAAGTACGCCGAGATCGGCGTGTTCGTCATCGAATGCGTGCTCCTCTTCGGCATCTCCATCCCCGCCTGGTCGCGCTGGACGACGCGCCCCAAGGCGGCGGCGAACCCGCTCGAAGTGCGGGTGGTGGGGGAGCAGTTCGCCTGGAACGTCCACTATCCGGGGCCGGACAAGATCTTCGGCAAGACCAGCGTGGAGCACGTCACCTCGTCGAACCCGCTGGGGATCGACCCGACCGACCCGCACGCCAAGGATGACATCGCCACGCTGAACCAGCTCAACATGGAGCTCAACCGCGACGTGGTGGTCCGCCTCAGCGCCAAGGACGTCATCCACAGCTTTTTCCTCCCCAACATGCGCGTGAAACAGGACGCCATTCCGGGGATGGAAGTTCCTGTACACTTCCGGCCGTTGAAGACGACCGGCAACGAGACGTGGGAAATCGCCTGCGCTCAGTTGTGCGGTCTCGGCCACTATCGGATGAAGGGACAGTACCGGGTGGACACGAAGGCCGACTTCGACAAGTGGATGGCCCAGCAGACACCCGTGGTTGCGTCGATCTCGCAATGATGTCGTCGGTTGTCGGTTCTCCGTTGTCTGTGCCTTCCCGCGATGCCTCACGGACAACCGACCACTGACAACCGATCACCAATCCCCTTCATGAAAGCCGTCGAGCCCATCAGTCACATTCAGCCCACTCCGGTCTGGCTGCGCCGCTTTACGAAGCTGGTCGCAGCCTCCACGCTTTTCCTGATCTTCGCCGGGGCCATGGTCACGTCGACCGACTCCGGCCTGGCCGTGCCCGACTGGCCGACCACGTACGGCTGGAACATGTTCACCTTCCCCTTCAGCAAGTGGGTGGGCGGCATCTTCTACGAGCACGGCCATCGCCTCATCGCCTCGACGGTCGGTTTCCTCTGCATCATCCAGGCGGTCTGGCTGCAGCTCCGCGAGCCGAAACGCTTCCTGCGCCGCCTCGGCTGGCTCTCGCTGGCCGCGGTGATCGTGCAGGGCATCCTCGGCGGCATCACGGTGCGCTTCCTCCTGCCGAAGCCGGTGTCGATCTCCCACGCCGCGCTGGCGGAGATCTTCTTCTGCCTGAACGTCGCCATCGCCTTCTTCACCTCGCGCTGGTACACGAGCCTCTTCACGATGGAGAAGGGCGACGCCCCGGTGAAGATGGCCTGGGGCCTGACCTCGCTCGTCTTCCTGCAGATCTTCGCCGGCGCGGTCATGCGCCACCTCGGCGCCGGTCTGGCCATCCCCGATTTCCCGCTCTCGTTCGGCCGCCTCGTGCCGGACTTCGTCTCGACGGAGGTCATCTCCGCGTACGTCCACCGGGTCGGCGGTTTCCTCGTCGCCGCGGCCGTCATCGCCATGGCCGTGCGCCTGCTGCGCTACGAGAGAAACCATCCGCTGCGCGGCCTCTCCAGCCTCCTGCTGGCCGTCGTCAGCGCCCAGGTGCTCCTCGGCGGCTATGTGATCTGGAGCCAGAAACAGCCGCACATCACCAGCCTGCACGTGATGCTCGGCGCGTCGACCCTCGCGCTGGCGCTCATCCTCACGCTTTCGGCCCGGACGCTGGCGTGGAAGAAAGAGCGCACGCAGCGCGCCGCGCTCGTCGAGGCCACGGCATGACCTCCATTCCGGTCGAGGTCCGTCCCGGGTTCGGCGCCGTTGTCTCCGACTACCTCGAGCTCTCCAAGTCCCGCATCGTCTTCATGGTCGTGATCACGACCGCGTCCGGCTTTCTCTTCGCCGCGAGGCACGTCGACCCGCTGCTCCTGCTCCACGCGCTGATCGGCACCGCGCTCGTCGCCGCCGGCACGAACGCGCTCAACCAGTACGTCGAGCGCGAGCACGACGCGAAGATGCACCGCACGCGCACGCGGCCGCTCCCCGCGGGACGCATCACGCCGCGCGCGGCGCTGCTCTTCTCCGCCGCGATCGCCGTCATCGGCACGCTCTACCTCGGCCTGCTGGTCAACTGGCTGACGGCGTTCCTCGGCGCGTTCACGCTCACCAGCTACATCTTCGTCTACACGCCGCTCAAGCGCGTGTCGACGCTCTGCACGATCATCGGCGCCATCCCCGGCGCGGTGCCGCCGCTCATGGGGTGGACCGCCGCGACGAACGAGGCCGGGCTCGGCGGCTGGATCGCCTTCGCGATCCTCTTCCTCTGGCAGCTCCCGCACTTCATGGCCATCTCCTGGATGTACCGCGACGACTACGCGCGCGGCGGCTTCGCCATGCTGTCGGTTCGCGACAACAATGGCGCGGCCGTGGCCCGCGAGGCGATCCTCTACTCGCTGGCCCTCCTGGCCGTGAGCGTACTGCCGTGGTTCTTCGGCCTGAGCGGCATGGCCTACCTCATCGGTGCGACGCTCTGCGGCGCGGCCATGCTCGCGGCCTCGGTGCGCTTCTTCTTCGACCGCGGCGTCCGCAACGCGCGCAGTCTGTTCATGTTCTCGAACCTCTACCTGCTCACGGTCATGCTGCTCCTGGTCGTCGATGCGGCGTAGTGTCATCCTGAGCCGCGTAGACGGGGAAGGATCCTCTCCCTACGGAGCAGCCCTCGTGCTCCTTCTGCTCCTCGCGCTCGCTGCCTGCTCCCCGCGCCCCGAGCTTCCTCGACTGTTTCCGGTGCCGAACGCGTCGCTGATTGACGAGCGCGGCCAGCGCGTGCAGCTCGACGCGCTGAAGGGCGGCGTGACGGTCTACAACTTCATCTTCACGCACTGCACCGGCACCTGCCCGATCATGACCAACAACATGCGCGCGCTGACGCCGCTGGTGGAGCAGGACGCGCCGGTGCGCTTCGTCTCCATCAGCGTCGATCCCGCGCGCGACACGCCTGCCGTGCTGGCGGAGTACGCGAAGCGCGTCCGCAACGACCCGCGCTGGACCTTCCTCACCGGCGAGCGCCAGACCATCGTCGACCTCTCGGTGAAAGGCTTCAAGCTCGCCGCCGGCGACCCCATGCCCGGCGGCGAGGCCCTCCTGCACAGCTCCCGCTTCGCCGTGGCCGACAAGTCCGGCATGATCCGCGGCTACTACGACGCCACCGACGGCACCGTGCCGGAGCAGGTGGCGGAGGTGGTGGAGCAGCTGCTGGAGGAGTAGTCTGAAACTCATCAGAATTCTCAAGCGGACGCTCATCGCCGTCGTGGCTCTGGTGGCCGCGGTTGCGGCCCTCTTCGCGGTCGGCGTGCTCTGGCCGCAGGAACGGCTGGAGCCGGCTCGCACGGGCAGGCCGATCGCGTTCACCCGCGCCACCGTCATCGATGTCCGGTCGGGCACGGTCCTGCCCGGGCGCACCGTCGTGATCGCGAACGGACGGATTCGCTCCGTCGCGCCCGATGGGGCGGCGACGATTCCCGCGGATGCGCTGCGCGTGAACGCCGGCGGCAAATATCTGCTCCCGGCATTCTGGGACATGCATACGCACGTCTTCGCCGTCAGTCCGTTGCTGGACCTTCCCCTGTACATCCGGTACGGCGTCACCAACGTGCGGGACATGCAGGGGTGCCCTCAACCGGGCGACCCGTTCGTGGCCTGCCGCGAGGAAAAGCGGCGCTGGACGGCGGAAGCGGTGGCCGGGTCGCGGGTCGGGCCTCGCGTCGTCGCCTCCACGAGCTGGATGGCGAATGGTCCGGGCATGGTCCGGCGCCTGAAGACGGTGCCGGCGTACTTCGATACCGCCACCCCGGATCAGGCGCGCCGGTTCGTGCGTCACTTCGCGGGGGAGACCGAGGCGATCAAGGTGTACGACCGGCTCCCTCGCGACGCTTACTTCGCCCTGGTCGAAGAAGCGCGCCGGCTGAAACTGGAGGTCGTGGGGCACCGCCCTTACGCCGTCAGCGCCATCGAGGCGGCCGCGAACCAGAAAAGCATCGAGCACGCCCGCTTCATCCTGCACGAGTCGTTCGCGGGGAGCGCGGAGCTGCGGACGAGACGCACCTCCGACTGGCGCGAAGACCGCCGGCGCATGCTCGACGAGCACGACCCGCGGAGGGCGCAGGCGATCTTCGCGGCCATGAAGCAGCACGGCACGTGGTATGTGCCCACCCACCTGACACGGTGGTCGGACGCCTACGCCGAGGATCCCGCCGTGCGGGAAGACGGCCTGCTGCGGTATCTCCATCCGCTCATGAAGCGGCAGTGGCTCGAGGATCTCGACGAGCTCCTGGCGGAAGATTCTTCACCGGAGGCTCGCGAGACCCACAGGCAGTTCTATCGAAAAGGCCTCGAGCTCACCGGTGCGGCGCATCGCGCCGGCGTGAAGGTGCTGGCCGGGACGGACTACATCGTTGCGGGTGCGGACCTCCATCGCGAGCTCCAGCAGTTGTCGCTGGCGGGCTTGCAGCCGGCAGAGATCCTGCGGGCCGCCACGATCCATCCTGCCGAATACTTTGGCCTGGAGCGGCAGTACGGAACGGTCGAGGCGGGAAAAGTTGCGGACCTCGTGCTGCTCGATGCGAATCCGCTGGCAGACATCCGGAACACGCAGACGATCTCCGCGGTCGTGTTCAACGGCAACTTCTACGACCGCGCGGCGCTGGACGGGATCTCCGCGTACGTGGAGCGCCAGGCGCGAAGCTGGACGGCGGGGTGCTAGATGGTCTGGCGGTTCCTGAAGAATCCCGGCGGATACTGATACTCTCCCGCCGATGTCCGCCGTCGAGCTCTTTCCTCCGCTCAACGCCTCCCTGAATGCGCTGAGCGGACTGCTCCTCCTCGTCGCCTACCGCCACATCCGGGCCAGGCCGCGGCGCATCGCGCAGCACCGGCGGTTCATGCTCGC
>Ga0196976_1001329_pt1 | contig 11448 bp, 11 predicted proteins | sample S3v_513CmetaG_FD_148644 | JGI IMG/M metagenome (GOLD analysis project Ga0196976, IMG submission 148644) | Soil microbial communities from Anza Borrego desert, Southern California, United States - S3+v_5-13C | ecosystem: Environmental > Terrestrial > Soil > Desert | place: USA: California...
GGAGAGGGGACTGCGCCCTTACTTCATCTTCGCGAACTTCGGCTCGGTGCAGTTGCCGCAGACCCAGGGGAAGGTCCAGTCGGCGGTCAGCTTGGCCGATTCCGGGATGAACGGGGACCACGCGTCGGCCTTGATCGGGCCCTTGGTCTGCCAGACGATCTGGAACTGGCCGTTGCCCTGGATCTCGCCGATCATGACCGGCTTGGACAGGTGGTGGTTGGTGTTCATCGCGATGTCGTAGCCCGACGGCGAGCGCACCTTCTGGCCGTACATGGCCTGACGCACGGCGTCGACGTCCGTCGAGCCGGCCTGCATGACCGCCTGCGACCACATCTTGAAGCCGATGTAGGTGGCCTCCATGGGGTCGTTGGTCACGCGCTTGTCGTTCTTGATGAACGTCTTCCACTGCTTGATGAAGCCGTCGTTCTCGGCCGAATCCACCGACTGGAAGTAGTTCCAGGCGGCCAGATGCCCGACGAGGTTCTTGGTGTCGATGCCGGCCAGCTCTTCCTCGCCGACCGAGAAGGCGACGACCGGGATGTCGGTGGCCTTGATGCCCTGGTTCGCCAGCTCCTTGTAGAAGGGAACGTTGGCGTCGCCGTTGATGGTGGAGACCACCGCCGTCTTCTTGCCGGCCGAGGCGAACTTCTTGATGTCCGCGACGATCGTCTGCCAGTCGGCATGGCCGAACGGCGTGTAGTTGATCATGATGTCGTCCTTGGGCACGCCCTTCGAAATCAGGTACGCCTCAAGGATCTTGTTGGTGGTGCGCGGGTAGACGTAGTCGGTGCCGGCCAGCACCCAGCGCTTGGCCTCGCCGCCGTCCTTGCTCATCAGGTAGTCGACGGCCGGGATCGCCTGCTGGTTCGGCGCCGCACCGGTGTAGAACACGTTGCGCGAGGACTCCTCGCCCTCGTACTGCACGGGGTAGAACAGCAGGCCGTTCAGCTCCTCGAACACCGGCAGGACCGACTTGCGGCTGACCGAGGTCCAGCAGCCGAACACGACCGAGACCTTTTCCTTGGCCAGCAGCTCGCGCGCCTTCTCGGCGAACAGCGGCCAGTTGGACGCCGGGTCGACGACGACCGCCTCGACCTTGCGGCCGAGCAGGCCGCCCTTCTTGTTGATGTCGTCCACCATCATCAGGACGGTGTCCTTCAGCGTCGTCTCGCTGATCGCCATCGTGCCCGACAGCGAGTGGAGGACGCCGATCTTGATCGGCTCCGCCGCCTTCGCGGCCGTACCGGCAAACAGGCCGGCGGCCAGCGCGCCGCCAAGCGCCCACCCCTTCAGCCCCAGCGCCTTCATGCTCATGCTCTACGCTCCCCATTCAACGGGTTAGGTCAGGACGGGCACCTCCTTCGCAAGCCCGATGCCAAACGGACGACCGTGGCGAAACGGGGGATTTCCAAAGACGCTCGATTGCTTTGCACCCGCACCATTGCCTGCATTTTGATCACAATTGCATGCAAGGCGCATTTTTAGGCAATGCCGCGATGCTGTGCAGGCAGGCAGGGCCAAACCGGCGGGAGCGCGGCCGCAACCGCCTTGCCCTGCCGCCGCCCTCCCCCCATAGTCAGACAGCCCATCGCCAGACAGCTTCACGCCCAGGAACGGACCATGGCCGAACTGCACCACTTCCGCCGCCCGCAGCCGCCGCGCCGTACGCGGTTGAGCTGCACGACGCTCGCCTGGATCATGCTGCTGGCGGGCGGGCTGGCGGCTTTCCTGTCGCTGTTCGTGCCGCCGCTGCGCGGCCTGACCACGCTGGTCGGCCTCGGCGTCGCCATCGGCGGCTACGTGGCGCTGTACGACCGCTGCCGCTGAAGCGTCCGACGTTGGGTTTTCGCTGCGCTCAACCCAACCTACCGGCCCGTCGTAGGTTGGGTTGAGCGCAGCGAAAACCCAACGTCGCTGCCCCCGTTGAAGTACAGGCACGTCCGCCGGGCCCGGCGGGGCGACACGCCTGTCCAGGCCTACGGGAAAACACGTATGCGACAATTTATCATTATTTTAGTCTCTTCGTCATAATACGGATGCCGTATTGTGCAGGCACGGACGGATATCGGACGAGAGAACCGAAAAAATGCGCGACACCGGGCCCATCACCAACCGCGAAGTCCTTCTGGAAGACGGCACCCTCCTCGTCTCCCGCACCGACCCGAAGGGCAAAATTACGTTCGTCAACAAAGCCTTCGTGGACATCAGCGGCTTCTCCGAGCAGGAGTTGCTGGGCGCACCCCACAACCTCGTCCGCCATCCGCACATGCCGGCCGGCGCCTTCGCCGACCTGTGGGAAACCATCAAGGCCGGCCGCCCGTGGGAAGGGCTGGTGAAGAACCGCTCGAAGAGCGGCGACCACTACTGGGTGCGCGCCAACGTCACGCCGCTGGTCGAGAACGGCGCCGTCACCGGCTACATCTCCATCCGTTCCAAGCCGTCGCGCGCCCAGGTGGCGGAGGCCGAGCGGGTGTACGAGCTGTTCCGCACCGGCAAGGCCAACCACCTGACGGTTAAGGAAGGCGTGGTCGTGCACTCCGGGCTGGTGCACCGGCTGGCCGATCTGGCGGCCAGCGTGACCGGGCGCGTCGCCGGCTCCTTCGCGCTGATGGCCCTCCTGGCCACGGGCGCCGGCTGGGCCGCGTGGGGCGATTCGAACCCGCTGGCGGCCATCGCCGTCACCGCCGGTTCGGCGGTGCTGGCCGCCGCGCTGTCGATGCTGGTGCTGGGCACGGTCAAGCGGCCGCTGCTGCGCTTCGAGGCGCATTTCGACGCCATCGCCCGCAACGATTACCTGCACGAGATCGAGACGCCCGCCGCACCGGAGTATCGCCGCCTGGGCGCGCTGCTGCGCGCCATGAAGGCCAAGCTGGGCTACGCCGTTCAGGAACGCGCCGAGCAGGAACGCCGCGCCCACGAGGATCGCCGCCGCGCACTCCTGGAAATGGCCGAGACGGTGGAGCGCGAGGCCGGTGACGCCGTCAACCAGGTGGCGTCGCGGACCAGCGCCATGGCGCAGGGCGCCGACCTGATGGCCGGCTCGGCCGACCGGGTCAGCCAGAACTCCCAGGGCGTGGCGGCGGCGGCCGAACAGGCGCTGGCCAACGCCCAGGCCGTCGCCGCGGCCACCGAGGAGCTGGCGGCCTCGATTCGCGAGATCACCTCCCAGGTGTCGCACGCCGGGTCCGTCACGGCCATCGCGGTGGAGGACAGCAAGCGCACGGAAACCGCCATCCAGACCCTGTCGGACACGGTGGGGCGCATCGGCGACGTCGCCAAGCTGATCGCCGACATCGCCGGGCAGACCAACCTGCTGGCGCTGAACGCGACCATCGAGGCGGCGCGCGCGGGCGAAGCCGGCAAGGGCTTCGCCGTCGTGGCGTCGGAGGTGAAGAACCTCGCCAACCAGACCGCCCGCTCGACCGAGGAGATCACCCGCCAGATCGGCGAGATCCAGGCGGCGACGCGCGAGGCGGTGGCGGCCGTGTCCGGCATCGGCCGGACCATCGGCGACATCGACCACATCTCCGCCTCCATCGCCGCGGCGATGGAGGAGCAGGCCGCCGCCACGCAGGAAATCAGCCGCAACGTCGCCGAGACGAGCGCTGCCGCGCAGGAGGTGTCGTCGCTGATCGCCTCCGTCTCCCGCGATGCCGACGAGACGCGCGGGCAGGCCACCGAGGTGCACGCCAACTCCGACGAGGTGGCGGGCAGCATCCAGGCGCTGCGGCAGGTGCTGGTGCGCGTCGTGCGCACCTCCACCAAGGACGCCGACCGCCGCATGGCGATGCGCTACCGCTGCGATTCCGACTGCATCGTCCGGGCGGGCGGCGGCGACTGCAAGGCCAGGTTGCAGGACATCTCCGAGGGCGGCGCCACCATCGTGGGCGGCCCGAACCTCGCGGACGGGCAGCGCGGCACCCTGTCGGTACCCAGCCACGGCATCGAGGTGGCGTTCGAGGTGCGCTCCAGCGGCGCGCAACGCCTGCACGTCAGCTTCCGCGACGTCGGCGGCCCGACGCGGGCCTCCCTCCAGACCCTCATCCGCCGCCTGTCGCCTGTGGCGGCGTAAGGCGAACATCACAGCACGTCGGGCCGCGCCGCGCTTCGCGCCGGCGCGGCCAGACGGTATCAGCGTCAGCGCCGCGCCCGCCGGGCGACGGCCGCCAGCAGGCCGGCCAGCACCAGGAACAGCGCCGCTCCCCCGCCCCACACCCGGACGTAGCCGGGCATGCCCAGGCTGGGCACCAGCGCGTAGACCGCCGCCAGCGCCGCCCACACCGCGGCGATGGCCAGCGTCAGCCACAGTTCGTCGTTCTTCATGACGGCTCTCCCGCTCTCAATGGCCGTGGCCGCCGCCAAGGGCGACGATGGGCAGGGACTGGATCACCTGGAAGGCGGCGATGGTGAAGACGTACATGGCCGCCACCAGCGCCGCGACCGACACCGGCCCCGTCCAGGCCGGCGCCGCGCCGACGCCGCGCGGACCCGCGCGCAGGTCGGTGACCGGCGGCACGATCTCCGACCGGCGCCACGACAGCAGCGTGCGGACGACGCCCCAGGCGGTGACCGAGATGGCCGCGGCGAAGACCGTGGCGCCGACGCCGACCAGCGCCATCAGCACCGGCCACGCCGCCGGCGCCTGCCCGCCGTAGGCGACGTCGAACACCCGGCGCGGCACGCCCATGACGCCCGCCGCGATGCCCGCCGCCCCGAACACCAGCAGCCCCAGCGTGACGAACGCCGGCATCCGCGCCAGCAACGCCGGGCGCCACAGCGCCCCGCCGCGCAGGGCCGGCAGAATGACCATCAGCGCCGCCAGGAAGGTCTGCGTCAGCACGCCGACGGCGAAGAAGTGGAAGTAGCCGGGCACGAAGAAGGTGTCCGACAGCATCGGCGCCAGCCTCTCCTGGATCAGGACGAAGGCGAAGGTGATGCCCAGCATCATGTTCACCGCCGCCCAGCCCATGTTCGCCATGGCCGGGTTGCGCCACGGCAGGCCGCGCATCCAGCCGAACAGGCCGGTGGCGCCGCGCGCCCGCGCGCTCGCCTCCAGCGAGGAGACGATAATGGCGAAGGCCGCCAGCGTCGGCACCGAGACGAACAGCGACAACAGCGAGCCCACCACCCGCACGCTCTCCGACAGGCCGGGCTCCAGGAACATGTGGTAGAGGCTGGTCGGCGGCACGAAGACGAGGTAGGCGGCGAACACCGCCTTGGACAGCCGGGCGCCGTGGATCGAGGTGACGCCGGTCAGGTGTTCGGTCAGCACGTACCACACCAGCACCGTCGCCATCAGCGGCAGGTAGTGCAGGTTGTGGAACAGGATGTGCCACTCCGTGCCGTGGTCCGCCGGGAACGGCCCGGCGCCCACCGCCCACAGCACGCCGGGCAGGAAGGCGTTGGCGGCGGCGATGGCGCTGACCACCAGGAAACCGGCCCAGGCGAACAGCGCGAACCCGACGGAGGTGAACTCCTCCGCCTCGCCGCGTAGGCGCGGCTGCAGCACCGTGGCGATGCCGCTGCCGGCGGACGCCGTCAGGCCGGCGGCCAGCAGCAGGTACCCCAGCGCGAAGAACCCGACCGAGCGCGGGTCGTCCATCGCCAGTTCCGGGCTGCCGTCGTAGAGCAGCGGCGTGCCGGTGGCCGAGATCCACTCGCTGACGGCGAAGCCGGCCAGCATCAGCGCGGCCCCCAGCCACGCCAGCGGACGCAGTGCCAGCCCCCGGCCGTTCTCGGCGGCCGACAGCACCAGCAGCAGCGCCGCCTGGATCAGGTAGAGCCAGTAGAAGAAGACCGACACGCCGTGCAGCGTCAGCAGCCGGTACGCGTCGTCTGGGAAGAAGGTGAGCGCGCCGGCGCGGGCGAGCGCCGTGACGAACCCGCCGGCGAGGCCCAGCGCCAGCGCCAGCAGCGCCGCGCCGGACAGCACGGCCAGCAGCGCCTTGTCGGCGGACGGCAGGGCGGCGACGCGGGCGGTGAGGGATGACGTGCGTGTGCTCATGGTTCCCTCCCCCCGTCAGGCGGCGACGACGATGCGGCCCTGCATCGCGTCGTGCGCTTGGCCGCAATAGACGGTGCAGTAGACGAGATACTCGCCGGGCCTGGTGAAGGTGACCGTCTGCTCGCTCACCACGTTGGGGCGCAGGCGGATGATGCGGCTGGCGGCCCCCAGGTGGATGGAGGCGCCGTGCGTGATGTCCTCCGCCATCATGCGGAAGCGGTAGGGCACGCCGGCCCGCAGGCGCAGCACGTCCGGGCTGTAGGCGAACTTCTGCGCCAGCAGGTAGACGTCGACCGGCTCGCCTTCCGGTCCGTGGCCCTGGCCGTCCTCGTGGTCGTGGCCGCCGCCGGCGTGCGCGTGGCCTTCCGCCGCCGGGGCGACGCTGCCGTCCGGCTGGGCGTGCTTCTGCACGAAGTACTCGTGCTCGAACCGGAACTCCTCCGGCGGCATGCCGGCGGACGCGCCGTGGCCGCCGCTGTCCGCAGCGTCGGCATGCGGGTTGGCGGCCTGCGGCTCGGCGGCGGCCTTGCCACGGCCGCCGAAGGGAAGCGGGGCGGCGCCATAGGCCGCCCAGGCGCCGTACAGGGAGACGGCGCCGAAGCCCAGCGCGGCGATGAAGCCGCGACGGGTCGTGATATGCCTGTGCTCGGGCATGGCGAGGATCCTCTGATCGCGTGGGTCGGAAACGCGCGCAAGGCCGGGCGTCCGACGCGGCGCGTCGGCGGACCCGGCCGATCAGAGGCTGGTCTTGGGCGGGGGCGGCTCCGGCGCGATGTCGCGGGCGCCGGGAGTGTATTCGGGGCGGGGGTGCCAGACCGCCCGGGCCATCGTCACCGCCACGGTGACGATGCTGCCGGCCGGCGCCTCGGCCGCCGGGCAGCACGGCGCCACGACGGTCAGGGCGGCCCTGTTCGGGTCGCCGTGTGAATCGCCGTGCGGAGGCGCGGGGGCGTGGTGCGAGCCGTGGTGGTCCATCGCGCCGTGATCGGGACCGGCGTGCGCCATGGCTCCGCCCGCCGCGCCCATCACGAGCGCGAAGGCGAACGCCAGGACGGCGACGATGTGGCCAAACCGCTTCATGCCTGCCGAGGACCACGCAACGCCCGGCGGCTGTCCGCTGGGCTGGCGACGACGTTAAGCCCGATCCTAGGACCGGGCATTGACTCGCGTCAACCGAAGTCCCCGCGGCGCTTCCATCGGCCTACCTCGAAAGAGCGCCTTGAGCTTTACCTTGATGCTGCGAAACCATTTCACCTGGCGTGCCCGCGCACCGCAAATCCCAAGGGGCGCGGCAGGCTGGAAAACGCGGCCGGTCAGGACGGCCGAACCAAAAAGGGCCAAACGCAGCACCCGTCGCCGCTCCGCGGATCCTTCGCCGCCGCGATCGACTCCCATGGAACGGCGCATCCCGTGCCTGCGCAGGCGGACCATGGGAGGGAAAATGAAGGCCAAGCATTGGGTGTCCATGGTGCTCGGCGCCACCGCGCTGACGGCGCTGGCGTCGTCGGCGGGCGCCGACAACCTCGGCAAGCTCCAGGATTTCAAGTCCACCGGCGCCTCGCTGCGCATCCAGACGGTGGACCAGGGCGGCGCCCGCGCCGCGCAGATCCGCGAGAACCTGAAGAAGGTCAAGCTGCCGGCCGGCTTCAAGATCGACCTCTACGCCATCGTGCCGGACGCCCGCCACATGGCGGTCGGTCCCAACGTCGGCGTGGTGTTCGTCGGCACGCGCAAGGCCGACGTCTGGGCGGTGACCGACCGCGACCGCGACCGCGTCGGCGACGAGGTCAAGCGCTTCGCGCCGTCCATCGACTTCAAGGTCCCGAACGGCCCGTGCATGAGCAAGGACGGCTTCCTGTACCTGGCCGAGCACAACCGCGTCATGGTCTTCCCGGCCGCCGAGTTCTTCTACGAAAGCCCGGACGTGGCGGTGGAGGTGGTGGCGCAGTCGCTGATCCCGTCGGAGGAGGAATCCTTCAACCACGGGGCGCGCGTCTGCCGCATCGGGCCGGACAACAAGCTCTACGTCTCGCTGGGCCAGCCCTACAACGTGCCCGACAAGGGCAAGCTGACGCTCTACAACGAGCAGGGCATCGGCGGCATCGTCCGCATGGAGCGCAACGGCAAGAGTCGCGAGGTCTTCGCCCGCGGCATCCGCAATTCCGTCGGCATGGACTTCAACCCGGCCAACGGCGAGTTGTGGTTCACCGACAACCAAGTGGACGGCATGGGCGACGACATCCCGCCAGGCGAGTTGAACCGCACGACCAGGGCGGGCCAGCACTTCGGCTTCCCCTGGTACGGCGGCGGCATGGTCCGCACGGCCGAATACAAGGATTCCGAACCGCCGAAGGACGCCGTCGCCCCGGCGGTGGAAATGCCGGCGCACGCCGCCGACCTGGGCATGACCTTCTACTCGGGCAGCCAGTTCCCGACGAAGTACCGCAACGGCATCTTCAGCGCCCAGCACGGCTCCTGGAACCGCACCAAGCCGGTGGGGGCGCGCATCATGTTCACCGAGGTGAAGCCCGACGGCACCAACGGCAAGCCGGAGGTGTTCGCCGAAGGCTGGCTGAACGACGGGACCGGCGAATACCTGGGCCGGCCGGTGGACGTCGTGCAGTACCTCGACGGTTCCCTGCTCGTCTCCGACGACCTCGCCGGTGCGATCTACCGCATCTCCTACAGCGCCAATTGAGGGCAGCGCCAACTGAGAGGCTTGGCCGCGGGGCGGGGCATCGTCCCGCGGCCATCCGAAGCGGGAGCCGACATGATCCACCGCGTTGCCGCAGCGGCCCTGCCGGCCGCCGCCGGGCTGCTTCTCCTCGCCCTGCCCGCCCACGCTCAGGGGGACCCCAAGGCGGGCCAAGCCAAGGCCATGATGTGCCAGACCTGCCACGGCCGCCAGGGCATAACGACCGCGCCGGGCGTGCCGAACCTCGCCGGCCAGAACGAGGCCTACGTCGTGGCGCAGCTGAAGGCCTTCCGCGACGGCACCCGCCGGCACGAGCAGATGACCGTCGTCGCCAAGAGCCTGAACGACGACGACATCCGCAACCTCGCCGCCTTCTACGGCCAGATCAAGGTGACGGTGGCGGAGTAGGCAGGAGCTTCCGCTGCCTTTTTGCCCCTCCCCCCTTGCTCTCGCCGGATCTTTGATCCGGCTGCCGCGACAGGCGGATCCTTTGGATCCGCTGAGAGCGCGGGAGGGGATGGGGAGAGGGGGATTTACGCCCGGAAGGGCGGAAGAGAGTCTTTCTTCCGGGCGTCCGCCCGTAACCACCCTCTCCCCAACCCCTCTCCCGTAGAGGGAGAGGGGCTTTTGACGTACGCACCCTCAATGCCGGGCGTAGACCTTGTTGCCGTCCGGCGCGCCGAACAGAATCACGTCGTACGGCTGGCCGGGGTTGTCCATGCCCGGGGCGGACTGCGGCATGCCGGGGGCGGACAGACCCTTGGCCCGCGGGCGTTCGGACAGCAGCCGCCGGACGTCGCCGGCCGGCACGTGCCCCTCGATGACGTAGCCGTCGACGACCGCCGTGTGGCAGGACATCAGGTTGTCCGGCACGCCGTTGGCGGCCTTCACCGGGTCGACGTCGTCGATGGTGTGGACCTTCAGCGAGAAGCCGGAGGACTGCATGTGCTTCACCCAGCCCTCGCAGCAGCCGCAGGTGGGCGACTTCCACACCTCGACCTGCTGCGCGGAGGCGGGCGTGGTGAAGGCCGTCGCGCCGACCAGGGCGCCGGCAACCAGCAGGACGCCGAGGCCCCCCGCGACGACGGATCTTCTGGACAGGGTCTTCATGGGGAAACTCCCGTTCTTTGGCTTCAGTGGCCGCTGTGGCCCATGTCGAACCGCGCCTGCACCGGCTTCTGGCCGGGCATGGTCAGCGCGGTCACCACCTTGACGCTGTCGTGCGCGCCGCCCAGGTTCGCCTGCCCCTTCAGCGCGTTGGCGCCCGCGGGCTCCAGCGCCACCTTCTGGGTCTGGCGGTTGGCTAGGATGGTTGCCTCGGCCTTGGCGCCGGTCACGTCCACCGGCTTGTCGGCGGCGTCGGTGACGTAGAGCACGACGTCGTTGCCCTTCAACACCAGTTCGGCGTGATACGGTCCGGCGTCGGTGCGCGCCCCGCCGTTCGGGCCGATCTTCGGGCCGTCCGCGACGGCGGCGGCCGGCACGGCAAGCAGGGCGGCGGCGAGGAGGAGGGTCGAGAACTTCACGGTGGGATTCTCCTGGTTCAAGGGGATCAGTACGCCTCGGCCGGACGCAGCGAACCGGCCTGGGCTTCGACCAGACGGTTCAGCGGCGCTTCGCCGAGCTTGAGGAAGAGGACGGGCGTCAGCACGGTGTCGAGCAGCGTGGCGCTGATCAGCCCGCCGAAGATGGTGACGGCGACCGGGTGCAGGATCTCCTTGCCCGGCGCGTCGGCGCCGATCATCAGCGGCACCAGGGCGACGCCGGCCGACAGCGCGGTCATCAGCACCGGCGTCAGCCGCTCCTGGCTGCCGCGAGTCACCATGGCCTGCCCGAAGCGCTCGCCCTCGTGCAGGACCAGGTTGATGCAGTGGCTGATCTTCAGGATGCCGTTGCGCGTCGAGATGCCGGTCAGCGTGATGAAGCCGATCATGGAGGCCACCGACAGCGGCTGTCCCGCGATCCACAGCGCCGCGACGCTGCCGATCAGCGCCAGCGGCACGTTGCCCATGATGATCAGCGCCAGCACGGCCGAGCGGTAGCGGCTGTACAGCACCAGGAAGATCAGCGCCAGCGACACCAGCGACAAAACGGCGATGGTCTTCGACGCCTCCTCCTGCGCCTGGAAGGTGCCCTCCAGGCTGGTGAAGGTGCCGGGCGGCAGCGGCGTGCGGGCCACCGCGTCGCGGATGCCGGCGACGATCCGCGCCATGTCCGTCCGCCCGTCGGTGTTGGCCAGGATGACGATGCGGCGCTTGCCGTTCTCCCGCAGGATCTGGTTGGGCCCGTCCGTCTCCTCGACGCTGGCGAACAGGCTGAGCGGCACGCGCCCCGCCGGCGTCTCGACCAGCAGGTTGGCGAGGCCACCGGTGGTGCGGTCGGCGTCCGACAGGCGCAGCACCACATCGAACCGGCGTGTGCCGTCGACGATCTCCGACACCACGCGGCCGTTCGACAGGCCCTCCAGCGCCTCGGTCGCGATGGCGGGGGTGACGCCGTAGAGCGCCGCGCGCTCGTAGTCCACCACCACCTGCACCTGCGGGATGCGCACCTGCTTCTCGACCTGGAGGTCGACGAGGCCGGGGATGCCCGACAGCTTCTGCTGGAACTGCCCGGCGAGGCTGCGCAGCGTGTCCAGCTCCTCGCCGTAGATCTTCAGCGCGACCTGGGCGCGCACGCCCGACAGCATGTGGTCGAGCCGGTGCGAGATCGGCTGGCCGATGTTCACCGACACCGGCAGCGCCGCCAA
>Ga0196976_1001330_pt1 | contig 11442 bp, 7 predicted proteins | sample S3v_513CmetaG_FD_148644 | JGI IMG/M metagenome (GOLD analysis project Ga0196976, IMG submission 148644) | Soil microbial communities from Anza Borrego desert, Southern California, United States - S3+v_5-13C | ecosystem: Environmental > Terrestrial > Soil > Desert | place: USA: California...
GATGTAGTACACCATGTCGAGGTACTTAAGCTTGTTCATATCGTTGTTGTGGTTGCGGGCGATGCGGCGGAGGCAGTCGAGTCCCGCTTCCACCGGCGACATGCCTTTCCGCATGTTCTCCACGATGGTGTGTGCGCCGGCGACCTTGATGTTCTCTTCACCGCTTCCGGTCGCACCGGCGGAACCGATGTCCTGGTCGGTATAGCAGCCAGCTCCGATGATCGGCGAGTCTCCGAGACGTCCGGGAATCTTCCATGCGAGTCCGCTGGTGGTTGTCGCTCCGGACATCTCGCCCTTCGTGTTCACGCATGAAGTGTGGATGGTCCCTGTTGGCGGATACAGCACTCGAAGGGCTGCGTGAATACGCCACTCCGGCTCAATGCCCAGGTCCGTCGCCATTTGCTCCAGCTTTTCAATCTTGCTCTGGAGCGGTGGTTTCCCTTGCGGATCCTTCCAGTTCGGATCGGCGATGCCCGGTCCCCACCAGTCCTGGTTGGAATTGAACTCTTTCCAGAGGAGCCATATCTTGCGCGAGCGCTCAGTGAGCAGATTCTCCTTCTGGAAGCCCATGGCGATCGCGAAGCGCTCGGCACCTTCTGCCACCAACATCACATGGCCTGTGTGCTCCATGACGGCCTTCGCCAGCAGGCTCACGTTCTTGATCCCGCGCACGCCTCCTACAGAGCCTGCCCGGCGACTGGGGCCGTGCATACAGCAGGCATCCAGCTCCACCACGCCTTCCTCGTTAGGAAGACCGCCATAACCGACACTGTCGTCGTTGGGATCATCTTCCTGTGCTTTATTCACGACGTTGCAGACGTCCAGCGTGTCCGCTCCATCGGCAAGCATGCGGTAAGCCCGATCGAGCGAATCCCCGCCTGTCACCTTGGTCACGATCACGGGCTTCTTGGCCGCAGGCGGCTGTGCGCGCATTTCCGTGCGTTGCTGTGAGGAAGAGGTCTGTGCCTCGAGGCCGAGCCCGACTGAGCCAAGCGCGGCAGTCGCGAGAAAGTCGCGGCGCGAGAAACTCATTGCATCCTCCAGAGGGTAAGCTGGTCAGCATAGCACGCCACATTCGTCATGCATTCTGGAACGGAAACGGACCGAAAGCGCGTTCAGTTCCCGGTGAAAACCTGACGGACGCTGCGGACAAGGGCTGCTATACTCCGATTTCTGAACGCTTCTGCTGCTTGTCGCCCCTAAATGAGTGAGTCCTCGACGCCGCTGATGCGGCAGTATGCCGCAATTAAGAAAGAGCACCCCAACACGCTGCTCTTTTTCCGCCTCGGCGATTTCTACGAGATGTTCTTCGACGATGCAGTCACTGCGGCTCGCGAGTTGCAGATTACGTTGACCTCCCGTGACAAGGAACGCGGCATCCCGATGTGCGGCGTTCCATACCACGCCGCCGAAAACTACATCGCGAAGCTGATCCGCAAGGGCTACAAAGTCGCTATCTGCGATCAGGTGGAAACCCCGAAGCAAGCCAAGAAGCTCGTAAGGCGCGAGGTCACTCGCGTGGTCACTCCGGGCACCGCGCTCGACGCTTCGCTTGGCTCTGAAGAAAACAACTTCCTTGCGGCCATCGCGCGCATGACTGCCGACGGCATTGGCACGCGCGGGGCTGAATTTTCCGTCGGGCTTGCGGCGCTGGACCTTTCAACGGGCGAGTTTCGAGCGACCGAATTCACAGGTCCGGATGCCGACAGGCGCATTGTGGATGAACTGGAGCAACTGCGTCCGCGCGAGGTGCTGTTCCCTTCCGCCGTCCCGCTGTTTGACGCGCAGGCCCGCGCGAACCTGAATCACCGGTGGGCTGAGACGCCTCTGGACGATTGGATTTTCGCTCCCGACTACGCCCTTCCCCAGTTGGAGAATCACTTCGGCGTGCTCTCGTTGGAGGGGTTCGGGCTGGCTGGCCGGACAGCAGCGGCGTGCGCTGCCGGTGCCATCCTTCATTACGTACGTTCGACCCAGCGCGGCACGCTGGAGCACGTAGATCGCATCGGCTTCTATGAGCGACAAAACTGCCTAGTGCTCGATGCGGTCACGGTACGGAACCTGGAGTTGGTGGAACCGCTGTTCGCCGCACAGGCCGAAGGCGTTACGTTATTCCGAGCGCTGGATGCAACCGTCACGCCAATGGGCAAACGCCTGTTGCGCTCGTGGATCCTCCGGCCTTCCATTGACGTAGGCGAAATCGAACTTCGGCTGGACGCCGTTTCCGCACTGCACAGCGATATTGTTGCGCGCGAGGAACTCAGGCATTCGATGGACGGCATTCTTGACGTGGAGCGCCTGCTTAGTCGCGTGACCCTCGAAAGTGCCAATCCACGCGATGTCCTTGCGCTGGCGGCTTCGCTTGCGAAGCTACCCGCAGTGCGTTCCTCGCTGGGAAGGTTCACGAGCGAGAGGCTGAGGCAGTTGCAAGAAGCGGTCAGCGAGCACACGGGCCTCCGCAACCGAATCGATCAGACCATCGTTCCCGAACCGCCCCTGACGCTGGCCGAGGGAGGAGTGATTCGCCCGGGCGTTGATTCCGCCTTGGACGAGCTTCGGGAGCTCTCTCGCAACAGCAAACAGTACCTGGCCCAGGTAGAGGAACGCGAACGTCAGCGCACCGGCATCGGGTCGCTCAAGGTCAAGTTCAACAACGTTTTTGGCTACTACATCGAAATCAGCAAGTCGAACCTGCACCTCGTCCCCACTGACTACGAGCGCAAGCAGACACTTGTGAACGCAGAGCGCTTCACCACGCCAGAGCTGAAAGAGTACGAGACGAAAATCCTGGACGCGCAGGAAAAAATCGTCGAAATCGAACGCAGAATCTTTTCGGAGCTGCGCTCCGCGATCGCCGCCGAAGCTCGCGCGATTCGCAAAACCGCTCTCGCGCTGGCCGAAGTCGATGTGCTGGCGAACTTCGCACACCTCGCGGCAATTAGGAACTACTGCCGCCCCCAGTTCGACGATTCCGGCGTGATTGAACTCGTAGAAGGACGCCATTCGGTCGTGGAATGCCAGGAGTTGACGGGCAGCAACGATCGCTTCGTTCCCAACGACCTCTACCTGAACTCGTCAACGCACACGATCCTGGTCCTGACCGGCCCGAACATGGGGGGTAAGTCCACGTATTTGCGGCAGGCGGCGCTGGTCGTAATCATGGCGCAGATGGGCTCCTTCGTGCCGGCCCGCTCGTTGCGACTCAGCGCCGTGGATCGCATCTTCACTCGCATCGGCGCCAGCGACAACCTGGCCCGCGGCCGCTCCACCTTCATGGTCGAGATGACAGAAACGGCGGCGATTCTGAACACGGCCACTCCGCGCTCGCTTGTCCTCTTGGACGAGGTCGGCCGGGGCACGGCAACCTACGACGGCCTGGCAATCGCGTGGGCCTGCGTTGAGTACCTCCATGCGCGAACGCGCGCCAAAACGCTCTTCGCAACGCACTACCATGAACTCACCGAACTGGCTGAACAACTGAGCGGCGTTAAGAACTACCACGTCACCGTAAAAGAAACAGCTGCCGGCATTGCATTTTTGCGCAAGGTGGAACCCGGTGCGGCCGACCGGAGCTACGGAATCGAGGTAGCCAAGCTGGCGGGCTTGCCGCCTGAAGTGATAGAACGCGCTCGCGAAGTCCTATGCGAGCATGAAACGACAGAGCACGCGCTGGCTGCTCACGCTGCGGCCGACGGCGCTGCCCCGCTTCCGGCACAACTCACCATCTTTACTCCCCTGTCGCAGCCCGTTGTAGATCGCCTGCGCGAAGCGAATCTGAATCAGCTTACTCCTATCGAGGCCCTGAATCTTCTATACGAACTGAAGAAGCAACTGGACTAATACCATGCTACGTTCGTCATTCAGCAAGAGGCTCAACACTCTCCGGGAGCAGGTTGGGCAGCTGCTCATCATGGGGTTCGACGAAGCGGAACCTTCGGCGAAACTGCGCTCCACTCTCGCCACCCTTCAACCCGGGGGAGTCATTCTCTTCGCCCGCAACATTCAGCACCCGGCACAGACATGGCATCTGTTACACGAATGTGAGCAGATCGTGAACACGCCGCTGTTCCGCTGCGTGGATCTGGAAGGCGGCATGGTGGACCGATTGCGCAATGCCATCGCGCCCGTGCCCTCGGCAGCTGATGTCTTCGCAACGCGCGACAGGAAGGCGTTCCGTCGCGCAGGGCAGGTGATCGGCGAAGAGTGCCGCGCACTCGGATTCAATGTGGATTTCGCCCCGGTCAGTGATCTCGGTCTGGAACCATCCCGCTCGGTGCTCACCTCCAGAACGGTCTCCGCCGATCCGAAGGAGACCGCCACGTTCGTACGCGAGTTTTTGCGGGGCCTGAAGGATGCCGAGGTACTTGGCTGTGGCAAGCACTTCCCCGGCCTCGGAGAGGGTGAGTTCGATTCCCACAAGGGCTTGCCTGTAATCCGCAAGCCGCTGAAGCGCATGTGGGAGGAAGACCTTTATCCCTATAGGGATTTAAAGAAAGACTTCCCGTTCGTCATGGTTGCGCACGCGGCTTATCCGGACGTCACCAACGACCAGCAGCCGGCCTCACTCTCGAAAAAGTGGATTACCGACATTCTGCGCAAGAAGATCGGCTTCAAGAACCTCGTCATAACCGACGATCTTGATATGGGCGGCGTGCAGGCCGCAGCATCAGTCGGGGACGCGGCCGTGCAGACCCTGAAGGCGGGCGCGGACATGTTCATGGTGTGCAACAGCGAAGAACACGTATGGCGGGCGTACCACATGGTGCTCAGCGAAGCCGACCGCGACCGCAGGTTCGCCACACTGGTCGCGGAACGAGCCCAGCGCGTTCTGGACTACAAACGGAAGTCTGCGGCACTCAAGCGCATGGCACCTCGGCCGACCCAGAAGATTGTTGATAAGTTGCAACGGGCCATTTGGGAGCTTAATGAAGAAGTGCGGCTCGAACAGGTAGCCGCAGGAGCACAGCAATGATAGTTGCAGGCGTTATGAGTGGTACTTCGGCGGACGGCATAGATGTCGCACTCGTCCGCGTCATGGGTCGCGGATTTCGCACCCGTTTCGAGTTGCTCGCGCACGAGTCGTATCCGTATCCGGCGGCAGTGCGGCGTTGCGTGATCAACATGATGAATGCACCGGCAGCGAGCGTGGCGGACCTTTCGCGGCTCAACTTCCTGCTCGCGGAGCTCTATGGTGAAGCCGTTAACGACGCAGCCAAGAAGCACTCACTAAAGGTGGAACTGGTTGGCTGCCATGGGCAGACCCTCTACCATCAGGGCGTCGCCGCCCCGTTCCTCGGACGCAAGATCGCTTGCACATGGCAAACGGGCGAGGGGTCGATCATCGCCGCCCGATGCGGTGCACCGGCTGTCACGGATTTTCGTCCGGCAGATATGGCCGCCCGGGGAACCGGCGCACCACTCGTGCCCTTCCTTGACTACGTGTTGTTCCGGCACAACCGCCGTGGGCGTATCCTTCAAAACATCGGAGGTATCGGCAACTTGACGTCGATTCCCCCTGCCGCATCACCAGACAAGGTGGTCGCGTTCGACACCGGCCCAGGAAACATGGTGATCGACCAGCTGATGGAACGCTTCTTCAAGAAGAACTACGACCGCGACGGGATAACAGCGGCAAAGGGAAAAGTGCTCGACGTCGTTCTCAGCGAAATACTCAAAGGCAAGTTCTTCCGCCGAACGCCGCCCAAGACTGCGGGCCGCGAAGAGTTTGGCCGCGAATTCGTCGATGCCCTGCTTCGCCGCTGCGGTCGCGCCCGCCCCGAGGATATCGTCGCAACGGCAACGGAGCTGACGGCCCGAACCATCGCGGGTTCAGTCCGCTTCGTCCTGGAAAAAGCTGAACGAGAATCGGCTAATGCCGACGGCAAGGTATTCGGCGCGAGCGGCTGGGACTACATCGTTTCGGGCGGTGGCTCTCAGAACAAGACGCTCATGCGCCTGATCCGGCGCGAACTGGAGCCACTCGGGTTGCGCGTGCAATCGAGCGATGAGGTGGGGCTGCTCTCGCAGGCAAAAGAGGCGGTGGCGTTCGCGATTCTTGCCTACCAGACCTGGCGTCGCGAGCCGTCGAACATACCTTCCGCTACGGGAGCAGGCAGACCAGCGATACTCGGCAAGCTCAGCTATGCATAGAAGGTCAAACATTCACGATCCCGAGGCTTCCCGCGCTCGCGCGTACTTGCGCGGCAAGGGATGCCTCGGCACCGTTGAGTGTTTGACCAAGCCTTTCCTACTGCTCGCCCTGCTCTGCCTGATGCTTGTGGCCGGATGCACGCGCAAGCCTGAACTCGACACTCTGGTGATGATTATCGAATCATCTCCGGCCAATTTGGACCCTCGCGTCGGAACGGATGCGCAGTCCGAGCGGATCGGCAAACTAATCTTCGATTCGCTTGTCCGGCGCGACGAACACTTCAACCTGCAGCCATCGCTCGCGGAGCGGTGGGAGATACCCGACCCGCTCACGTACGTCTTCCACCTGCGCCGTGGCGTGCGTTTCCACGACGGACGCCCGCTCACGTCTCGTGACGTAAAGTGGACCTTTGATTCGATTCTTAGCGGGCAGATCCGGACGGCAAAGGCCAGCACCTTCAAGCTGGTCGACCGCGTCGAGGCGCCGGACGATTACACCGTCATCTTCCGACTGAAGGAACCCTACGCCACACTGCTGTGGAATGTAAGCGATGGCGCTATCGGAATCGTGCCGTTCGGCTCGGACGATAAGTTCAGCGGCATGCCGATCGGCAGCGGTCCATTCCGGTTCGTCAGTCTCAGGCAGGACAACGATGTAGTCATCGAACGCAACCCGCAGTATTGGGGCGAGCAGCCGAAACTCGACCGCGTCCGCTTCATCGTGGTGCCGGACACGACCACGCGCGCCCTGGAATTGCGTAAAGGAAGCGCCGACATCGCGATCAATGCCTTCACGAGTGACCTCGTAGTGGCCCTGAAGCAGGATGCCGGCCTGCAGGTGTTGGAATCGCCAGGCACCATCTATGCCTACCTCGCGCTGAACCTGAAGGACCCTGTGCTTCAGGACGCGCGGGTGCGTCGTGCTCTCGCGTTCGCTATCGACCGGCGCCCGATCATTCACTACCTGCTTAGGGACTTCGCTCAGCCGGCCGAGAGCGTGCTTCCTCCGCAGCACTGGGCCTACACGAACAAGGTTGCGCAGTATACGTATGATCCGCAGCGCGCCCGCGAACTGTTGGATGCCGCCGGATACCCAATGCGGAACGGCGTCCGTTTCCGCCTGACGATGAAGACTTCCACCGAGGAATCGACGCGGCTTCTTGCAGCCGTGCTTCAGCAGCAGCTTCGGGAGGTCGGAATCGCACTCGACATCCGCAGTTTCGAATTTGCCACCTTCTACGCCGACATCATGAAGGGAGCCTTTCAGCTCTACTCCCTACGCTGGATCGGCGGCAACGAAGATCCTGACATTTTCGAGCATGTGTTCCATTCCGCAAGCGTTCCGCCCAAACGCGCTAACCGCGGCTACTACTCGAACCCACGGGTGGACAGTTTGATCGAAGCCGCACGACGCGAACTCGACCGTGATAAGCGCGCTGCCATGTACGCCGAAATCCAGCAAAGGATCGCCGAGGACTTGCCCTATATCAACCTCTGGTATCTGGACAACGTGCTGGTACACTCGCGACGCGTGCGCAATCTCCGGCTCACACATTCGGGCAACTACGACTTCCTCACTCACGCGGAACTGGCGCAGTAACCAACCAAAGCTCTCTTTTCGCGCTGCCCTGACAGAAACGGGTTCCGTTCTGGTAGCATCGATGGTTTGTGACTATGCGAATACTCTTTATTGGAGACATCTTCGGCCGCCCCGGACGCACCATCGTGCGCGAGCGTCTGCCTGAACTCGTTGCGCAATACGATCCGGAACTCGTCGTTGCCAATGGCGAGAATGCTGCTGCCGGATTTGGTATCACTCCCCAGTTGACGGAGGAACTGCTCGACCTCGGGATTGATGTGATTACCACCGGAAACCACATCTGGGACAAGCGAGAGATCATCGACTACTTCATGATGGCCGAGGGTAATCCGTATTCTATGGCCCGCAAGCTCCTGAGACCGGCGAACTATCCGGCTGGATCACCGGGCTGGGGACTATATGAAGGTACGACCAGGCGCGGAACGCCATTCGCGGTCATGAATCTTCAGGGCCGCGTGTTCATGGGCAATAACGACGATCCGTTCCGCGTGGCCGACGACCTGCTGAAGCGTGTGCAGGCGCGCGTGGTTCTCGTGGACTTCCATGCCGAGGCTACGTCCGAGAAGGTTGCGCTCGGTTGGTTCCTCGACGGGCGCGTGACGGCCCTGCTGGGCACGCACACGCACATCCCCACGGCCGACAACCGCGTCCTGCCGAACGGGACTGCGTACCAGACCGACGTCGGAATGTCGGGTCCGTTTGACAGCGTGATCGGAGTGGAGAAAAAGCTTATCCTCCAGCGATTCCTGACGAACATGCCGGGGCGCTTCGAGCCCGCAACCGGTGACGTGAAGCTTTGCGGTGCGGTTATCGAATGTGACCCGAATACCGGACGGGCCCAGTCCATCGAGCGAGTCATGATCAGCCAGAACGTTGACTCGCTTCAGCGGGCGTAAGCTCATGGCGGAAAGATCAGCCATGTCGTCGAATGGTGACCGCTCCCCGCTGTGGGCTCAAGCCGACGCGTACTTGTTCGACATCGATGGCACCCTGTTGAACACGCGTGACGCAACCCACTACTTCGCCTTCCGCAATGCCTTAAAGGCCGTTTACGGAGTGGAGTCGGATATAGACGGCGTGCCGGTGCATGGAAACACCGATATCGGCATACTTCGGGCGGTGATACGGCGTGCCGGCCTCCCGGATTCGACGTTCGAAGAGCGTCTGCCCGAAGTCCTTCAGCACATGGCTGATGAGATCTGGCAGAAGCGCTCCGGCATACGTTGCGAACTGTGTCCTTCAATAGAAGATTTGCTGCAGAAGTTGACACGGCGTGGGAAGCTCCTGGGAGTCGCCTCCGGCAATCTCGAACGTATCGGGTGGGCCAAGCTGCAAGCTGCTGGGCTGCGGGAGTTCTTCAGTTTCGGTTCATTCTCCGATCGTGCAGAACTCAGGGTGGACATTTTTAGGAACGGCTTGGCGGAAGTTCGCCGCCGACTCGGCGAGGATGCGCGGGTCTGCTTCGTAGGCGACACGCCGTCCGACATCAACGCTGCGAAGGCGCTCGGCACTCCAGTGATCGCGGTCGCAACCGGCATCTACGGACGCACGGAGCTTCTGGACCTTCACCCGGACCAGTGCGTCGGCTGCTGCACAGACCTGCTTTCGCATTTCTGAGCCGTCTCAGATATCATTCCCTCCTGATGCCTCGTTTCGCTGCGATTCTGATGAGTGTGGCGTTGGCCCTTTGCGGGCTGGCGCAGGCCCAGCAGACTGAAAGCAGCGTACTGTCTGACCTCGCGGCCTCGCCTGAACCGTACATCGAGTGGCAGCCAACGGCCGAGCGCCGGAGTTTCAATCTCACGGGCGACACGCGATCGATCTACAACGCAATCGGCACTGCATTCGGCATCCAGATGCAGTTCGATCAGGCATTGCAGAGTCGCCAGGCGCGCTTCGAACTGGCCGACGTGAACTTCGAGACAGCCGTTGACGTCGCCGGCCAGTTGACGAAAACCTTCGCAGTTCCGCTCGCTCCCCGACGTGCCTTGGTGGCGAACGCGACGCAGGAGAAGCGTCGCGAGTTCAACCGAATGGTCCACCGCACGTTCTACCTACGCGACCTCACTACTGCGCAGGAACTGACCGAAACTGCCAATCTGTTGCGCACGATGTTCGAGTTGCGTTACGTCCTGCCGCAACCCCAGAGCAGCACCATCGAGGTACGCGGACCGCGAGACACGGTGAAAGCTGTTGAGCGCTTCCTTGCCGCCATGGACGCAAGCCGGCCAGAAGTAGCGCTCGACGTCCAGATATTCGAAGTGAATCGGTCGATGTTGAAGACCGTTGGGGTGGACCTGCCGTTGCAGTTCCAAGTATTCAACATTACTACCGCGGTTCAGGACCTCCTCAACTCACCAAACATCCAGGACCTCATCAACCAATTGATCTCCTCTGGAGGTTTGACGCCGGAGAACCTTGGTTCCCTTGCCGGACTAATCGGTCAGTTGCAGAACCAACAATCGTCTTTGCTGGCGAACCCGCTTGCCACGTTCGGCGGCGGCCTGACTCTGTTCGCCATCGGAATACCGCCGGCAACGGCAAATTTGTCCCTGAACGAGTCGCGTGTTCAGCTCGTCCAGCGAGTGCAGCTTCGGGCATCTCAAGCGAACGCGGCGAATTTGCACGTGGGCACGCGATTCCCGGTGCTGACGCAGAGCTTCTCATCCGGTCTGACGATACCGGGCCTCCCGGGCGGCGACTTAAGTAATGCGACAGGACTGATTCCTGGCTTTCAGTACGAAGACCTCGGCGTGACCCTGAAGGCAACGCCGGTCATCCACGGCACCTCGCGTGTCAGCCTGAAACTTGAGTTGAGCGTGAAGTCACTCGGTGGCGAAGTGTTCAATGGTGTACCTGTCATTCAGAATCGCCAGTATCAAGGGTCCATCCTCGTTGAGAACGGCCATTCGACCGTACTGACAGGAATGATTAGTGAGAACGAGAGCAAGACGCTGCGCGGTTTGCCGGTGGTGAGCCGGATACCGATCCTCGGGCGAGCCACGAGCGTTGAACGCGACCAGCAGCAGATGAGCGAGTTGCTCGTCGTGATCACGCCGAACATCGTGCGTGCGCGCGAACGCAGCACTGATCTGATCGAACTTCCGGCAGCGGGCCAATAAGAAGCCGCCCCCGTGGGAGCGGCTTTTCCCGCCAGAAACAGCCTCTACTTCTTTGAGTTCTCTACAATTCGTTTGAAGGTCCCATAGTCCATCCCGAGGATGTTCGCGATTTTCCTCCCGTTGACGAACACCGTGGGCGTGCCGGTTACGTCCAGCGTTTCGCCCAGATGTTGGGAAGCCCATATACGAGCCTTGATGCTCGGATCCTCGATGCATGTCTTTAACGTCGACGTATTTGCTCCCACACCAGCGGCAGCGGCCGTCAGCTTTTCGTCCACGTTAGCGGGCGAAATGCTGTTCTGCATGTCGTAAACCGAACTGATGAACTTCCACGCAGCATCGCCCGAGGTACGCCCAACGCACTCAACGTAGGTCGCTGCCCTGAAGGCCCACGGATGGATGCTTTCAAGCGGGAAGTTCTGGAATACCAGACGCACGTTGGGCACTTCTGCCATCAGTTGGTCGATTTTCGGTTGTGCCTGCTTGCAGGCGGGACACTGCAAGTCGCTGAACTCAACAACCGTGACAGGTGCATTCGCCGGACCGCGTGCCGGTCCGTTCGCCTTTTGC
>Ga0196976_1001331_pt1 | contig 11442 bp, 11 predicted proteins | sample S3v_513CmetaG_FD_148644 | JGI IMG/M metagenome (GOLD analysis project Ga0196976, IMG submission 148644) | Soil microbial communities from Anza Borrego desert, Southern California, United States - S3+v_5-13C | ecosystem: Environmental > Terrestrial > Soil > Desert | place: USA: California...
TCGGCCTCTTCCTTCGACTTTGGCGCCGGGTTCGTCTTGGTGCCGGCCGGGAACTGAGGTTGCTGCTGCGGTTGCTGCTCCTGCTGAGCGGTACTGCCGGGCTGCCCGGGCTTATCTGCCTGTGCAGCCTGCGCAACGCTAAAAGAGCTGAACGCCAACAGAGCGCAGCAAAGGGTTATGAAAGGTTTCATTGCATTCTCCCCGGGATGCGCGATCGTTCGCGGCATCCCCATACATCTATTCAGGCTGCTGTGAACGAGCAGGTGGAGCATACGGCTTTTCGATGCCGCGCTCCGCCGCCGCTTTAGTATCGGATGCCTTATCGCCGGCGAGCAGAGCTGCTCGGTAGTGCTGCAAAGCTGTGTGGCGGTCTTGCTGCAGGTCGAAGATTCTGCCCAGGTAGATGTGCGACCACGCCAGGGTTCGGCTGTCCTTGGCAGAGCCGATCGTGCGCTCGAAGTACTTGCGCGCTTCTTCCATCCGGCCTTGCAGCGTCGAGGCGCGTGCCAGAACGAACAGCGCGCGTCCGGCGTCTTCGCCTTTGTCCAGCGATTGCTGAGCGTACTTCGCCGCCGCATCGAAGTTTCCGTCCGTCAGCGCGCGTTCGGCAAGTTCGCCGAAGGCAAGCTGCTGGCGGCGTCCGCTGCCCACGACCTCGGGAGTGGACGACGACGCGAACTGGATGGAACCCGCCCTCTTCATCTCGCGGCCGAGATCGATCCCGAAGAGCCAGTCGGGATACGCTTCGCGGAGCCCTACTTCGTCCTTCTCGTACTTGATCAGCGTCTCGTAGAAGTGGCGCGTCAGCACAAATCCCTCGCGCATCGAGCGCTCGACCTGCTCTTCACGCTGACGCTCGGGACCCTTCACGCCCCCAAGCGTGCGCGCTTCCACCGCCCGGATCAACGACTCGGTTACCAGCAGCGCGACATCCTGCTTGTAACTGGCCGCGAGCGGAGCATCGGCGACCGTGTCCAGGATCGGCGAGAGACGATTCAACTGGTTCGCGCGCTTGAGCGCGAGCGGGTCGAGAACGAAGTGCAGGTACGTATGGCGAACCTGTTCGAGGCTGGTCCTGGCTTCCGGCGAGAGCACGACGAAGTAGTCGTCGCCGTAATTGCGCGAGTTCGTCTGTCCCGGCGCGGCCAGCGGCTCGAGGTAGATGAGAAAGTTCCGTCCGACGTAGCCGCTCATCGGCTTCTTGAGATACACGTCGGTTGAGACCAGCAAGTTGGTGATGGGCTCGCGGAACTGGTCCACCAGCCGCTCGTAATCCTGGATGTGACTCCGGTAAATGCGGTTGAGTTCGGTGGTGACGTAGAAGGTCTGAAGCAACGGCACGAAGCCGAGCACGTTCGCGGCGTCCGGCGGCAGGTCGGCCTCCTTGACCTTCGGCGTGAACGCCGGAGCCTCCCCGAGGTTGAGCGCGAGCGAAACGTACTGCGCCAGCGTGCGCGAGTTATCCGCCTGGCGGTGCTCGACGTAATACTTGCACATCTGCGCCAGCGCGTTCTGCGCCTGGGTTGTCTGCGCCGCCTGCACGACTTCCGCCCGCACCTGCTGGCGCATGGGCAGCGAAGTGGCGAGATCCTGGTCGTAGCCGCAGGCATTGATCGCGGCCATGACGGTGAACATTGGCTCGCTGTACTCGAGGCTCATGCGCGGTGTTTCCTGCGCCACGGAGGTCGAGAGCAGAGTCAGAATGACAGCAAGAATGATCGACAGACGGGACACGGAGTCCAGTGTGCCTCCTATGAGGAAGTTGCGTCGGATGTCGTGCCGTTCAGTGTAAGGGTTCGCCAAGGGGAGAAGCAATCGGCGGGCGCCCGTTGCGCCCACGGCTTCTCTCGTTCCGGCGACGGGCCGCGTTCGGCTCCGCCCGCGGGACCATGACGGTCCCGCTTAGCCTTTCACGCTGATTCCGGAGAAGGTGAGGATGGCGCGGCCGCTGGTGGGCTGGCCAAAGCTGGTCGCGGGACGGAACACGGTGAACAGCATCATGTTCTTGATCTCCGGCATCCGGGCCTGCGCGTCGTCCGGGCCGGCCAGAATGCGGAAGTCGTGTACGCGGCCGCTGGCATCCACGTACGCCTCGATCACGTACGCGCCATCGGTTCCGCTGACCTCAGGGACGAACGGAGACGAGGACAGCTCCGGCGGAATATAGAGATTCGTCGGTACATCGTTGCTGGCGCTCAATTGCACGGGCATCAGCATCCCGATCAGCAATCCGAAGATGATGACCGCGCTCAGCATTCCCGCCGTCGCCGGCACCATGAACGCGTTCGTCGCGTTGCGCCAACGCATCAGGATGGCTTCCCACGGGTCGCGGCGCGCCGCTGCCAGCTGCTGCGACATCATCACGCGAATCTTCAATGACAGATCCGGGGGAGCCTGCTTGCGGCCCAGCGCCGACACTGCACGTTGTGTCACGGACAGCAACGACACTTCCTCGCGGCAGCGCTCGCACTCTTCCAGATGATTGCTGACCGCATGCATCTGTTTGCCTGTCATCGCCGAGTCGATATACGACGACAGCAACCGTTTGGCCTCGGCACAATTCATGACGTTACCTCGACTTCATGGCTGCCCATGGCGGATTTGCCACGGGTGCGTCTTCCTTCAGCCCCGGTCCGGTCCCGTACATCGAGTCCGAGCGCCGGCCCCACCTCCTGCACGCAACGCAACAGGCGCTTCTTCAGCGCGTCACGTCCGCGAACCAGGCGGGACTTGACCGTACCCAGCGATACGTCCATCACTTCCGCGATCTGCTCGTAGGAGAGCTCTTCGATATCGCGGAGGATGACCGTCGTGCGATACGGCTCCGGCAACTCTTTCAAAATGTCTTCCAGCTTCTCGCGCGCTTCGCTGTGCATCAGCACCTCGAGCGGCGATGCGGCCTCGTCCACCAGCGCGCCTGCGCAGGTGAACCTCACTCCGTCTTCCTGTTCGAACGTGGGTTCGATCGCCGTCTCGCGCACCTTGTGGCGGAACCACCAACGGCGGCGGTTCGAGGCCTCATGCAGAGCGATGCGATAGATCCACGTTTTCAAGCTGGACTCCCCGTTGAAGCGCTGGATGCCCCGGAAGACCTTCAAAAAGACTTCCTGGGTCGTATCCGGCGCGTCGGACGGATCGTCGAGGATGCGATAGACGAGGCTGTAAATCGGCTGGTGGAATTGTGCGATCAGCCAAGCATAGGCGTCCTCGGATCCCGCCTGTAACTCGGCGACGATCGAGGCTTCTTCCTGGCGCAAGGGGATTGCGCTGGCAAGCTCGCCCACGGTTGTGACCCCCACGGCGGTACGCACCGCTTGGCCTCCATCTTACTCGCATCCGCGTGCCTGCAACAAATTCGGGGCACTGCGCGGATGGTTACGGCAGGTACCTTGACCGGGGCACGGCTCAGGTACCGCCATCCGACCTTCCCCAAAGGACGAAAGGGCAGTCGCCCCCATTTGGCGACTCACCCCTATAGACCCCGTGCTGGTTACGGAAGTTCCCGAAATCCCAATTACTTCTGAATTACTTATTGTGGCGGCTTGGGCGCTGCCGCCTTCGGCTTGCGGGCGCGCGGTTTGGCCGGCTTCGTATCGTCCACCACGACTTTCTTCGGAGGAGCCTGCTGCCGCGCCAGTTGCGCAGCGCGAACCGTCTGGCGCAACGACGCGAGTTCGCCATCGCGCATCCCGGCCAGCCAGTCCAGGCGGTCGGCAAGGCTGCGACGCACCTGGTCGAGCGCGCCCACGTCCTCCGCCAGCGGCTCGTACTGGTCCCTGGGACCGAACGCACCGGCGGACTCCGCGACGGGCGCGAGCACGTCGAAGACGACGTTCAGGTTGCGGTAGAGCTTGAAGTTCGGCGAGAGGTCCTGCGGGGCGGCCTGAACGCGCGCGATCAGGTCCGGGATCGCACCTGTAAGGTTCCGCTGTATGGAATCGATGGTGTTCTGCGCCTGGCGCTTGATGTCTTTATCGGCCTTCCACTTATCGACCCGCAGTCGCGCCAGGTTCACCGCCGCGCTGGAGGACACGCGCTGGAGGCTGGTCAGAAGGTTGTTCAGCGCGGCGATGTCCGCGTTGTAAGCGTCGTTCGGTGGTTGTCCCTGCAAGGGCGGCTGCGCAACTTGCGCCGGCGGGGCGGGTGCGGTGGGCTGCTGAGCGCCGGCTGTAGAAGCCAGCAGCAGAAGAAAGAGGAGAACCGTTGTTTTCATGCGTGCTCTCGTGCCACTCGGAAAACGAGTGCTGCCCATTTTAGATGCAAAGAGACAGGCAGGCTGCGCGAGGTCGCGCATCACAGGCTTGGGCGGCAGCTGATCGGTCCCCGTGTCGTCTCGTTTCCAAGGGGCGGAGACGGCGGGGAACTACACCCGTGCCCGCGCTTCACAGGGGACGAACGGCGGTTCGTGGACGACCGTCCGGTAAACCGCCGGAGCATGGATGCGTCCGCTGGGCTGCTCGGGGCTGCGAGGCGCCGGCTGCTGGAACCGTAAGAACATCAGGGCAGTCAGGGCCCCGAACAAGAGAAGGCCGAGCAGGACGATCAGGATGCGCAACGTGCCACCGGTGCCCGGAACCTGCCGGACCGGTGTTTCATTGGCCGATCTCGATCTGCCACGGTCATGAACGGGGGCATCGTCGGCCGCGCCTGCGTCGCGGTAGTCGTTGCCGAGCAGCGGATGATCGGCGCGGCGCATGGGAGTCCCGCGTGTGTCGTCGCGAACCACGTCGGCGTTGTCGCTCGTGGCGCCGCTGCCGCGCGTGGTCTCGTCGCGCCTCGCGCCGCCTTCGATCGACTCCCAGCCACGCTCGCGCCAATCGGGTTCAGGGTTGCGGTTCGGGTTTGCCATAAGTTTTGAGATGCGACTGCGAGGGCTCGGGTGCGTTCGTGACACGCGCCGGGTGCGCGGGAGCGGACGCGAGGTGTGTGCGCACTTGCGTACGAGCTGCACCGGTCTCCTCGCGTGCGCGTTCCCGGCCCAGATTTGACGGAACGAGGGATGCTGCGCGACAATACAAAAGTCGCAAACGTCATCGCGACGCCCATGAGAGTGGGCCTGTGGCGCAGCTGGGAGCGCGCTTCCATGGCATGGAAGAGGTCGTCGGTTCGATCCCGACCAGGTCCACCAAGTATTTATGCGGCGCTAAGAGCGCCGCATTCGTTTTTGGTGCCTTCCCCAACCCAAGTTTCAACCCAAGATCACTGAGCAGCCGCAGGTTTGGCGACCTTGATGGCCTCCAGAAACTTCGATTGCACCTTGATTTGAATCGCGTTGTTGCGGTGCGTGTACTTCGCCGTGGTCGCGGGTCTCGTGTGCCGCAAGGCCGCCTGGATCACTGGCAGGTTAATCTCGTTTTCTGCGAAGAACGTTGCCAGCGAGTGGCGCAGGTTATGCCATCCGAAGCGCCCCTTGTAGCCCCTCGGGATGACCCCAGCCTTCACGGCAGCTGGCCGCAGGTAATCCTGCCCCGCGGTGACGGCAGTTCGCGGCACCTTGCCTTTCGCCCGATCTGACGCGAATACCCAGTCGGAGTCTCTCCCGTAGCGAGTCTCGCGACGCCAGTCTTGAAGCGCTTGGGCGAGTGCTGGATGCATAGCGACCTGCGTCATGCTGAGCTTCGTCTTGCCTGGAGTCTCTTTCCCCTTCGACCAGCCCCGCCGGATGTGAATCACGTTGCGATGCCAATCAAGGTCCTCCCACTTCAGCCCGAACGATTCTTCGGGCCGAAGCCCGGTGGCTCCGTGCAGCAAAGCGAGTGTCCACTCGAGTCGGGTCTCAGGCGAGTCAGTTCGTTCAAGATCACGATCATCTGCTCCGGCGTGACGACGATCGCCTCGTAAGTCGAGGTCGCCTTGCATCGCGCAAGGAGGACCGGGTTCGTCAATCGCCCATCCTTGCCGATTCCTGCAGGAATAAGCTCATGACGCTGTGCGTGCTTGAACACTTGAGACATCACCGAACGGATCTTCACGACTGATGGCCACTCGAGAGCACCTTTAGGTTTTGCGATCGACTCGAACCATGCCTCGATCAGCAAGGACCGCATCTCCGGCCAGGGCGTATCGCCCCAGCGGGGAATGATCCAGTTGTCGAGGAGGAGCTCGTTCGTACCCACGGTCTCCGCTGCTCTTGCTGAAACTCCCGACGTCTTCTTCAGTTCCGTGTTCCGGAAGTGCTGCGCTAATTCACGAAACGTGAATTGGCGAGCCTCGCCGTTATTGGCGTTGATGTCGAGACCCAGCCTACCGACTTCTCGCCATGCATCCGCTTCTGACTTGCCGATGTTCTTCACCAGGCCGACAACCTTGGTGTGCTCCACCTGCTTGCCATCTGTTGGCCGCTTGGTCTGATAGCGGTAGATCCAGGTCAGGCCGTTAGCGCGTTCCTTCTTCGATACTGTCCCCTTCGCCACTTATTGCTTCCTCCGTGTGGCTCCGGGAACTGCCGAACTGAGGTTAGCACCGGGACTCTTGCGGCTGGGTGAGAAGTGCGCGTCGATCTCGCTAATCCGAAACCGCCATGTGTTGCGGGAGCGCTTACCAATCGGGTGCGATGGGATTTCACCGCTGCGGGCCATTTCCAGAACCCTACGTGGCGTGACCTGAAGGAATCTGGCGATGACGGTTTCGTCGACGAATGGTTCAAAGCCGGCGAAATCGGCTGAGCCGGTGACTGCCAGCTCGCCAGAGTTGGAGAGAATGTCGAGCGCCTGCACGCTCATAACGCTCGACGGCTGTTGCTCAAAAACACTTGTACTGTGGCCCATAAAGCCCTGCCGCGCTCCGAACGAGCGCAGTCCTCCTGAATTGATTGAAGTGGAAGAATGAGGGCCGCCGAGCCCTCTGGAGCCACCGACTTCAGCTCCGGCAGGATTGGGATCGCCTACTTCTGATCCCGGCAGGATGTGGGCTTCCCAACTTCAAGCCCTGGGGCATCGCGCATTGAGCGCGAAGAACAACTCACTTTAGCAAATACTCCGCCCAGAGCGCAAACACAAGAATGAGGTGGCATGGTGGCCGGAGGGTGCTTGTTTCTGGCTGGGGTCAACCGACATGTACCATTTCCTAGGTGTTTGTGTAAAATTACCGAGGAAATGGAACATGAAGCACGCCTCAACGAAAACGGATGCGCTAAAGCAACTCGCAAGGAGGCAGCTGATCATTCGTCCGCGCGATCTAGACGAACTGCAAATTCCGCGCAACTATCTCGGCCGATTTGTCGCGCTTGGACTACTCAGAAAGCTCCAGCGAGGACTCTACAGCTCTCCTGAAAGCAACATCTCTGAACATCACAGCCTGATCGAGGTCGGCAGGAAGGTTCCGAAAGCTGTGATTTGCCTCCTTTCCGCGCTTCGATTCCATGAACTGACGACCCAAACCCCGCGCGAAGTTTGGATCGCAGTTGATGTGAAATCCTGGAAGCCTACGCTCTCCTACCCACCAATACGTCTAGTACGATTTTCCGGGAAAGCGCTCCGTTTTGGAATTCGTGAGCACAGAATGGAGGGAACCGTTCTCCGCGTGTTTACGCCAGCCAAGACGGTTGCGGATTGCTTTAAGTTTAGAAACAAAATCGGTCTGGACGTTGCTCTCGAAGCCCTTCGAGAAACCTACCGTAAAAGGAAAGCCACCACTGACGAACTGTGGGCCGCTGCGAAGGTTTGCCGAGTAACAAGAGTCATACGGCCATACATGGAAACGCTCGGATGAGGAAGATCAACAACGCCGCGGCATCCGTACACGACAAACTGCTTACTCTCGCACGCGAACGGAATGAGGACTTCAACCTCACGTTGACGAAGTACGGATTGGAGCGGCTCCTGTATCGGCTTTCCATTTCAAAGCACAGAGATGTCTTCGTTCTGAAGGGCGCGTTGCTCTTCGAGCTCTGGACTGAACAACGCTATCGGCCAACACGCGACGCAGACTTTCTAGCTACCGGCGACAACAGTCCTGATCGATTTGCGGCTATGTTCAACGAGATCTGCCAAACCGAAGTTGATGTGGACGATGGCTGTCGGTTCGACGCGACGACCGTGGTGGCGGAGCGAATCAAGGAAAACGACGACTACGAAGGAATCAGAGTTGCATTCGTTGGCCATCTCGGCACTGCTAGGATCCCTATTCAGGTCGACATTGGCTTCGGGGATGCCGTCACTCCCGGCCCCCAAGAAGCAGAATACCCAGCGATGTTGGATATGCCTAGGCCTCGGCTGCTCGCATACCCAATTGAGACCAGCGTCGCAGAAAAGTTTGAGGCCATGGTGAAACTCGGGATCGCCAATAGCAGAATGAAAGACATCCACGACCTTAGAACACTGCTGACGGATTTCGATTTCGATGGAATCACTCTCAGAGACGCGATTGCGAATACGTTCGAGAGGCGAAAGACATCACTGCCCGCCAACGGCGAAATGCCACTGGTGTTCACTGAAGCCTTCTACAACGACGACAGTAAGCAGAAGCAATGGGATTCGTTTTTGAAGAAGAATCGAACTTACGTTCGCCCCGAAGAACTGAGGTCAGTTGTTCTGGCCATGAGAGATTTTCTTATGCCTGTCGTAGATTCGGTTATTGCTTCTGCTGCATTTACGAAGAAATGGAAAGCTGGGGGGCCATGGGTTTAGATTCTAAAACGCATTTCGCATAGAGCTGTACATCAGAAATGCTGTTCGGATTAGATTCCAGGTGTCATATTCTGTCCAAATGAGCAGCCGAGTTGATGAATTCGGTCGTGCGTTTGCCGGCAGCCAACTTCAAATTCAAACGTACGTTAATCGGCGACCAAAAGAACTAGAGGGCGCGATTCTGGATGCCTTGCCGGAATTACGCGAAGGTGGAGCAGCGCTGCAATGGGTTTCGCCTCTGGAGGCTGATAGGTTCATCGAGTACCAGGACGAGTCCTTTCTCGCCGCTCTAGGTCTATTGGGGGTTGCGGGGGAGCTCGCAGAATTCTGGCCGCAAGGCGGACCCAAGTGGGATGCTCTCGCAAAGATTCACTGGAGCCAACGTGGAGAGCACGGAGTGCTGCTCGTCGAGGCTAAGAGCTATCCGAAAGAGATGTTCTCGAATGGATGCCTTGCGTGCGAAGCATCACGAGCCAGGATCATAGATTCTCTCGAAGCGACGAAGGTCTGGCTAAGAGCGGCGCCCGCCGATTGGACCGGACCCCTTTATCAGTATGCCAATCGACTCGCTCACGTGTATTTTTTGAGACACGTAGCTGGGATTCCGACCTGGTTCGTGAACGTCTGCTTCGCGGCCGATCCGCATAGCCCAACACCGAAAGTCATGTGGAAGGAAGAGCTGAAACGTGTCAAAGGCATGTTGGGTTTTGATCACGAGACAATACCGTTTTGTGCAGATGTGATTCTTGACGCAGCTGGCCGAGAGCTATTTCAAATTCCAGCTCTGCCCCTTAAATCGCGCGATGTTATCAACGTTTACGGGCCCGGGAAAGAATGGCGGTTTCTGAGAAATGATCGTACTGGCCGCCATCACTTTTTAGCATTCGTGAATGCCAGAGGCAGTTGCAGCTTGCGATATTTCGATGTCGATTCTGGCCTGCAGATGGGCGACACGCGATACGGGCGCGGGAATTCATACCAAGTAGCATTCGCAAGCAAGTTGGAAGCTTCTACCCCGGTCATCGGCCCCGGAGTGGTGTCAAACAAGCAGATTGGTGCCGATGAACTCGACGCCTTGCGAGCTCAAGTGGATGTTCCTACTCCTCCCACCATCAGGCCGTCTGTGCGACCAGCGAGTATTCTCGACGGGGTCGATGCCATCGTTGATCGCACTCTTGGGGTCATGAATATCGGAGCAACAGCACCGCACTACCGACACATTACTGCGTACAGGGCCGTTGCAAACGGTGCCATGATCGACGGCGTTACGCTGATCCAAGAGATGTTTCGCCGAATTGAGTCGAATTGGCCCGGCAACTCGTGCCGAGGCGGTGAGAACTGGCGCTGGGAGAAGAAGACCTATATTGACGAGCGCAACAGTAGTCCGGAAAAACGATTTGAGAAGACAGTCGCTGCTGAATGCGGCGAATGGTACAACATGATCCCAGTGGCCTCTGGAGTATTACCAGTGGCGCAGGAAGGCGGCCGTCGCATCGATCTTGCTCGGCAGTGTGGCGTCGGCTGGTTCGAGTTTGTGGAGCTTAAGATAGGGGACAAGTGCGAGACACCACTGCACGCTGCCGTTGAGATTGTAGGCTACGGGCTGATCTACCTGTTTTCGCGGAAATATCGGCAACAACTGGGATATGACTCGCGAAATATCTTGCTTTCCGCGGATCGAATCAGTTTGAAGGTGCTCGCACCGGCAGCCAGCTACTCCCAGGGTTCACTGGCACATTTCGAATCAGAATTGAATCGGGGGCTAGTAGCACTAGCAGCCACACAAGGTCCCACGCTCAAAATGGATTTTCGATTTGAACAGCTGCCCGCGGATTTCGAATTGGATTCCGCGTGCAAATCACCCTGCACTTTAATTGCGCGCCGGAGTGCAGTGTATTTGTAAGACTTTGCATGCAGCGCCACGTTCGGTTTCGGAGCCTCCACGCTCGAGAAGTCGACGAATGAGGCCTTTACGGCCTGCTTCTTCAGCTTTTTGCTTCATCACCCGCTTGCATCATCCTTCATGGCCGACAGGAACTTGCCACCAACAACCGGATCAATCCTGTCCGCTACGGCTAGCGCCCAACTCGACCACTGCTTAGCTTCCTCTGACGAGCTAACACTTGGATCCGCCGCAGCACAAATTGATCGCACATAACTCCTAATGTCCTCCGCCGTGCGGAACGCAGCAGCGCCTTGCAGCAGTCGATCGATACGTGCCTGCTCCAATTTTCTCAGTCGTTCCTTCTCAGCTCTCTCGGCTTCCAATCTCTTCTTAATCGCTTCCTGCTCGAGTTCGACCTTGCGCTTTACTCGCCATTCATAGTTGCGGACGACACCTTCTCGATATTGGACTTCGGCGGCAACAATGATTTCGATGGCTGCCTCGGTCAACTTCGATTCGACTTTGCCGCTCTCGTCGTCCTGCCAGCTCTGGAGCGCTGAATTCGATCCGTATCCGCGGACGATTGACAGAGATAACCGATCTTCCAATTCCTTGGTCGTTGAGTTTGTCGCCCTTCGCGATGTCTTAGCCCTCTCCAGCTTGATCCAAACGGCTTGATCAAAGAAGGAGATGTTGATGTTGAGACCTTCACGACCAGAGATTGCCGGTTTTCCGTGCATCTTTGCTGTTGCGAAGAAGAGCGCATTGAGGATACGAAGTCGGCGACGTTCGAAGGTCGAGTCGAACAGCGGAGCGTCCCATGAATAGCCGGTCTGAAGCTGCTTCTGACGTCGCTTCTCATCATCAGCCAACAATCGGTCGATTGCTGGATGCCAATTCGTGACCTTCGACGGAACGGTGACGTGTCCG
>Ga0196976_1001332_pt1 | contig 11440 bp, 8 predicted proteins | sample S3v_513CmetaG_FD_148644 | JGI IMG/M metagenome (GOLD analysis project Ga0196976, IMG submission 148644) | Soil microbial communities from Anza Borrego desert, Southern California, United States - S3+v_5-13C | ecosystem: Environmental > Terrestrial > Soil > Desert | place: USA: California...
GACCGGGACGCGGCAGTCCTCCAGCACGATCTGGCAGGTGTCCGACGCGTTCTGGCCCAGCTTTTCCTCCACCCGCGCCACGATGTAACCGGGCGTATCGGTGGGCACGATGAAGGATGAGATGCCTTTCTTGCCGGCGGCGGGATCGGTCACCGCGAAGATGATGGCGACCTGGGCGTTGCGGCCCGACGTGATGAACTGCTTGGTGCCGTTCAGCACGTAATGGTCGCCGTCGCGCCGCGCCTTGGCGGTGATGGCCGAGGCGTCGGAACCGGCTTGCGGTTCGGTCAGGCAGAAGGCGCCGAGCATCTCGCCCCGCGCCATGGGCTTGAGGAAACGCTCCTTCTGCTCGTCCGTGCCGAACTTCAGGATGGGCGCGCAGCCCACCGAGTTATGCACCGACATGATGGTCGAGCATGCCCCGTCACCCGCCGCCACCTCCTCGATGGCGAGCGCGTAGGCGACGTAATCCGCCCCCGCCCCGTCCCATTCCGGCGGCACCACCATGCCGAGAAAGCCCAATTCGCCCATCGCCTTGATGGTATCGGCGGGGAAAACGTGCTCGCGGTCCCAGCGCGCGGCGTTGGGGGCCAGCTGTTCCTGGGCGAACTGGCGCGCGGTATCGCGGATGAGGCTTTGCTCTTCGCTGAGGATCACGACACCCTCTCCACCGCCACCGCCGTCGCCTCGCCGCCGCCGATGCACAAGCTGGCCACGCCCTTCTTCAGGTCATACTTTTCAAGCGCCGCCAGCAGCGTCACCAGCACGCGGGCGCCCGATGCGCCGATGGGATGGCCCAGCGCGCAGGCGCCGCCGTGAATGTTCACCTTGTCATGCGGCAGATCGAGGTCATGCATCGCCACCATGGTGACCACGGCGAAGGCCTCGTTGATCTCGTAGAGGTCCACGTCCCTGGCCTGCCAACCCACCCGCTCCAGCAGCTTGTTGATCGCCCCCACCGGGGCGGTGGTGAACCATGCAGGGGCCTGGGCATGGGTGGAATGGCCCCGGACGATCGCCAGAGGCTTGCAGCCGCGCTTCTCGGCCTCCGACATCCGCATCAGCACCAAGGCCGCCGCCCCGTCCGAGATGGAGGAGGAGTTGGCCGCCGTCACCGTGCCGCCGTCGCGGAAAGCCGGCTTCAGGCTGCCGATCTTTTCCGGTGTCGCCTTGCCCGGCTGCTCGTCGATGCTCACCACCGTCTCACCCCTACGGCCCTTGATGCTGACCGGCACCACCTCCTTTGCGAAGGTGCCGTCGGTCACGGCGGCGCGGGCGCGGGTCAACGACGCGACGGCGAAATCGTCCTGGGCCTGCCGGGTGAACTGGTAATGCTGGGCCGTGTCCTCGGCGAAGGTGCCCATCAGCCGCCCCCGGTCGTAGGCATCCTCCAGCCCGTCGAGGAACATGTGGTCGTAGACCCGGCCGTGCCCCATGCGGTAGCCGGAGCGGGCGCGGTCCAGCAGGTACGGCGCGTTGGTCATGCTCTCCATGCCGCCGGCCACCATGATGGCGTTGGCGCCGGCCGCGATCAGGTCGTGCGCCAGCATCGCCGCCTTCATGCCGGAGCCGCACATCTTGTTGATGGTGGTGCAGCCCACGGCTTCCGGCACCCCGGCGCCGAGCGAGGCCTGCCGGGCCGGCGCCTGCCCCTGCCCCGCCGGCAGGACGCAGCCCATGATGACCTCCTCCACCGCGTCCGGCGCGAGGCCGGCGCGCTCCACCGCCGCCTTGATGGCGGCGGCACCGAGCTGATAGGCGGCAAAGGAGGCAAGGTCGCCCTGAAAACCGCCCATGGGCGTGCGGGCGGCGGCGGCGATGACGATGGGATCGCTGGTCATGTCTTGTCCCTCCCGCTCAGACGGTTTCGCCGAACAGCTCGCGGCCGATCAGCATGCGGCGGATTTCCGAGGTGCCGGCGCCGATCTCGTAGAGCTTGGCGTCGCGCAGCAGGCGACCCGTCGGGAATTCGTTGATGTAGCCGTTGCCGCCCAGGCACTGGATGGCCTCCAGCGCCATCCACGTCGCCTTCTCGGCAGCATAGAGAATCACCCCGGCGGCGTCCTTGCGGGTGGTTTCGGCACGATCGCAGGCTTGCGCCACGGCGTAGGAATACGCGCGGCAGGCGTTCCATGTGGTGTACATGTCCGCCAGCTTGCCCTGCATCAGTTGAAAGGTGCCGATGGGCTGTCCGAACTGCTCCCGGTCGTGGACATAGGGCAAAACCACGTCCAGGCACGCCCGCATGATGCCGAGGGGACCACCTGACAACACGACGCGCTCGTAGTCCAAACCGCTCATCAGCACCCTAACGCCCTGGCCCTCGCGGCCCAGGACGTTCTCTTCCGGCACCTCGCAGTCCTCGAACACCAATTCGCCGGTGTTGGAGCCGCGCATGCCGAGCTTGTCCAGCTTCTGCGCCACCGAGAAGCCCTTGAATCCCTTCTCGATCAGGAAGGCGGTGATGCCTTTCGAACCGGCGGCGGGGTCGGTCTTGGCGTAGACCACGATCACGTCGGCCTCGGGGCCGTTGGTGATCCAGAATTTCGTACCGTTAAGGACGTAACGGTCGCCCTTCTTTTCGGCCTTCAGCCGCATCGCCACCACGTCGGAACCGGCACCGGGCTCGCTCATGGCCAGCGCCCCGACGTGCTCGCCGGTGACCAGCTTGGGCAGGTAGCGGTGCTTTTGCTCAGGGTTGCCGTTGCGGCGGATCTGGTTGACGCACAGGTTGGAGTGCGCGCCATAGGACAGGCCCACCGAGGCCGAGGCGCGGCTGATTTCCTCCATGGCGATGATGTGTTCAAGGTATCCCAGGCCGGAGCCGCCGTACTCCTCCTCCACGGTGATGCCAAGCACGCCGAGGTCGCCCATCTTGCGCCAGAGATCGGCGGGAAACTCGTTCTCGCGGTCGATGTCGGCGGCGCGCGGCGCGATTTCCGCGTCGGCGAAGGACTGAACCGACTGACGGATCATGTCGGCGGTTTCGCCGAGATTGAAGTTCAGGGTCGGGAAATCGACGAGCATCGGGCGTTCCTCGGGTCTTATCGGAAGAGATTGGGTGGGGAGCGGCATGAGGTCCTAACAGTGCAACCCTTTAGGAGGAATTCCGCCCCCCACCCCCGGCCCCTCCCCGGCGGGGGAGAGGGGCAAGCGCATCACTTCATGTTGATGATGATGGTCTTCTTGTGCGTGAAGTGTTCCAGCATGGACTCGAGGGAAGCCTCCTTGCCCAGGCCCGACGCCTTCACCCCGCCGTAGGACAGGTTCGGCTGCACCACGAGGTTCTGGTTGACCTGGACGAAGCCGGCCTCCAGCCGCCGGGTGGCGTCCAGGGCGGTGCGCAGGTCGCGGGTCCACACCGTGGCGGCCAGGCCGTACTCGCTGTCGTTGGCGTCGGCGATCACCTGCTCGTAGTCGCTCCAGCGGATAACGCAGCAGACCGGCCCGAAGATTTCCTCGCGCGCCACCCGGTCCTTGTTGGTGACGCCGGTGATGATGTGCGGCTGGAGGAACCGGCCCTTCTTCAGCGCCGGATCGTCCGGCACCCGGCAGAGCGTGTGGACCTCGGCCCCCGTGGTCTCGCGGGCAAGCTGGATGTAGGACTGCACCCGCTCCATCTGCTGGGCCGAGATGATGGTGCCGATGTCGGTCTTCTCATCGAGCGGATCGCCCATTACCAGGGTTTCCACCTTGGCCTTCAGCTTCTCGACGAAGGCATCATGCACGCTGTCGTGGACGAAGATGCGGCTGGCGGCGGTGCAGCTCTGGCCCTGACGGGTGAAGCGCATGCCGGCGACGGCCCCGGCGATGGCCTGATCCAGATCGGCGTCGGCCATGACGATCATCGGGCTCTTGCCGCCCAACTCCAGCGTCACCGGGATCAGCTTCTCGGCGGCGGCCTTGTAGACGATGCGCCCGGTTTCGACCGAGCCGGTGAAGGTCACCTTCTTAACGTCCGCATGCGCCACCAGCGGCGCGCCGCACTCCGGCCCGAAGCCCGAGAGGATGTTGACCAGACCCGGCGGCAGGATGGTGTTCATGATCTGCACGACGCGCAGCACGGTCAGCGGCGCTTCCTCGGCCGACTTGATCACCACCGCGTTCCCCGCCACCAGCGCCGGCGCCATCTTCATCGCCATCAGCAGCAGCGGCACGTTCCACGGGATGATGGCGCCGACCACACCCAGCGGCTCGGGCACGGTCATGGTCAGCATGTCGGGGTTGAAGGGCACCGTCTCACCCTTCAGCTCCGAGCCCAGCCCGCCGAAGAACACGAACATGTCGGCCAGCACCGACGCCTCGACGCGGGATTCCGTGCGCAGCGCCTTGCCGGTTTCCAGCGCCACCAGCCGGCCCAACTCCTCCACCCGCTCGGCCAGCGCCCGGCCGCACTCGGCCACCAGCTTGCCGCGCTGGCGCGCCGGCATCTTGGCCCATTCCTTCTGCGCCGCCTTGGCCGCCTTGACGGCGGCATCCACGTCGGCGGCCTCGCCGAAGGCGGCCTGGGCAACTTCCTCGCCAGTGGCGGGGTTCACCACCGCGAAGGTCTTGCCCGAAGCGGCGGGGCGGAAGGCACCGCCGATGAAGTGCTTGCCGGAAAGCTCGCGGGCGAGGGCCTTGGGGTCAAGCTGGAGGGCGATGTCGGCGCTCATGGCTTTCTTCTTTCGGTTCTAATCTTTCAGGAACGGGTGTCTTCGATAACCTTGCCGTCGTTGGGCAGGCTGCCGGGAACGAGAATCTCCACCGCCCCCTTCATCTTGGTGACGGCCTGGAGCGCCTGGGCGACGGCCTCGCCCAGCCCCGGATCGTCGCCCAGCGCCTCGCAGTGCAGGGTCATGGTGTCGGCGGCATCAAAGCGCCCGACGACAAGGCGCGCCCGGACGACCTCGGGAAAACGCTTGACCACCTCGGCCACCTGATGCGGGTGGACGAACATGCCCTTGACCTTGGTGGTCTGGTCGGCCCGGCCCATCCAGCCCTTGAGGCGCATGTTGGTGCGCCCGCACGGGCTGAAGCCGGGCAACATCGCCGACAGATCGCCGGTGGCGAAACGGATCAGCGGATAGGCGTGGTGGAAGGTGGTGACCAGCACCTCCCCGACCTCGCCGTCGGAAACCGGGTCGCCGGTGCCGGGGCGGACAATTTCAACGATCACCCGCTCGTCCACCACCAGCCCCGCGCGGGCCGGCGTCTCGTAGGCGATGCACCCCAGGTCGGCGGTGCCGTAGCTCTGGTAGACCTCGATGCCGCGCGCCTCGTAAAAGGCGCGGGCATCGGGCAGAAAAGCGCCGCCGGTGACATGGCCCAGCGTCAGCGACGACACGTCCAGACGAAGTTCGTCCGCCTTCTCCAGGATCACCTTCAGGAAATCCGGCGTGCCGACATAGCCCCGAGGCTTCAGTTGCGCCATGGCCTGGGCCTGAAGCTCGGTGTTGCCGACGCCGGCCGGGATCACCGCCGCCCCCAGCGCGTGTGCCCCGGTTTCGAACATCGAACCGGCGGGGGTGAAGTGATAGGCGAAGCAGTTTTGCACGATGTCGCCGCGCCGGAAGCCGGTGGCGAACAGCGCGCGGGCGTAGCGCCAGGGGTCGGCACCGTGCGGCTCGGGATCGTAGATCGGCCCGGGCGAAGCGAAGATCCGCGCCAGTTCCCCCGGCTTCACCGCCGCCAGCCCGCCGAACGGCGGCTCGGCCTTCTGCCGCTCGATCAGCTCGGATTTGCGGGTGACCGGCAATGCTGCAAGGTCGGCGCGGCCCCGGATCGCGATGGGGTCGATCCCGGCCAGCATGCCGGCGTAATAGGGCGCGTGCGTGCGGGCGTGGATCAGTTGGGCCGGCAGGGCCGCGAACAGGGCGGCCTCGCGCTGGCTGGGCGTGCGCGTCTCAAGCGCGTCGTAAAACACCGGCGTCTCCCCTTCTTGTCCTTAAAGCCAGCGTTTGCGGCGCTTGTAGCTCTTGATGTTCTTGAAGCTCTTGCGCTCGTGGCCGCCGCCGCCGAGGTAGAACTCCTTGACGTCCTCGTTGTTGACCAACTCCTCTGCGGTGCCGTCGAGCACCACCTTGCCCTGCTCCATGATGTAGCCGTAGCTGGCGGCCTGAAGCGCCATCCGCGCGTTCTGCTCCACCAGCAAGATGGTGATGCCGAGATCCTGGTTGAGCTGGCGGATGATGGAGAACACCTCCTTCACCATCAGCGGCGACAAGCCCATGGACGGCTCATCCATCAAGATCAGCTTGGGCCGCGCCATCAGCGCCCGGCCGATGGCCAGCATCTGCTGCTCGCCGCCCGACAGGTATCCGGCGAGCCCGGTGCGCTCCTTGAGGCGCGGGAAGTAGTGGTAGACCAGATCGATGTCGTCGTTCACTCCGCCGTCGCGCCGGGTGAAGGCGCCCAGCCGCAGGTTCTCCAGGCAGGTCATGTCGGCGATGATGCGGCGGCCCTCCATCACCTGGAAAATGCCGCGCCGGACGATCTTGTCCGGGTCGATGCCGTTGATACGCTCGCCGTCGAAGACGACGTCGCCGCGCGTGACCTCGCCGTCCTCGGTCTTCAACAGGCCCGAGATGGCCTTCAGCGTGGTGGACTTGCCGGCGCCGTTGGCGCCCAAAAGCGCCACGATCTTGCCCTTGGGCACATCCAGCGACAATCCTCTCAGCACCAGAATGACATCGCTGTAGACCACCTCGATGTTCTTCACCGAGAGCAGGATTTCGGCCGTGTCGGCAACCGGCGCGGTGGCGGCATGGGTCATGGCTCATCCCTCAAGGAACGGGTTCCACGGGCATTGCCGGGGGCGCGAAGCCCCCGGCTTTCCTCTCATCACCAGCCCAGCCACTCGGGCTTGCGCGGCACGTCGACGGTGGCGACCTTCTCCAGCTTCACGGCGCCGGACTTGACCAACTGATCCACCGGCGCCTCGGTCGCGCCCGAAACCGCCGCGCGGTACAGGTTGACCTTGGTGGTGCCGCGGTGGTCGTTCTCGGTCCAGGTCGAAGGCTCGCACACGCCTTCCAGGCCCGCCGGTACCCACTCCTTCTTCTGGTACATGCCCTTTTTGATGTTGGGGCCGGTGATGCCGCCGTTCTTGGCCGCCCACTCCATGGCCTCCTTCATGTAGAAGGCCGAGCAGACGGCCGGGATGTAGTGGACCGGCCGGTAGGCGTTGCCCGTGGCGTCGGTCATCTTGGAGACGGCCTGCACCGTCTTCATGCCCGGCGCGTCGCCGCCCCAGACGGCGCCGGTGCGCACCGGGAAGACCACGCCGTTGGCGGCGGCACCCGCGGCCTTCATGGCGTTCTCGTCCATGCCCCAGACATTGGCCAGGAACTGGGTCTGCACACCCACGGTCTGGCACGCCTTGAGCACGGAGATGTTCGAGCCGCCGGTGTTGCCCAGGTAAGCGTAGTTGGCACCGGCCTCCTTCACGGACAGGCACTGGGCGGTGTAGTCGCCCGGCGTCAGCGCGAACTGGATCGCCGGCAGCACGTCGAAGCCCAACTCCTTGGCCAGTTCCTCGCCCGCGGCCTTCGGCGCGTTGGGATAGGGATGGTTGGCGCCCATGTGGACATACTTGGGCTTGCCCGAGCCGCCCTTCTTCTTCCAGTCCTCGGCCGCCCAGGTCAGCATGGCGCGCAACGCGTCGGAATATGAGGGGCCGTAGAAGAAGTTGTAGGGGGCGGCCTTTTCCGATTTCTCGCCCTTGCCGGTCGGATCGGTGAGCGCACCGGCGTAGGAGCCGGAGAAGTACGGGATTTCGTCCTTGGCAACGAAGGTGATGAGGGCTTCGGTGTCGGCCGTGCCCCAGCCCTGGATCGCCGCGACCTTGCTCGATCCCGACGACCACTTCTTGTACTGGCTGATGGCGCGCGGCGCCTGGTACGAGTAGTCGACGGTTTCCACGGCCATTTGCTTGCCGGCCACCCCGCCCTGGGAATTGATGTAGGCGAGCGCGTCGGCGACGCCCTGGCCGAAAGGCTGGCCGACGTCGGACGTCCCACCGGAGTAGTCGGCGAGATGGCCGACCGGGATCTTCTCCTGCGCCAGCGCGGCCCCGGAAAGCGCGACGGTCGCCACGGCGGCAAGCAGTGCGGTTTTAAGCATCATGGGTGGTTTCCTCCGGTTTGTTCGTTACGGGCGGCTTTGATTTTTTGAGTGCCGCCTCAGGATTTGTTTTTTCGCTCCGCCTCAGTGCGAGAACGGGTAGAGCTTCCAGTAGGCTTTGATCTGCTTCCAGCGGTGCGCCAGCCCATCGGGCTCGAAGATCAGGAACAGGATGATGGCGGCCCCGATGGCCATTTCGCGCAGGTATGCGATGGAGTCCTTGAGGTTCAGCGCCCGGTCGATGGCCGTACCGGCCAGCTGATCGGTCAGCCCCGTCATCACCTCGGGCAGCAGCACCATGAAGGCGGTGCCCATCAGCGTGCCCATGATCGAGCCCAGGCCGCCGATAATGATCATGCCCAGGAACTGGATCGAGAACAGGATGGTAATGGCCTCGACCGACACGAACTGGAGATAGTGGGCATACAGCGCCCCGCCGATGCCGGCGTAGAACGCGGCGATGCCGAAGCTCATCGTGCGGTACTTGGTGAGGTTGATGCCCATCATCTCGGCGGAGAGATAATGGTCGCGCACCGCCACCAGCGCCCGGCCGTCGCGTGAGCGCATGAGGTTGGTGGCGAAGATGTACATCACCACCACGTAGGCCAGCGCCAGATAGAAGTACTTCTGGTCGTTGTCGAACTCGAACCCGAACAGGGTCGGGGTCGCGGCCATGGCGCCGGCCACGCCGCCGGTGAACCAGTCGGCCCGCGCGAAGAAGTCTTCCAGGATGACCTGCGCCGCCAGGGTGGCGATGGCGAGGTACAACCCCTTCAGCCGGGCCGCCGGGATGCCGAACACCATGCCCACCGCCGTGGTCATCACGCCGGCCAGCGGAATGGCCAGCATCACCGGCACCCCCCAATGCTCGGCGAGATAGGCCGAGGAGAAGGCGCCGAAGCCGAAGAAGGCGGCGTGGCCGATGGAGATCTGCCCGGTGAAACCGACCAGAATGTTCAAGCCCAGGGCGGCGATCGACAGGTAGGCGATCTGGATCAGGATCGACAAGGAATAGTTGTCGAGCACGAACGGCGCCCCGCACGCCAGCACGATGCCGACGATCAGGACGTTCCGGCTGGTGACGGTCGGGAAGATGGTGGTGTCGGCGGCGTAGGTCGTCTTGAAATCGCCGCACGGGATCATGGTTGAGGTGGCCATGGCTTTCAGCTTCCTTCGCTCAAACGCGCTCGATGTCCTTGGTGCCGAACAGGCCGTACGGCTTGATCATCAAGATGATCACCAGCACGTAGAAGGGAGCCACGGCGTACATATTCCCCCAGTTGAGGAACTGGCGGTCGACGAAGTGGGCGCCGTTTTCCAAAAGCCCGATGATGACGCCGCCCAGCACCGCGCCCAGGATGCTGTCCAGCCCGCCCAGGATCACCGCCGGAAACACCTTGAAGCCGAAGGTGGAAAGCGCCGACGACACGCCGTTGACCACGCCCACCACGATGCCCGCCACCGCCGACACCATGGCCGAGATGGCCCAGCTCATGGCGAACATCTGCCGCACGGAGATGCCCAGGGATTGCGCCACCTGCTGGTTGAAGGCGGTGGCCCGCATGGCGAGTCCCAGGCGCGAGTATTTGAAGAACCAGGCGAAGCCCGCCATGATCGCCAGCGAGATGCCCAGGCTCATGAGGTAGACAGTCTGCACCTGCAACCCGAAGACCGATACCGTGGCCGTCTCGAAGATCGGCGGGAACGGCTGGGCGAACACGCCGAACATCCACTTCATCAAGGCCTGGAAGAAGATCGACAGGCCGATGGTAACCATGATCACCGAAATGATCGGCTCGCCGATCATCGGTCTCAACACCGCCACCTGAAGCAGGATGCCGAACAGCATCATGAAACACAGGGTAAAGATGAATCCCCAAAAGAAGGGCAGCTGGAACTTCGTCATCAACCACCAGCAGGCCCAGGCGCCGATCAGCAGAAACTCGCCCTGGGCGAAGTTCACCACCTGGCTGGCCTTGTAGATCAACACGAAGGACATGGCGACGACGCCGTACAGCGCGCCGACGATCAGGCCGTTGATGAAGAGCTGGAAAAGCAGACTGGTGTTCATTATGGCGTTTCCTCCCCGCGGCTTTTTTTATTAACGGCCGTCGTGAACGCAGTTTCGCGCGGGCGGCGGAATGGCCGCACGGTTCGGGATCAGAGGTCGACGCTCCGCATGAGCGGTCGCTTTCAGCCACACCATCATCTCTTCCCTCAGGCGGCGACCGCCGCCGCGGCCTTGGCCGCCGGCGTCGGCAACAGGTCGACCACCTTCAGCGTGGTGCGGATGCGCTGCTTGGTGCCGTCCTGGAAGGCGATGGTGGTATCGACGTCGATGGCCGGCAGGCCGGCGTAGATGCCATCGATGATCGGCGCGTATTTCTCGGCAACCACGCTGCGGCGCACCTTGCGGGTGCGGGTCAGCTCGCCGTCGTCGGCGTCCAGCTCCTTATAGAGCAAGAGGAACTTGGTGATCCGCTGGTGCTCCGGCAGAGAGCGGTTGACCATCTCCACCTCCTGGCGCAGCAGCTCGTAGATCTCGGGCTTGGCCGACAGGTCGGTGTAGGTCGTAAAGCTGATCCGATTCTTCTCCGCCCACTTGGAGACGATGGAAAAGCGAATGCAGATCATGGCCGAGAGGTAGTCGCGCTTGTCGCCCAGAATCACCGCCTCGGCCACGTACGGGCTGAATTTCAGCTTGTTCTCGATGTATTGCGGCGAGAAGCGCACGCCGGTGGCGGTGGTGGCGATGTCCTTGATGCGGTCGATCACCACCAGATGCCCCTTGGCGTCGATGTAGCCGGCGTCGCCGGTGTACATCCAGCCGTCGCGCACGTCCGCCGTCGTCGCCCCCTCGTTCTTGTAATAGCCGGCGAACATATTGGGATGGCGCGCCACGATCTCGCCCATGCCGTGGGCGTCGGGGTTCTCGATGCGCAGTTCCACGCCGGGATCGAAGCCGACGCCGACCGTGTCGAAATCCACGTCGTTGCCGCGATGCACGGTATAGGCGCCCATGGTTTCGGTCTGGCCGTAGATCTGGCGCAACGGCACGCCCAGCGCCTGGAAGAAGCGGAAGGTGTCCGGCCCCAGCGCCGAACCGCCGGTCGCCGCCGATTTCAGGTTGGAAAAGCCCAGCCGGTCACGCAACGCGCGGAACAGGATGACGTCCGCCAGCCACGACCGCCGTCCCTGGTCCAGCGCCTCCAGCCCCAGCTTCATGCCGTAGTTGTAAAGCCACTGCTTCATGGGCGAGGCGTCCATGACGCGCGAGCGCACGTCGGCGGCGATAGACTCCCAGACGCGCGGGGCGAACAGCACGAAACTGGCGCCG
>Ga0196976_1001333_pt1 | contig 11438 bp, 10 predicted proteins | sample S3v_513CmetaG_FD_148644 | JGI IMG/M metagenome (GOLD analysis project Ga0196976, IMG submission 148644) | Soil microbial communities from Anza Borrego desert, Southern California, United States - S3+v_5-13C | ecosystem: Environmental > Terrestrial > Soil > Desert | place: USA: California...
ACGACTACGCGATCTACAAGGGCATCCCCTGGATCTACACCGCCGCAGTCGGCAGCTATGGCGTTGCGATGAACGTGCTGCCGGGCGAGACCGCATGCCTGGCCTGCGTCTTCCCGGACTCACCCACCGGCATGGTGGAAACGTGCGACACGTCCGGCATCCTCAATTCGGCGGTGAACCTGGCCGCGTCAATCTCAGCAACCGAGGCGCTGAAATATCTGGTCGGCGCCAAGGACAAGATGCGCCGCACCCTGCTGTCTTTCGACGTCTGGTCGAATGAGCGATCGGAGATCGCGGTCCCCAAACCTCGAGCGGGCTGCAGAGCGTGCGATGAGCGGGATTTCGTCCACCTGGCCGGTGAGGGTCGTCCGCATATCACCATGTGCGGGCGGAACTCTGTGCAAATCCACGAGCGGCATCGTCCGATCGACTTTCGCGAACTGACTAGCAAACTCGTCGCCCACGGAACGGTTCGGTACAACGAATTCGTTTTGAAGTTCTGGCGCGGTCCCTACGAGATCACGCTCTTTCCCGACGGCCGCGCGATCATCAAGGGGACGACGGACACAGCGGTGGCGCGCAGCCTGTATGCGCGGTTTGTCGGTTCGTAGAGTCTAGCCGCCTGGCCCTACCACCCCGGTCTCTTGTTTTGAGCGACTTGCCGGGTTTTGAGCTCCAGGTCTTTGTGAATAAAGAAGTTAAGTCCTAAAGTCTTAAACCGCGGGCACTTCGGTGGGTCTCTCCGCGCGGACTTTCTCCTCCACCTTCAGAATAGCAGCCCTGCGAGCGTGAATGCTCTATTCGCAGATTCACTGTATCTGCCGTCAGGTCAAAGATTTCCGCGGCGAATCGTAGCGACCGCGACCTTGACAACTTTTGTCAGTGCTCAGAATGACATCCCACTTCCGAAGCTGGCATTCCAACTCCTTTGTTGATTTTGCAACTGCGCAAGAGCGCGGTAGCCGGGAGTGAACCAACATGCGGAGTCGGTTGTTGGTGGTCGTGATTCTTTCTTCGTCGATGGCAGTTTTTGCACAGGTGCCGGTTCCGGGCACGTTCACCACGGTGCCGGTGCAACAAGTTCAGGCTGGTGCACCACTCCTCTCGCCACCGATAGCGAGTCTGGGGAACGGCCTCACACCCGCAGTAATCGTTACGAAGCAGAGCGTTCTGGTCGGCGCTCCTCAGAATGTGCCGATCGAACCCGAGACCGTCGCTGACACCGCTTCCATGGGAAGCTCGGCCACATCGCCGGAGACTGCGGAAGGCCAGCAGAGCGGAAGGCACGCGTCACGGCAGCGAAAGTCTTTCGATTTCATTGTGGAGAGCGAGACGAGCGGAATGGTTCCGAACGATGACGCCCGCAGTATCGGCGAGGTTGCGCGCAACTTGCGCAAGGGTGCTCGGCAGGCAATAGCGGGCCGCACGTTCACCAATGAGGACATCGATCGCATAAACCAAAGGACGACGACACCAGCATCCGCGCCGAACACGCCTCCTTCGGAGCAGAAAGCACCAGGCCAGGGCGCAAGCTCGCAATAGAAGAAAAGCCCCACTCTCCGCCCAACTCAGAGTGGGGCACGTGTTGCGTAACTGAAGATCAACGCGTAGCAGAGTCTTCCGTCGAGACCATTATGCGGTCGCTGCCCTTTGTGAACTGCATCACTTCAAGCATTCCCCCACGAGTCTGAAGCAGGGAGTTCGCGATCGCAATCTGGTTAATCGCCTTGATGTCTTCGTCGGGTATCTCCTTCAGCAGCGAAACGGCCCAGGTAGGCGAGATCTTTGCCGCGAGTGCGAACATGGACCGATACGCTCCGGTGGAAGGCCAGTAAGCTTTAGGCGCCTGGTTAGGGTCCTCGGCGTTAGTGTCTGCCTTCAGCATCTTTTCTGCTGAGGCGATTCCCCTTTCGATGACCTTCTTCGACTCGTCCTTATCTCCGAGACTTTCGTAAAGCCCAGCCAGATCGCGAAGAGACGTCAATTGTTGTTCGGGTTCTAGCTGCCCAACGAACTCATTCGCTTTTCCGAGCGCGGCCCTTGCGGCTGATGAATTCTTCTTCCATGTCTCGCGAGCGATTCCCAGGTACGCCTGCACCTTCATTTCGGGAGAGATCAGGGTGCCGGCGCTTGCGATTGAGTCTTGCGGATGCTCGTCGGCATCCTCAATCAACTTTGCCATCTTTTGCATCTCGAGCGGGTTTGGACCCGGAGGAGGTCCACCTGCGGGACGGCCGCCACCTGCGCGTCCAGGTCCGCCGCTGCCCACCATGAACGATGCGCCACCGGTCTGACGGCCTCCACTGCCTGCCCCGCGTTCGCCCTGACCCAACTCGGGCGCGACGGAACTCATGCCTTCCGGATACTTTGCCAGCAGCGTCTGAACATCCTTGCGCTCCTTCAGCAGTTTCTCGGCTTCTTGCGGATCCAGTGCCTTCAGTGCCGGAAGCACTTGGAAGAGACGATAGTCGTAATAGGAATTTAGGGCGATGGCGCCCTTTGCCGAGCTCATGCTGATGCTCGTCGGCTGGCCCTTCTCGGATTCGTCTTTCGCGCGCTTACGCGCTTCGCTGAGCAAGACGTCGATCGCCTGACGCGCCAGCCCGGCCGGAACCTGCCGATAGTACTGCACGACCAGGCTACCGAAGTCGCCTCCCCCTAAAAACATTCCCTCGTGCTCGTGATCGCGATAGCTCGCGATGCAAGTGGTGAACAGCTGCTGCATTTCGTCCGACTGCTCGGGCGTGAGATTAGACATGATGGTGGCTGCGGCACCATACGGAATCTCGAACTCCTGGGCTATGCGGTAGATGGTTTCGAGGCCTTTGTCGGTCTGCTTGCGATTGTTGTAATAGCGGAGCAGCGAATTGAAGACCTTCTCGCGCCCCGTAGAATCCACGGCTGCGAGGAAGTCGTCGATCTTTTCCGGAGCCAGCGGGATCAGTTGATCCAGGATCTGCTCCACGATTCGTACGCGGGAACGGCGGAAGCGCGGATCGTCCTCAATGGCGCGTGTCGCACTGAGCGCTTCCTCGAAGGACTCTATGGCTTTCTGCTTGTCGATCTCTTTGTAAGCACGACCGAGTTGCAGCAGGGCGAATGCGCGCGAGCCGGGGTCCTTCATTCCGCGCGCCTGCCCTTCGGCGGCCTCCAGCAGTTGCGCGGCCCGTTCGCGATCGGCTGCTGTGATCTTCGGACGCTGCGTGTTCGACGGGGCAGGTGTGCGAGAACGCCCGACTGACTGTTCGAACTGTTGTTGGGCTGCGGCTACCCCTACGCTGAGGAAGAAGAGAACGGCTAGGAGTTTTCGATTCAAGGACACCTCGCAATGCACCCACGAAGCACTTCGCGCTGGTGGGATCCGAATGAACTGAAGATTGCACGGACAGTCCCGGCCGTGTGTATAGACGAATCTCTTGCGACCCAGGTAAGCACCTAGTTTGCACTTGTTCAGGGCAAATCTGCTACTCTTTTGCCTTCACCCCTGGCTTGGAAAGGTCCCGAATGCCCGCAGCAACCGTGGATGCGCGCCCGCAACCTCCTGCGTTTTACCGCTGGGTGGTTTTGGTGTTCATCAGTATCGCGATGTTCGGAAATTATTACGTTTACGACAGCATCGCGCCAGTCGCTGACCTGCTCAAATCACAACTGAATTTCAGCGACGCGGACATCGGAACCCTGTATTCCGTTTACAGCGTGGCCGCTCTCCTGGTGCTGCTGATCGGCGGCGTCATCATCGACCGTGCGGGGACAAAGCGAGCCATCTTTTTATTTGGTGTGATCTGCGCAATCGCGGGTTTCGTTACCGTGATTTCGCCGAAGCTGCCAGTCATGGCGGCAGGCCGCGTGCTGTTGGGTATTGGCGCCGAACCGCTGATCGTCGCGATCACCACGGCGGTCGCGAAATGGTTCAAAGGCAAAGAGCTAAGCTTCGCCTTCGGCTTGAACCTGACGATCGCGCGCCTGGGCTCATGGGCGGCAGACAATTCGCCAAGTCTGGCGAAACCTCTCTACACCAACTGGCAAGACCCGCTTTGGCTGGCTGCATGGATCGGGCTCACATGCGTCTTCGGCGCGGTCTTCTATTGGGTGATGGAGGCCCGTGCGGAGCGCCAGTACAACCTCGGGCAGGCAGGGCAGACGGAAAAGCTGGTATGGCGCGACGTCTTTCGGTTCGAAACCGCCTACTGGTACGTCGTTGGCCTGTGTGTGGTGTTCTATTCAGTGGTGTTCCCGTTCCGCGCATTCGCCATAAAGTTTTTTATCGAAGCACACGGGACTTCCCGCGAGGCTGGTGGATTCCTGAACAGCCTGCTGCCGCTGTCGGCGATGATCGCCACACCGCTTTTTGGGTTGCTGGTGGACCGAGTAGGCAAACGATCGCTCTTCATGACGATCGGCTCGCTCGTATTGCTGCCACTGTTTCCCATCGTGGCGTACGCCCCTCCGGGTGCGCTTGTGACCGTCGCTCTGCCCTGGACAGATCCTGTCGCGATTCCGATGACTCTGCTGATCGTGATGACGGTGCTGGGAATCGTGTTCTCGCTGATTCCTTCGATCATGTGGCCATCTGTGGCATACCTGGTGGACGAGCGGCGGCTTGGCTCCGGGTACTCGGTCATGACGTTCTGCCAACAGATCGGCATGGCCGCCATGCCGTGGCTGATCGGAATAGTGAACGACCTGAATGCCGCGTCGCCACAGAACCCGAAGGGCTACAACGCAGGGTTGTGGATCTTCACAGGGCTTTCGGCGATGGGGCTGGTTTTCTCGTTCCTGCTCTGGAGAACAGAACATGGGCCCAAGGCGCATGGATTGGAGACAATCAGGACGGGAGGCGGTCGCGAGTAGAGCCGATGCCCTGTGATAGCTCCGGGCCCAAGTGAGGTGCGGACGGGAAGCCGGAACTGCCGCAAACCAAGAGAAAATCGGCACTTCAGGCAACCAAAGCGGCTCGTTCCCGCCTCAATTGGAAGTGTGGGAGTGGGTTCGGAAGCGGGTCTATAACCAAGCGACAGCAAACTATCCCTGGCCTACTAAGCTGGATGGCAAAGAGTGCACTTTTACGTGGCTGGAGCAGGTTGAGCTTCCGGCTGGCATCCTGGGTACAACAAACAGCTACACTGGCCGCATCCTAACTAGCAGCGGCCTGAATAAGGCGAATTGACACAAGCAAAGAAAATCCTGGCCACCGGGATCTCGGAAGCAGAGGCGATCGAGAGAGCTAAAGCGGGCGACTCCGAGTCGTTCGAGGCGCTCTACGGTCTGCACAAGCGCCGCGTGTATTCGCTCTGCCTCCGAATGACCGGCAATACCGCCGAAGCGGAAGACCTGACGCAGGAAGCGTTCCTCCAGCTCTACAGGAAAATCGCGACTTTCCGCGGAGAATCCGCGTTCTCGACCTGGCTGCACAGGCTGGCGGTGAACGTGGTCCTGATGCACCTGCGCAAGAAGGGCCTTCCAGAGATATCGCTGGACGAGGCGATGGAGCCGCAGCAGGAAGACGGTCCGAAGAAGGACATTGGAGCGCGCGACAATGTGCTCGCCGGATCGATCGACCGCGTGAACCTGGAGAGAGCGATTGAAAGCTTGCCTCCGGGCTACCGGATCATCTTCGTGTTGCACGACATTGAAGGATACGAGCACAACGAGATCGCGGAAATGATGGGGTGCTCGATAGGCAACAGTAAATCGCAGTTGCACAAAGCGCGTATGAAGCTGAGGGACCTCCTCAAGATCAGCAGAGCCGAAAAGGCCGTGAAGCATTAAGAGGGGGCCGTGCCAGCCACAAAGGCAGAGTGAGTATGACAAGCAAACAAATAACAAAGCCGAGTGGCGGGGCGCGATATCGGGGAGAGACACGATGAAATGCGCAGAATTCCAACGCGCATTGCCCTACATCATTGATGGCGGGGGCACTGCGGAAGAACAAGAGCACTTGAGGAGCTGTAACATCTGCGCCGACCTGGTGCAGGACCTCCGGTACATTGCCGAACAAGCCAAACTACTGGTTCCGATGGAAGATCCGAGCCCTCGAGTTTGGAACGGAATCTCAAAAACACTCGAGCGCGAAGGGCTGGTCAAACCCGCACCAGCAAGGAGGGGTCTTCTAGGACCCCAACGGCAAAGTTGGGGGTTCCTGGCACCTCTCGCGGCAGTATCGGCGCTCGCTGTTGGTCTGTATATCTATAACGGCAGCAACCGCGCTGAGCAGACGACGACGGCACAGCAGTCCGGCGAGCAACCGGCGATGGCGCAAGTGGCTGATGACAGCGCTCAGGATGACCAGCAAGTGCTGGAGCTGGTGGCCCAGCATCAGCCGTCAATGCGGCAGACTTACGAACAGAACCTGAAATCAGTAAACGCGTATATCCGCGACGCGAAGGCCTCGTTGCAACAGAACCCCGATGATAACGAGGCCAAGGAATACCTGATGCAGGCCTATGAGCAGAAAGCTATGCTTTATCAAATGGCGGCGCGATCGGGTGAGTAGGCGCGCTTGCCACCGGATCGGCAGGAGACGCATATGCGGATGATCGTGCGTGGCGCGAAGCTTGCACTCATGCTGGTGGTCTGCTTCGCAACTGTAGCTGCCTTGGCGCAAACCCGTAAGGAGATGAAATTCACGGTTCAGCCGGGCGCGAGCCTCTCGGTTATCAACGAATTCGGGCCTGTTGCGGTCCGGGCGACGGGCGGACGACAGGTGCAGATCGTCGCCATCAGCCATTCCGAAAAAGTCGAAATCGATCAGAACCAGTCAGGGAACCGTGTCGAGGTCCGCACGCACTTGCTGCAACCACGACTTGGCGCGGAAGCCGCGAAAGTCGCATATGAAGTGAGCGTTCCCGCTGACGTCGCGGTGACGGTACGCTCGGCTACAGGTCCAATCACTGTCGAACGCGTGCGCGGAGACGTCACCACGCAGAGCGATACCGCCGACGTGGATATCCGCGACGTGAGCGGTGCCCATGTGCATGTTCGGAGCATGAGCGGGCAGGTGCGGCTGGCAAACGTCAGCAACGGTCACGTGGAGATCACGTCCGTGAGCGGTCCCGTCACAATGACTAACGTCAGCGGCCCGAAACTCGAGGTCAACACGACGAACGGCAAGATCAGCTATACCGGCAATTTCGCCAACAACGGCGAATACACCTTCACGAACCACAATGGCGATATAGACGTTTTCGTGCCAGCGAATGCGTCGGTGGACATCTCGGCACGGTCAGTCAAAGGGACCGTGGAGAATGATCTTCAGGTCGCCGCACCGAAGCTGCATGTACCGGGCTTCGCGTCGCAAGCGGACGCTGGACGTGCCTTCGCAGGCACCGTCAATAACGGCGGCTCCTCCGTCCAGATCCGATCCTTCAGTGGTAAAATCCGCGTAAAGAAGCAGTAAACAGGGCTAGATCGGCACGCGAGAGCGTCAAGAGCGACGCAGTGTGCCACCCGAATCGGCTGACATTGCCGCATCCGGAGAAATGCTTCCAACGAATGCAGATACGCAGACGCGCTGTATTTCTCGTCGGATACATGGGTGCAGGCAAGACGAGCGTCGGGCGATATGTCGCTCAGCGGCTACGCTGGAACTTCGTCGATCTTGACGACCGGATCGAGGCCCTCGCGGGACGAAGCGTTGCGGAGATTTTCAACGCTGAGGGCGAAATTGGATTTCGCGGGCGCGAGAGCACGGCCCTCGCACAGGTGCTGGGCGAGTTGGCTGAGGGCGCACCGACCATCGTGGCGCTCGGCGGCGGGGCGTATGCGCAGCCCGGCAACCTGACGCTGCTGACTGGATTTGGCGCGCCGGTCATCTTTCTGGACGCCCCGGTTGAGGAGCTCTGGAGGCGAACGCAACAGACGGGCTCGGCGCGCCCGTTGCGAAGCGACGAACACGCGTTCAGGACGAGACACGAAGAGCGCTTGCCGCATTATTCACAGGCGGCACACCGGATCGACACCGCCGGGAAGTCCGTCGCCGAAGTTGCGGCTGAAATTGTCTGGCTGATCTCGATGAGCAATATCGGTAGTACGGAGGATTCGTGAACAAACGTCTGGGAACTTCCCTGCTGGTCATAGCGGTGATCGCCCTTTGCAGCGTCGCTGCCTCTGCTCAGAAGGACAAGCACTCGAGCAAGGCCAAGGTTGTCGATTCGGGTACGTTCGGCGTCTACATGGGCGGACGCAGGGTGGCAAGCGAGACCTTCACGATCCGGCAGACGCCCGAGTCCAGCGTGACCACTTCACAGTTCAAGTCAGCAGACGGCCACGCCGCACAAGAATCAGTTCTTACACTGGGGCCGGTGGGCGAACTTCGCCGCTACGAATGGAAGGAACTGAACCCCGGCAAGGGGCAGACCGTCCTCGAACCGCAAGACGAATTCCTCATCGAGCGCGTCAAGGGCAGCGACAATAAGAGTTCCGAGCAGCCGTACCTGATGCCGCACACGACGATGGTCCTCGACGACTACTTCTTTTCCCATCGGCAGATCCTTGCATGGCGATACCTCGCTGCTGGTTGCAAACCTAAGGCCGGCGAGAGCGGTTGCCCCATGGCGAAGGCTCAATTCGGTATCATCGTTCCCCGTCAGCGGGTCTCGTCCATGGTTTCCGTGGAGTACATGGGACGCGAGAAGACCAATGTTCGGGGCGTAGAACGCGAGCTAAACCGCATCAACATGAGTTCGGATATGGGCGGCGACTGGGCGCTGTGGTTCGATGACAAGCACATGCTGGTGCGGATCCTCATCGCCGGCGACAATACCGAAGTGCTCCGGGATTAGCGTTTCCCAGTACCCGCTTTTTTGAAAGTTGGACCCGCAGTTCACGGCAAAGATATGGTGCACCACTACCGCTCCGACATTCTTTTCGCCTTTGGCGTCGCAATTGCGCTTTCGCTGGCGTGGTATGTGCGAAACGTGCTGCTGCTGGTGTATGTGAGCGCGCTGTTTGCAGTGGTGCTCGGACCGGGCATTGAGGGAATTCAGCGCGTCCGCATCTGCAACTGGAGTCCCGGTCGCGGCCTGGCGGCGGTACTGCTTCTCGTTGGAGTCCTGTCGCTCTTCGTTCTCTTCCTCGTAGTCGCGCTTCCGCCCATCTTCGCCGATATCCAATCGTTCGCCAGGGACCTGCCCGGAAAGGTCCAACGCCTTCAGGCACGGGTAGACAACTGGCCTATGGTCAGCGAACTGGATCCCGCGATCCTAAAGGAGCACGCGGCCGAGGCGGTCGGCGGGGTTTTCGGATTCTTCAGGGGGATTGCTGGAGGAGTGCTCAGGTTCTTCAGCTTCCTGATTCTGATGGCATACTTCATCATCGACGGCAACCGTGCGTTCCGCTGGGGATTGTCGTTGTTCAGCCCGCGGCACCGTCCCAGGTTGGAGTCCACGCTGCTCAGAGCCGAACGCCGCGTTAGCAAGTGGCTCCTTGGCCAGTTGTTACTCATGCTCATCCTCGGCACGTCTTCGGCCGTTGTGTTCGGGCTGCTGGGCGTCAAGTACTCTTATGCGCTGGCAGTGTTCGCCGGGATTGCGAATATCGTTCCCATCATCGGACCAATCGCGTCGGTGACGCTGGCCGCTGTCATCGCTGCCTTCGATTCCTGGTCAAAGGCCGCTGGTGTCCTGATCTTCTATCTCGTCTACCAGCAGATCGAAAACGCGGTCCTCACGCCGAAAATCATGCGGTCTACCGTGGATGTGCCCGCGCTGGCGGTCATTATCGCGCTGGCGATAGGAGGCGGGCTGGCCGGCATCATCGGCGCGCTAGTCGCCGTGCCAACCGCGGCGCTCATTTCCGTCATCCTGGACGAGTATGTAGTCCATCGCGAGCCGGAAGTGATCCACGAACCGGAAGTACATCCCCACGTGTAGAGCCTTTCCCCTGCCTCGGCAACAAGCTTGCCCCGAGTAACACTCATTAGCAACGCGTCGGACTTAAACGTGAGATAAAATCCAGACATTCCTTATTGATCAGACGCACTTGTTGTGTCGCAGGCGGACCCGTAGATGGAGAAGAAGATTCCTGTAGGCGTTCTGGGCGCCACCGGCATGGTGGGCCAGCGCTTCATCCAATTACTCGAACATCACCCCTGGTTCGAGGTGGCGTGGATCGCCGCCTCCGAGCGCTCAGCCGATCGCCCTTATGCTGACGCCGCTAAGTGGCGCATGAGGACTCCCATGCCCAGCAAGATCGCCGGCATGAAACTCTCTCCGGCCGCCGCCAAAAACATGCCCAAGGTGATATTCGCAGCGCTCGACGCCGACATTGCGTGCGATCTCGAACCGCAGTTCGCCGAAGCTGGCTGCGCGGTCATCACGAATTCAAGCGCCTTCCGTATGCATCCCAACGTCCCGATCGCGCTGCCTGAGGTGAACGCCGAACACCTGAAACTTATCGATACTCAGACTTGGCGCAAGTCGTCGGGCGGCTTCATCGTGACCAACTCGAACTGCTCGGCGATGGGCCTGGTGATGGCACTCGCGCCGTTGCACCAGAAGTTCCACATCGAGAAGCTCTACGCAGTGACCATGCAGGCCGTAAGCGGTGCTGGATATCCCGGTGTCGCCTCCCTCGATATCCTCGGGAACGTGATCCCGTACATTTCCAAGGAAGAAGAGAAGATGGAAGCCGAGACGAAAAAGATGCTCGGCACCGTTAACGGGCACGGAATCAGCGAAGCTCCGTTCGCAATGAGCGCGCAGTGCAACCGCGTAGCCGTGGAAGACGGACACACGGAGTCGGTTTCAGTCCAGTTCAAGAAGAAAGCGACAGCCGAGGAGATCATAGAGTCGTGGCGCAGTTTCCGCGGACTGCCGCAGGAACTAAAGCTGCCGAGTGCACCAGCCGAGGCGGTTCACTATGACGAGCGCCCTGACCGCCCGCAGCCGCGCTTCGACGTTGATCGGGGCAAGGGCATGACCACCACCTGCGGTCGCCTGCGTCCCTGCCCGTTGCTCGACTGGAAGTTCACGGTGCTCTCGCACAACACCATTCGCGGAGCTGCCGGGGCTGCGGTGCTTAACGCCGAACTGCTCAAGGTACAGGGTTACATCCAATGATCGTGATGAAATTCGGCGGCACCTCTGTGCAGGACGCCGAGGCCATCTACCGCGCGTGCAGTATCGTAAAAGCACGCGCGGGCCGTCGCCCCGTGGTTGTCGTCAGCGCCATGGCGAAGGTGACGGACACGCTCCTGGCGATGGGTCGCGCGGCCGGCGCGGGCGACCGCGACAAGGCGCTGGAACTCTCCCGCGGACTGCGCGAGCGCCACTACAACACCGCCAGTGAACTGCTCGGCACCGGGCTCTTTACACAGTTTCACGCGGAACTCGAAGACGAGTTCGACAAGCTGGATGAGTTGCTCCGGGGCATCGCGGCCGTCGGCGAGTTGACTCCGCGCACGTCGGATTATGTAGTCAGCTATGGCGAGCGACTCTCGA
>Ga0196976_1001334_pt1 | contig 11424 bp, 9 predicted proteins | sample S3v_513CmetaG_FD_148644 | JGI IMG/M metagenome (GOLD analysis project Ga0196976, IMG submission 148644) | Soil microbial communities from Anza Borrego desert, Southern California, United States - S3+v_5-13C | ecosystem: Environmental > Terrestrial > Soil > Desert | place: USA: California...
CGTCAACACCGAGCTTTGTCCCGCCGAGATCCTTTCCGGATTGAAACTGCACGCGATTTCGTTCGGTGCATTCGGACACGTCAGATATACCTGACCTGTCACCCCCGTCCAGTCATCCGGAGCGATGGTCACCTGCACCGTCTCGGCCGGTTTCACCACGACTGCATTCGAGGCTGCCTTGATAGCCCAGTCGCGGATGCGAAGCGTGAAGAGGTTCGGGAACTGCCGCGCAGCGCCTATCACGGAAGCGATGCGGATGTCGCTTCGCAGGCCGAACTTGTAGTCTCCCAGTGCGGTACCCGCCAGCGTCTGGACCTTCACCACAGCGCTCCCAGAGCCACTCGCCAAGCTGACTTGATTCGTTGAGTAGCTACAGTACGAGTGGGTCGGATGGGAGTTGTCGCACATGAACACCACAGAGCCGTTCAGCGGCGTCGCTGTGATTGCGACATCGAACGGCTCCGACTCGAACCCGATCGCTACCGTCCGCTCCGCCGCCGCTCCTGCGCTGATGGTGTACGCCGCCACGATCAGTTCCCCGGTGACGGTGTGTGAAAACTCTCCCTTTTCATCCTGAGTGCGGACAACGATCGGGTACGTTCCCGAAGCTACCGAAGCCGGAATGTTTACGGTCAACGGAACAGTCGTCCAGTTTGTCAGCCGCACTGATTCCTGCACACTGCAGGTGGCGTCCTGCGCTATGCCAGACACATCGCACGTCGAGCGAACCACGCCATAACTGCCGAAGCGGCCGATCGGCAAGTAGGTAAGGTTCAGCACGGAGCTTGCCCCTGTCGACGCGATCAGGTCATTACTGAACCTGACGGTGTAATCGTCCAGCGCGTAGCTCAACGAAGCCGTACGGGTGAGGCTTCCGTCCGTGGCGGTTATGTCCAGCCGGTAGCTTGCACCTGCTTGTCCGCCCGTGGCGACGATGTTCGGCGTTGCGGGGAAACTGTTCACCTCCGCCGGTTCGACGCGGCACTCCGGAGAGATGGCAGCCGGGTCAAAGCGGTACACCGAGCAGGAAAGAGTCACGGTGCCGGCATACTCGGTATCCGCGGTCACCTGAAGCGGAGCGGTCTTCACATCGGTCGGCCTGCCGCCGTTCAGGTCTGAGGAGACGCTGATCTGGAAAGCAGGTTTCACCACCAACGTCAGCGGTTGCGTCCTCTCCCCCGCTATGCCAGCGATGCTCGCACGAACGGTCAACGGATAGGTTCCCACCGGTGTGCTCGTGTGCGTATATATCCGGAACGACGTTGTCTTCGTTTCGTTCGTGCCGAGGTACAGCGAAGGCGGATACGCCCATGCTCCCTGCGGCAATCCCATGACGTAGATGTTGACCGCTTTCCCCAACTCGCCATAACTCCGGGCCGTGTAGTTAATGAGGTCCGTAGTTTCGCCATGCACGACACTCACCGTGTTCGGACTGGGCGGATCTAAGCTGAAGTCCACCACGGTAAGTTGTGCCGCCACGGAAAACGTCGTGGCTGCAGCGTCCGAACCAACGGCCTGAATCGTAAAGTTGAGCTGACTTATTCTGCTGTCGGAAACCGTCAGCGTGAACGGAGTTCCTTTTTGCGACGGAACAACGGTAACCGGCTCGCACACTGATGGCGCGTTCTCTCCGGCGCAAGAGATCGTGACCGGCAGGTTCCAGCCGCCCTGCGACTCAAGGGTTCCGGTGATCTTCGCTTCTTGCCCCGCGATAGTCCACGCCTGGGCAGTTGGAACAGTCAGCGCGAAATTCGGCTCCGCTTTCCATAGCAGAGCCATGTTCTTTCTCAGCTTCATTCCGTACGCGCTGTACACCGTCGCAATTTTTGCCGACGTCTGCACGCCAATAATCCCTGGGTCCTGATTCAACCAGTCCTGAAAGAACGGGTCCTCGTAGTTGAAAAGAATGTCACTGCTGTTCTCGAACAAAACAGCCTGGAACGTGACCGTGCTGTTCAAGTCCACTGGCTCGGCGAAGTACGGGACCGAGCGCCACTCCACCACCAACTCTCGATTTGGCGCCGAGCCCGTCACTGCCCAGAACACGTTCTTGCTGCTGTTCGGCTGCGGCATGATGTCCGTCCACAGCGGAGCGACGATTGTGCCGGCGAACGAAGTCGGCATCCCCACGCTATGCACGCTGATCCCTCTGTCGAAGCTCAACGCACCATTGCTGCTCACGTACACCTTATTGAATGGCTGGCCGCCAAAGGAAATCGGGAACGGACTGTCGATTGCGGCGCTTGTGTCGTCGCCCAGGTTCAGCGACGTCCCAGTGATGGTGCGCGGATCGTAGCTGGTCTCCCGATACGAGTACGGCCTCAGCACATAAATGTTCACCACCTCGTTCCCGGGGAAGGCGATCGTGAAACTGCCAACTGTACTGGCAGTCCAATCGATGGAATATATGCCGTCGTTCGCAATGGCGTCGCCGTTGCTGCCTTCATCTTTGAGCGTGATCGTCTGCTCGCCTGGATTCACGGTCAGGCTCACGGGCCCATTCGGTCCATCGCAGTTGATATTGAGGTACTCAAAACGCACTGCCTCGCCAAGTGCGGCGGTAACTGTAGTCGCGACCGGCGCGACTCTTGCCTGCACAGTCTGGTTCGCGCACGTCATCGCCCCGTACGCGTTCAAGCGCCGGCCAGTGATCGTGTTCGCCATGGAACTGACCGTATCGCCGCCGGCAAGAATTCGGTTCTTGATCTGCTTCCAGTCGTAGGAAGGGTTGTGCGCTTTCAACAGCGCGGCCGTGCCAGCCACGAACGGAGCTGCCATCGACGTGCCATTCTTGTTCCCGGTTCCACCGCCTGGAAGCGTGCTCAAGATGCGTACCCCAGGCGCTCCCAGGTGGACGGTGCGGCGTCCAAAATTCGAGAAGGTTGCAATGGCGTCGGTGTTGTCCGTTGCCGCAACGCCTACGATATTCGGCAGGGGATACCCGACCGGATAAACCGGCAGTCCATCGATGTCGAACCCGTTGCCTTCCTCGTCACCGTTACCCGCTGAGGCGATGAACAGGATGCCGTTGTCCATGTTGGCTTTAATCGCGTCGTACAGCGCCCGGGAGTATATGCCTCCGCCCCAACTGTTGTTGGTTGCAACGATGTTGTAGCCCATGTTCTTCAAGCGGACAGCCCAATCGAGGCACTTGATCGCGTCAGAGGTGGCTCCTCCCGCGCCTCCTAATCCGTCTGCGGACATCCAGCGACACGGAAACAGGTCGACACGCCAGTTCACGCCGGCGATATGAGATGCATTGTTGCCGGTTGCGCCGACGATGCCGGCCACATGGGTTCCGTGCGAATGCGAATACTCGGCGCTGCCAGCGCCGTCCAGTGCGTCCGCGCCCCAACAGTTGTCCGCGAAGCCATCACCATCATCGTCGTACCAGTCGCTGTCGCAGTCCGCAGTGAACTGATGAATGTTTCCTACGAGGTCCGGATGCGAATAGTCGATGCCCGTGTCATTAATCACCACACCCACCTGCGCGCTACCGGTGGAAAGATCCCAGGCTTTCGCGGCATCGATGTCGGCACCCACAGTGCCACTGTTTGCGCCCGTGTTTTTCAGGCCCCACTGCGATGAGAACTGGGTATCGTTCGGTACCGTGTCGAAGGTCCGGTAGATGTAATCCGGCTCAGCGTAGAGGACGTCGGGATTCTGGAGATAAGCCCGCACTGCATCCTCGGTGCTTATGGTTTCCGGAACTTCCACCAGTTGCAGTGAAGGAATCATGCCGTACGTGCGCGTCACGCGCGCGCTCAGCCGCTCGTGCGCGGCCGCCTGGACCTGGGCGGACTTCCCGCTGCGGAAACGAACCAGCACTCGGCCGGGCACGTACTTTTTCACCGACGCCGTCTGCGCCGCTGAAGAGCCCTCGGCCTGGGTCCAGCCTGACCCAACACAGACCATCAGGAGCAACGCAACAACAGCAACAGCACGCAGACGTACGCACGCGGGCATAAAGGACACAGTCCACCGCCTTCGATCTCAGCCCTCTTTGGCACACGTCTGCTTGCGCTTAGCGTGCATTTGGAGCTGTGGGAACTGAACGGCGGAACCGTAGCACGTGAGTTGCTGTCTTTCCAGTGATTTTGCTTACAGCAACAGTCCCAAAGTGATCTCGAACAGGAAAGAAAACGCGTTCACCAAAGCAGATAATCTCGCTCCATGCGCTCAGGAGGCCACGGCGCACAGTGCAACCGGGGAAACCCGTACGGAGACCTCCGCTCAACCAGCAACTGGACAGGCCTACTACAGCTGTGTTTCAGCAATGTACTGTTGTTTATTACCATTCCGGTTGCGTATATGAGTTCGGTTACGTTCCCTTCAGAATCCCCGATTATTGCGGTGGATACCCGTTCGTCCATACCGCTACCTGTAAAGAGCAGTGTGAACGGACGGCGATTTTCATGTGCAGCGATAGCGCAGTTTATTCCGGCATCTGCACTGATGACAGGTTCTGCATGTCGCTGCCGGTTAGTGACGTGGCCGCACTCGATACTTCCCCGTTCGGAATGAAACCTTGCCGCCCATTCGATAACGGGCAGGCGGTCGCGCGACCGAATTGCCGCGAGGCCCCCGAGAATGAACACCAGCATCAGTGAAATGAGCACTCCTGCCCGTCGTTTCGTCATACGTAATCAGACACTTTCCTGACCAGTTTTGCTCCCGCCCGATCTTCCGATTGACTTTCGCCTTATTTTCGCCAACAATACCCGCCATGGCGGTCACGCGGCGACAACACGAGGTGTACACGTTTATACAGCGCTTCGTACAGGAGCACGGCTATTCGCCATCGTTCGAGGAGATCGGCGAAGGACTTGGCCTCAGTTCCCTCGCGACGGTGCACAAGCACATCACGAACCTTGAAAAGAAGGGCCTGCTGAAGCGGGACTATAACCGCTCCCGCTCGATCGACGTGATCCCGCCGCGTGGCAAAGCTCGGCAATCTGTCGCGCAGCCTGTGACGCTTCCCCTGCTCGGCCGCATCGCCGCAGGTCGTCCGGTCGAAACTTTTGAGCAGCCTGAGAGCATCTCTCTGAACGACTTCACGCGTTCGAACGATGTATTCGTCCTCGAGGTCCGCGGTGACTCCATGCAGGACGAGCACATCGTGGAAGGCGATTACGTGATCGTCGAACGGAGCAACACAGCTCACAACGGCGAGATTGTTGTCGCGCTGGTCTCTGGCGCCGAGACCACGCTGAAGCGGTTTTACAAGGAAGGTGAACGTATCCGGCTTCAGCCGGCGAATGCTGCGATGGCGCCCATCATTGTTCCCGCGCAGGATGTCCAAGTTCAGGGGCGAGTGGTTGGAGTGCTGCGGAAGTACTGACCAAGATTCCTTTCCCGAGGGATTCGAAGCGGGGCTCGCCTGAGCCCCGCTTCTGTTTTGTCATCGTGAATACAAGTCGATCACCTGTTCGATGGCTCGCTGGCATACGCGACAGAAGTACTCCGCGCGCGTGAACATGATGCAGTTCACCTGCGGGCGGAAGTAGCCTTTGGCCTCGTAATTGGCCCCCTCGAACGCGCCCACCTTGTCGTGGTACTTGTTCGAGGCAAGCAATTTGTCTTCGTGCTCCTTCTCTTCTTTGAACAGCGCATCCATTTCGGCTTCAGGCTTGTTCTGCTTGCGTATGTTGCGCCGTCGCTCCTGGATCATCCGCGAATAGGATTCGAACTGCTCCTTGTTCCACGGAGTCGGAATGGGAGTTCCGTGCTCGACGAGGTCGCGCCACTTCAGGGTCTTGGGATCGAGGAGGGCCGTAACATTCGGTTCCCACGGCTCCACCTTGTGCTCGGAAGGGTTATACGCGACATCAGAGGTGTAGTACTCGTCGGCAAGTCCGGCGAAGTGATGTCCGAACTCGTGGACGAAGACGTAGGGCGCCCACAGGCTTCCCGCAGCAACGGTGCTGTAGAGGTTGTGTATGCCCCCGCCACCGTACGTCTCGGTGTTCGTGATGATCTCGACGAACTCGTAAGGCGCAAACTGGGCGATCTCGCGGAATGCCTTGTTGTCGAACGTAAGGACGTATCGCTCCGAGCCGAATGCGTCATAGGTCGAACGAACCGGATTCGCCTTCCAGATACCCGTTGACGGTCGCGAGATGCCCGACTCGGGTGATGCCGGACACATCAGCCAGACGTTGAAATCCTTGCGGCGACGATCGAAAGGCGCGGTCGAGAACAGGATGCCCATCAGGCGGCGGGCGTCTTTCTCGCACTTGCCGGACTCAGCAGCCGTATATCCGTCACCAAGAATCAGGAAATCGACTTTCGTCGCCGGGTCGCCGTTCTTCTCAAGTGCGATGGTCTTGGCCGGTGGCGTGAGCTTCGTCTTCTCGACGAACATGTCCTTCGGATCGACGTCTATGGACCAGATTTCCGTTAGCGCGTTCTGTTTGTTGCGTTTCTTCAAGGCAATCCGCACGGGCGCGTCCGGCGCAGGAAACCTCAGCGACTCGCTGAAGGTACGATGAATCTGCTTCGCTTCATCGGTCGTCTCCCACTCGCCATAGATCGAGGCAAAGCCGCGCGAGTAGAGCACCTTCCCGGACTGCCGGTCGCGCACTTCGAACGAGTATTTGCCGAGGTTCGTATCGTCGACATTGCGGGCCGGGTTTCCGGGCCACGGCAAAGGTTCGATGACGACGCGGTCGAGGCTGAAAATCTCGTGCTGGGCATTGCCCGTGTGGTAGTAGTCCAGCCGCATGGTTTGCGGCGCAGCGTAGGCCAGCGCAGAGAGGGTAAGGAAGATTGCGATCCTGATGATCGTTCGCATAAGTGAGCATTGTCGGCTACGACTCCTGTAAGTGGCAACAGCTTAGGGGCGAGGTTGTGGCGTAAGTCGTTACCTGCAAGCTGGTTAACATCTCGCTTTAACCCCTTGGTAACCCCGTTCAGGCCAGAAAATCCACCGCACGAGACTAAGTTGTCGCCGTCGCGAGCTAAATCTGGTGATATGAGAGGGTTACGAACTATGGCGAGACCACACAAGCTGCGCCGTCGCATACGATTCGTCAATCGCCGCACCCGCGAACTCCTCATGATCGCCAAGGGGATCGTTTCGACCGACCATCCGGTGCTGGCACACATAGTCCCGATGCGCCGCTGTAATCTGGCCTGCGCGTACTGCAACGAGTACGACAAGGTTTCCGACCCGGTGCCTTTGGCCACGATGCTGGAGCGAGTGGCGCACCTGAAGCGGCTTGGTACGACGGTGATAACCATCAGCGGCGGCGAACCGCTGCTGCACCCTGACCTTGACGAAATCATTGCCGCAATCCGTAGGGCGGGAATCATCGCCGGCCTGATCACGAACGGCTACCTGCTCACGCCAGACCGCATCAAGCGACTGAATGAGGCTGGCCTTGATCACATGCAGATCTCGATCGACAACATTCAGCCCGACGAGGTCAGCAAGAAGAGCCTGAAGGTGCTCGACCGGAAGCTTCAGTTGCTTTCGGAGCACGCCCTCTTCCACGTGAACATCAACTCAGTGTTGGGTAGTGGAGTCAAGGATCCGAACGACGCCTTAGTCATCGCCAACCGCGCTATCGAGCTGGGTTTCACTTCGACGGTCGGCATCATCCACGACGGTACGGGCCAACTGCGGCCCCTGAATCCGGCGGAGCGGACGGTTTTCGAAAAGGTGATGAAGCTGGGCAAGAGCAGCTATGCCCAGATGAACCAGTTCCAGCACAACATCGCAAACGGGCTCGCCAATAACTGGCGCTGCCGCGCCGGTGCGCGTTACCTCTACATTTGCGAGAACGGCCTCGTGCACTATTGCTCACAGCAGCGGGGATACCCGGCTGTGCCGCTGGCGAAGTACTCGGTGGAGGACATCCGTCGCGAGTTCCTGACTGAGAAAGGCTGTGCTCCGCAATGCACGGTCAGTTGCGTACACCAGGTGTCGTACATGGATTTCTGGCGTGCGCCCCAAAGCGCTGCTCGTCCGAACATGGCTCCCGACGGCCTGGTTCAGATCGAAGGCGACTGAAAAAGTTGAGCCGGCTGTATCCAGCGCTCAGTGGACACGGATGGGGACGTAAGCGGGATTCGTGTGCAGGTCGCCACCGTAGATGCAGTACGGATGCGTACCGAGCCCCCCTCTGAATAAGACTCGGCCTGAAATGTTCCGCACGTCGTACATACAGACGACGATGGACGGAAACTGCCGCGCGGCCTGAGTGACCTGCGCCTCAAAGTCCAGGATTTCGTCCTCCGGTGGCCAGCCCTTCACTCCCCATCCAATGTTTCCCAGCAGCCGCAAGGTTTCTGCGCCTCTCCCCATTGCCGCCCTGAACTGCGAGCCAATCTCGCCGAGCATGTCATTGGCGGTCGGCCCTCCTCCGATGACGATTAAGTTGCCCTTCGAAGCTGCGGCCGCGACATCGCACCCGAAGCTTCGAAGGACCTCCAGCACCCGCATGTTCGCTTCGTCGTAGCCGAAGACAAAGCACGCGTTTCCGGCGTCCAGCCCGTACGCAAGGAACTCAACGCCTTTGCGAAACTGCGCGTCGCTATCCCAGAAATGAGCCATATGACTGCCAAGCGGGGCGTAAGTGGTGCCGATTCCGAGCCGGACCATGCCCTCCCACTCCGCGGAGAGATGCCCGGCGATGCGGCAAGACATGCGTTCGGAGAAGCCGGCTGGAGGCTCGCCCAACGTGCTTCCGGCGAGCAGCTTGACGACGTCCTTGAGGCCAGACGCGACGGAGCCGCACCGTGTGCAACGGGCAAGGTGCTCCCTTGTGTTCGGGGCCAGCGGAAGCCCCGAGTCAATCGCTTCCGAGATTCGGTACCAGACTTCTGAACAGTTAAGCGAAGCCATCATCTACTCCGGCTGACCACACGTGTGCCCCTGTCATCGCCCGCACATGATGGGAGTCGCTGCCATCGAACACGTGACAGGGATTGCAACATTTTTCCGAAATGCGAATCGAACTGGTACGGAGTGAATGAATGGAGAAGGCTACATTCGCGGCTGGTTGCTTCTGGGGTGTTGAGGAAGCTTTTCGCAAGCTGAAAGGCGTGATCTCGACAGAGGTCGGCTATACGGGCGGCCACGTGCCAAACCCGACGTACAAGCAGGTTTGCACCGATACGACGGGCCACGCCGAAGCAGTGCAGGTGGTGTTCGATCCAAGCCAGATTTCCTATGAGGAACTGTTACGTGTGTTCTGGGAGATTCATGACCCCACGCAACATAACCGGCAGGGACCCGACTTTGGGGCGCAGTACAGGTCGGCGATTTTCGTGCATTCCCCAGAGCAGGAGAGTGCCGCCAGACAGTCGAAAAAGGAGCTCGATGAAAGCGGCCGGTTCGGGCGACCGATCGTTACAGTCCTTGAACCCGCGTCCGAGTTCTATCGCGCAGAGGAATATCACCAGCAGTATCTCGCGAAGCGGGGACAGATGAGCTGCCACTTCTGAGCCAGGCGGGAAACCGGCTTATACTACCGCCTGCACTTCGGCCCTGATGGGGGTGCATCGAGGCTCCGATGTCTCAGGTACCGCAACCGCAACTTGCACCGGATGGTGAAGCTGCACTGATTCGCCGCATTTGCGATGGCGACCACGAGGCGTTCTACCAGCTTGTACGCCCATACGAACGGGCGATCTTCGTGGCCGCTCGTTCAGTGATGGACAATGACGCCGACGCGGAGGAAGTCGCGCAGGAAGCCGTGTTGAAGGCGTTCACGCACTTGAGGAGCTTCCGCGGCGAGAGTAAGTTCAGCACCTGGCTCGTCCAAATCACGATCAACGAAGCACGAATGAAGCTAAGGAAGGATCGCCGTCACCTGTACGAGTCCATCGACGAAGGTCACCAGGACGAAGAAGGCGAGCACTGGCCGACCGACTATGCCGACTGGAGACCGATCCCGTCGGAAGCGCTCGAGACCAAGGAATTGCGCGAAGCCCTGGAGAAAGCGATCGCCTCATTGGCGCCGAAGTACCGTGAGGTGTTGTTGCTCAGGGACGTGCAGCACCTTAGTGTGGCCGAGACGGCGAAGGTACTGGGAATTTCGGAGGCGAACGTCCGGACACGGCTCCTCCGCGCGCGATTGCAGCTCCGCGATGCACTGGCACCCGGATTTGACGGCACGTGGACACAGGGACGAGACTACGAACCCGTGCGCCCGTGGTAGGAGGATGATTGATCGTTGAAATCAGCTGCGTGGAAGTATGGCAGGAGGTTTCGAACTACCTGGAAGGGGAGGTCGAGCCTGAATTGCGTGCGCGCATCGAAGGGCACCTGAAGATTTGCAAGCACTGCACAGCTATCCTCGACGGCACGCGGAACGTGGTACAGCTTGTCGCTGATGGCAAGGTCCTTGACGTGCCGGAGGGGTTCAGCAAGCGACTGTTCCGCAAGTTCGAAGGGCGCGGCAGTCCCGTTAATGACTAACCGCGAGTGCTCGCAGACTTATTCCTCATGTATCGATATAGGAGTTCGACCTCAACGAAGGCCTAAGGCTTTCGACCGAGCTGAGCGTCGACTCGTGCCAACCGCCCCCTACCAGCATCTTCTGCGGACTATCTCCTGCACGGCCGGCCAAAACCTAAATCTTTCCTCGCCTGAACCGTTGGAGCTGATTTGGGGCATAATGGGAAACCAACAACTCCCAACTGTACGGTTCCCTTGTGCACGAACTTTCTATCGCTACGGCCATTCTTGACCAGCTTGAGGGCGAAGCCCGCAAGCGGCCCGGGACGCGCTTCACGAAGGTGGCAGTCCGGGTTGGCGAGTTGAGCGGCGTGGATCCCGATGCGCTCTCGTTCAGCTTCGAGGCACTCGTAAAGGACTCTTCCTGGGAACCGCTCGAGCTTGAAATCCAATACCTGACACGCAAGCAACGTTGTCCTTCTTGCCGGCATGAGTTCGGTGGCTCCATTTTCGACACCGAATGTCCAAGCTGCGGCGAGTTGCAGACAGAAACCGTCCAGGGCACCGAGCTGGACATAGCCTGGGTGGAAGTAGAAGAGGTTACTGCATGACGCAGCAGGTCCCTGTCGAGAAGAAAGTACTGAACGAAAACCAGCGCATCGCCGCTGAGCTGCGCGAGAAGTTCGCGCGCAACAACGTCTTCGTGCTGAACTTCATCAGTTCGCCCGGTTCGGGAAAGACATCGCTGCTTGAGCGGACACTGCAGGGCTTCTCGCCCGACACGAGGGTTGCCGTGCTGACCGGCGACATACAGACAGAGAACGACGCGCGTCGCCTTTCGCAGTTCGGCTTCCCGGCACGGCAGATCACGACAGGCGGCACCTGCCACCTGGACGCGCGCATGGTCGAGAAGCATCTTGCCGATTGGGACCTGAGCACGCTGGATCTTCTCCTTATCGAGAACGTCGGTAATCTCGTATGCCCGTCGAGCTACGACCTCGGCGAACACGCGAAAGTCG
>Ga0196976_1001335_pt1 | contig 11424 bp, 9 predicted proteins | sample S3v_513CmetaG_FD_148644 | JGI IMG/M metagenome (GOLD analysis project Ga0196976, IMG submission 148644) | Soil microbial communities from Anza Borrego desert, Southern California, United States - S3+v_5-13C | ecosystem: Environmental > Terrestrial > Soil > Desert | place: USA: California...
CGGGCCGCGTCGACTCGCCCCCCACGTCCAGGATCTCCGCCCCCGCGTCCAGCAGCGCCTGCCCGTGCGCGATGGCGCGCCCGGTGTCGAAGAAGTCGCCGCCGTCGGAGAAGCTGTCCGGCGTCACGTTGACGATGCCCATCAGCCGCGGCCGGTCCAGCCCCACCCCGGCGAAGGCGCCGCGCGGCCGCGTCAGCGCCGCCAGCCGCCGGTCCAGCGCGTCCACCACGGCGGCCCCGCGCGCCCGCGCCCAGGCCATCACGTCCGACAGCGGCGCCACGGTGCGGTCGATCCGCCAGCCGGTGCGCACGATCACCTCCACCAGCGCGAAGGCGAACCGCCCCCCGGCCAGCGGCAGCACCGCCGCCTCGACGGTCGCGTCGGCCGGCAGCAGCCCCATGGGCCGCAGGTAGATCCGCACGCCCTCGTCGGCGGCCCAGGGGCAGAAGGCGGACAGCGAACGCGGGGCGGGGGCGGTCATGGCGGCTCCGAACGGTCAGGCGGGGGCGTGGACAGGGGGCGAATGCAACCGGATGCAACACCACGCAACGCATTTGGACACCTGTTGCATCGGCCACCTCCGTTCAAAACGCGCGGGCGGGCGCCCGGTTGCCCCGCAGGACTACGATCCTAGCGGATCGGGGGTATGGGGGCAAGCGAGAGGCTTTGCCTCTCGCGCTCTCCACCAAGGGCCGATGTGGCCCTTGGATCCCATGGAATTCAGGCCGCGCGGGGGAAGGTGGCGCGGGATTGGGCGAGCGCGGCGTGGATGAGTGTCGGGCGGCGCAGGTGCGGGATGTTGGCGGTGAGTTGGTCCAGCGCCGAGACGATCAGCCGCGCATCCGACGGCGGCAACGTCTCCCCCGCCACCAGCACCGTCAGCAGCTTCGCCACCGCATCGCCCAGGCAGCCCGGCACCAGCGCGTCCAGCAGCGCGCGCAGCACCTTCGCGGCGGCCACGGCCTCGGCATAGCCGGGCTCCCCCTCGTCCCACACCGCCATTGACGGCATCGCCGGCATCAGCGCATCCAGCAGCGCCATCCCCTCCGACCGCGCCTCCCCCGCCCCGCCAAGCCCCAAGGTCAAGATCCTACGGACGTAACAGTTGCTTTAAAGGCCGCGGCCACGGGGCGCTCGAACTGAGGTAGACGACTAAACGGCTCCGGCCGGCAGACCAGATGCAAGCAAGATCGGGCCCGCGACAGTCCAGTATAGACAAAACGGTCCAGCCCGTCGCGAGGAGTGTGGACAAAGAGCACAACTCCTTCAGCCTCGCACCCTTTAAAATGGGAAATTTCGTATAGAGGAATCGTATTCTCTCGGCGCTCGTAATATGGCTTAACAATATAGCGTTGCGGTTCTGGCATACTATTTACCCAATTGTCATGAGAAATAAATTCAATAGCCTCTCCAATTTGCATCCCTTCGGCCGAATAATCAGCCCTTAGAAGCAAGCTATCTCTCCTAGAGGCTAAGTTCGCCACTTTCTTTCTTGGAACAAGCTTACTACCCACCGCTCTCCAGCACACTTCATAGGATCTTGATATCGGAATCGCACTAATATACCTTCGCAAATACTTTGACGCGGCACGAACTTTTTCCAGGTCTTCCGCAGAAGGATAGCTTCCTGATCCAAATGTCGGGATATCAATTGCTTTCACAGCCTCGGCGGCTTCGCTGTTCTCCTCCCGGAGAAGGCGATGTGCTTCCTTTCGAAGCCAAGCGAGGAAATCAGTCATGCCCGCTTGCCACGAATGCTTCCTCAAGCGATGGACGACAAGCCCGTTTAATAGGCTTTGCCCAACGCCCCCAATCTCGTTAGTTAGCACCACCAGATTGTTTGGCGGCACCTTCTCAAGTGCGTGCGCTATCGCCTCGCGTGCGGCATGCATATCTCCGAGCGGGTGGAAAAAGAACTGAAAGTCACCCTTTCCATCCAGCTCAGGATATAGCTCGCTTGGACGAGGGTAGAATTTTTTGACATATGCAAAAATGTTACCAGCATTTCTACAATTCCGAACAAGACTGATGCTCGCCTTTGGGAGCTTTGGAAGCTGCCCCTTCAAACTCAGCCCCTGCATTTCGTCATAAAATACATAATAGAGGCCTGAGCTTCCATTTATCAATGCCGCTTGCACCAAATCGAGCCAGTCGTCTTTAAAATCCTGGCCCTCGTCGACGATTACGGCATCGAACCTAATTGCGTCAGGGGAATCCAGGGCTGCGAGGGCTTCGTAAATCTCATCGGACGTGGGCTCTTCAAATTCATCCCAAGCTGCTGCCGCGTGCGGACGCGCACGATTTAGCAGAAAATAAATATAATCATAAAAGTAATACACCGAAACGCGCGGCGACTTTGCCACAAGATCTGCTATACGTTGTGAGAGTATAGGGCTATGACAAAATATCCCCACGCTGTATCCGGCGTCAGCAAGCCGTATGGCCTTTTCCGCAGCAACAAGTGTCTTTCCAGATCCAGCACATCCATTAATTGCCAAGCGGGGGGATTTGGCCATCTCCTCGAAACTCTTGTACTGCTCGCTCGTCAACTTGTCGATTTTGCACCCAAGGTCCAACATTGTGGCCACCACAGGCGATGAGAATCTATGCGACAGCGTGTCGCCAAATGGGGTGGCAAACTCATATGCGTGGTCAGTAATAATCCAGTCGCGAAGGCGCTGATAGCAGATATCCTCGGCGTGGAAATGGGTAATTGTAGAATGGTCTGCTTTAGGGGCAACAACACAACGGGATGGATCATTGCTCAAGGCGCTATGATAGGAAACGACGTTATCTCGCACGCCATAGAGATACAACGCAGGGATTCTATCCATCTGCGATGCAACCCATCTGTCATCCAAGTTCATCAGGTAGGCTGATCCCGATGTAAGGTCGGCTGAGATTTCCGAAGCAATAGCCAGAAACTGGCCTACATTCGCCACATCTGATCCTCGATGTGGTGTCGCAATAAAGGTCAATTTTGCTACCCGAGCCATGACATAACTGTCCTGGCACGCAAGCAAGCCTACCTTGGCAATAAGGCCTCCATTGCTGTATCCGACGATAACAATTCGCTCGTATTCCTGCACTCTATGTTTTAGATATGTTGCGAAAGCCGCTCCAATCTCGTCTAGATTGGGATATCTTTTCTTTCTGGGAAAAGTAAATAGAGATGCCTTGCGACTAGGGTATGAAAAAAAGTCGAACTCAGCCCGCTCGAAATACTCGGCCTCTGAAGCCACGACATTCATCAAGAACCCAAAATGGTCCTCGGCCTTACCCCCCAGTCCGTGAATGAGAACGACGAGAGTGTCCTTCATAGGCTTCACCAATCGCGAGACACGGCAATGCCTCTCATATATCACAAAGATAGATGCCCTCCCATGAGTTTCTCCATTTCTGAATGAGCCGCAATGAGTCTGCCTGTGGATGGAATGCCATCAGGCCGTTCGGAGTGACTTCGACTGTGCAACATTCGCCTTCGGTAGCCCGATGCAAGCCCCTTCCCCGGAGCACGGGAAGGAACTGCGCAATGCGGGGTCTCCTCGCCCTGCCCTTCTATCCACAGGGAGAGGGGATTGAAGTTACGGGCCAGGGCCTGTGGCCCTGGCGGGGGAGCGCGAGGGGCGCGGAGCCCCTCGCAACGTCGCCGTCCCGAAACGAAAACGGCGCCCCGAAGGGCGCCGTTTCCGCTTGGTCGGTCCTCAGGTTCCCTGGGGCTCCGGGTCGATGCCGGCTTCCTTGCCGCCGGTGCTCGGCGGGACGGAGGCGCGGCGGCCGCCGGTGGGCTGCTTGGGCGGGACGGAGAAGCCTTCCCGGCCGTTGTCCTCGCGGATGATCGGCTCGCCGCGCAGCAGGGTCTGGATGTCCTCGCCGCTCAGCGTCTCGTACTCCAGCAGGCCCTTGGCGACCGTGTGCAGCTGGTCGATGTTCTCGGTCAGGATGTGGCGCGCGGCGGCGTAGGCCTCCTCGACGATGCGGCGGATTTCCTCGTCCACCGTCTGCGCCGTGTGGTCGGACATGTTCTTGTGCTGGGTGACGGAGTGGCCGAGGAAGACCTCCTGCGTCGGCTCGCCGTACAGCAGCGGGCCCAGCTTGTCGCTCATGCCCCACTCGGTGACCATGCGGCGCGACATCTCGGTCGCCATCTTGATGTCGCCCGACGCACCGGTGGTGACCCGCTCGCGGCCGAAGATCAGCTCCTCGGCGATGCGGCCGCCCATGGCGACGCGCAGGTCGGCCAGCAGCTTGGCCTGGGACAGCGAGATGCGGTCGCCTTCCGGCAGGCGCATCACCATGCCCAGCGCGCGGCCGCGCGGGATGATGGTGGCCTTGTGGATGGGGTCGCTGTCCGGGCAGTGCAGCGCCACCACGGCGTGGCCGGCCTCGTGGTAGGCGGTGAGCTTCTTCTCCTCCTCGGTCATGACCATGGAGCGGCGCTCCGCGCCCATCATGACCTTGTCCTTGGCGTTCTCGAACTCGGCCATGCCGACGACGCGCTTGCCGGCGCGGGCGGCGAGCAGGGCCGCTTCGTTCACGAGGTTGGCGAGGTCGGCGCCGGAGAAGCCCGGGGTGCCGCGGGCGATGATGCGCGGCTCCACGTCGGGGGCCAGCGGCACCTTGCGCATGTGCACCTTCAGGATCTTCTCGCGGCCCAGCACGTCCGGGTTCGGCACGACGACCTGGCGGTCGAAGCGGCCGGGACGCAGCAGCGCCGGGTCGAGCACGTCCGGGCGGTTGGTCGCGGCGATGAGGATGACGCCCTCGTTCGCCTCGAAGCCGTCCATCTCGACCAGCAGCTGGTTCAGGGTCTGCTCGCGCTCGTCGTTGCCGCCGCCGAGGCCCGCACCGCGGTGGCGGCCCACCGCGTCGATCTCGTCGATGAAGATGATGCAAGGCGCGTTCTTCTTGCCCTGCTCGAACATGTCGCGGACACGGCTGGCGCCGACGCCGACGAACATCTCGACGAAGTCCGAACCGGAGATGGTGAAGAAGGGCACGTTGGCCTCGCCCGCCACGGCGCGCGCGGTCAGCGTCTTACCCGTGCCCGGCGGGCCCACCAGCAGCACGCCCTTGGGGATCTTGCCGCCCAGGCGCTGGAACTTCTGCGGGTCCTTCAGGAACTCGACGATCTCCTGCAGCTCCTGCTTGGCCTCGTCGATGCCGGCGACGTCGTCGAAGGTGACGCGGCCGACCTTCTCGGTCAGCAGGCGCGCGCGCGACTTGCCGAAGCCCATGGCCTTGCCGCCGCCCGACTGCATCTGGCGCATGAAGAAGATCCACACGCCGATCAGCAGCAGCATCGGGAACCAGGACAGCAGCACGGAGAACAGCGACGGCACGTTGCTGTCGTCCGGAACGGCGCTGATGCGCACGTTCTTCTGCGTCAGGCGCTGCACGAGGTCGGCTTCAGCCGGGATGTACGTGCTGAAGGAGCGGCCGTCGGTGAAGTGGCCGGTGACCTGGTTGCCCTTGATGGTCACGTCGGCGACCTGGCCGCGATCGACCTCGGCGATCAGCTCGCTGAACGGAACGGTGGTCTGCGGGCTGCGGGTGGACGAACTCTGGAACAGGTTGAACAGCGCCACCAGCAGCAGGCCGATGATGATCCAGAGCGCGAGATTCTTGCCGAAGTTGTTCACGTTTCACGCCTTTCTAAGCGAACCGCGCCGATCGGTACCGTTGGCCCGGAGCCCCAACCCAATCCCACGGGCACGTCTCCTGATTAAATAATGCAGGCCCCGGCTTTAACAACCGGAAAAGCTGGTCCCGCCAGAGGTGCCGAAGGGGTGAAGCGCGCCGCCCCGTTGGCAGCGGTGCCGAGGCCCGGAATCGGCAGGGCCGGCACCCCCGTCAGGTCACCCTCTTTCCACAGCGCCGGCAGCGCCGCGCGGGCCGGTTCCGGCAGGTCGAGGGCGCGCAAGGCTGGGTGTCCGGCGGCGAGCCGGCGCCAGCCCCCGGCGCCCAGGCGGGCGACGGTCAGCGGGCCGGGGGCGTCGGGGGGCAGCGCGACGGTGAAGCGGCGGTCCCACCAGACACGACCGCCGGGGACGAGGGTCAGGCGCTCGTCGGCGGCATCCGGCTCGCGGGTCACGGCCAGGGCGCCCCGGCGCGGGGCGACGCGGCAGCCGCCCAGCGTGCGGCCGGCGCGCAGCCCGGCGCGCACCTCTTCATAGAGGCGCTCCAGCCGCTCGGCGCGCGGCGCGTAGGGGGCGCCGCCGACGCAGGCGAGGATGCGGGCGAGTGCCCGCAGGCCCAGCTCCTCCGGCGCTGCGGCCAGGGGGGCGGGGTCGAGGCGGATCCAGCCCTCCGGGTACAGCGTGGCGGCGCGGGCCAGCAGGCCGGCGGTCAATTCCTCCAGCGCGGCGCGGGCGCGGCCGGCGCGGCGCGCGGTGTCGCACAGGCGCTCCGCCTCCAGCCCCTCGCCGGCCAGCGCGTCGGCCGCCGCGCGCAGCCGGCCGCGGGCGTAGGCGGGGGAGCGGTTGGAGGGGTCCTCGATCCACGGCTGGCCGTGGCTGCGGCAGGTCGCCTCCAGCGCGGCGTGCGGCACGTCGAGCAGCGGGCGCAGGATGCGCACGTCGGCGTCCCAACGGACCGGCGCCATGCCGGCCAGCCCGTCGACGCCGCTGCCGCGCGCGAGGCGCAGCAGGACGGTCTCCGCCTGATCGTCGCGGTGGTGGGCGAGCAGCAGATGCAGGATGCCCTCGGCCCGGCAGCGCTCGGCCAGCAGGGCGTGGCGGGCGGCGCGGGCGGCGGCCTGGATGCCGGAGGCGGGCTTGGCGCCCTCCCAGCGCAGCACGGCGTGGGCGATGCCGCGCGCGGCCAGCCACGCGGCGACCTGCGCGGCCTCCTCGGCGGCGGCCGGGCGCAGGGCGTGGTCGACGGTGAGCGCCAGGACGGAACCGCCGCGCGCCGCCGCCCAATCGTGCGCCAGCAGCGTGAGGGCGAGGCTGTCGGCACCGCCGGAAACGCCGACGGCGAGGCGCGGGGCGGCCTCAAACCCGCCCAGGCGCGCCATGCGGGCGGCGAACCGTTCCGCGGAGAGCGGGCCGCTCACCACCCGGTCATTTGCAGTTCAGGCGCCGGCGCTCGGTCTCGGCGCGACGCTTGATGCTGGCCGAGGCGTCGGGGAACTTGGTCACCAGCTGGCCGAAGGCGGTGCAGGCGTCGGCGTTCTGCTTCAGTTGCGCCAGCGACATGCCCAGCTTCAGCAGGCTGTCCGGCGCCTTGGTGCCCTTCGGGTACTTCTGGATGGCTTCGGCGAAGGCGCTGGCCGCCTCGACAAACTTGTTGCGGACGTAGTAGGTCTCGCCCAGCCAGTACTGCGCGTTGCCGGCCAGGTTGTGGCTCTTGTTCTTGGCCAGGAACTCGCGGAATTCCTTTTCCGAACGGTCGTAGTCGGCCTTGCTCAGCAGCTCGAACGCGTGCTCGTACTGCTTCTCCGGGCCGGCGCCGGGCGGGAGGGCGGCGACCTTGGTGTCGGCCGGCTTGGCGGCGGTGGCCGGGGGCGCGGCCGGCGGAGCGGCGGGCTTGTCGGGGGTCTTGCCGGCCGGGGCGGAGGGAGCCGTGGCAGCACCGCCGCCCAGACCGCCGCCCAAGCCGCCACCGCCGCCCTTCTCCAGAGCCTGCAGGCGGAAGTCGACGTCGCCGTTGATGCGCTCCAGCCGGTCCTTCAGCTGGCTCATCTGGTAGACGGCTTCCTCATAGCGGCCGGTCAGTTCCGACAGCGTGCGCTCCATGCGCTGGAGGCGCACCTCGAAGTCGGCGGCCAGCGAGTGCGGCATGTCGGCCTGCGCCACCTCGACGCCGCGGCCGCCCAGCGCGGCGGCGCCGGCCTCCAGCCGCTCCAGCCGGCGGAGCTGCCCGGCATCCTGCGCGAACGCCGCGCCGCTGAACAGCAGTCCGCCCACCAGCAGGGCAGCGAGGGAGGTCGTCGTCTTCATCGATGGTGTCTCGTCCGGAACGGCGGGGATCGCCGGCCAACGCTGCCGGCCCATGGGGGCGAAAATATGGCGGCAGCCGGGCAAAGGAAAGCGGGTTCTTGTGACTTCAGATGCCCTGGAACAGATAGTCGAGCGCCGCGGTCACGGCGTCGCGGTGGCGCGCGATGCTGCCGACGGAGCCTTGCAGGCTGTCGGCCGGAACCGACGCCAGGGACGGGACGACCAAAGCGAAGTCGGCTCCCTGGACGCGGACCTTGGGGATGAGGCGCTTGGCCATCCGCAGGGCGTCCGGTTCGGCGGACAAGGGAGCCACCACGCGATCACGATTGGTATCGGCGATGTTCGACTGAAGAACGGCAACGTAGGGGAAGACCCGCCGGGCGCGCACGATCGGGTTGGGGAAGACCTCAAACTGCATCGTCGTCGTTCCAGAGACCGAATTGTTCCCGCGCCATCTCGGCGAAGGATCCATGCTTCTCGACGAAAGCGTTGTAGGCGTCCATCTCCGCGCGGATCTCGGCCCGGGCCTGTTCCCTGAGCCGTTCCTCCAGTTCGCGGGACAACGCCTGTTCGGTCAGCTGGGACACGTTCAGCCCCGCTTCCTTGGCCTTGGCGTAGAGGTCGGAGTTGAGCGTCACGCTGACGGTGCGCTTGGCGGCGGTGGTGTCGTAGCGGAGATGCATGGCGGCGGCCTCCCTGGAATACGTGCAGCGTACCCGTGTCCACAACACGGGTCAACGCGGTCAGGAGCCACCGCCCAAAAGGAAACGCCGCGCCGGGTTGCCCCGGCGCGGCGTTCCTCGAAAACCCCAGGGGGTTCCCGTCGTCAGTCGACGACGGTCACGCCACGGCGGTTCTGGGCCCAGGCGGCCTCGTTCGAGCCGAGGACGGCGGGGCGCTCCTTGCCGTAGGAGATGGTCTTGACGCGCGACGGGTTGATGCCCTGCGCGACCAGGTACTTCTTCACGGCGTTCGAGCGGCGCTCGCCGAGAGCCAGGTTGTACTCGCGGGTGCCGCGCTCGTCGGCGTGGCCTTCGACGGTCACGGTGACGTTCGGGTACTGCTTCAGCCAAGCCGACTGGCGGTCCAGGGTGGCGCGGGCCTCCGGCGTCAGGTCCGAACGGTCGAAGCCGAAGAACACGCGGTCACCGACGTTCACGACCAGGTCTTCCTGCGAGCCCGGACGGATCGAGGACTGGGTGCCCGAGGTGTTGGCGCCGGCGTCGGTCTTCGGCGCGGTTTCGCAGGCGGCGAGCAGAGCAAGAGCCGCACACAGGCTCAGAACCTTGAGATTCATAGTATGACCCCCTTCAGCGGCAATCGATGCTTGGGCAATCGATGCTTGATTGGACGCGGATTGATCGGAAGAAAACCGGACAACGCGGTTGCCGTCAGGCCCCGACGGAAGCGGAAAGGCCATTGCTGACCTTCCGCCTAAGCGTTGCCCATGCGGCGCGCAAAATAGGGCTAGTCCCTTAGGGAATCAAGGGCGACCATGCCGGATCGGAGCCGTCGAGCGGCGTTACGACCCGACGTTCGTTGATACCTGATACGTCGATAGAGAATAGCTTGGCGCTGCGCGACCCGCCGCCGCTCGGCGACTCCTTGAAGAACATCAGGACGCGGCCGTTCGGCGCCCAGGTCGGACCCTCCACGTGGTAGGCCTCGCTGAGGATGCGCTCGCCGGTGCCGTCGGGGCGGATGACGCCGACGGCGAAGTTGCTGCCGCGCTGGCGGGTGAAGGCGATCAGGTCGCCGCGCGGCGACCACACCGGCGTGCCGTAGCGGCCCTCGCCGAAGGTCAGGCGGCGCACGCCGGACCCGTCCGCACCCATGACGTAGAGCTGCTGCGAGCCGCCGCGGTCCGATTCGAAGACGATGCGCTGGCCGTCCGGCGAATAGCTGGGCGCGGTGTCGATGCCCGGGCCGTCGGTCAGCTGCGTCTGCCGGCGGGTGCGCAGGTCCAGCGTGTAGATGTCGGTGTTGCCGTTCTGCGCCATGCTCATGATGACCTTGTTGCCGTCCGGCGAGAAGCGCGGGGCGAAGGTCATGCCGGGGAAGTCGCCGAGGACCTCCTGGCGGCCGGAGTCGATGTTGAACAGGTACACGCGCGGCTTCTTGTTGAAGAACGACATGTACGTGATTTCCTGCGCCGTCGGCGAGAAGCGCGGGGTCAGCACCAGCGTCTGGCCGTCGGTGAGGAACTGATGGTTCTCGCCGTCCTGGTCCATGATGGCCAGGCGCTTGTTGCGCGCGTTGGCCGGACCGGATTCGGAGATGTAGACGATGCGGGTGTCGAAATAGCCGTCCTCGCCGGTCAGGCGCTTGTAGATGGCGTCGGCGATGATGTGGGCGATGCGGCGCCAGCTGTCGGACGTGGCGGTGTAGGACAGGCCGGCCATGTACTGGCCGGCGGTGACGTCCCACAGGCGGAAGTCGACCTTCATGCGGCCGTCGCCGGTGGCGCTGACGCCGCCGGCCACCAGCGCCTGGGCGCCGATGCCGCGCCAGTCCTGGTAGCGCGGCTCGCCGCGCTGCAGCTGCTCGGGCGTCTGCAGGAATGCCTGCGGGGGCAGGGGTTTGAACAGGCCCGAGCGCTCCAGGTCGGCGGAGATGACGCGGGCCACGTCGGCGCCCATCTGCCCCTCGCGCCCGCCGCCGCCGAAGAAGCTGGTGATGGCGATGGGCAGCGGCTCGACCACGCCCTTGGTGATGTCGATGCGCAACTCGGCGCGCGCCACCTGCGGAGCGGCCACGCCCAGGGCGAGCAACACGGCGCCGGCCACCCCGGCCAGCCGCAGCATAAACCTCTTCCTATTCATGGTCCTACATATCCCTCGGGTCGAAGGCGAACACGATGGTTCGCCACTTCTCATAGGTTTCAGGAGTGAACTCGCTCGCCAGGAGATCAAGCTTTTGCGTCCTGTTTATGGCACGCAACGCACTTTCCGCCGCGGCCCGGTAATGGCTGTCGCTCAGCGCGCGCCGCCGGGTCTCCTCGCTCAGCTCGGTGCGCAGCACCGTGCCATCGATGGCGACCTCGATGCGGACTTCCACCGCCATGTTGCCGGCGTCCTTGCGGCCCGGATCGAAGTTCCAGTTCTTGCCGACCTGGCTGCGGATGGCGTCGATCGCGCGGCCGGACGGCTTGAAGTCCCGCTGCGGGCCGGACGTGGCCTTGGCGGCGCCGGCCGGCGCCGACGACGCCTGCTGCTGCGGCTGGGCCTTCGAATCCGACTTGGCGTCGGCCTTGGCGTTGTCCGACGGCTTCAGCTTCTGGACGTTGCCCAGCAGCTTGGCCAGCGGATCCTCCTTGGCCGGCTCCTTCGCCGGTTCCTTTGCCACCTCCTTCGGCTGCTCCTTCGGCGGTTCCGGCTTCGGCTTGGCCTGCGGGGCAGGCGGCTTCGGCGGCTCCGGCTTCGGGGGCTCGGCCTTGGGCGGTTCCGGTTTCGGCGGCTCGGGCTTGGGCGGCTCGGGCTTG
>Ga0196976_1001336_pt1 | contig 11419 bp, 13 predicted proteins | sample S3v_513CmetaG_FD_148644 | JGI IMG/M metagenome (GOLD analysis project Ga0196976, IMG submission 148644) | Soil microbial communities from Anza Borrego desert, Southern California, United States - S3+v_5-13C | ecosystem: Environmental > Terrestrial > Soil > Desert | place: USA: California...
GATTGCGTCTCGAGTTCATGCGGACCAGAAGGAACACTCCGACCACAACCAGTGCGAACACCAGCAATTTAGCGTAGTCGGAACTGAGGCTATCGTAGGCTAGAAGCATGGGATTAACGGGGCGACACTCGCCCCGGCCGCTTGTGTTGCGCTAAACGCGCTCGATGGCGATGGAGTTGATCTTTATGTCTTTGCTGGGCTTGTCCTGCCGGTCGCGCGGAACACTCGCGATCTTTTCCACGACTTGGAAGCCCTCGATAACCTCACCGAAGATCGTGTGATTGCCCGTAAGCCAGGGCGTGGGTGCAACCGTGACGAAGAACTGCGAGCCATTCGTGTTCGGCCCCGAGTTCGCCATGGCAAGTTTGCCAGGGGCGTCGAACTTGTACGGAGACCCTTTTGTCTCGTCTTCGAACTTGTATCCCGGTCCGCCGAAGCCCGTTCCCGCCGGATCTCCGCCCTGAATCATGAAATTGGGGATTACGCGATGAAAGATCGTGCCGTCGTAGAGTTTGTCCGTGCCTTTCTTCCGTGTGACCGGGTGCGTCCACTCACGCTTGCCTTCCGCGAGTTCCACAAAGTTCGCGACTGTCTTCGGCGCTTCCTTGTCGAAGAGGCGGCACACGATTGTGCCTTCGGTAGTGTTAAACGTAGCGTAAAGACCGGGTTGCCGTGCCATAAGAAAGCTCCTCAGTCGCCACACAGAGCGGCGCGTTATCAATTGTGAAACCCTACAAGGTTAGCAGCGAGAGGAGAATTGCGCCACGCCTGCAAAAAGACAGGGCTGCTTTCCGCAGCCCTGTCCTGAAAGGATGGCTTGCTATTTCTTCGTGGTCGGGTTCGCTGCCGACTCCGCCTTCTTGTCTGCTGGTGCTGCTTCGCCGGGTTTTACTATTCTCACCTTCTTCAGCACGACCCTTTGAAAAGGCTTGTCATTGTTAGGGTCGCGCGGTACCCGTGCGATTCTCTGGACAAGCGACAGTGGCTCGCACTGACCGAAGATCGTGTGCAGTTTATTCAGGTGCGGCGTCGGTGCTTCAGTGATGAAGAATTGCGACCCGTTTGTGTTCGGCCCAGAGTTCGCCATTGCGAGTCTACCCGGCTTATCGAACCGCAAGTCACTGAACTCGTCCTTGAACTTGAATCCCGGGTCTCCCGTACCGTCTCCCCGGGGATCGCCTGCCTGGATCATAAAATTCGGGATCACTCGGTGAAAGATCGTACCGTCGTACAGCGGAGTGTTCGTCTTTTTGGCGCCGCTCACGGGATTCCGCCAGTCCTTCGTCCCCGTGGCGAGGCCAACGAAGTTCTCGACCGTCATCGGAGCCTTGTCAGGGAAGAGCGTACAGGTGATGTTTCCCATGCTCGTCTCGAGCACTGCCTTCGTGCCGGTTGGAACCTTCTCGGCGTACATACTCGCCACGAAACAGATTACGATTACCGCAACAAGAATCTTCTTCATCATTCCTCCTGCAATCAGGAATATCGCACCACCGCGTCCTACTGCTTCGGCTCGGCTTGGAGTTGCACCTGTTTGCGCGTGTCATGGGCCGGTGCTGCGTCTTCGGCCTGCAACTCGCGGCTTACCTTCTCCGTTTCCGCAAACACCCGCAGCACATTTCCGCCGAGAATCTTCTGTATCTGCTCGGAAGTATACCCTCGCTGCACCAGCGCTTCACTGATCTTCGGCAGGTCGGCAACTGAGTCGATGCCCTGTGGCAGACACGTTACTCCATCGAAATCGGACCCGATCCCGACGTGATCGACCCCGGCGACCTTCACCATGTGCTCAATGTGCTGCATGAGCGCGGAGAAGGGAGGCCGCGCGACCGCCGATTCGAATTGCTGCTCCAGCGCCTGAAGGTCCTGATACGTTACGCCGGGATCTTTGTTTGTGTACTTCCTTCGTAGTTCTCGATACTGCTGCATCTCTTTCGGATGGTCATCAGCAAACTTCTTCGCACGGGCATTGTAATCGCCGCTAATGAACCCGCAGTTGAAGTTGACCATCGCGACGCCGCCATTCCGTGCCAGTGCGACCAGCATGTCATCGGTCATGTTCCTCGGCACATTCGTGATCGCCCGCGCAGAAGAGTGAGACGCGATCACAGGGGCGCGGCTAACGAGAATGGCATGGTAAAAAGTGCGGTCGCTTACGTGCGACACGTCCACCATCATTCCGAGCCTGTTCATTTCGCGCACAATCGTCCGTCCGAAGTCGTTGAGTCCGGGATCAGGAATGCGCCCTGTCTTCGGGTCCGGTGTCTTCGGCAGATCGCCTGACGACTGCGCCCAAGGCGTAGAGTTCGCCCAGGTCAGCGTCATGTACCGGACGCCGAGCCGGTAGTAATTCCGGAGCACCGCGAGATCGCTGTCGATCGCGTGTCCGCCTTCCACGCCCATCAGCACTGCAAGTTTCTTGTTCGGACCACGGCGCAGTGCGTAAATGTCCTTCGTTCCCGAGGCTATCGACATCTCCTTGGGGTGCGCCTTCACGACGCGGTACACCGAATCGATCATCTCGAGCGCGCGCTTTATCTCTTTCCCTTTGTTGGTCTGTGGCTCCACCCAAATGGAAAAGAACTCCACGCCAAGATTCCCGTCCTTCACCTTCCGAAGGTCCCAGTGGCCTCGGCCCGCGTCGGTTCCGGGATCGAAATTCTCGTCCACGAAGCGCATCGGCGTATCTGCGTGCGTGTCCACCACAATCGCCGAGTTGTGGATCGCCTTGTAATTCGACTTCGCGGCCGGGCTATTCCGAGTCGGTTTCTGGACAGACAGTGAAGCCGCGGACTTCTCCGCGGCCGGTGCTTGTTGCTGTGCTACGAGTGGAGTTGCAATCAGAACTGCGGTGGCAACGGTCGTCAACAGACGCATTGATTATCTCTTTTCGGCGACTTCCTTTTCCGCACGCCACTTCGCGTACTTCTGCGAAACCATCACGTGGAAAACGGCCTGTCGCCTTTCCTCGGCTACTTCTATTAAACCAGAAGGAAACGTCGAGGTCGCGTGATCCTAACTGATTCATTACAGGGGAATTGCTGAACGCACTTTTGGACAGTAGAGTACCGAGCGAAATCACTTTTGGATACTAGAATACGCAGTCAACCAGCATTAGCGATTGAGCCGTGATCGTAACTTTTCATGCACAAGGAGCGCAACACTCTCAGGAATACGCAGGATGAAGCGTTTGCGCTTATGCCGCCGTTCGCCTATCCCCAACCAGACGACGCCTGGTTCTTTATCGAATAGGCGTCTAACTGCGTCCTCGCTGAGATTCCAGAGCTTCGCGATTTCCTGCACACTGTAGTGTTTTTCCAGAGCCGACACAATGCTATGTATATGCTGTAGACGTATACACGTCAATACTTAAATTATGCCGATTGATGAAAAAAGCCAGTGCGGTTGTCGGCAACGCAGTCCGCGCAAAACGCGAGGCGCTTGGAATCTCACAAGAACAACTTGCAGATCTTGCAAGCCTCCACAGGACCTATATTGGTCAAGTTGAGAGGGGTGAGACGAACATCTCTCTTGCGAATCTTGTGAGAATCGCTGACGCCCTGAGTGTTAGGGTCCGTGATCTCGTCAGAGACTTGTGAGCTAAGAGCCCCGCGGTTTCAAGATGCCACTACATATTGGGGTACCATCTTGACAAACCATACATGTACCCCATACAATCCATAATAGCTGAATTTCGCTCTTTATTGCGGAAGCGGCGGTTTCAAACCACCCACCACCTTTAAGAGCGCGTCAGTCCACTGACTAGCTTAGAGCCTTCAACCCTTCCTAGCCAGCGACCCCAGGGCGGCCCGAAGTGCAAGATCAGGCTTTTAAGGGGAAGTGAATGGCAACTGTAAAGCCAACTCTAACCAGAGACTGGGAACAAACCTTTCGTGAGTGGTCAAAACCATCCAGCGATAGCGAACAGCAGAGGATGGAAAATGCCGAACGGATGATTCGGGAGGCGATAAGAGAGTCCAAAGCATTATCAAACGTCACTGTCGAAGTGTTTGCACAGGGCTCATACCGCAATAACACGAATGTGCGTCAAGACAGCGATGTGGACATCTGCGTTCGTTGCATGAGCACACTGTTCGATGATTACAGTATGTCGAATGATCTAACCCGCGCTGACACCGGACTTGTACCTTCTAACTACCACTATGCAACTTTTAAGCAGCAGGTCCTAGAAGCGTTGGAGACCAAGTTTGGAAAGGCCGGTGTTCGACGCGGCAAGAAGGCGATTGATATCCATGCGAACTCGTATCGTGTAGATGCAGACGTGGTTCCGACGTTCGAGCACAGACGATACTTGCGAAGCGAAAGCGGACAGATCTGGTACCAGTCGGGAACTGAGTTCTGGTGTGATGATGGCAGAAGAATTATCAACTGGCCCAACCAACATTACGAGAACGGCGTACAGAAGAACATCGCTACGAAGAACCGGTACAAGTTTATTACGCGTGCAATCAAGCGGATGCGGAACGAGATGGCAGAAGTAGGAATCGAGGCGGCGAAGCCGATTCCTTCTTATCTCATCGAGTGTCTAGTCTGGAACGTTCCCAACCCAGGCTTCGGGCACGATCGCTACGTCGATGATGTGCGCTATGTCTTAGCTCACACCATTAACTTTACCCTCAAGGATTCCGAGTGTGCAGAGTTGGGGGAAGTGAATGAACTGAAGTACCTTTTCCACGCTGCACAACCATGGAATCGCGTGCAAGTTCACTCATTCTTGTCCGCTGCTTGGGATTATGTGGGGTTTGAATGAGCATCGAGCGAAAGCATTTTACCTGTCTCATCGCGGTCGGTGCTGTGGTATGGGCTATTCTCTTGTTTCTTGACGGTGTACCCGTTTCAGGTGCGCTTATACGCCCGTTTTCATCTGCTGTCACGGCGGTGGTGATCGCCTGGAAGTTGTTCGATAAATGGATGTGGCGTTGGCGTGTGTTCAGGTGGTGGTTCGTCTCGATTCCAGACATTCAGGGGACCTGGAAGGGAACACTTGCTTCCAACTGGCAGCGTTCGGGTGAGGCGATCCGCGACCAACAGGTGTTCTTTACAGTTAAGCAAAGCTATTCGTCCATAAGAGCTCAGTTGTTCACAGCCGAATCAGCTTCTCAAACTCTGGTGGCAGCCATTGCACAAGAGGGCGAAGCGTTTGTCTTGTCCTCTATTTATCGCAACATACCACGTATCCTTCAACGTGGGTCGAAGAGCCCAATGCATTTTGGGGCTGTGAGGTTTGAGTTAGCAGGAAATCCCCCTTATTCCATGATCGGCGAATACTGGACGGATCGTGACACTAAAGGCGAACTCGTCTTCGAGGAGAGGACCAGCACCGTTGCGCATAATTACAGTGAGGCTCTCCAACTCCAGTACGCTCGGATAGATCGCAAAACTCCACTCATCGAAAAGGTATCAGAGCTAATCTAAGTGGACCTCTCGAACTATAAGACCGATATAGCTGCTCTTCAAGATAGGTTGCAGTCGCTTGCTAGACCCGCGTACACCGTACCCGTCATGCCGCGCATCAAGCCAATTTCTGTTCAACAAGCAGAGAGCTTCCAGGAAGGAATCGAGGAAGTAATAGACGAGATGCAGACTGCGTTAGGGCCGGATGAAGAACTGTGGGTGTATTACACGAACGGTTTGGAACTCATTCGAGTGAAGCACATTTATATGTCGTCAACGAATGTCGCCGTTATTTCTGGAACAGATGCAGAAGGAAACGAGGCGCGGGTAGTTGCACACTACAACGCACTGCAATTCGTTTGTAAAGCGGTTAAAACAACGGAACGCGAGAAGGTCAAGATAGGTTTTTCTTACAGTTAGTAAGTTACGACTTGATCCGTTACTTCGTCTGCGAGCCCTGACTCTCGGTCGGTGTGCTCTCAACACGAAGTTTGAGATTAGCAACCAGATCACCCACAGCCTTCAACAAATTCTTCTCGCGGTTTCGGTTGAGGCTCGCTAATTCGCGGGGTACGGCAGTAGACCAAATCACGAATCCACTCTTCGGCTCGTAAACATTCAAACTCAGTTTAGGGTCCATTTCCGCTGCGCTGTGAACATCTGTCGCACCGGTGTATGTGTTTGTCGTGCTCCACACTCGCGTCCCGACCTGCTGACTTGAATAACCAAGTTCAAAAATGAGGTCCGCGTCTACGGGCGAGTCTACTATGCGGTATCTTCCCCAACTTTTCATTTCAGCATAAAAGGTATCGAATGCCAGTTCCGCTCCGCCTTTTACGTTCCGATCGCTTCCCGATCCTTTGGCGAGGAAGACTGTCTTTGCGGTTACCATCTGCTTGGGCAAAGGTGCTGGTGGTGGCGCTTGTTTCTTGTCTTTTGCAGAAGATAGAAGGCAAGACACAAATACAATCGCAAAAAGACTCGAAAAACGAAAGAATGTTTTCATTCAGGGCCTCTGTAATTGTTATTAGGAATTTTGCGCAGAATGTCGGGAACTCCGCAAGGAAATTCACTCGTTGGTCCGTTTATGAAAGCCGCTCTTCCTTAACGGGGGTGAAGCCCTCTATTTTTTCTGCACTTTTCTGCACTCTGCCGAGTTTGCAGAAAAATTGCAGAAAGTCCCGACCATAGCAGCGGATCTAGCGGATTGAGCGACATAGTCTTCATAAGCCTTTTTCACAAATACATGAAAAACCTGCTGCTTATGTTCCTCTGCTATTTCGATTAAACCTAACGAACGCAGTTTTGCGAAGTAGGTTTGCAGCCAGCGATGCTGTTTTCGCGAAAGGCCTTTCTTGGCAATGTCGACGGTCAGGCCCGCGAGGTGCGACGAAGCGCGGGCGCCTTCGATGGGGGCAGCGTTGCCGTTCCGACGCCGAAGCTTCTTCTGCTGCTCCATGGTTCGCACAGCGGAATTCACCTGGATCGAGCCGCCGAACTCGCGACTGAAGTCGTCTCCGAGGTCCCGGAGGAAGTCGCGCGTCCACGACTTGCAAAAACGGCGGTCAACCTCCAGTCGCGGGTCAATGCGTACTCCCCGCGTGGTGGGCAGGGAGACCAGTTGCTTCTGGAGGATTAGTTGTTCGAGTTCCTCGTCGCTTTCGATCCGGGGCAGGTCAAGTCTATCGATCTCGGCGTTTTGTCGGATCAACGACGCCCGAGAGCCTCGGAGTGCCAATGGTGTCCATCTGACGTGGCGTGCGTTGCGGCGCGCGCGATTAGCTGATCGCGTCCGCGTACGGGATGCCGAAAGTTGGGCAGGGAAGCAGAAGATCAGAATAAAAACACAAATAGCCGGGATGATTACAGTCTGACGTCTCATTCGGAAAGTGGCGCCGGTAGTGCATCTTCAGTTGTGGTGCTGCTCGGATTCTATGGGCACTCACGCGTACAGCCACTCGGGTATTTGCTGGAGGGATACGAAGAGTAAAGATTTTTGCGTTGTCCCGCTCGACGCAGTCTCTCTGCGATCTTGAGCGCGATGGACAAAGCAAAAGCCGGACCTTTCGGCCCGGCTTGTCGTTAGAAACTGGTCACGCGCTACGTCTTGAAGAAGTCCAATATCGCCTTCTTCATGACCTCGCGTCCCACGTCGGAAATAGACTTGGTCAGCGGAATGTCCTTCGGGCAGACCTCGACGCAGTTTTGCGCGTAGCCGCATTCCTGAATACCGCCATCACCCATCAATGCGGTCAGACGTTCGCTTTTGAGCGCCTTGCCGGTCGGGTGCGTATTGAACAAACGCACCTGCGATATCGTTGCGGCCCCAACGAATCCCGTGTTCGGATTGAATTGCGGGCAAGCCTCCATGCAACAGCAGCATGAAATGCATCGCGACAGCGGATAGGCCTCTTCCTGCTCCTCGGGCGTCATCCGCGGCCCCGAGCCAAGATCATAGGTGCCATCGACCGGCACCCACGCCTTCACGGCCTTAAGGTTCTCGAACAGGACGCTGCGATCCACCGAAAGGTCGCGAATCACAGGGAACTTGGTGAACGGCTCGACTGTGATCGGTTGCTCCAGCTTATCGACGAGCGCTGAGCACGCCATGCGCGTCTTGCCGTTGATCAGCATCGCGCATGAGCCGCAAATCTCCTCCAGGCAGTTCGAGTCGTACACGATGGGCGTGGTCGCTTTGCCGTCCTTGGTCACCGGGTTTTGCGCGATCTCCATGAATGAGGAAATCACGTTCATACCCGGTTTCCACTGCAGTTCAAACTCTTCCCAGTACGGCTGCGACTGGGGATCGGCCTGGCGTTTGACTTTGATCAGTACCGTTTTATTGGCCATTTATGTAAGCCTTTAGTAAGAAACTTGTTGCTTGTGTCCTCGTGCCCAACGGGCACGTTCTAAATGCCTCAAGTGCTCGCTCCAGGACGCAGCCGCATGGCTCCATTCACAATGAGCAGCGCGCCTAGCGCAAACGAAATTACGTCCCGGGTCGTCAGCGCCGCCTTCACGATGATCGCGACGCCAAACACGAGAAAGAACACCGCCATCACGATCCGCAATCTGGACCTTGGCTGGATGGCACATGTGCGTTCGTCAGCTTGCTGCATCGTAGCGTCTCGGGCGCGGAGGAATCAGGCTGACGTCCACCGGCTCGAACTCGAACCGAGGCTCGTCGGCGTCTGCGGCGAAGTAAGCCTTCGTCGTCTTCATCCAGTTCTTATCATCGCGTTCAGGGAAGTCAGGCTTGTAGTGAGCGCCGCGAGACTCGTCGCGCATCGCCGCACCCTGTGTGATCACCCTTGCGAGTTGCAGCATGTTGTACAGCTGCCGGGCAAATACAAACGATGTATTCGCCCACTGTGACCGGTCGCTCAGGTTCACGCTCCGGTACCGCTCCAGCAGTTCAACGATCTTGGCGTCCGTTTCCTGCAGGCTCTTGTTGTAGCGAGTGACCGTTACGTTCTTGGACATGATGTCGCCCAACTCACGCCAGAGGCGGAACGGATTTTCTGTGCCCTGGTTGTTCATGAGCTGCGCGTTCATCTCCTGTTGGCGCTTCTTCTCTGCATGGAAGGCGCCGTTGGGAGCCGCGTGTGCTGATTTCAGCTGGTTGCGTCCATACTGGACGGCATCCGGACCAGCGACAAAGCCTCCGTAAATGCACGAAACGAGCGAATTGGCACCGAGGCGGTTCGCGCCGTGAACGCTGTAATCGCATTCTCCACAGGCATATAGACCCTGAATGTTCGTGCGTTGGTTGACGTCCACCCAGAGCCCGCCCATGGTGTAGTGCATCCCGGGGAAGATCTTCATCGGCACGTCACGAGGATCGTCGCCAACGAATTTCTCGTAGATTTCGAGGATTCCCTCGAGTTTGCGGTCGAGCACCTTCCGGTCGATGTGCGTCAGGTCGAGATAGACCATCGGCTGACCGTCAACTCCGAGGTTGTGCTCGTAGACGACCTTGTGAATCGCCCGTGTCGCGACGTCGCGCGGGACAAGATTGCCGTACTTCGGGTACCACTCCTCGAGGAAGTACCAGCGCTCGGACTCGGGGATGCTCTTCGCGTCGCGCTTGTCACTCGGTTGTTTCGGAACCCAGACGCGCCCGCCCTCGCCGCGGGCCGACTCCGACATCAGGCGCAGCTTGTCTTCGCCAGGAATCGAGGTCGGGTGCACCTGGATGAACTCCCCATTCGCATAGAAGGCACCTTGCTGGTAGAGGGCAGACTGGGCTGATCCGGTGCAGACAACAGAGTTCGTGGACTTTCCGAAGATGGCACCGATTCCGCCGGTCGCCATGATCACGGCTTCTGCCGGGAAGGTGTGGACCTCCATCGAGCGCAGGTCCATCGCGCAGATGCCGCGGCACACGCCCTGCCCATCGATAACGGCCGAGAGGAACTCCCAACCCTCGTATTTCTTTACCTTGCCTTCAGACTCGTACCGGCGCACCTGCTCGTCCAAGGCATAAAGAAGCTGCTGGCCGGTGGTGGCTCCGGCAAATGCGGTGCGATGAAAGAGCGTACCGCCGAAGCGGCGGAAGTCAAGCAGTCCTTCGGGAGTGCGGTTGAACGGAACACCCATGCGGTCGAGCAGATCGATGATCGCCGGAGCCATGTCGCACATGGCCTTTACGGGCACCTGGTTAGCGAGGAAGTCGCCCCCATAAACGGTATCGTCAAAGTGCTGCCAGGTGGAATCGCCTTCGCCCTTCAGGTTCTTTGCTGCATTTATTCCGCCCTGCGCGCAGACTGAGTGCGAGCGCTTGACCGGGACGATAGAGAACAGGTCAACATGGCCGCCCATCTCGGCGACCTTGATCGCCGCTGACAGGCCTGCAAGACCGCCCCCGACGATGATGATGTTTGGATTAGCTGCCATCTATGTATGCTCACGACCGGCACTGGCCGGTCCGAAAAGTAAGTGCGTTAGGACTTGGGCTCCAGGGGCGTTGGCGCCTGCTGCGACTTGTGCTCACCGGCTGGAAGCTCCAGCATCTTCTTGGGCCAATCAGCTGCCGGCCTGATGAATGCCTTCACCGTAAGTCCACCGATGGTCGCAAGAAGCAGGCCGATAGCCAGGCACGCATAGCCCAACTTACGTCGGGCGTTGTCACCCACCGCTATACCCCACTTGGCGCAGAACAGCCAGATCCCGTAGGCGAAATGCCAGGAAGCGGAGATGATTCCCGCCCCGTAGAAGAACAGGAACAATGGCTGGACTAATTCGTGCCGCACCTTGGCAAATGCCCAGACATGCCCTTCGCCGAAAAGATGTACTCCGCTGAACCGCATGGTATAGACGTGCCATGCCATGTAGGCAAAGGCAATGATGCCGGTCCAGCGTTGGGACGTATATAGCCAGTTACCGGTCCACGGATAGTCGGTAACGTTGTTTTCTCCACGCCACCAGATATAAAAGCCATAAAATCCGTGGAACAGGATGGGAATGTAGATTCCGAAGATCTCGAGCCAGATCGTGAAGGGAAGCCCGGTAAGGAACTTCACCTGGTCGGCATAGGCTTGCGGGCCATTCGTCGCAAACGCGTTGGAAATAAAGTGTTCAACAAGGAATGCGCCGACAGGAACAATGCCGGTTAGCGAATGCAGCCGCCGCCAGAAGAAAGAACGCCCCTGCCCCGCACGCAGAGGTGGAACTCCTTTAGGGATTGTGGGCGGGGCTGCGGGTACAGTTGTGGTCGATGAGTCCACCAGAGTGCTCCTTGCGATGGAAGAAGCTTAAGTAGAACCATGTATTATCTTTGCCGCGCTCACAGTTAGTCAAGGAAACCGTGTTCGCCCTGTTGCCGAGTTGCATTAAGGGTCAAAGACTGTGCAGTCGCTCTCGAACCGCTGAAAAACGCTACGAAGGTGTTTCAAACCACAACAATCTGGGCACCAAGTTGCTGCGCTTGCACTCAACTCCGTTTCGTAGGACACTCTGGGCTCTCGCGCCATCCGGATGTGGGGCCGGAACTGGCGTGCAGCCT
>Ga0196976_1001337_pt1 | contig 11417 bp, 9 predicted proteins | sample S3v_513CmetaG_FD_148644 | JGI IMG/M metagenome (GOLD analysis project Ga0196976, IMG submission 148644) | Soil microbial communities from Anza Borrego desert, Southern California, United States - S3+v_5-13C | ecosystem: Environmental > Terrestrial > Soil > Desert | place: USA: California...
GTCCTCGGTTTTGTAGTCGCCCGTGAATACCCATACTTCGCCCTTGTGCTCCACACGTACCTGCGCACTCCCAATGATATGCCCGGCAGGGTGGAACGAGAACGTTACGCCGTTGATGGTAAAGGTTTCGCCCCAACCCTTACCGGTGACGGTAATGTCGCCCAGGCGGTGCCGGATGATGGGCACGTTCATGTGGTGGGTTATGTAGCGCTTGTGCCCCCAGCGGGCGTGGTCGCTGTGGCCGTGGGTTATAATGGCATTGTCTACCGGGCGCCAGGGGTCGAGGTATACGTTTGCCTGCGCACAGTAAATGCCTTTATCGTTGAATGCCAGCAGGGGTTGCTTCATGGTTCTTTGCTCTACCTCATAAAGTTACATCTTGTAAGGTTTTTTTGAAAGAGGTTTTGGGGAAGTTTAACTTTTGTTATATGTTCTTTTGTCTTGAAACAAAAGAACCAAAAGTTCTCTCTTTTCTTTTGCCTTGACGCAAAAGAAACAAAAAGTCAAGGCTACATCTTTTTTAGCTACAAATTATTTGCTCCGGCTAAAAGATTTGAACTCGCTTCGCTCAAACAGGCAAATCTTTCTTAACGCCTGCACTTCACAATTTGCTTAACGCAAAAAGATGAGGCCGCCTTGAGCTTCACTCAAACGTGCTTACTCGCTTTAACTCTACAACTCAGCAACTTTGCCACTTTGCCACTTACTTAATCAACACCGCGAGGTAATCCTCCACGGTTTCGTAGCCTTCGGTAAGGAGCTTTTTCTTGAGGCGCATTTTGCAGACGCGGACGCTTTGGGGCGAGATGCCGAGGATGTTGGCCATGTCCTTGCCGTTGAGCTCGAGGCGCATCAGTACGAGTATGCGTGTTTCGGCTTCGGTGAGGGGAATTTTGCTTTCGCGGATGCGGTTAAAGAACCCCGGGTAAATAGCCTTGAAGCGCGTCTGGAAGTGCTCCCAGTCGTCATCGGTGAGTATCTTTTGTTCGAGCAGTTCGGCGATCTCGTCTTCAGTAGCTTCGGGAGGCTCGGGGGTTTGGGCCTCGGCTTCCTGCAGGCTGTTGATGATGGCATTTTTGCGCGAAAGGTCGATGATATAGGTCTTAAGCTCCTGCTCCTTGATGTCGATTATCTTTTGGGTATTGCGGAGCTCGATCTCCAGCTGGCGCTCTTTGAAGCGTATCTTCGACAGGTAGCGGTACACAAAGAACCCGGCTGCCGATACCACCGCCAGTGTCCCGAAAATAATGAGCCACAGGCGGTTATTAGCAATCTCTTTTTCGTTCTGCAGGTTTTGTATGCGCAGGTTCTTCACCTCCACGCCCAGGTTGGCCTGGTACTGCGAAAGGCGTTCGCTCTGGTTGGCCTCCATGATCTCGCGCTCCACGGCATAGTGCAGCTTGTAGTAATACAGCGCCGAATCAGGGCGGGCAAACTTCTCGTGGTTGCGGCTCAACTCCATGTAGGCCTCGCTGGTGCGCACCTTGCTGTTGAGCCTGCGGGCAATGGCAAGGCACTTGCGGGCGGCATCAAAGGCGCGGGCCCTGTCGCCTTTTTGGGCATATACGGTCGAAAGGTTCTGGTAGGCTGTGGCCTCGCCTTCGGGGTAGTTGGTTTTTAGGCACTCTTCAAGCGAAAGTTGGTAATAGGTAAGCGCAGGGTCAAACTCACCGCCGTAGCGGTATATCTGCCCCTGGTTGTTGTAAACGATGGCGAGCTCGCGCGGCTCGTTGAGCCTTTTGAATATTGCAATGGCTTTGTTGTTGTGGTCAAAAGCTTCGTCAAAATGGCGCTGCTCCTTGAGTATCAGGGCGCGGTTGGTGTGCGTAAGCCCCAGCAGGCGCTCTTCCCCCAGCTTCTCGGCCAGCTTAGCCGACTCATTGTAACACTCCATCGCGGCCTCGTTGTTCTCGAGCCGCCAGTGCACCAGCCCCAGGCTGTTGAGCAGGTTGGCCATCTGCATCTCGTCGCCCTCGTCCTTTACTTTGGCGTAGGCATCGGTAAGATAGCGCAGCGCTACCTGGTAATTGCCGATGCGCCATTGCTCGTTGCCAATATTGGTCAACTCTTCAACGGTTACGGGTGTGTCCTTTTTGGCTGCCGAGGCCGTGGGTTCGGTATCGGGCTTACAGGCCGCAAACAGCACTGCCGCACAAAGCGCCAGACTCCATACTAATGCCAACCTGTTCTTTTTCATTATCCCAAATTTAAGGGTTATGGGGAATAAATTGGTATGGTGATGGTTTTCTTTTGCCTTGACGCAAATGAAACAATCAGGACAGGTTTCTCCATACGGACACGCTCAAGCGTACTGATAGCTACTAAAATCTCCGCGGATTTGCGGCTTTGCGAGACAATTAGAATAATAAATTCTCTCTTTTCTTTTGCCTTGACGCAAAAGAAAGAAAAAGTCAAGGCTAGCAAAATTTGTATACAAAATTGTTTAAAACTAAAATTTTGTGAGGCCAATTGTAGGCGGGCCAATTGTAGGCACAACCATAATTTTAAAAAATATGAATATCAAGGAGAAATTCGGACTAAAGGTCAGAGCCTTAAGGGAAGACAAGAAATTTTCAATCGAACATTTAGCCAACATTTCTAACGTAGATCGGAATTATATCTCTGATATCGAGAAGGGGCAACGAAATGTTTCACTTGAAATTATTGAAAAAATCCTCACGGCTCTTGATAGTGATTTTGCAACTTTTTTTAATGACAAAAGATTTAAAAAGTAATGATTAAGTATTCACAAGTAAAGAAAAAATTGCAGATAGAGGTAGACCGAAACACTAATAGTGGACTGGCCAATCTTACTCATTATTTCCAGAATCATACAAATGGTGTCTCTGAATATTTCAGGCCGGAAGCAGAAACATATCTAAATACTTTACATGAAAAACTCAATCTTGTAGAGGAGCCTGATTTTCAATATTATTTACCCATAAAATGGGATATTCCCTTTCCTCCTCCTGAAAAGCCTACGTTTAAATTTATAGACCTTTTTGCAGGAATCGGAGGAATCAGGCTAGCTTATCAGAACCTTGGTGGGAAATGTGTATTTACAAGTGAGTGGGACACATATTCAAAAAAGACTTACGAGGCTAATTTCGGGGAAGTTCCTTTTGGGGATATAACTACAATAAGCGAAAAAGAAATTCCTGACCATGATGTTCTACTGGCAGGATTTCCATGTCAGCCTTTTTCAATTGCCGGTGTTTCCAAAAAGAATGCATTAGGTCGCAAACATGGATTTCTTGATGAAACACAAGGGACACTGTTTTTTGATATTGCACGTATTTTAAAACATAAAAGGCCAAAAACTTTTATGCTTGAAAACGTAAAAAATTTGGTATCACATGATAAAGGCAATACTTTTAAAGTTATCCAGAATACACTTCGGGAATTAAATTATACTATCTATTTTAAAGTGCTGGATGGAAAGTATTTTGTTCCTCAACACAGGGAAAGGATAATTATTGTTGGTTTCGATAACGAATACTTTAAAAATCAGGAAACATTCAAATTTCCTGAAGTTGAAGATGTAAAACACGCAATTAAAGATATTCTACTTCCCAAAGTCGATGACAAATATACTTTGTCTGATAAATTATGGAATTACCTTCAGGAATATGCTAAAAAGCATAAGGAAAAAGGTAATGGATTTGGCTTCGGGCTTACTGATTTAAACGGTATATCCCGAACAATGAGTGCTCGTTACTATAAAGATGGAGCTGAAATACTGATACCGCAGAAAAATAAAAATCCAAGACGATTGACACCAAGGGAATGTGCCCGACTACAGGGTTTTCCAGATAATTTTGTTATTCCTGTTTCAGATAATCAAGCCTATAAACAATTTGGAAATTCAGTTGTTTCTCCGCTTATGCAAGCAGTTGGCCAAAATATAATTCAACAAATACAACAATTTGATGGAGGACATATTAAACAAAGCGATTCAATCCGTTCAGCAATCTGAAATTTCCTTTTGTAAGTATATAACTGCAAATGATACAGGAGCTACAGGAGGTCATCAGGCAGGTTATCACATACACAAGAGAGCTTGGCCTTTATTTTTTGATGAGGCTGGGCAGAAAGGAAGTAATAAAGATAAATTCATAACTATCAAATGGCAGGATGATTTCGAAACATTGAGTCGTTTTATTTACTATGGAGTTGGCACAAGAAACGAATATCGCCTTACAAGATATGGCAAAGGCTTTCCCTTCCTTCAGGATAGCAACATTGGAGATTTATTGATTATTTGTAAAAAATCATCTGATTATTATCATGCCTTTGTCCTGGAAACAGATGAAGATATTGAAGAATTTATAGCTGCATTAAATATATCTTCGACTGAAATTAATGGAATAATCCCAAAACAATTTCAAGAAACCGCAGAAGACCGGCTTCTAACATGTTTCCATGCTTTTCTTCGTGCACTTAAAATAGATTTCCCCTCTACACTAGAACTTGCTACTAATGCCCGCAATTGTTATATCGGTTCATACGGAATAACACAACAGATAATTCAAAAAAAACCTGATATAGAGCTATTAAATTGGATTGATGCAGAGTTTCAGCTTTTTAAAGTTATTGAAAACGACAGGTATACAGCTCGGATTCAAACTCCTTTTCAAACAGTTGAGGAATTAGTGATTACTGCGAATACAATTCTAAACAGGAGAAAAAGCAGGGCGGGAAAATCTTTGGAACACCATCTTGCAGAAATATTTAACAATTTTCAACTATCCTACTCGTCACAAGAAATTACTGAAGGAAATAAAAAACCAGACTTCTTATTTCCTACAGGCGCAGCATATCGTAATCCTCATTTCAATGAAAATAAGCTTATTATGTTGGCTTCTAAAACAACCTGTAAGGATAGATGGCGACAGATTTTAAATGAGGCTGACAGGATAAAGACGAAACATCTATTTACACTACAACAAGGCATTTCAAGTACTCAGCTCCAAGAAATGTATGACTATAATGTTTGCCTTGTGGTTCCCAAACCATACATTAAAAGTTTTCCGGAAAAATACCAAGATCAAATAATGACCTTGGAAAGTTTCATAAAATTTGCAAAAGAGACCCAGAGTTAACTATGGACGTCCATAACCCTCAACAGCGCTCAAAAAATATGGCTGCCATTAAAAGCACGGCCACAAAAGAGGAAGTGCGGTTAGGAAAGGCACTATGGCAGGCAGGGTTTCGATACAGAAAAAACAATAAGACTGTTTTTGGTAAACCTGATTTTACTTTTAAGAAATATAAAGTTGCAGTTTTTGTCGACAGCGAATTTTTTCATGGTAAAGATTTTGACACTAAAAAGAAGCCGGTCAACAATGCTGATTTTTGGCTTAAAAAAATCTCCCGCAATATTGAACGCGACAAAGAAGTAAACGCATTCCTACAGTCACAAGGCTGGATGGTAATCCGGTTCTGGAGCCGTGACGTCAAAAAGAACCTTGACAGCTGCGTGGCCGTCATACAGGAAGCGATCGAAAAGGCAGCTGCGAAACCTTAAGCTATCTGCAAATCTATCCTGAGCTTGTTGGCCGCAAAGGCCTCAATGGCCGTTACATAATCTACCTCATCCCAATCGGTTTCCTCGTGCATGGCCTCAAATTCCTTGGCCCAGCTGATGATCTCGGCGATGTCGGCCCTTGAGTCACCCGAGCAGAACGCCTTCTGCCCCGCCATGAAGGCGATGTCGGCAATGGCCTCAAACAGCTTCACATCTTCCACGGTATGCTGTAACGTATTCATAATAACTGATTTATAGTTGGATGGAGCAAGTTTATGAAATTCTGCAACACGTTTACAAGATTGTGCAGGATAGTTATTAACAAGTCGGCGAACTGTACGTTGAGTCGTTGAGTTGTTAAGGCGTTAAGTTGTGGAGTTGTTAAGTCGTGGAGTCGGAAATTCGATTGTTGTATTTTTAGATTTTTGGATTGATGGAAATTTCGTTCGGTGAAATTTTGAAATTTTACGATTCAATTTTTGTTTCGAATCAAAAAAGTTTGGATTTTGATGCCTGGATTTGGAATTTTTCAAAAATTTGTACCAAAAGTGAACTATCATGCCCCACAACTTTATAAACATCTAACTTTCAAACATTTAACTCATTTCATTCTTTCACACGAAAAGTGCGTTCCGGAATACAGAAAGTGAACTAATGCAACAGCGATAAAAAGTGCTTTTTGGCGCACATACCCCTAAATTTTAGGGGGTGCAGCTAAAGTGTGTGGAATATAAATTAAGGCGGTAACTGGTTAATAAAAATTTAAACACATAGACACATAGGCCTCAAAGACATTAATTAGTAGGCATAGACACACATATTGAAGCAAGCTTCAAAACTTGAGCAGTAAATAGTAACATCTATGTTCCTATGTGGTTAAACATTTGATATATAATTCACTACTTTTGTGTGTACTAAAGCGGCGCTTCAGGCTTTGTGTCACTATGCAACCTAACTATTTGCATAAAAGCCTATATTCCTATGTGGTTAAATAAATTAAAACCTATGAAAAAGCTATACCTGTTCATTTCGCTGGTTTCGGTTGCGGGTACCGCGCTGATTATCAATACTGATTCGCCCGTAAACAAGGAAAAGGAGAAAGAAACGATCAATACGTTCATGGACGACTGGCATGCGGCTGCGGCCAAAGCCGACCATGCGGGCTACTTCGGGAAGATTGCCGATGACGGCATTTACATTGGCACCGATGCCACCGAAAACTGGGACAAAAAGGCGTTTGAGGCTTTTTCGAAACCCTATTTTGACCGCGGAAAAGCTTGGGATTTCAAAGCCGTGGAGCGTAACATTTACTTTAGCAAAGACGGCAAAACCGCCTGGTTTGACGAGTTGCTCGATACCTGGATGAAAGCCTGCAGGGGCTCGGGAGTGCTTGAAAAGCAAGGCAAAGAGTGGAAAATTAAGCACTATGTGCTCTCCATGACCGTCCCTAACGACGCCACCGATGCCGTGCTTCCGCTCAAGGGCAAGTACGAAGACCCGCTGCTTGAAAAACTGAGGAATAAGAAGGAATAGTTACACCCCCCTTTTTTTGACCCCCTCCCGGGAAAAAAGGCGAAAACTGAAATTGCAGCAGTTTGTAAACTAAAAATTAGTGTTTGATCTCCTCCCGAAGATGGGCGAGCATATCTGTCGTCATCGCGGTGAGGTCGTAGTCGTGTTTCCAGCCCCAGTCCTGCCTTGCGGCGCTGTCGTCAATGCTTTGCGGCCAGCTGTCGGCTATCTTCTGGCGGAAGTCAGGCTCGTAACCTATAGTAAAATCAGGGATTTCCGCTTTTATGGCCTCGGCGATCTCGGCAGGGGTAAAATCCATCGCCGACAGGTTGTAGCTCGACCTGATCTTAATGTCCTGACTATCAGCCTGCATGATTTCAATTGTCGCACGGATGGCATCGTCCATGTACATCATAGGAAGGCGTGTATCCTCGCTCAAAAAGCATGTATACCTGCTGTCACTCAGCGCTTTATGGTAGATATCGACGGCGTAATCGGTGGTTCCTCCGCCCGGCGGTGTTGACCAGCTGATAAGCCCCGGGTAACGGATGCTGCGCACGTCCACACCATAGATATTATGGTAGTATTCGCACCACCTTTCACCAGCCTGTTTTGATATCCCGTACACCGTAGATGGCTCCATTACAGTATATTGCGGGGTATTTTGCTTAGGCGTGGTAGGCCCGAAAACCGCTATGCTCGACGGCCAGAATATCTTCTTGATCTTACCGGCTTTGGCCAGGTTCAGTACGTGGAACAGCGAGTTCATGTTCAGGTCCCAGGCAAAGGCAGGGTTCTTCTCAGCCGTAGCCGAAAGCAACGCCGCCATGAGATAGACCTCATCGATTTGGTGCTTCTCGAGAAGCGATTCTATTTGGTTAAAATCCAGCGCATTGGCAACTTCAAATGGCCCTGAGGCAACAAATTCAGGGTCTCCTTTCCGGATGTCGGAAGCAATTACATTGTCGGTTCCGTACACTTCCCTGAGCTTTTTGGTGAGCTCTGTGCCTATCTGCCCGCAGGCGCCAATGATCAAGATTTTAGCCATATTATTTGCAATTAAAGCCACAAATATAAGGTTTCAGATTATGAATTTTGCAAGCTTTGCCCTTGCTTATAACAATTTTTTTAATGATTGTGATTTGGCAACCGTTAATCTTTTTTAAAGATTGTCCTGCCCAATAGCATATTAGCCCAACATTTGTAAATTTGCTTACTTAACCCTGTAAGATGAAATACCTGAAATTCATTATACTTTCCGGCCTTAGCCTACTCTTATTCTCCTGCCAGGATGAGGAAAGCCAGCGCCTTGCCGAAACACAGAAAGCCGCGAAGGTAAACGATTCGATACTCAAAAACCTTGGCAATAACTGGGAGTTTAACGTGCCTCCGATGAGCACAAAAGCCAATGTACAACTGCAAAACTGGAGCGAGTGGGAGCAGTTCAGGAGCGAGCTTTCGCAAAAGCCTACAGGCGCGATAACAGCTTATCGTCAAAAGGCTAAAAACCTCGTTACCAAAGCCGACCAGCTGTTCACCAATATCCCTCCGTTCTTCGATAAGCCACAAGTTCGCAGCCGCATAAGCGTGCTCGTAACCAAGACAAAGATGCTATACACGTACCTAAACATAGAAGTTGTACAGGAGCAGAAAGTCATTGGGCTCATCAAAGAGATTACCCGTGAGTTGACTTCGCTACAAAATCAATTTGACGAGCTGATCCGCAAAAGCGAGATACAGAAAGAGGTGGGCGAAGAAGAAATGCTCAGGGCACTCGACACTACAAGGATGGCCAACCCTGACGCCATGCCGCAGCCCCAAGCAACACCTCAACGCGTTGAACGCCAAAGGATTTTTGGCACGCCAAAGAACATAACAACCCCTGAAAGAGAGTAAGATTTGAGACCAGAGATCATAGATAAATATACACAGTCACCAAAAATAAGGCAGATAAGCGCCGCCCTGGAGCTGCGCGAAAACAAACTGCATGTAAAGGGGCTACTGGGCTCATCGCTGTCGTTTGTTATTGACCCGCTTTTCAGGCAGGGTGAGCTGCCGTTCCTGCTGATATTAAAGGACAAGGAGGAAGCCGCTTATTACCTGAATGACCTCGAACAGCTTATAGGCCAAGACGATGTTTTATTCTATCCGGGTTCCTACCGCCGCCCCTATCAAATCGAAGAGACCGATAACGCCAGCGTGTTGCTGAGGGCCGAAGTACTTAACCGCATCAATTCTCGTAAAAAGCCTGCTATTATTGTCTCTTATCCTGAAGCGTTGTTTGAAAAGGTTGTTACCCGTAAAGAGCTTGATAAGAACACCCTTAAAGTGGCTGTGGGCGACCAGATATCCATAGATTTTATTAACGAGGTGCTGTTCGAATATGAGTTCCGAAGGGTGGATTTTGTGACCGAACCGGGTGAATTCTCAGTACGCGGTGGTATTGTGGACGTTTTTTCTTTTTCGAATGATAACCCTTACCGCATTGAGTTCTTTGGAAATGAGGTGGACAGCATCCGAACCTTTGACGTAGCGTCGCAGCTGTCATTGGAAAAGAAGAAAAAAATTACGGTCATTCCCAATGTTGAGAACAAGTTCCTGAACGAGAAGCGCGAAAGTTTCCTGGAATACATCAATGAAAAAACTATCCTGTTCATTAAGGATACCGATGCATTGCTGGCGCAGCTTGATGTACTATTCGGCAAAGCCAATGAGGCATTTGAGAAGCTGTCCAAAGAGCTGAAGCATGCCTCACCCGAAGAACTTTTTCTCAACCAACAATCATTCCTTAAAAAGGCGCTTGATTTTACTGTAGTAGAGCTTGGCAGCAAGGCGTTATTTAAGTCCCAAAAGGCATTTGAGTTTTACATACAGCCCCAGCCGTCGTTTAACAAGCAGTTTGACCTGCTGCTCACAAACCTGAGCGATAACCATTCGAATGGTTTTAAAAATTACCTGTTCTGCTCTAATGAAGCACAGGCAAGCCGCTTTCACGATATTTTCGAAAGCCTTGACGAAGCTAATCATGAGAATATCAGGAAACAGTATAAGACCATTGTATTCCCGTTATACGAAGGCTTTATAGACGAAGAAAATCAATTGGCCTGCTATACAGACCACCAGATATTTGAGCGCTACCATAAGTTCAGCATCAAAAACGGCTATAGTAAAAAGCAAACCATCACGCTCAAAGAGCTCAACTCGCTATCGGTGGGAGACTATGTTACACACATCGACCATGGTATTGGCAAATTTGGCGGGTTGCAGAAAATACAGGTGGAGGGCAAGACGCAGGAGGCTATTAAGCTCGTATATGCAGATAATGACATAGTGTACGTAAGCATCCACTCACTGCACAAGATTGCCAAATATAATGGGAAGGACGGTGCTCCGCCTAAGATCTATAAGCTTGGCTCCAATGCCTGGAAGACCCTCAAGCAAAAGACCAAGGCACGCGTTAAGCATATTGCCTTTAACCTCATTCAGCTATATGCCAAAAGGCGTCTCGAAAAGGGCTTTAAATATGCTCCTGACAGCTATCTGCAGGCTGAACTCGAATCATCATTCATTTATGAAGATACACCCGACCAAATAACTGCCACACGAGATGTCAAGGCCGATATGGAAAGCGAGCGCCCAATGGACCGACTGGTGTGCGGCGACGTAGGCTTCGGGAAGACCGAGGTAGCTATAAGGGCTGCCTTTAAGGCTGCCGATAACGGAAAGCAGGTAGCCGTGTTAGTGCCCACAACCATCCTGGCTTACCAACATTTCAGGACATTTAGCGAGAGGCTTAAGGACATGCCGATAACAATAGGCTACCTCAACCGTTTCCGTACGGCAAAGCAAAAAAGCGAAACCCTGAAACAACTGGCTGAAGGTAAGCTGGATATTATTATAGGTACGCATCAACTGGTCAATAAAAATGTGAAGTTCAAAGACCTGGGGCTACTGATAGTGGATGAGGAGCAAAAGTTTGGCGTTAACGTTAAGGACAAGCTCAAGACCATTGCACAGAACGTAGATACACTCACTCTTACTGCAACACCCATACCAAGGACATTGCAGTTCTCTCTTATGGCTGCCAGGGATCTATCGGTTATTACCACTCCGCCGCCTAACCGATATCCTATAGAAACGCAGGTGGTAAGTTTTAACGAAGAAATTATTCGTGATGCCATTTCATATGAGATACAGCGCGGGGGACAGGTATTTTTTGTCCATAATCGCATTGAAAATATCCGCGAGGTTGCAGGTATGATACAGCGTTTAGTTCCCGGCGCTAAGGTGGGCGTAGGCCATGGCCAGATGGACGGTAAAAAGCTGGAAGAGCTGATGCTGGCGTTTATGACCGGAGAATTTGACGTACTGGTAGCCA
>Ga0196976_1001338_pt1 | contig 11407 bp, 18 predicted proteins | sample S3v_513CmetaG_FD_148644 | JGI IMG/M metagenome (GOLD analysis project Ga0196976, IMG submission 148644) | Soil microbial communities from Anza Borrego desert, Southern California, United States - S3+v_5-13C | ecosystem: Environmental > Terrestrial > Soil > Desert | place: USA: California...
ACCGCCAAACTGCACACAAGCATGTGCATGCTAGCCCGCGACCGCCTTCGACATCAGTCACCCGCTTCCCAAATCGCGTTTTCCACAGCTCCGGTGCGGATCATTTCAACGTGGTGAGAAATGCGGGCTAATGCCGCGCCTTCTTCACTTCCTCCGTCAGCGCCGGCAGGATCTGGAACAGGTCGCCCACCACGCCGAGGTCCGCGATGCGGAAGATCGGCGCCTCGGGGTCCTTGTTGATGGCCACGATGTGCTTCGACGACGACATCCCCGCCAGGTGCTGGATCGCCCCAGAGACGCCCGCCGCGATGTACAGATTCGGGCTGACCACGCGGCCCGTCTGCCCCACCTGATGCTGGTGGTCGATCCACCCCGCGTCCACGGTCGCGCGTGACGCGCCGACCGCGCCGCCGATGGCGTGGGCGAGGTCGCGGATGTACGAGAAGTTCGCCGCCTCCTTCAGGCCGCGGCCGCCGCTGACGATGATGTCCGCCTCGGCGATCGACAGCTCGCCCGCCTCGGGCTCCTTCGTCTCGACGACCTTCACGCGCTCGGTGGCATCGGCGGTGACGTTCACGACTTCCGCCGCGCCGCCCCCCGCTTCCTCGGCCGGGAAGGCGTTCGGACGCGTGGTGGCGATGGCGGGCGTGCTGGTCACGTCGACGGTCGCGAAGGCCTTGCCCGAGTAGACGGGGCGCCGCGCGCGCAGCTTGCCGTCCGTCCACTCCAGGCGGTCGACGTCCGAGGCCACGCCGGCGTTGAGCCGCGCGGCCAGGCGCGGCGCGAGATCGCGGCCGTTCGACGTGCCGGGGAGCAGCAGCACCGCCGGCTGCGCGTCGCTCACCACCTGCGCCACCGCGGCGGTGTACGCCTCCGTGGTGTACGCGGGGATCGCCGCGACATAGACCTTCTTCGCGCCGAAGCGGCCCGCTTCTTCCGCCGCGGCGGCGTCGCTCGCGAACGCGACGCAGTCGCCGCCCGCGGCCTCGGCCAGCTTGCGGCCGATCGAGAGTGCTTCGCGGGAAGTCTTCTTCAGCTTCCCGTCCTTGGATTCGGTGAAAACGAGAACACCAGGCATCGAGATCTCCTTGTCGGGCTGAAGCCGAACCTACAGGGCTTTCGCCTGTTCGCGGATGTACTTGAGGATTTCCTGCGCCGCGGCGGCCGGATCGGCGCCGTCGACCTTGCGCCCGCCGCTCTTCTCGGCGGGCATCTCCAGCGACACGGTCACCACGCGCTGCTTGTAGACGTCGCCTTCGTCGACGCCGAGGTCGGCAGGCGACCTGGTGTCGATGGCGATCTTCTTGGCCGCCATGATCCCCTTCAGCGACGCGTAGCGCGGCTCGTTGAGCCCCTTCTGCGCGGTGATGACGGCGGGGGTCGGCGCCTCGAGCACTTCCTCGGCGCCTTCGATCTCGCGGTGCGCGGTGAGCTTGCCGTCGCCGACCTCGAGATGCGTGACCACGTTGACCTGCGGATAGCCGAGGAGCTCGGCCACCATCGGGCCGACCAGTCCGTTGTCCGTGCCGACGCCCTGCTTGCCGAAGAAGACCAGCTCGTGCGGGACGGACTTGATGGCGGCGGCCAGGACCTTGGCGATGCCGAGAGCGTCGGCGTCGGACGCGTCGCCTTTCACGTGCAGCGCCTTCGTGGCGCCGCGGGCCAGCGCCTCGCGCAGCGCCTGCTGCGCGCGGTCCGGGCCGAAGGTGATCACGGTGACGTCGCCGGGCGATTTTTCCTTGAGACGGATGGCCTCTTCGAGCGCGAACTCGTCGTAGGGCGAGACGATGAACTTCAGTCCCGTCTCGTCGACTTTCGTGCCGGAGACTTTGATGCGCGATTCGGTGTCGGGAACGTGGGAAATGCAGACGACGGAGTTCAAGCGGGAACCTCCAAAGGTATGGCCCGGGCGGGCCGGCGCGGCATTCTATGAGGGGAGGCACGCAAATCGCAAACCGCCGGAGGGCAGCAACGGGGTATCCCAGACAAGGCAGACGACGGAGGACGGCATGTCGATGGTGAGGCCGCACGAAGTGGACGGCAATACGAACGGACGACGGCAGTTCCGCACGCTCGATTTCAAGCGTGCCAAGAGCCCCAACAACGGCAACGGGAACGGCCGGAACAACGTGAAGGCGGCCCCTCCGGAGTCGACCAACGCCGAGAACTTTTACTACCTCAAGCAGATGAACTCCAAGACGCCGATGGTCATCGTCATGACGGACGGCGAAGAGATCCGCGGCTGGATCGAGTGGTACGACAAGAGCTGCCTGAAAGTGAACCGCGAGGGTGCCCCCAACCTGCTGATCCAGAAGCACTGCATCAAGTATCTGTTCAAGCAGGAAGAGCTGGTCTGACGGTTGTCGGTTGTCGGTTGTCGGTTGTCTGTGCCTCAGCGCCGAGCTCACAGACAACTGAGAACCGACAACCAGAAACATCCCCCGTGTGAAGCCGCTCGCGCGGCTTCACTCGCTGCTTTTCTTCGATCGACGCGAGCCCGCTGCACGCACGACATGTCCGGCGACCCTTTGCGGTTTTCCCCCGGCCATGCGTGCGCGAAGCGCCTCGAGCGCGAGGTCGAGCATCCGGCCGTGCTCGATCCTGAGCTCTCCCCGTTCCCACCGTGCGATCGTATTGGGGCTCACGCTCAACTCGCGACCGAGTTGAGCCTGCGTCAATCCGATTGCCTCGCGCTCCCGCTTCAATCGCGATCCGTCCAGCTTTGCCGAGCTGGCGGCGGAGCGCGATGTCTCTTCGTGCAACTGCAGGTTCCCGGTGTCGACGATTCGGCTGGCGTGCTCCAGATCGATGCCGATCAGGCGGCCCGCGGCATCGAAGTCCAGCACCACCCCCGGCGCGGCCTCGACGGAATCTTCGTACTTTCGGCGCTCGGCGAGCGTGAGATACAGCGAATCCGAGTCACGGTCGTAGAAGTACCTCATCGTGTTCTCCTGCGCTCGAAGGTGCGATCGAAGAAAGCGTTCACGAACGTGCCATCCGGTTCAGTAATCACGCGGAGGAAATGCTCCGCCTCTTCGACATACGCCCAGTGACGGATCCGGCCATCATCCTGAATCTCTGTTGCCACCGGCTCGTCGACGGTGCGCTGGCACCACTCCCGCCGGATGCCGCGGTCCCGAATCTTCTTTTCGAAGTACTCGGTCGTTCGCACCGTTCATCAGAATATACGTGACGGATAACGACGGCAAGCCGCTCGAACCGGCGGAGCGCCGCCGTCCCGGCGGCTGGCCCGGCGGCGTCCCCGCCGCCGGGGGCGGGAGCGAGGACGCTCCCGGGCCAGCCGGCGAGGACGCCGGCGCTCCACAACCGATAACATCCCCCGTGTGAAGCCGCTCGCCATCACCATCGGCGATCCCGCGGGGATCGGGCCGGAGATCGTGGAGAAGGCGCTCGCGCGGGTGAATGTGCCGGCGCGGGTGTTCGGCTCCGTGCCCGGCAACGTGCGGCATGGGGAGATCGCGGCGGAGTATGGGCGCATCGCCCTCGATGCCATCGACGCGGCCGTCGAGGCCATCGAGCGCGGCGAGTGCTCGGCGCTGGTGACGGCGCCCATTCACAAGCAGGCCATCGCGCTCGCGGGATCGACGTTTCCCGGGCACACGGAGCTGCTCGCGGCCCGCGCGGGGCTGCAGCGCTACGGACACGACTACGCGATGTACTTCGACTCGCCGCGGCTGCGCACGGTACTGCTCACCGTGCACGTGCCGCTGCGCGAGGCGCTGGACGCCATCGACGCGGAGACGATCGCGGCGCTGGCAAAACTCACCTCGCGAGAGTACGAGCGGCTGCATGGGAGCAGGCCGCGCATCGCCGTCGCGGGAGTGAACCCGCACGCCGGCGAGGGAGGGCGGTTCGGCGATGAGGAAGAACAGATCGCGAAAGGGGTGGAGCTCGCGGGAGATAACGTCAGCGGCCCCCATCCCCCCGACACCGTCTTCCTCGCCGCCGTGAACGGCAAGTACGATGTGGTCATGGCCATGTACCACGACCAGGGCCTCATCCCGGTGAAGACGCTCGCCTTCCACGAGTCGGTCAACGTGACCCTCGGCCTGCCGTGGCTGCGCGTCTCCGTCGATCACGGCACCGCCTTCGACATCGCCGGCAAGGGCATCGCCGACGCCGGCCCGATGGAGTACGCGATCCGCTACGCCGCCAGGCATGTCTCTGCATCCTGGGAGCACGCGCGATGAACAAGTGGGCGGTGCGCATCTTCGGACTGTTGCTGCTGCTGCTCTTCGCCCTCGTGTTCGCGCAGATGCGCAGCACGCTGGTGCGGCTGCAACAGCAGCAGCAGGAACAGCGGGCGCGGTGAAGCGCCGCCTGGCCGCGCTCGCGCTCCTCCTCACCGCGGCCGCGTGGGGAGCGACGTTCACGCTGGTGAAGAACATCATCGCCAAGATGGCGCCGGAGTCGTTCATCTTCTGGCGCTTCCTCGCCGCCGCGCTGATCCTCCTGGCCGTCGCCTTCGCGCGCCGCAGCCTGAGCCGCGCCCTGCTCGGGCCGGGGGTGCTCCTCGGCGTGCTGGTCTTCGGCGCCTACTGGGCGCAGACGCGCGGGCTGATGACCATCTCCCCTTCCCGCTCCGCGTTCCTCACCGGGTTGTACGTCGTGCTCGTCCCGTTCCTGCAGGGAAAGGTCAAGCGCAACGCGTGGATCGCGGCCGTGCTGGCCGTGGTGGGCACGTTCGCGCTCGTCGGAGAGGGGTCCTTCGCCGTCTTCGCGGCTCAGGATGACACGCTGCTCGGCGACGCCCTGACCATCCTCTGCGCCGGCTTCTCCGCCTTCCACGTCGTCTACGCCGCGCGCGTGACGCGGCACGACACCGCCACCGGCCTGGCCGCCATCCAGGTCGCCTTCGTCGCCGTCGCGGCAGCGCCGTTCGCCGCGTTCGGGCCGGCGGTGCAGTGGAGCGCCTCCATCGTCTCGGCCATCCTCTTCACGGCCGTCGTCACCACCGCCCTCGCCTTCGCGGCACTGATGTGGGGACAGGCCCACGTCACGGCCACCGAGGCCGCGGTCATCCTGTCGTTCGAGCCGGTGGCGGCGGCCATCACCTCCATCGTCTTTTATGGCGAGCCGGTGACGGCGGCGTTCCTCCTCGGTGCCGCGCTCATCCTCGCGGCGATGCTGCTCTCGCAGCTATGATGCGCGCAGCACATCCATGCCCCGCATCCTGGTCACCAACGACGACGGCATCTACAGCGAAGGACTGCGCAAGCTGGCCGCGGCGTGCCGGGCGCACGGCGACGTCCTCATCGTCGCGCCGGACCGCGAGCAGAGCGCCGCGTCGCACGCGCTGACGCTCAACCGCCCGCTGCGCCTCCTGCAGATCGAAGAGGATGAGTGGATCGTCGACGGCACCCCCTCGGACTGCGTGAACCTGGCCATCCTCAAGCTGATGAAGGACGCGCGCCCCGACCTGATCGTCTCGGGCATCAACTTCGGTCCGAACCTCGGCGACGACGTCACGTACTCCGGGACGATCTCGGCCGCCTTCGAGGGGGCGCTGCTGAACATCCCCTCCATCGCCTTCTCCGCACTCGTCGGCGAGCACTTTTCGTTCGACCGCTGTGCCGAGGTCGCGGGGGAGCTGACGCGGATCGCGCTGACCGAGCACAAAGACCCGCGGGTGATCCTGAACGTGAACTTCCCCCTCGGCGACTTCAACGGCGTGAAGATCGCCCCCCTCGGACGGCGCATGTACACCGAGGGGGTGATCGAGCGGAAAGATCCCCGGGGGCGCAGCTACTTCTGGATCGGCGGGTGGGATCCGGTGTGGCATCCCGGCGAGGACACCGACTTCGACGCCGTGCAGAAAGGCTACGTCTCCATCACGCCGCTGCATCTCGACCTGACCGATCATCGATCCATCCCGCGCCTCAAACCGCTCGAGGAGACGCTTGGCCACTTCGCCGCGAAAAGATGAGCTGGAGCGCGAGCTCGCGCACCAGCGCGCGCTGATGGTGGACCGCCACGTGGCCGCGCGCGGGATCAAAGACGAGCGCGTCCTGCAGGCCATGCGCGAGGTGCCGCGGCACCGCTTCGTGCCGCAGGTGGTCGTGTCGAAGGCATACGGCCCCGGCGCGCTGCCGATCGGCTCGAAGCAGACCATCTCCCAGCCGTACATCGTGGCGCGCATGATCGAGCTGCTCGAGCTCACCGGCAAGGAGAAGGTGCTGGAGATTGGCACGGGGACTGGATATCAGGCGACGGTACTGTCGAAACTGTGCGCACGAGTCTTCACCATCGAACGAGTCAACGAGCTGGCGCTGCGTGCGGCGGAGCTGTTCCGCGAGCTGAAGGTCTACAACGCCTCGGTGAAGGTGTTCGACGGCACCTACGGCTGGAGCGACCAGGCGCCGTTCGACCGGATCATCGTGGCGGCCGCGGCCCCGCAGGTGCCCGAGCCGCTCGTGCAGCAGCTGGCGCGCACGGGGAAGCTGGTCATCCCGGTCGGCCCTGCGGGCAACCAGCGCCTGGCGCGCGTGACTCGCGTCGGCACGGGAGTGAAGATCGAGGACTGCGGCAGCGCGGAGTTCGTGCCGCTGGTCGGAAAGTTCGGCTGGAAAGAAACGTAGGCCGGGCTTCAGCCCGGCTGGTCGGGCTGAAGCCCGACCTCCGTTGGGCGGCACCATGAAAGTCCGGCCGCTCCTCTACCTGACCGCCTTCGTGGCGGCCATCCTCGGCGCCACCGCGTCGTACCTCGCCCTCTCGGTGCCGAACGACCTCCGCGCCGACGCGCTGCTCAAGCAGGCGCGCAAGGAGCTGACCGACGGCAGGAACGACCAGGCGCGCGAGTCGCTGTCGAAGATCGTCCTGCAGTACCCGCGCACCGACGCCGCGGGAGCGGCCACGGTGGCGCTGTCGTCGCTGTCGAAGAAAGAGCGCGACGATCTGGCCCGCGCCATCTCCCTGCTCCGCTCGCAGAACGAACAGCAGGCGCAGATGCTCGCGGCGCTGCAGAAGAGCGTCACGGAGGTCAAGAACGCGCCGGCGAAAGTGGTGACGGTGCAGGCCCCCGCCCCGAAGCCCGCGCCGGCGAAGAAGGTCACCACGAAGAAGAAGACGCCGCCGAAGAAGAAGACCCCGCCGAAGAAGCGGCGGCGGCGGTGAGTCCGCTATACAATCCGCGACCTATGAAGGAACAGCGGCACCTGCGTATCCACGGCAAGGTCCAGGGGGTCGGCTACCGCTTCTTCGCGACGCGCGTGGCGCGGCGGATGGGGCTGAAGGGTTGGATCCAGAACAACCGCGACGGCTCGGTCGAGGCGCTGGTCGAAGGGGAGAAGAAGTCGATCGACGAGTGGATCGAGGAGATCCGCGAAGGCCCCCGCTACGCCGAGGTCACGAAGATCGATTCGGAGTCGAAAGAGTTCACCGGCAAGCTGCCGGACTTCGACGTGAAATTCTGATGACCGCCGAACAGCTGCACGACTTCCTGCGCGACGTGCCCGACTTTCCGAAGCCGGGCATTCTGTTCAAGGACATCACCCCGCTGCTGCGCTCGCCCGAGGCGCTGCGCAGCGCGTGCGAGTGGCTGGCCGAGCCGTTCCGGAACGACGGCATCACCGCGGTGGCGGGCATCGAGTCGCGCGGCTTCATCTTCGGCAGCATCGTGGCGCAGAACCTCGGCGCCGGCTTCGTCCCGATCCGCAAGCCGGGGAAGCTGCCGTGGACCACACGCCGCCACGAGTACGTGCTCGAGTACGGCAACGACGCGCTGGAGATCCACGACGACGCGCTCACGCGGGAGGACCGCGTGCTGATCGTCGACGACGTCCTGGCCACTGGCGGCACGCTTGCAGCAGCCACGCATCTGGTCCGGGGATTCGAGGCGAAGCTCGTCGGCGCCGCGACGGTGGTCGAGCTGGGATTCCTCGGCGGCCGCGACAAGCTGGCCGCGGACGTGCCGTTCCACTCGCTGTTGCGCTACTGAGGAGGCGCCGATATGAAGCAGATCGGAGAGCTGATCGAGGGGCAGACGCTGACCGTGATCGAGCCGGGATGGAGCGTGCGCGCCGCCGCCGAACGGATGACGGAGCGCAACATCGGCGCGGTCGCGGTGGTGGAGAAAGGGACGCTGGCCGGCGTCTTCTCCGAGCGCGACATCATGTCCCGCGTCGTGGCCCGCGGCCTGAACCCCGACTCCACGGAAGTGTCGGACGTCATGTCGCGCGAGCTCGTCGTCGCCGCATCGACGGAAGACATCGGCGCCGCGATCCAGAAAATGCACTCCATCGGCTCCCGCCACCTCCCCGTCGTCGACGACGGCCGCCTGGTGGGCATGCTCTCCATCCGCGACCTCCTGGAAGTGGACGACGCCGCGAACCGGGCCAAGGCCACGTTCCTCAACGAGCTGGTGACCTACTCACCGGACTACGAGAGCTGACCTCAAACGTAGGGCGGGCTTCAGCCCGCCTCTCCCGGGGGTGGGCGGGCTGAAGCCCGCCCTACGTTTTCGCTCAGCGAGGTAGCGAAGCCCGGCCGCTGCGGTGGCAAGTTAGCCGCCGTCACCACGCTCGAAACGGTGTTTGCGATTCTGAGACCTGCCCATACAAAACCGCGTTCTTTTTAACCAACGTTGTGATTGCGGAGCGAGCCAAGTACGCGTGCGGAGTTGGCCCGACGACTATCCGCCGTATACGCAATCTGCTCTTTGAGTCTCTTGGAACCTTGAATGTTATATACGGAACGAGCGTTGAGAGGCCTTCCCGATATTGAGGTTGAAGAGCGTCATCCTCGGCTATCGCTACCAGGCGCCATTCTCGCTCCTCTGTAAACGAGGGATGTTTAAAGGATGCAGCCATCCCGGCAAATGCTACGGCGAATTTGGAGACAACGACTGCCTGAGAAGCGTCCGAGTTGCTCGCCGTGTACTCGGCAAGCCATCTGCTTGCCATAGCAGCAACAGAATTCTGTTGTGCGGCGAGGTCATACGTGCACTGCACTAGTTCGAATGACTGCTGCGCAGCGGCTCGTTTCAGCTCATCTGGTTCAAAGCCTAAGCTGACGCCGCGATTCGGCGGACAGTACGATCGCCACTGACTCAGAAGATCGCCAAGCTCGGAGAATGAGATCACGAAGATACTCACGGATGGCGAGTCGAAAGCCGGCCATTCCACAGCCTGAAGAAACGATCGTGCTTTCTCATCACGTAGGTGCAAGTTCCCGAAGATGGGAACGCATGATCTTGATGCCGTGCGCGAACTCACTGCCATCGTTGAGATAGTAGATATTTGTCGCCCACAGCTCACCTGACCGTACGATCTTTTCCGCCGTGCCTACGGCCGTATAGTGAAACAGGAACCGCTCTCTATCCGTGCTGCTCTTTCCATTGGTGGTGACATCGTTCGAGATGCTCATCGCGTTCTTCTCCGTCAAGGAGAGCCCGCACGATCGCAAGTCCCTACCGTATCATCGGAGTCGGCCCACCCGCTCATGTCGTACTATGTTCGAGGGCAGGGAATCGAGAGTCATGTCACTCCTCCAACGAATGCGTTACGCAGTCGGTGTCATCGTCCTAGTGGCGCTCTCCGTATCTATCAGGCCCGAACAGAAACCCGGCACGGGTAGGACTGAGCGCGAGAACGCCTCCTCAAGCAGCTCAAGTTCCTCTGCTCCAACAACAGCGCCGAGCCAACAAAGTCAGAAAGAAACCGAGCCGGCAAACAACGCGAAGAATGTGCTCGAGACGGCCGAGACATTCCTTCAAATCGTCGCATATGTCATAGGTGCCGGCTGGGTATACTTCAACTTCTTCAAAGGTCGCACGTATCGGCCACGGCTGGAGCTTAAAATCGCGGGACAGTTGTCGCGAACCACGACGCCACAGTTTGTGGTGGCAACTCTGCAGGTGAAAAATGTAGGGCTGAGCAAAGTTGATGTGTCGCAGCAGGGAACCGCGATCAGAGTGCTGGTGTTTGACTCCACCGCACAGAACCAGTGGAAGCACATTACAACCGTTCCACTCCTCCAGTCGCACCAGTGGATCGAGCCATCTGAGGCACTCGAGGAGCAGTCACTCGTTCCACTGCAACTAGCAAACGTCGTTGCGGTTCGAATCGAAGCCATCATCACCGGCACAAAAACTATGTGGGAAACATTCACGATCGTGACGTAAACCCGATATGGGAGGCATATATGGCAACTGGCAAGCGGATCGACGAGCAACGCAATATCGACGTTGAGCGTATTCGACAGATCGAGATCGAGCGCAACCGAGTTACCGGGCAGCGAGATCGCGACGAGCAGAAGGTTCGTGAAATCGAACGCGAGAAGCAGGACCGGAAAAAGTAGCGCGGGCGGCTAACTGGCATCCAGAGAAAGCTAGGATCTCTGCAAAGAGTGGGAACGAGCGGAGCCGATCGCCCGCGCTCTCGTCGATCTGTTCACACGCGCCGGCGTCACCCTCGCCAAAGTCCAGGCAATCGACCAGTTCCGCCGCGCCGTCGAAATGCGCGAGGCTACGCCTGACTTTGTGCGCCAGCTCCGTGCCTACATGCAGGACGGCGAGGGGGACGGCAGCGGCGACGTGAGGCACCTCGAAATCCCCTCTCCCCGCTGCAGCGGGGAGAGGGGGTCGGGGTGAGGGGTTTTACTTCTTTGCTGCGATCAGTGCTTCGGGGACCGCGTCGTTCTTCCGGCGGCGACGGACTTTGAGCGAGCGCTTCAGCTCCGCGACGTGCGGACGGACGGCGTCTCCGGCGTCGACGGTGATGAAGCCTTTCGCGACGCGATACACGCCGCGGGCGGCTCTGGCGGCCTTCAGCTTGCGTCGCATGATCGCCAGGTCGATACGGCGGGCGAGCGCGCGGGCCTCGTCGCGCACACCTCCGTACGCCAGCTCGAATGCGATCGCATCGCGCAGCTCCATCACGTCGGCGACTCCGCCGCCGACGGCCGGTGCAGCCTCGATGAAGAGCGCCGCGTTCTCCAGCGTGGCGGCCGGAGTGACGCGGGCAAGCCGGAGCTCGGCCGAGGTGAGCGGCTTCGGCTCCGTCTCGTCCGGGAACTCCGCCGCCATCGCACGCAGCCGCAGGATTCGCTCCTGAGCGTCGGGGGTAAACTTGTTGGCCGGCTCGCTCGCCGGACCGGGGATATCAGGGATCTGGGTCATGATCGTTTCTTTCCTTTTCTCTCTTTCGTTTGTTTTGTGTGAGTTGTGAATGTTGCAACATATGTATCCGCATGCGGTACTAAATATAGTTCTAGTACATCCGCTTGTCAACACCTTTCTTGTGAGCTACATTTATAGGGCGCCATGAAACTCCTTCACGAAGAGCTCCGAAGAGCGCGCGAGAAGGCGGGCCTGAGCCAGCAGGCGCTGGCCGACCTGGCGGGAATCCCACGGAATCAGATCGTGCGCGCCGAGCGGGGAGAGAACATC
>Ga0196976_1001339_pt1 | contig 11407 bp, 9 predicted proteins | sample S3v_513CmetaG_FD_148644 | JGI IMG/M metagenome (GOLD analysis project Ga0196976, IMG submission 148644) | Soil microbial communities from Anza Borrego desert, Southern California, United States - S3+v_5-13C | ecosystem: Environmental > Terrestrial > Soil > Desert | place: USA: California...
CGTACGACGCCGAACAGCGTCACGTCCGGACCGGTGAGCCCGGCCGACTTCGGGACCAGGACGCCGACCGGCACGAACGTCTGTCCGAACGACGTGACGAACTCCCCCCACGCCGCGTGGCCGGCGCGATCCTTCTCCCCCACCGCGGTCCGGAACGCCTCGGTGGTCAGCTCGGTGACGATCGGGGTGGTCGCAGCCACGGGCCCCGTCTCGATCGACACCGGCGCGGGAGCCTGCGCCGGCATGGCCGGAGCGGAGGTCAGGTTCGGCTGCGTGATGGAGCGGGCAATGGCCCGCTCGCGCGCCTTCGGGATGTCGATGCGGCTCGGCTCGAGCACGTACTTCTCGTCGCGTCCCGAGCGGTCGATGAAACGCAGCTCCGCGCGCGGAAGGCCGAAGACTTCGCGGACCCCTTCTCCCTCGTACGTCCAGCGCTGGACGGCTTCGGCCAGGGCCTGGTCGCGCTGCAGGTCGGAGTTCATGTCGATGTTCGCACCCTCGCCCTGCCTCGTGCGGTCGACACGCTGCGGCGCGCCGAGCACGATCAGCGCGCGGCCGCGCTCCGTGAGGGCGCCGCGCACGCGCTCCCGGTTGAACTGCTCGTCCGCGTACTTGATGCGCGCTTCGATCTCGGCGCGGTACTCGTTCTGCGGAGTTCCCGGCGTCGGATCGCGCCGCGCCCAGAAGAGGTCGAGAAACGCCTGCGCATCCGCGTCCGACTTCACGTTCTTCCACGCCGCGGCTTCTTCCTTCGTCAGGAGAAACTGCAGCGGACCGAGATCGGCGGCGAACGCGGTGGAGGCCAGGCAGCAGAGAAGGACTGCCGTCAAACCCAGGCGAAATTTCATGCCGGCGCTAACTCCCTACTGCTGCTCGAAATTCTCCATCTGGTCGTACAGACGGTCCATCTCCGAGTCGATCTCGTCCTGCGTCAGAACACCTTTGCGCACCAGCAGCGCGGCGAGGCTGTGCAGCAGGATGCCGTTCTCGATGATCATCTGTTCGATCTGTTCATCGTCCTCGTCATACTCCCCGCCGTTGTTGCGATCGATGTCGTCCATCTGCTCCTCCTTCGAAACTCGGAATCCGTGTACCACTGGCCGCACGCACTCCGCAACCCGTAAAATCCGCGGACCATGAAACGGGCTCTTCTTGTTGTCGTTTTTCTTCTCGCCGCCTCGTGCCGGCAGCGCGAGACGGCCACGCCGCCGGCAGCTGCTGCGCCCGAGCCCGCGCAGCAGCCGTTCCGCGTCGGCCTGCTCACGCCCGGCTCGATCAACGACGGCGGCTGGAACGCCATTGCCTACGAGGGGCTGCAGCGCTGCAAGAGCGAGCTCGGCGCCGAGGTCTCGCACCAGGAAACGAAGACGCCCGCGGAGATGGTGGAAGGCTTCCGCGCGTACGGCGCGAAGGGGTTCGACGTCGCCTTCGGCCACGGCTTCGAGTACCAGGAGCCGGCCAAGACCGCCGCCGCCGAGTTCCCGAACACGGTGTTCATCACGACCTCGGGCACCACGGTCCTGCCGAACGTCGCGCCGATGCGCTTCGAGCTCGAGGAGGCGACGTACCTCCTCGGCGTCATCGCCGCGCGCGAGTCGAAGAGCGGCAAGGCCGGCCTCATCGGCGGCATCAACCTCCCCTCCATCGCCTCGACGTTCCTCGCCTTCAAGGCAGGCGCGCGGTCGGTGAATCCGAACTTCGACGTGCGCGAGATCTACACCGGCAACTTCGACGACCTCGGCGCGGCGCGGCTGGCCACGCTCTCGCTCATCAACGCCGGCGCCGACTTCATCCTCCATCAGGCCAACGAGGCGGGACGCGGCGTCTTCCAGGCCTGCCAGGAGCGCAAGGTGCGCTGCTTCGGCTCGAACAAGAACCAGAACGACCTCGCTCCCGACGTGATCGTCGCCTCGGCGGTGCTCGACGTCCCCGGCGCGATCACGAAGATGGCCACGATGGTGAAGAACGAGCAGTTCCAGCCGGCCATCCAGAACTTCGGCATGAACGAGGGGGTGGTCACGCTGGTCTGGAACGACGCGCTGAAGGCGCAGGTCAAGCCGGAGACCGTGGCCGAGGTGGCCAGGCTGGAGCAGGAGATCAAGGCCGGACGGCTGAAAGTGCCGACCGGATTCTGACGTGCGCCTGACGCGCATCACGAAGTCGTTCGGTGCCACACGCGCGGTCGACGACGTGTCGCTCGACATCGCCCCCGGCGAAGTGCTGGCCGTGGTCGGCGAGAACGGCGCGGGGAAAACCACGCTGATGCGCATCGCCGCCGGCGAGCTGGCCGCGGATTCCGGCGAGGTCTCGGAGCACGGTACCGTCGGCTTCGTCCATCAGCACTTTCTGCTCGTCCCCGAGCTGACCATTGCTGAGAATCTCGCCGTCACACACCGCGGCTTCCGCTTCGCGTCGCATCGCACCCTGGCGCGCGAAGCCGCCGCGACGATCGCCGCCACCGGCATCGCCCTCGGCGATGTGAACCGCCGCGTGGCCGACCTTTCCGTCGGCGAAAAGTCGAAGCTCGAGCTGATCAAAGCCATCGCCCGCAATCCTTCGACGCTCATCCTCGACGAGCCGACCTCGGTCCTCACGCCGCACGAGTCCGAGGAGCTGTTCCGCGTCATGCGCACGCTGGCGTCGCGGGGCACGGCCATCGTCTTCATCAGCCACAAACTCCCCGAGGTCCTGGCCGTGGCGCAGAGAGTGGTGGTGATGCGCGCCGGCAAAGTGGTGCTCGAAACGCGCGGTGCCACCGCGCAGCAGCTGGCCCGGGCGATGGTCGCGACAGACGTAGGACGGGCTTCAGCCCGTCCCCCCCGGGAGAGGCGGGCTGAAGCCCGCCCTACGTTCAGCACGGGCGATCTCATCTTGCACGAGCACGAGATCCTGGCCATCGTCGGCGTGGCCGGCAACGGCCAGTCCGAGCTGGCCCGCACACTGCGCGACCAACTCCCCCACGCCGCCCACATTCCCGAGGACCGCACCCGCGACGGCATCATCGCCGGCCTCTCCATCGCCGAAAACCTGGCCCTGCGCGGCGTACCACCCGATGCGATCCACCACTACAACGTGAAAGCGAGGAGCGCAGGGCAAAACGCCGGCGACCTCTCCGGCGGCAATCAGCAGAAAGTCATCCTGGCGCGGGAGCTCGGCCGCGAGCCGAAGATCATCGTCGCCGCCGAGCCGACGCGCGGCCTCGACCTCGACGCCACCGCCTTCGTCCACGACCAGCTCCGCACCGCCGCCGGCGGCGGCGCGGCCATCCTCCTCATCACCTCGGACCTCGACGAGGCCTTCGCCCTCGCCGACGCCATCCAGGTGATCTACCGCGGCAAGCTCTCCGCGCGCATGACTCCCGAGGAGGCGTCAACGCGCGTGGCCAACCTCATGGCGGGTGTCGCATGACCCCCATTGTGGACCGCCGGCGTCCCGCCGGCGCTCCGCTCGCCGAGGTGCGCGTGAAACGCGCGGCCTACGCCGTTGGCGCGGCGCTCGCCGCCATCCTTCTCCTGGCCCTCTCCGGCGCCGCCTTCGGACATTCCCCGAAAGAGCTGCTGGCGCTCCTCATCGGCGGCAGCGTCGGCTCGCCGTTCGCGCTGCAGGGGACGCTGCTGAAGTCCGTGCCGCTGCTGCTGACGGGACTGAGCGTCGTCCTCGCCTTCCGCGCAGGAGTCTGGAACATCGGCGGCGAGGGACAGTTCATCGTCGGCGCGCTGGCGGCGCTGGTCGCCTCGCGCTACGGCGCCGTCGCCTCGCTGCTCGCGGCGATGCTGGCCGGCGCGGCGTGGGCGTCGCTGGCGTCGCTCATGCGGCTCTGGCGCAACGCCCCCGAGGTGCTGACCACCATCCTCCTCAACTTCACGGCCATCCATCTCCTCGGCTGGTGCGTGAACGGGCCGCTGCGCGAAAAGGCGGCCATGTACCCGCAGACCGATCTCGCCGCGGCCACGCTGCCGCGCTACGGCGGCCTCGCGCTGGCGGTGCTCGCGGCCATCGGCGCCTGGTGGCTGCTCTATCGCACGCGGGAAGGACTGCGCCTCCGCGCCACCGGCTTCAATCCGGACGCGGCTACGTGGGCCGGCGTGAACGTGCGCGCGCAGCTCGTCCGGGCCATGGCGGTCTCCGGCGCCGTGGCGGGGCTGGCCGGCGGTATCGAGCTCCTCGCCGTCACGCACCGGCTCTTCGAGCGCTTCGCCGCCGGCTACGGCTACTCCGGCATCGCCGTGGCGCTGCTCGCGCAGCTCCATCCGCTGGCCACGCTCGCCTCCGCGTTCTTCTTCGGCGCGCTGGTCAGCGGCGCGGGCGAGCTGCAGCGTACCGCCAACATCTCCGCCGCCGTGGCCACGTTCGGCCAGGCCGCGGTCATCCTGGCCCTGATCGGATTCGAACATGTTCGACGCCGCACTTGACGTGATCCCGCTGGCCATCGTCGCCGCCACGCCGCTGCTCCTGGCGGTGCAGGGAGAGCTCGTCGTGCAGCGCAGCGGCATCATCAACCTCGGCATCGAGGGGATGATGCTGGCTGCCGCCATGACGTCCGTGCTCGCGGCGCAGGCGACGAAGAGCGTGGCCATCGGCTTCCTCGGCGGCATCGCCGGCGCGGCCGTCATCGCCCTGCTCTTCGGCCTCTTCGCCATTGCCCTGAAGGCCGACCAGATCGTGACCGGTACGGCCATCAATCTCCTGGCCCTCGGCGCGACGGGCTTCGTCTACCGCGAGCTGCAGCAGGGCGCGATCTTCGTGCAGTCCGTCCCGCGCCTGCAGCGCGACTTCGTCCTCCCCCTGGCGTGGATCGCCATCCCGATCGTGCTGGCGCTGTTCCTCTGGAACACCAGCACCGGCCTGCGCCTCCGCGCCTGCGGCGAGAACCCGGAGGTACTCGGTGCGCGCGTGCGATCGCACCGAGCGCTGGCGCTGGCGATCGAGGCCGTGCTCGCGGGAATCGCCGGCGCGTATCTCGCGCTCGCGCTGTCGAGCGGCTTCGCCGAGAACATGACCGCCGGCCGCGGCTTCATCGCCCTGTCGATCGTGATCTTCGGACGCTGGAAGCTGAAAGGCGCCCTGCTCGGCACCGCCATCTTCGGCCTCGCCGCCGCCCTGCAATACGCGCTGCAGGCCTCCGCCCGCGGCGTCCCCTTTCACCTGCTGCTGGCCGTGCCGTACGTGGTGACGCTGCTGATTCTCTGCGGTGTGGCGGGACGGGTGCGGGCCCCCGAATCACTAGGCAAGTAATGCGGACCGCCGGCGTCCCCGCCGGCTGTCTGTGGCGGCGTCCCGCCGCCACCCGCGGCGCAGGCGGGACGCCTGCGCAGACAGCCGGCGGGACGCCGGCGGTCCGCATTGGCGGCTGGAGCGCGCCTTCCTCCATCCACCGCGACGACCATGGAGAGCCGCTGGTGCCAGACGAACTCCCCCAGCAGGCGGACGACCTTCACGTGCTGCCCGTTCAACTCGCCCACGATGCGCGGCTGCCAGTGCTCGGAGAACGTTGCGAACTTGGCCTCGAGATTGACTTTCTCCACGCGGGCCTCCTGCGGGGCATGGTACCGCGGCAGCCTCCCCGTCTTGCGAGGGGCGTGTGCACGCTTCCTTGGGAAGACCACAGGCTCTGAGCGCCAGAGCTGCGCGCTGGCGACGGAAGCGTGCGCGCTTGCAACGGAAGCGTGCGCGCTTGCCGTGGAAGACCGCAGCTCTGACGGCCAGAGCTTCGCGCTGGCAATGGAAGACCGCAGGCTCTGACGGCCAGAGCTTCGCGCTGGCAATGGAAGCGTGCACGCGTTCCTGGAAGACCGCGGGCTCTGAGCGCCAGGGCCTCGTCCTTTCCGCGGAACCGTCCGAGGCTCCCGCGCTTGCGGGAGCCGCTGCTCGCGAAGCGTGACGCCCGGTGGCGTTTGGGGCTGGAGTGTTCTCGCGACGGGCCTCCGCCCGCCCGCGGCAGCTGCGGCTGCCGCATGGAAAGCGGCAGCTGGCGCTGCCGCACTCCAGATCAGCGGGGCCAGGGGCCGAGGGCGTCCCAGACGGAGGGGAGGGTGCGGGTGGAGGACGCGCGGGCGGCGGCGCGTGGGGCGGCGGCGAGGGCGGCGGCGATGAAGGGGGCGGCCTCGGAGGGGCGGGGGGAGAGGTCGTGGTCGAGGACGAAGCGGGTGCTCACCTCGCCGGCGCGGAAGGCGGGGTGGGTGATCACGCGGCGGAGCCAGGAGACGTTCGTCTTCGTGCCGAGGATCACGTAGTCGCGCAGCGCGCGCGAGACGCGGTCGATGCAGGCGTCGCGCGTCTCGGCGAAGCAGATCACCTTGGCCAGCATCGGGTCGAAATTCACGCCGATTGTGCTGCCGCGCATCACGCCGGCGTCGACGCGGATGCCGGGGCCGGACGGCTCGCGGTACGCGGCGATGGTGCCGCTCTGCGGGAGGAAACGGTCGTCGGGGTCCTCGGCGTAGATGCGCACCTGGATGGCGTGGCCGCGCTGCCGGAGCTGCTCCTGCGTCCACGGCAGCGGCCCGCCGGCGGCCACGTCGATCTGCGCGCGCACGAGATCGACGCCCGTGACGAGCTCCGTCACCGGGTGCTCGACCTGCAGGCGCGTGTTCATCTCCAGGAAGTAAAACTCCCCCTCCGGCGTGACGATGAACTCCACCGTCCCCGCGTTGCGGTAGTCGACGCCCGCCGCGGCGGCGATGGCCGCCCTGGCCATGCGCTGGCGCAGCTCGTCGGAGTAGCGCGGCGCGGGTGTCTCCTCCACCACTTTCTGGTGCCGCCGCTGGATCGAGCAGTCGCGCTCGAAGAGGTGGAGGATGGTGCCGCGGCCGTCGCCGAAGACCTGGAACTCGACGTGGCGCGGCTCCTCAATGTAGCGCTCGAGGAGGAGGCGATCGTCGCCGAACGACTTCTTCGCCTCGCGCGCGGCCGACTCGATGGCCGGCTGCAGCTCCTCCTGCGCGCGGACGATCTTCATCCCCTTCCCCCCTCCGCCCGCCGATGCCTTCACGAGCAGCGGGAAGCCGATGCGTGCGGCCTCGGCCGCGAGCGTCTCGCGCGACTGGTCTTCGCCGTCGTAGCCCGGCACCACCGGCACGCCGAGGGACTGCATCAGGTGACGCGACTCCGCCTTCGAGCCCATGGCGGCGATGGAGGCGGCCTTCGGTCCGACGAAGATCACGCCCGCGTCGTCGCAGGCGGCGGAGAGCTCGGCGCGCTCGGAGAGAAATCCATAGCCGGGATGCAACGCGTCGGCGCCGCAGGAGCGCGCGGCGTCGATGACCTTGTTCACGTCGAGATACGTCGCGCGCGCGTCGCCGGGGCCGAGGGAGACGCTCTCGTCGAAAAAGCGGCGGACGTAGCGGACGTCGTCCGCCTCGGCGTGCGCGAGGACGGAGACGATGCCCATCTCGCGGCAGGCACGGGCAATGCGCACGGCAATCTCGCCGCGGTTGGGCACCACAAGTTTGCGAATGCTCAGTTTTTCGATACCCACGACGCCAGCCCTTTCTCGAGGAAGGCCTTCATCCCCTCCTGCCCCTCGTCGGAGACGCGGCGGGTGGCGATGGCCTCGATGGTGTACGGGATCGCGTCCGCGAGCTCGTGCGCGGCCACGTGGGCGATGAGCTTCTTGCACTCGCGCACGGCCTCGGGCCCCGAGGTCTTGAGCTGCGTGACCGTCTCGTAGACGGCGGCGTCGAGCTCCGCCTCGCTCTCGACCACGCGGTGCACGAGGCCGATGCGCTGCGCGCGCTCGGCGTTGAAGCGCTCGCCGGTGAGGAAGAGCGCGCGCGCGTGCGTCTGGCCGATCTTGGCGATCACGTACGGCGAGATGACGGCCGGCAGGATGCCGAGCTTGACCTCGGACAAGCCGAACTGCGAGGTGCTCATGCTGATGGCCACGTCGCAGACGGAGACCAGCCCCACGCCGCCGCCGATGGCCGCGCCGTGAATGCGGCCGACGACCGGCAGCGGGCACTCGTTCATCAGCGCGTACATCTTCGCCAGGAGCGAGGAGTCGCGCACGTTCTGGTCGCGCGTGTACGAGACCATGCGCGACATCCAGTTGAGGTCCGCGCCGGCGCAGAAGTTCTTGCCCGTGCCTTTCAGCACGATCGCGCGCGCGGCGCTGGTGTCGAGGTTGGAGAAGAGGTCGATCGCCTCGGCGATCAGTTCATCGTTGAACGCGTTGTGGACGTCGGGCCGGTTGAGCGTGACGGTCAGCACGCCATCCGCCAGCTCGACGAGCAGGGTGTTGTACGCCATAGGCGGCGGATTGTAACGGACCGCCGGCGTCCTCGCCGGCTGTCTGTGCAGGCGTCTCGCCTGCACAGAGGAACGGCGGCGGGACGCCGCCGGAGACAGCCGGCGGGACGCCGGCGGTCCCCCTGTCAGCCGCGGGTCGGGCGGCGCTTCGGCTTCCGCAGCTCCGGGAACTCCGGCGTGAAGTTGTACTGCGGCTCGGCGCCGAACGGGCCGTCGGAGGCGATCCGCAGCGTGATCGCGTTCGGGGCCGCGCTCACGTCCGCGCTCAGCACCGCGGTCGTGTTCGCGGGGATGTCCTGCGTGCGCGCGATGCCGTTGCCTTCGAGCGTGGCCCGGACCGGCGTGTCGCCGGTGGTGATAGTGACGCTCAACGGGCCGGTCTTGGTGGCGGTGAAGCGGTAGACGTCGACGTCGGCGATGTCGCAGAGACCGGCGAACACCTTCTGTCCCGCGGAGATGCTCGTGGCGCGATCGGCGGAGTTGTTGTTGCTGGAGCCGGCGAGCTCCTGCACGTCGATGCAGGGACGCGCGCCGCGCACGTTGCTCACGATCACGGCCGGCTGCGGCCCCTCGGTGACGTTGGTGCCGCCGGCCAGGATGCGGTAGACGCCCGGCGCCGCGTTCGGGATCTCCACCATCTCCACGTTGTCGACGTTGTTCACGCCGCGCGTGGCGTTGCCCTGCACGTTGTTGGCGTCGAGCACGTACGGCCGCCAGGTGTTCCCCGCGGGATCGATCACGCGCAGGTCGAGATTGTTCACCAGCGCCTTCTCGGCGACATAGTCGTCGCCGCCGAGGTACGGGATGGCCGGGTCGGCCCAGTTCAGCACCACCCGCACGGTCTGGGTCTGCTCGACCACCAGGGGGAACTGCAGCAGATCGCCCGTTCCCTGCGAGAAGATCACGTCGCGGATGTACAGACCAACTTCGTCCTTGCGAATGAGGTCGGCCGATTTCCTGGCGTTGACGAGACCGAAGCCGAACGTGAAGTCGGGACCGGGGTTCCCGAGGTCGTCGGTGCCGGCGATGATGACCGCCTTGAGCTGATCCGGACGCGGATTGGCGCCGTTGAACGTGCGGCGCCACTGCTCGGTGAGCAGCGCGGTCATGCCGGTCACGGCCGGGGCGGACATCGAGGTGCCGCTGAGATTGATGTAGCTGTTCTCCGGCACGGTGGAGAAGACGTTCGAGCCGCGGGCCACGACGTCCGGCTTCACGCGGCCGTCCTTGGCCGGGCCGCGCGAGCTGAAGCCGATGATGGTCAGGTCGCTGTTCACCGCGCCGACGGCGAGGATGTTCTTCGCCGCGGCCGTGGTGCCGAGCGTGTCGAACGGCGTCTGCGGGTGATGGAGCGTGGCCTCGCAGGCGGAGCAGGTCGGCGCCGGGCAGTCGGTGCCGCTGCCGTTCTTGGAGATGCAGAACGTGCCGGGCAGGTTGTCCTGGCGGATGGGATCGTAGTGGATGTGCGCGCGCCACTCCGTGGACAGGCCGAACGGCAGGCCGCCGTCGTTGCCGGAGGAATGGACGAAGAGCACGTTGCGCTCGATGGAGATCTCGTCGATCGGCGCGGTCAGCTCGAGGTCGTACGCCCCCCACGATTCATCGCCCTGGTTCCAGATGGGCGGCGAGCCTTCCTCCCACCCCCAGATGTAGCCCCAGGAGTTGTTGTCGGCGATGACACCGCGCTCCTGCAGGCGGTCTTCCTTGAGGGAGAGCCAGTCGCCGGTGCAGGAGTTGAGGCCCAGCACCGGGACGCAGAACTGGTAGAGCGTCGACTTCGGCGCCATCCCCTTCGCGGCGGGATTCAGGCCGGCGGCGCCCATGGTGCCGGCGACGTGGGTGGCGTGACGGCGGTCGGCGCCGGAGCCGCCGCTGGCCGCGACGGTGAAGCGTCCGCCGAACTCGGGATGCGTGCTCTGCGCGGGGGCGAGCTCGAACAGCGAGATGGCCACTCCTTCGCCGGTCAGGCCGTACGGCGCGCTGTAGAGCTCCGTGACGTGCGAGAGCTGCGCGGTGACGGCGTTGTCGACGCCGATCTTGAGGGCGCGCTTGCCGGAGACGGCGAAGACGCGCTCGTCCGCGGCCAGCGCATGCAGCGCCGACGGCGGGATCTTCGCCTCGATGCGATGCGACGGCAGGTACTTGACGGTGAAGACGTCCATCGCGCCGCCCGCGGCGAGGATGGCCTGGCGCGCCTCGTCGAACGGCACGTCGCGGTGGAAGACCACGTTCACGCCGGCCATCGGGCGGCCGAGGGCCGCGGCGCGGATGGCCGAGGGATGGAGCTTCTTCTCGACGGTGAGGGGCTCCAGGTCGAGACCGGCCACGGCCGCGCCGTCGCGGACGCGCGCCAGGTAGCGGCCGCCCGGCAGCGCGTGCTTGACGTCCACGCCCTTCCGCGCGAGCTCCGCCTCCTCGGCTTCCGTGAGCGCGGCGGCGGGACGGAAGACGACGGCGCGCCCTTCGAACCGCGGGGTCTTGTCGACCTCGCGCGGACCGGCGAACAGGGGGACGGCGAGAACGGCCAGAAGGACGAGACGGAGCATATGGTTAGTTATTGTACGTTTGATGAACGGCTGGCGTCGTTACGTTGTGGTGCCCGAGGTCGGACTCGAACCGACACGGGGTCAAACCCCGGCAGATTTTGAGTCTGCTGCGTCTGCCATTTCGCCACTCGGGCTTTCCTGCCACTGCCTCACGCAGCCGTGCAGCTCGTCGTCGGTGAGGACGCGGCTGGTCGACTTCGCGAGCTGAAAGATCTGTTGCGCCAGCGCCTCTTCCTGAGGATAGCCGTTGGCGTCCAGCCAGTAGATCACATTGGACAGGCCGCACATCGGGCCGACCTCGATGACCTGACGGAGACCGAACATTCCCGCGGGAACGCCGGAGTAAACGCGGTCGGCCAGCCAGTCGCTTCCCCGCTTCTTCGCTTTGATGATCGCGGCGGCGTGGACGCCCGTGCCGGTGCGGAAGGCGTCGCGGCCGAAGACGGGATAACGGTCGGCGAGACCGACGCCGGTCACGCGGGCGACGTGCTTCACGTAATCGGGCAGCGCGGTGAGGTCGTTGTCGATCCACCCCATCAGCTTGAGGTTGACCATGAGCACGTCCATGGGGGTGTTGCCGACGCGCTCGCCGATGCCCGCCGCGGCGCCGTGGA
>Ga0196976_1001341_pt1 | contig 11397 bp, 13 predicted proteins | sample S3v_513CmetaG_FD_148644 | JGI IMG/M metagenome (GOLD analysis project Ga0196976, IMG submission 148644) | Soil microbial communities from Anza Borrego desert, Southern California, United States - S3+v_5-13C | ecosystem: Environmental > Terrestrial > Soil > Desert | place: USA: California...
CGTCGGGCTGCACCGTGACGCGGTCGGCGCCGTGGTGGACGCCGCCCGGCGCGTGTGGCGCGCGCACCAGCAGGGCGCCGTCCGCGTCGGATTCCACCGCCACGCCGGGCAGCGGGCGCCAGGGCGGGTCGGGCGCGATGCGGCGGCGCCATGCGACGGCGCCGGTCTCCGTCGAACCGAAGATCTCGGTCGGGGGCACGTCGAAGACGGCTTCGGCCGCGCGCGCGGCGGCTTCGTCCAGCGGGGCGCCGGCCGACAGCACGAGGCTGGGGCGATGGCGCGGCGGCACGGGGGCGATGCCGGCCAGACGGCCGAGGTGCGCGGGGCTGGTGATCAGCGCGTCGCCGCACTCCAGCACGGCGAGCGCCGTCTCCCACAGCTCGTGCGTGGTGCCGGCGAACGGCCGGCCGGTGGCCAGCGGCCAGCACAGGCGGAAGGCAAGGCCGTAGACGTGCTGGTGCGTCACCGTGGCGTGCACGCGCGCACCGGCCGGCACGACGGGGCCGAGCAGGCGCTCGACCGCCTCCGCCTCGCGCTCCAGCAGGGCCAGCGTCTTGGCGACGCGCTTGGGCGCGCCGGTGGAGCCGGAGGTGAAGAACGCCAGCGGGGCGGCGGGGTCGAGGGGATTCAGGTCCATTCCCATGTCGGGGCCCTCCCCGCCCGGCGCCAGCACGTGGACCGGTTCGACGCCGGGCGGCGGGCGGTCGCAGACGACGACGTCCCAGGCGTCGGCAAGGGCCGCCAGCGTGCCGGGCTGGGCGTTCTGCGGCACCACCACCTCGGCCCCGGCGTGCAGCAGGGCGAACAGGCCGACGGCACCCCAGTAGGCGTCCTGCGTCGCCAGCAGCCCGCGCCGGCAGCCGGCGTCTTTCAGGTGCCGGGCGTTGCCGGCCACGTCGGCGCGCAGGCGGGCGAGGGAGACGGGCGCGCCGTCGAGGAGCGCCACCACGGCGGCCGGATCGCGGCCGTCGGCGAACAGGTCGTCGGCGAACAGGTGCTGGAGAGGGAAAAGCGTCATGCGCCGGCCCGCCCGCGCACGCGACGGCGCACCAGGACTTCGCCGCCGATCAGCAGGGCCATGACGAGGTAGGCGATCAGCCCGGTCCACAGCGCCCACGCCGCCTCGCTGCCCCACAGCGCCAGCGCCGCGGCGACGGCGGCGTTGGCGAGCAGCCAGACGGTCCACGCCATGGTGACCTTCCGGCAATAGGCCTGCCCGGCCGGCGGCAGGTCGGGTTCCGTCAGGCGGGCGAAGCGCTCGATCAGGCTGGGCGGGCGCACCAGCGAGGCGCCGAACAGCGCCGCCACGCCCAGGCTGAGGACCACCGGGTAGGCCTTGGCGGCCAGTTGCGCGTCGAGCGGCGCCAGGACGGCGATGGCGACGGCGGCCCCGGCCAGCGGTGCCCGCCACGGCCGCGCCAGGGACCCGCGCGACACGGCGAGGCGCAGCGCGATCAGCGCCAGCGCCACGCCCACGAAGGCCAGCGGCGGCACCGCCGCCCGCCCGATGTAGACCAGCAGGGGATACAGCACGCCGGCCGCCCCGAGGAGAACGGCGGCGAGGGGAAAGCGCTTAGGCGGCGAGCAGGTCTTGGACACGGTCGAGGACATCGCCGACGGTGCGCACGCTCTTGAACTCCTCCGGCTTGAACTTGCGGCCGGTGAGTTCCTGCAGCTTCACCACCAGATCGACGGCGTCGATGCTGTCGAGGTCCAGGTCCTCGAACAGCCGGGCCTCCGGCGTGACCTTCTCGGGCGGCACCTCGAACATGTCTTCGAGATAGCCCTTCAGTTTTTCAAAGACGTCGTCGCGCGACAGCATGATCCGATTACCCCACACGCTGCGACCGGATGAAAGCCGCCAGACTCCGCACGTTGGCGAAGTGGGCCTTCACGTCGTCGCTCACCGATTCGATCTTGATGCCGTACGCCTTGCGCAACGCCACGCCCAGTTCCAGAGCATCGATGCTGTCGAGGCCGAGGCCCTCGACGAAAAGCGGCTCCGTGCTGTCGATCTCGGCCGGCTCGATCCCTTCGAGCTTGAGCGCGTCCACGATCAGCGTCTTGACTTCAAGCTCCAGCTCATCCATTGGCGAGGCGTTCCGCGTAATATTCTTCTAGTGTGCGCACAAGCTTTCTTGCCGCGCGCGAGCGGTACTCATAGCCGAGCCACCCTTTCGCGTCCAGACGATCCCCCGCCACCACGCGGAAAAGCGGCCGCCGGGGCGGGATCATCCACCATTTCTCGCCCTTCACAAGAGTCAAAGGCCGGCACGTGATGGTGACCAGCTGGATCTCGGCCTCCAGCAGCGTGGCGACGTTGGCGAAGCCGCGGCGGAAGCGCAGCGGCTCCCCCGGCACGCTGCGGGTGCCCTCGGGGAAGATGATCAGGCTGTCGCCCTGGGCGAGTGCCGCGCGGCAGGCCTCCAGCAGCTCCTCCGGCTCCAGGTCGTTGCGGATGTAGCCGGTGCCGCGCACCACGGCGCCCAGGTAGGGGCTGGACCACAGCTCCTTCTTCACGATGCACTGGGCGCGCGGGATCATCGCCATCAGCAGCACGACGTCCAGCAGCGTCGGGTGGTTGGCGACCACCAGCCGGCCGGTGCCGTCGCGCAGCTTCTCCGCCCCCTCGACCTCCAGGTCGATGATGCGCAGCGTGCGCAGCATGCACACGTAGAGGCGGAAGATCAGGTGGATGAGGTGCTGGTTGCGCGCGCGCCGCTTCGGCCCCGGCGGCGTCAGGAGGTGCACGACCGGAAACGCGGTCAGCGCCAGGACGGCGCCGCCGCCGAACAGGAAGGCGAAGGCGAAGCCGGTGCCCAGCAGGCGCCAGAGGGCGTCCAGGCGTTCACGCACGATGCCAGCCCCACAGCATGCGGGCACCGCGCGCCTCGCCGGCCGCCGCGCCGGACAGCAGGAAGCGCAGGAACTCCAGCGCCGCGGCGCGCTCCGGCGGCGCCGCGCCGTGCGCGGGAGCGGCGGCGATGGGCGTGGCGGTGAACACGATCTCCTCCCCGCCCCCGCCGGCCGGCCCCAGCGCCAGGGCGAAGGCCAGCGGCAGGCCCGGCTCGTCGTCGGCGGCGAAGTCGGCGTAGGGGCCGGGCATCGGCTCGTCGCCGTGCATCAGCAGGGCGGGTTCGGCCGGGTTGTCGGCAAGGCACGCCGCCGCCTCCATCAGGCCGAAGCCGAAGCTGTCGTGCCCGGCGGACAGCGCCGTGTGGCCGGCCCGGTTGCCGGTGTGGATGGACAGCAGGCCGGCCAGGCCGTGGTGCACGGCCATGCTGAACTCGGCCGGCGACGGCAGCTCGCCCGCCGCCATGGCGTCCAGGATGCCGACGGTGCGCGACAGCTCGGCATGGCGGGACGCCAGGACGAAGCGGGCGGTGCGCGCCGCCTCCCCGCAGGCCAGGGCGCAGCCGATCATCTTCTGCCCCAGCGGCGTGGCGCGGCGACGCAGCATCATCGGCAGCACCGGCAGCGCGTCGCCGTCATCCGCCGGTCCGCCGCCGTTTCCGCCGCCGTTGCCGGCCCAGGCGCGCCACGCCGCGCGCGTCTCGCGGCCGGGCGCCCAGGCGAACCAGCCGCGCACCGCGACGCGCAGCGCCCCCAGCTCAATAGATCCCGCCTCAATAGCCGGCACGGTAGAGCCGCCGTTCGATCTCATCCTCAAGCGCGTGCACGAGTTTGTTGTAGCTGCGATGGATTTCGTCGCCCTGTTCCTTCAGGTTGACGGAAGAGCGGTGCTGGATGCTGTAGCTTTCCTGTGAGTAGCGGATCTCGACCTCGGCCATATGCTCGCGCCACTTCTGCTTGGCGTGCAGCACGCCGGGGCGGACGCGGTCGACGTTCCATTTGCGCGCCACGGCGGCGTCGAGGATCGTCTGCTCGATGGTCTTGAGCGGCAGGCGCTGCGCCGACGCGGGAACCGGGTGGCTCGCCACGTTGTACATGGGCTGCACCCGCTGGCACGCCCCCAGCACCACCCCGGCGACCGCCATGGCCGCCAGCACCCGCACCAGTGATCCCTGCTTCATCGCCGTTCGTTCCGCCTGCCGAATGTTCGTCGTGGCCGCACGATAACGACGCAACCGGGGCGCCTCAAGAACACTTGTGCGCGTGGCGGGGCCGGTTACGGCATGCCGACGTTGTACCCCATACGGCAGCCGCGTTCGGGCTGCAGGATCAGCCACGCGCAGGCGCGCGCCCGCGCGTCGGCACCGGACGGCAGGGGCCGCGCGCGGTCGTCCAGCCACGCCGCCACGTCGGCCGCCACCGCGTCGCCGCCCAGCGAGCGCAGCAGCAGGTGCCGCCCCTTGGGATAGAGGGCGAGGCGCGTGTCGGCGGGCAGGCGCCGGGCAAGCGCGGCGACGCCGTCGCGCGGCACGTGCCCGTCCAGGTCGCCCAGCATCAGCAGCGTCGGCAGGCGCACCCGGCCGGCCTCCTGGCGCGCCGTGCGCATCAGGCGGATGATGCCGGCCAGCGTGTCGAAACGGGTGCGGTGCAGGATCAGCGGGTCCTCGCGCAGGCGCTTCAGCGTCGCCGGGTCGTCGGTGGACGGGTTGTCGTAGCTGCGCCGGCCCACGGTGACGCCGGGCACGACGCGGCCCATGGCCTGCGCGGCCCCGTAGGTCAGGCCCATGCGCCAGCCCTCCCCCCACACGGCGGGGGCGGACAGGACGAGGCTGGCGAACAGGCCGGGCTCCGCCCGCGCCGCCGCCAGCACGGCCACGGCGCCGCCCATGCTCTCGCCCAGCAGGTGCACGGGCGTGCCGGGGTGGCGGTCGCGCAGAAGGCGGGCGAGCGTCAGCAGGTCGCCCGCCATGCGCGGCCCGCCGTACCAACGCCCGCGCTCCAGCGACCGGCCGAAGCCGCGCAGGTCCGGCGCGTAGACGGCGAGGCCGACCCGCGTCCACCCGGCGGCCGGCTGTTCGAAGGCGCGGCCGTAGTCGTTCATGCCGTGCACGGCGATCACCACCGCCCTCGGCGGCCCGTCCGGCAGCCATGCGTTCAGGGCGATGCGGGCGCCGTCATCGGCGATCATGGCATCGGCGATGGTGGCTTCTGTCAGGAGCTGCGGCGCGGTTTCGACGGCCATCACGCCGCGCGTGCAGGCGCCGCACAGCGCCAGCACGAGGATCAACGCCGCCGTGACCTTTCCCAACCCCGCGCGCATGCCGGCTCCCACCTTGACCGCACCGCTCAAGGTGGACCTTTCCGCCGTGCCTGCCAAGCCACCGCGCGGGCCGCCGTGCGGGCGGGAGGACGGGACCGCCTTACGCTTAACGGAAGATGAACGGGCCATTCAGGGGTCGTACAGGCGGCGTCCGGCATCGTGGCGGCCATCGCAACCGAAACACCCGGAGGACCCGAGAATGAACACCCGCATGCTGGCCGCTGCCACACTGGCCGCCGCAATCCTCGGCGGTGGAACGCTGGCCTTCGCGCAGACCGGCGCCGCCCCCGCCGCTCCCGCGCCGGCGGAGGGAACGCTGACCGTGGCGGACCTGACCGACCGCCTGGCCAAGCAGGGCTATGGCGCGATCAAGAAGATCGAGCGCAAGGGCGACAAGCTGTACAAGGTCGAGGTCCAGGACGCGCGCAACGGCGAACTGGAGCTGTATGTGGACGCCCGCAACGCCGAAATCCTGGCGAGCGAGCGCGACGACTGACCGGCGGCACGGCCGGACCGGACGCCGGACTGAACAAGGTCCATGGAGGATTGTTAGGTGCGGGGGCGTTCGCCCGATCGGATCGGCGGACGCCTTCGCCCCGGTACACGTCACCTCGGGAGGATCCCATGCCGCGCGCGGCGCACCGTTTCACGCTCATCGGCTTTCTTGCCCTGACGCTGCTGGCCGCGGCGCCGTCCGGCGCCAGGGCAACGCCCACCACCACGCCTGAGACCGCCGCCACCGGTGAGCCGGGCTGGCTTTCCGGCATGCTGCTGGACCTGAAGAGCGGGGCGGAGCGCGTGATCATCCTCGGCGCCGCCCTCCTCTACCAGAACCGCCACACCTTCGCCGGCATGACGCTGGGATGCGCGGCCGGGGCGCTTGCGGGTGCCGCGGGGGGACTGATGGCGTCCGGGGACGATCTCGCCGGCGCCGCGCCCGCGGCAGCCGCCGGTTGCGCCGTCGGCGCCGGCACGGGCGCGCACCTCGGCCGGCCGTTCGATGATCCCATGGAGTAGGCCCAAGGAGCAGGCCGGGTTGAGCGCCGGCCGGCATTCCTGATTTTCCGTTATGGTGCGGGCGGGGGGACTCGAACCCCCACGCCTTGCGGCTTCGGATTTTAAGTCTGAAATTGGTAGCTTTGCGGATGTTTGCGCAATTTTGCTGGTCGTTGATGATCCCCCATGATACCAACGGTTTACGGCCAGATCATGTTTGCTGAAGTTTGCTGATGATTGAGCAAATTTGCGCCACGCTGATTGCTGGCTGATTGCTAGCGGCGAGGATCGGGATGCAGGCGAGGATCTCGAAGCGAGTGGTCGACGGGACACAGCCAAGCGAGCGCGACGTCTTCGTTTGGGATACCGAGGCGAAAGGCTTTGGCCTGAAGGTCACTCCGGCGGGAAAGAAGGTCTACATCCTCCAGTACCGGGTGGGTGGTGGAAGCAGCACGCCAAAGCGCTACACCATCGGGCCGCATGGCACGTTCACTCCAGATTCGGCCCGCACCGAAGCCGAACGACTGCTGCGCTTGGCAGCGGAAGGAAAAGACCCAGCAGACGACAAGCGAAAAGTCCGCGAGAAGGCCCTAACTATCGCCGACCTTGCCGATCGTTACCTGTCCGATCACGTAGAGGTGAAGAACCGGCCCACCACCGCCGCCGAGTTCCGCCGGTTGCTGGACAAGCACATCAAGCCCGCGCTCGGGCGTCTGGCCGTCGAGAAGGTTACCAGCGCCGACGTCGCCAAATTGCACCATAAGATGCGCAGCACCCCGCGGCAGGCGAACCAAACGGCAGCGGTTCTGTCCAAGATGTTCAGCCTCGCCGAGGTTTGGCACCTCCGGCCGAAACGCTCGAACCCCTGTGAGGGCATCGAGCGGTACCGGGAGGTGAAGCGCGAGCGCTTCCTGACGGAGGCGGAGATCGCTGAAATCGGCCAGATCCTGGCCAAGCGCGAAGGTATCGAGCATCCCAGCATCCTTAATGCCCTTCGCCTCCTGCTGCTGACCGGCTGCCGGCTCAGCGAGGTCCTCGGGCTGCGCTGGGAGGAGGTCGACCTTGAAGCTGGCGCGCTGGCCATCCCAGAAGAGCGAGGCAAAGCGGGCGGGCGCCTCCACCCGATCGGCGCGCAGATCATCGCCTTCATGTCCGAGCTGAAGCGCGACGGGAAATGGGTGTTCCCCTCACCGAACGACCCAAAGAAGCCCCTGCCCAAAAGCACCATAACACACGCCTGGGAGCGGATTCGCGAGGCGGCGACAGTTGCCATGTGGCGTGACCTGCCGAACACGCCGACTGGAGCACTGGTGGCCGAACTGGAACAGCAGCTCAAGCGGACACCGACCTATGCCGAGTGCCAGGAAGCCGCTGCCAGAGCCAACCTCGCCCTCCCTGCGGGCATCACCGACGCCCGCCTGCATGACATGCGGCACACGGTCGGCACCTACGCTGGGCAGGCCGGCGCCAACGCCTTCCTCGTTCGCGACAAACTGGGCCACAAGACGCTAGCGATGACCGGCCGGTATGTGAACCGGGACGCCGATCCGTTGCGCGACCTGTCCGACAAGGTGGAGGGGAGGATTTCGGCGGCGCTGGGCGCCAAACGCCAATCACACGCACCCCGCAAGCCGCAAGCAAAAATCATATCGATTGACAACGAGGCGGTTTTAAAACCACGATGACGCACTCGCAATCTTGCAATCGCATTCATCATGACAATATTTACGGAAATTTGGATCGCCAAGGCTTTCCTTGCGATTTCTGGCGTAATTTTGGGATTCATAGGCGGGAGCTTGCTGATTCTTCCAAGAATTTTGTCGGATGATACCCTGTTTTATTATTACACAGGAGGATTCGGAATTGACTTTAACTCAGATGCTGATTTTGAGCTGAGCAAGCTCAGGAGGTTTATGAGGATATATTCAGTCAGCATGTCTCTGGTATTGCACATCATGGGCTTCCACCTCATTATACGTCTAAACAATTACTTATGCTCGGAGCATTCGGATTGCCTACCAGATAGCGTAGCAGTCATAGCAGCAATCATATTAATGATGATCATCACAGGATCATTCTATATACGCTATTCGACGCCAAGAAATATAAGTTCATCGATTGAATTTTTCATAGCAAAATCCATCTACCCCCTAGACAGCACGCCATCAAAAGCACACGTCAAAAACGCCGTTAACTTTTCAGGGTCGTTATTTTCCATCATAGGAATTGTATGTAGCCTTGCAGCTGTCACGCTCAATACTCTTTAAGCACTGCCCTAGGCGGGGGACATTAATGCCAGCGCGTTGCTGCGATCGTTCTCAAGTTCACCCTACGCCGGCCGCAACAGCAGCATCCCGAAGCCGAACGCCCGGTGCCGGCCCACGCCGCGGGCCAGCAGCGCCGCGAAGGCGCCCGCGTCGGTCACCTCCAGCACGCCCTTGAAGCGCACGTCCGGCAGCGCCGGCAGGCGGGACGGCGCGCGCGTCTTCTGGTCGCGGCGCAGGAAGCGCGCGTAGCGGAAGCCGGCCACGTCGGCGGACAGCAGCCGCACGCCGCCGCGCCGGGCCAGCTCGCGCTCCAGCCAGCCGAGGTAGACGGCGTTGCGGTCCAGCCCGCGTTCGACGCCCTGCCGCGTGCCCTCGACGATCAGCGCGTCCACCTCGGGGCTTTCCGTGCGGTCGCCGCGCAGCAGGCGGGAGCGCTCCACCGGGCAGGCGCGCACGTCGAAGCCCAGCGTGCGGCCGACCGGGAACGTCGCCGGCAGCGGCTTGGCGTCGAACCATGCCCAGTCGACGGCGGCGTGCACGAAGGGGTCGGCGAACAGGTCGGCGTGCTCCTTCAGCCGCGCCGCGTCGTGCGCGCTGTAGCCCAGCACGGTCAGGCCGGCGGGCGCGGGCGCGTCGTCGGGCAGCGCGAAGGGCTTGGGCGCCAGTTCGCCGAACAGCTCGCCGAGCAGGCTGTGCACGGCGTAGCCCAGGTCGGTCTCCCCCTGCTCCGGCAGCAGGCGCCGGCGGCGCGCCAGCTCGAACAGGCGGCGGCCATCCAGGCGCGCGCGGATCATGTGCAGCGTCGTGTGCAGTGCCGTGTGCTGCGGGGCCGCGTCAGCCATGGCCGATGCCCTCCGCGCCGGGCAGGCGGCGCAGGTCGCCCTCGTGCACCACGCGCTCGCCGGTGTGGATCTGGTTGGCCCAGTCGCGCTCATCCACCACGGGGATGCGGCGCACGCCCGGCATGCCGTCGGCGGGGTGGTCGTCCACGGGCCATTGCGCCGGCAGGGCGCCCGCCGGGGCCACCCCCAGTAGCGCCGCCACGAGGCTCGGCGCCGCGGCACGGCCGCACAGCAGGCGCTCGGCCGGCAGGCAGGTCTTGCGGCCGAGGAACAGCGGGCGCGCCGGCTCGTCCAGCGCCGCCGCCACGTCGTCCAGCGTCGGCGCCTCATCGGCCGGACGCAGGGTCAGCGCCACGAGGCAGACGCCGTCGGCGGTGTAGTGGCGCAGGCGGATGTGCGTGCCGGACGTCGCCTCGCCCTTGCCGCGCTCTTCGCGCGCATGCCGCGTCGTCCAGCCGGTGTCGACCAGGAAGTCCTGCGACAGGTCCACCGTCTGGAAATCCACCAGCGGCACGCCCGGCCGTTCCAGCGCCGCCGCGAAGCGCAGCCGCTCCTGAAGGCGCTGGAGCCGGTCGGCGTCGCCATGCGTCAGGCCCAGGGCGTTGCCGATCAGGCCGGTCAGCAGGGCAGCACCAGGGTACGGCCGCACCACGCCGCGCTGGTCCACCGCCGGTCCGCCGAAGGCCATCAGCGGCGCCTCCAGGCGCAGCAGCAGGACGTCGATCATGCCGGCACCGCGGCGTCGGCCACCGCCATCCGCGCCCACGCCGCGAGATCGTCCAGCGAGCCGGCCGGGGCCACCGGGATGGCGCCGGCATCGGTCATCGCGGCCAAGCGCCGCGCCTCCCGGGCGCCGTACACGCGATCGAAGGCGGCCAGCTTGCCGCCCAACGCCCGCACTGCGGCGTTCAGCATGCCGCCGTCGGCGCGCTTGCCCACCGGCTGGAAGAAGGCGTTGGCCAGCGAGCGCGGCTGCCGCCGCCCGGCCTCGACCAGCACCAGCTCGGCGGCGGCGTAGGGGGCGGTGGAGCCCTTCTTGGCGCCGGGCGAGACGGTGGCGATCAGATGGATCAGGTGCTCAACCACCCGCGCGGCGTCGGCGCGGTCGGCGCTCTTCCAATCGGCGGCGCGGCAGCCCGTGAGATTGGCGACGAGCAGCGGCACGTCCACCACGACATAGCCGTAGAACAGCCCGCTGGTCAGCTCCGCCTCGCCGATGTGGCCGCTGCCGTGCTCGCCGGCCTCGGCCAGCAGGTCGTCGACGGCGGAGAAGTAGTCGTTCTCCGCCTCCTCGGCGTGCACGGTGAAGGCGTGCGCCACGTGCACCGCGGCGTCGCCGCGCGCCAGGACGTCGGAGGTGACCATGCGCCCGAACAGCGCCGCGTCCAGCCCCGCGGCACCCGCCGACGCCTTGTACAGCGCCTTGAAGTTGGTGCGCGCGTCGGCATTCTTGGGGCCGCACCACGCCGCCACCGCGGCCTCCGCGCCCTCGGCGGAGGTCACGCCGGCCAGGATCTCGCGGGTCACCCGCGTCAGATAGGCGATCTCCGCCTCGCCCAGGATGATGACCTGCTTGGTGCGCAGCATCTCGGCATCATCCACCTCGGCGTCGGCCACCGCGACGTCGCCGCCCTCCTCCGCCTTGGCGGCCTTGCCCTTCTTGCCGCCCGCCTTGGCCTTCGCCGCCTTGGCCTTGTCGGACTCGCCCAGCAGCGCGGCCTCCAGGTGCGCCAGCACGGCGCGCGTGGCGGCCGGGTCGCAGCCGTCGGCGATCAGCGGCCGGGCGATGCGCTCCTCGAAGGTGATGCGCGAGCGCACCGACAGGTCGCGGATGGCCGACAGCGACCAGTCGTCCTCCACCGTGCGCCAATGCCGCTTCAGGCATTGCGAGGAGACGCGCACCCGGCTGGCCCCGCCGAACGGCATCCGCTTGGCCAACCCGACATCGTCGCGGTTCAGCAGGCTGGCCGGATAGGCGGTCAGCGTGTGGATCTGGAGGAAGCGGGGCTCGATGGTTTCGGTGACGGGCGCTTCGGTCATGGCGTGGCGGCGTCCTCTCGCACGGCGTGGTCGGCGGCGGTGTAGTAGTCTCGGGCGATGCTGCGGCGCGCCGTTTCGG
>Ga0196976_1001342_pt1 | contig 11396 bp, 7 predicted proteins | sample S3v_513CmetaG_FD_148644 | JGI IMG/M metagenome (GOLD analysis project Ga0196976, IMG submission 148644) | Soil microbial communities from Anza Borrego desert, Southern California, United States - S3+v_5-13C | ecosystem: Environmental > Terrestrial > Soil > Desert | place: USA: California...
GTTCCCGACCCGGCCGGCGAAATGTCGATGGAGGATCTCCTCGACGCACTCTCCGACTACCTGCTCAATTCCGGTTTTGAGAATCAGTACTCTCGCTTCTACCAGCAGGGCGATGAAGACCAGTCGATCGAGTCGTTGAAGCAGGCCATTCGTGACGCGCTGCTCAGTGGCGACCTCTTCGATGAAGAAATGCAGCAGCGCCTTCAGGAGATGCAGGCCGAGGGCAAGCTCGACGAACTCATCGAAGACATCATCGAGCGCATGCAGCAGGAGGACTACATCTCCGTCGACCAGCCGCACGATCCCTCGCGACAGTCCAGCGTGGGCGGGCAGGTTGGCGACTCCCGTTCGCAGGCGCGATTCGAAGTGACCGACAAGGGCCTCGACTTTCTCGGCTTCCGTACCCTGCGCGATCTGCTCGGCTCGCTCGGCAAGTCCAGCTTCGGACGCCATGACACCCGCGACACCGCGACGGGCATTGAGGCCAGCGGTGCCAGCAAGCCCTACGAATTTGGCGACACCCTGAACCTCGACATCACCGCCACCCTCTCATCGGCCATCCAGCGGGAAGGTCTCCACCTCCCGCTGAACATCGAGTATCGCGACCTGCAGGTTCACCAGTGCGAATACCAGTCGTCGTGCGCCACGGTCGTCATGCTCGACTGCTCGCATTCCATGATCCTCTACGGCGAAGACCGATTCACTCCGGCGAAGAAAGTCGCCATGGCGCTCTCCCAACTCATTCGCACTCAGTATCCCGGCGATTCGCTTTCGCTCGTCCTCTTCCACGATTCTGCCGAAGAGCTGCCCATCTCGCAACTCGCCCGCGTCAAGGTCGGCCCCTACTACACCAACACCCGCGAAGGACTTCGCCTCGCACAGCGCATCCTCCAGCGCCAGCGCAAGGACATGAAGCAGATCGTCATGATTACCGACGGCAAACCCTCGGCGCTCACCCTCGAAGACGGACGCATCTATAAGAACGCCTTCGGCCTCGATCCCCTCGTCGTCAGCAAAACGCTGGAAGAGGTGAACAAGTGCAAGCGCGCGGGCATCATGATCAACACCTTCATGCTCGCCAGCGACCACGGCCTCGTCCAGTTCGTCCAGAGGGTCACCGAGATGTGCCGCGGCAAAGCCTACTTCACCACCCCCTACACCCTCGGCCAATATCTGCTCATGGACTACATGTCACGCAAGATGAAAACAATCCACTGATCCGCAATAACGGCACGGCTGTTAGCGTGTCGAACTTTAGGGGTGGCGCAGGCTTCCGCCCGGGACACTCGATCCGGACTGGTGGCCCACTCTGCCCGGCTTTGGCAGGTGTGGGATTGGGCCGCTGGAGCAGGGCTTCAGGCTAATTTCAGAGCCCACCTTTCTTCTAGAACGAAAAGCGCTCCTCACGGAGCGCCTCAAATCGAGAATCGTTCTTCACGATTCGATACGGATTAGATTACCCGACCATTGTCAATGAACGATAACCCTAACCATCGATTTCGTGATGGCCCACATAACCGATACCTGCTACCGACGCTCCGCCCTGGCGTCCAGTGCCCCACGGATTGCCTTGAAAAGGCTTTTACTTTGCTTTTGTCCGGCTTCAGGGATACACTCCGCCCCTGCTCCGGGCCCCTTTTCTCGCCACTCGGCACTGATCCAGGAAAGGAGTCACCATGAAGAAGAGAACTTCCGTTGTTCCGTATCTTCTCGTCTGCACCCTGTTCTGCCTGGCCACAAGCCCGGTGGTTTCGCAAACGACACCTCAAACCCAAACTACACCCCCCGCGCAGCAGGCGCAGGCTGGCACGAATGACATCGGCCAGGTCATCTTCAACATGCCCAAGCCCGACCAGAGGCAGCAGTACATCGACGGAAGAAAGAAGCACATGGCTTGGCACGGCTCACAGAATGACAAATGGACCTGGCACGTGTTCGAGGTCCTGAATGGCGAAGCTGGTGGCGGGTTCATTGCAACTTCTTTCGATCACAGTTGGGCTGATTTTGACGGCCGCGAACAGTTCGAGGCTGCCGACCAGGCTGACGCAGCCACGAATCTCGCTCCCTACCTGACAGGTGCTGGCGGCGGCCCCGCTTTTTGGCGCTTGCGCCGCGACCTGGCACGTCCCTCTCGACCTGTGCCACCTCCCGGCGGGGCGCCAAGTCCGCTTTCAACGGTGACCCACTTCTTCGTCATCCCGGGCACAGCTCCAGACTTCGAAGAAGCGATCAAGCGCATCAACGCAGGACTCGACAAGGTCAACTACGAAGGCCCACAGGGATACTGGTATCAACTGCTGAATGGAGGGGAAGGTCCCCACTACGTGCTCGTATCGCCGCGCAAGAACTTCGCCGAGATGGGTGCGACGCCGCCAATGGCCATGCGTCAGGCTCTGCAGAAGGCTTATGGTCAGCAGCAGGGCGCCGCATTGCAGCAATCGATCGGCAAAATGTGCAAGTCGATCCGCACCGAGATGATTCGCTATCGGCCTGACCTCAGCTATACGCCGGGTCGGAAGTAGTTCTCCCCAACGAGAATCGCCGATTCAGGCCACAGACAACTGGGCGCGCCCCTCGCGGCGCGCCTCGCTTCAAAGCTGGCAGGCTGGTGGCCCATTCAAGCCCTGTTTTGGGACTGGTGGCCCACATCTGCCCGCTCTGGCAGATGTGGGATTGACGACGGCCATCAAGAGATTCCGATCACCCGTGGCCGCGTCCTGCTCTTCGATCTGCTGTCCACCGCAGGTGGCCCATTCAAGCCCGGTTTTGGCTTGAGTGGGGCCGTTCCATCGCCGGCACTAGTCGCTGGCTGGTGGCCCATTTAAGCCCGGTTCTGGCTTGAGTGGGGCCGTTCCATCGCTGACGCTATTCGCCATGCCGCTCGCTCTCGCTGGTAGGTTACCGAAGGAGTGGCCGTGAGTTGATTCGGGGTGTCTTACCGGTTCGCAAACAACAAAGGCGCGCCTCAGCGCGCCTCAATCTTGATTCGTAAATCCGCCTATCCCTTCGCCGGACTGCTCGAACTCGGATCATTCTCCACCGGCTTAGCCTCGACCTTGGGTGCTGTGCCTTCCCCACGCAGCGCCGCCTCTGCCGCCTGGAACCCGATCTTCGAATGCGTGCCGTCGCAGAATGGCTTCTTCGTTGACGCGCCGCATCGGCATAACGAAAACGCCGTCTTCCCCGTCAGGTCGACCCTGCTGCCGTCAACGTCAATGATCTCGATCGCCCCTTCCGGAGCCTCCACCCTGTACGGCCCATTCGGCCGAAGCGTGATCTTCACGTCCGCCATCTTCCCTCCTCATTAATGATTCCGGAATCACCCCAAATCACTTCTCAAGCAAGATACACCGCCATGCCATCCTCCGCAGCCTCGCCCGGGGTACCCGAGGGTGGAACCGTGTCAAGCACCTCTCATCTGGAGATCGCTCACATCCTCCTCGTTTCACTACACATCCGCCCTCCTGACCCACGGAACAGGCACACGCCTCAATTTGCTATCCTAATAAATAGGTGCACAACAGCCCCCGTGATCGTTCCCCATTGGGAGTTTTGCGCTAAGGTGCCGTTCCGCCCGAACTCGGGCGGAACAAGCCGCAAGTTGTAGCAAACAAAGAGTCTGAACTGAGGGCAGCCACGAAGTGAAGCGCGAATCAGGGGGATACTTTCAGACCTAAGTTCTTTTTATTCAAAGACCTGGCGGGGAAAAACTCGCAAAGTATACAAAACAATAGACCACCGGAGTAGGGGGGCTACTTCCTGAAAGCCACGTTGACCGCCAGCTTGTCCCCCTCCACATCGACAACATTGCAGAACGTCCGCCGGTCCCGCCGCGTAAAATTTAGTCCGACCCGTGAATTCCCCACCCTCAGGTTGCGGATGTGCAGGTACTCGAGCCACGGAGGCAGCAGCGGGTTGATGATGTTGAGTTCCTTCCGCTGTGCCTGCGGTCGAATGCCTAAGACGGATGTCAGGATGAGGAACATCGCCCCGGACGCCCACGCCTGTGGCGAGCACGAAACCGGGTAGTGCACCGGTTCGTCGTATTCCCTGCGAGTCACTCCGCAGAACAGTTCTGGCAAACGGTTTTCGCGGAAGAACTGCGCGCCCTGGAACAACGATGTCAGGATTTGCATCGCCGGTTCGCGGAACTCGTTGAGCGCCATTCCGTGTGCGATCAGGGAGTTTTCATGCGGCCAAACCGAACCGCGATGATACGACAGCGGGTTGAAGACCAGTTCGTCTTGCGACATCGTCCTCCAGCCCCAGCCGCTGAACATGTCCTCCCGCATCAGCCTCTGCACGACCGTCCTCGCGCGCTCGCGGCCGATGATGCGGGTGAACAGCAGATGCCCAGGGTTCGACGAGATCACTTGGACCTGTCGCTTCTCCCGGTCGAGCGCCATCGCGTAGTACGAGCGTTGCGGCATCCAGAACGCCTTTTCAAAGCGCTTCGCAAGGTCGACGGCTTCGCGCCTCAGCTTGTCCGCGCGATGAGAATCACCGAAGCTCCGCAACAGTGACGCCATTCGGTACTTTGCGTCGTAAACGTATCCTTGCACTTCAGACAGTGCTATTGGCGATTCAGCGATGGACCCGTCGCGGTGGATGTTCGCATCCCAGGAATCCTTCCAGCCCTGGTTCGTCAGGCCCTTGGGCGAGCGTCGTTGGTACTCGACGAAACCGTCGCGATCAACATCGCCGTACTGATCGATCCAGTCAAGTGCCTTGTGCACGGCCGGAAGCAGTTCCTCCACGAGTTGCTCATCGGCCGTCCAGTTAAACGTCTCGCTTACGAGTATCAGGAACAGCGCGGTCGCATCCACGGTTCCGTAATAGGGACCGAATGGCACCTCCCCGCAGCGAGTCATCTCGCCCTCGCGGTACTCGTGAAGGATTTTGCCTGGCTCCTCGTCGCGCCAGTCGTTGTACTCGCGGCCCTGGTACCGCGCGAGCACGCGTAACGTATCGATGGCCAGCTGCGGATTTAGCGACAGGGACTGATACGCCGCAAGGATCGAATCTCGTCCGAAAATCGTCGCGAACCATGGGATTCCGGCGGCGATGATGTGCTCGCTGCCGTCTGGAATAAGCAGCGCGTGGAAGTCGCCGATCGCGGTTCCCAACGCAACATCGAAAACTTCGTTGCTGCTGTCGAAACGCGTCGAGTCTGCTTCCCACGCGTGGAATGCCTCGCGTCGCTGAAGCAGGTTGCTGCTGAAGCTGTAGTCAGTCGAACGCCGCTCGCGATTTTCCGTCAGCGCCGTTACGTTTGTCTGGATCGAGATCTTCTTCAGCGGCTCCAGCCGGACTTGCCATCGCGCCGTTCGCCCGGAGATCTCGTGCGGCGGTGGCGACACCTGCACGACTGTCTGCCGCATGATGTTGTCGAGTCCGCGATACACGAAGACGATTCGGTCTTCGAAGTGAATCGGTTTGTAATGCTGTCCATGAATGCGGCGCGCGACGCCTCGGACCTGGAACACGTCGACGAAGTCGGCCCCATAGGCCAGTTCGATCACGAAATCAACGGCGGTAAGATTGAAATTTTCCAGTGTGAAGTGATCGAAGAAGATATCGTTCGCCAGCAGTTGCTCGCGCCGAATGTGTATCGTGTTCTCGGGCAGGTCGAACGAGTCACGCAGAGTGATGTTCCCCGTCGTCAACTCGACCTGAGACGCGAATGTCTTCTCGGTGCTCGACGACAGAACGACCGCGCGATGACCATCGATCCGGAACTCCAACTCGCTCAGGAAACGCGTGTCCTGGTGGAAGAAGCCAACGTCCGGCGCTCCCGCAGGATGAACGTCACCAGCGACCGTCGTCGATAGAAACGTCTTTCCATCAATCAACGTAAGGTTATTGACCTTGCGCGGCTCAATCGTCTGAAAGGCAAGCCGCGGCTCGACGTGAGGACACTCGATCGGGATGAGTGCATCTTCTGGGACGACTAACTTCGTACTCATGCGATTGCCCGCGGCTTCTTGGACTGGTGTGCCACACCGGACGATGCTGCCCCGGAGTCACTGAGTACTTCCTGATACAGCCGCAGGTAATCCCGAACCATGCGACTAACGGAGAAGTGCTGCTCGACGTACCTCCGTATCAGCGCGGGCGAGAGCTTTTGGACTTCGTCGATTCTTACCACTATGTCCTCAGGCGTCTCGCAAACAAAACCTGACACTCCGTCGCTCACCACCTCGCGCACTGCTCCACCGGGCATCGCGAGTACGGGCGTTCCGGTGGCCATTGCTTCTATCATGACCAAGCCAAAAGGCTCATCCCACTGAATAGGAAAGAGCATTGCCGTCGCGTTCGAGAGCAATTCGTTTTTCGCGAGGAGATCCGCCTCGCCCACGTATTCAATGAATTTTCCATCTACGTGCGGTTTCACTTTCGCCTCGTAGTAGTCGCGGAAGCACGGTTGGATTTCGCCTGCAATCTTCAGCGGTAAGCCTGTCTTCTTTGCGACTTCGATCGCGACGTGCGTCCCTTTGAGCGGCGCAATTCGCCCGAGGAATGCCAGATAGGGCTGCTTTTCCGCCTGGAAGATGTACTGGTCGAGGTCGAGCCCGTGATGGATCGTGCAGATTCGCTGCATGGGCTCCCGTGACTGCTGGAACTTGCTGATGGTTACATAGTTGACCTCAGGCAGGTACTGGTAGAACTCGCTCAGGGTGTCATTGTGCGCGTGGTGCAAGGTGTACACAAACTGCGGCCCGCGGAATCGCGCCAACGCCAATCCCGGCGTGTTGTTCAGATGAATGATATCGGCCTCATTCCACGCGTCGCGCACAGCCCATGACGTGTGATTTATGTCGTGAATGCTTCCATAAATCTCTCCTTCGATCGGCCACCTCGGTGTCTCGTAAAGCCAGCGCTTCTCGACCCCGACGGTCGATTCACCGTTGGTATATACGATCACCTCAACGCCAAGACTCTGAAGCCCTTCTGCAAGTTGTGCGATGAATAACTCTGTCCCCCCATACCTGAGTGGTGGAACGGGTATGAAAGGAGGAGCGATGAGTGCGATTCTCATTAGCTTTCCTTCTGGTGCCCGAATTGGATGGCAGAGAAGGGCTAAGTTCGGCCCTTATGAAAGGATGCGGTCTGATCACTCGCGGGTTTTCGGCAGGTGACCTGGAATCGAGCTACTCGGTCACGCTGACTCCGGCTTCGTGATGACGGTTGCTGCGATCGTGAGCAGCAGTACGTCCGGCTACGATGGCGGCCTCGAATTCCCGTGCGCGCATCTCGCTGGTGTGCTCCTGAAGAACTCGTTGCTGCGCGGCGTCGCCAATCTGCCGCAACTCGTAATCCGAGAGCTCTCTCAGATAGTGCACAACGTCATCGCCACCTACAGGCAACAAGATCTCCGATCCTGGTTTGAAGAAGCTGTCGAGTCCCGGCCAGTTGTCGGAGACAATCGTCGAACCACATGCCGCCGCTTCAAATAACCGCACAGACGGCGAGTACCCCGCCATCACCATGTCGCGTCTGGTAACGTTCAGCGTGAGCCGCGAAGAAGAATAGAAATGCGGGTGCCAGCGTGGATTCAGATGATTGATGTGCCGCACGTTCTTCGGCCAACGGATCTTCTTGGGATATTGAGGGCCGGCGATCAAGAATTTTTGGTTTGGCAGAGCTTGCGCAGGCTCAAAAAGTAGTTGCTCAATCTTTGGCTGCCGGTCGGGAGCGTAGGTGCCCATGTAACTCAGATCGCACGCATACCGCTTCGCTACCGAATAGCGATGGTACTTCTCAGGATCGAAACTGCAGTAGAGCGGAACAGCGCGCCGGACTCCAAAGCTCTGCTCTATCGTGCGCAGCATAGGTCCGCCGGTAAAGCTGAAATACACGTCGTATCCGGCAATCTGCTCCGCCAACAGATAGTCGGTCTTGCCGCTCTCCAATAACTTCCCAACCGTGATAGGCGTATCGATGTCATAGAACGTCTTCGCGGGAACGGCAGATTCCTGCACAAGATCGGTTGCCGCGATGCCGTCGGGGAAGTAAGACCCGACGATAGCAGCATCGGCGTCCTTCAATTCCGCATTGGCGGACGTCACAACGTCCGGCCAGTTTTCGTAGAGCCGCAGGTCGACGAACTCAGGTTCGGGGAGATCGCGGTTTGACTCGTACCACTCGACATTCTTTTCAAAGAACACGATCCGGTGTCCGCGAGCGTGCAGCGCGCGAGCCAGAGCTCGGAATGTGGTCGCGTGTCCGTTGCCCCACGAAGAGCTGATCGAGAGTCCGAATATGACGAGTTTCAAAGCGCTGCTCCGTCAGGCAATCTTCGAGACGTCCACGGTCGATGCGAGCGTTAGGAGATCCACTGCGCTTGGATGCCGCTCCGGGCGAGCCGCTGTAAGAATCTGGTCAACTTCTTCGGCGCGCAGTGCATACGTATGCTCATTCAATGCACGCGCCCGCATTGCCTCACCCATCGCACGTGCCTGCCCAGCATCCAGGCTCCGCAAATGCGTCACGATTTCCTCCGCGGACGAGGCCACCAGCAATTCCTTCCCGGGCTCGAAGAAGGTCTCCACGCCGGTCCACCGGTCGGTGATCAAACACGCACCTGCACCAGCAGCTTCGAAAACGCGCGTCGGGGGAGAGAAACCGACCTCCGCCATCGACTGGCGGTTGATGTTCAGCACCATTCGCGCAGAGCAATTCACGCGATTGTGGTCACCTGTGCCAACGTGACCGATCCATCGCACGTTGGACGGGATCGCCTTTGAGCCCCAGCCCTCTCCACCAAGAATGAATCTCATCTCTGGTGCAAGTTCGGCCGCTCCCAGGAAGAACTGCTCCACCCGGCGCTCGCGGTCGGGCAAGCGGTTGCCGATGAACACAAGGTCACACGCCAGGCTCGGGTCCGCTGGCACCGGATGGTGTGTGCTCGGGTCGAGGGCGTTGTAGATGGGATGGCAGTTTCTTGCGCCGAGCTTACGGTAGTGATTAACGATGGGCTGCCCACCGCCATACGTGAAGATGAAGTCGTAACGAGGGATGAGTGCACGAAAGGGATTGCTCGGATTCGATTCCACGCTGGCGAGCGTTGCGGGAGCATCCACGTCCCAGAATGCCACCTGCATCCGGTCGGAACGGCAATCGAGTACACGCTGCTCGAGCAGAGCATCGCCCGCGCCAACGCCGCTGTGCTTGATTACAAGCTCATTGGTGCAGGCCAGGGCGATCAGTTCCTCGATGTCCTCAGGCGTCTGGTAGACGATGACGTTCGCGTAGTCTACGTGACTGACATCGCGGTTCTGCTGGCGCGAATAGATGTCGGGTTCCGCGAAAGTAACCTCGTGACCGATCGCCGCCAGATCTTTGTAGATGCCCCTGTAGTATGTCGCGGCACCGTTCCAGTAGGCGGAAGTGATACTGGATCCGAAAACGAAAATCCTCATCGCGAAAGTTCCTCACAGATCTCAATGAGCTGCGTCGCTCTGTGCGCGCAGGTATGCCGATTACGGATAGTCTGCAGCCCATTCGCGCTCATTTGCTCGCGCGCTTTGTCGTCGGACAGCAGATGTTTGACTTCAGCGAGCATCTCCTCTCCGTCGTTCACAACCAGGTAGTCTTCGCCGGGGCGGAACAGACTTTCGGCGTCGGTCCACGGTGCACAGACCAGAGGTGCGCCGCATGCGAGTGCTTCGAATACACGGATCGTCGGGATCCCGCTGAGTCCGTTCGCGTACTGACGGCGTGGAACATGAAGCGACAGACAACTGCGGGCATAGACACTCGGCGCCTGAAGATTCGGCAGGTAGCCACGGTACTCGATTCCGGCCGCGCTCAGCACTCGCATTCCCTCGTCGGGATAACGAACCCCGTGCACCACTACGTGTCGCCCCTCCAGTTCAGCGGCGGGCTCGACGAGGAACTCCATCAGTTCGCGCGTGCGCTCCTCGTCACCCCAGTTACCGATCCACACAACGTCAATGTCCTTGATGGCCGGTAGTGGCTTGAAAACGGAGATGTCGGCGGCCTCATGGAAGGTCCAGACCTTCGCAATACCGAACCCGTCCCGGTAGATGCACGTGATCGCATCGCCGAACGCAAGCACACCGTCAAACAGATGCAGATTGAATCGGAGAATGTCTCTTGCACTGGTGTACGCGCGATGATGCGTGTCATGGAACAACGCCTTAAACTTGTACTTCGATTTTCGGGAGAGGATAGCGTTCACGACCTCGGGGTCGTTCCACTCGTGAATGATGATTACGTCGGCCCCGCGCAGTTCTTCGTCGAGGAATTCGGCAAAAGTGCCGTCACGCTGGTAGAAGCGAACATCAAGTTCAGGGTAGACCCGACGAAACTCGTCAATCGCCTCAATTGCCTTCTCCCCCTCCTGGTTTACAAGATTAGTCAGCGACCAGGATCCAAGTTCCTCGTAGCAACGCACGTCATGTCCCATGCGCAGCAGTTCGCGCACGAGTCCACGCAGGAAATGAGCGTTGCCATGGTTCCAATCGCTCACCCACGAGTGCGCAAACAGTCGGAACTTAAGCTTCTGCGTCATGCTGCTATTGCTCGGGCGGATACGAGCGTCTTATAGAGCTCGACATAGTCCTCCACCATTCGGTCTGCCGTAAAGCGTTGGCGCGCCCGGTTGTAGGCTAGATTCGCGTACGTGAGTCGCAGTTCGCGATCCGCGTGCAGGCGCTCCAATCCTTCGCGGAGGCTTTCGGCATCATTCTGCCGGAAGTACATCGCAGCGTCGCCCCATACTTCTCGGAGCGAAGGTATATCGTTCGCGAGGATTGCACAGCGCGAAAGCGCCGCCTCGAGGGGCGCAAGTCCGAAAGGCTCGTAGCGCGAAGTAACAACATAGACTGAAGCACGGCTGTAGAGTTGCCGCAATTGCCCTTCGGATCGGGACCCCTTCAGATGTATGCCGGGTTTTTCATCTTCGATAAGCGCGTCGGCCCGAATTGCCTCATCAGGGTGCTCTTCGCTTCCGACGATGTAGACGGGCATCGGGGGCTCTATCTTTGTCAGCAGACTGGCTTGCTTTCCTCCATCCCAAAGTCGTCCCACGCTGAGAGCGTGGTCCTCCTTGCTCACATGCGGATTGAACAGCGCGGGCGTACGCCCGTTGTAAATCACAGAAGTCTGCGGAAGCCTGCGGAAGGAGTGTGTAATCTGGTCAAGCATCCAGTGCGTCGGCGCCACAACAGCTGTTGCCTCTGACAGTCCCTGCGCTACGGTATGGCGATACCAAACAGTCCATTCGTCAACTTCCGGATCGCGGCCCTTTACGGCACGACACCAGCTCACAACGTCGCTGTGGGCGACCACGAGCTTTGGGATCGAGACCGGCAAAGCACCATAGCAGAACTGGTTCAGGTGCAGTATGTCCGGCTTTGTCTCAGTGATGA
>Ga0196976_1001343_pt1 | contig 11390 bp, 10 predicted proteins | sample S3v_513CmetaG_FD_148644 | JGI IMG/M metagenome (GOLD analysis project Ga0196976, IMG submission 148644) | Soil microbial communities from Anza Borrego desert, Southern California, United States - S3+v_5-13C | ecosystem: Environmental > Terrestrial > Soil > Desert | place: USA: California...
AGGGCGGGTCATCGTCATGGCCGACCCCGCGCTTCCGTATCCCGCCGCCGCCATCGGCGACGCCGTGGCCATGGTCGAGTCGGGAACGTGCGAGGTGGTCTTCGCCTCCACGCGCACCGAGTACGACGGCCCGCGCTCGCTGCGCTGGCTGCTCGTGCCGATCCTGCCGGACCGCACCATCCAGCTGGCCGCGTTCTCGAATACCGCCGCCAAGATCGTCGTCGGCGAGTCGCGCCTCTGCGACGGCGGCTGCGAGCTCGAGCTGGCGTTCCTGGCCAACAAGTACGGTTTCCGCATCGAGCACCTCGTCGTGCACGCCGAGGAGCATCCGCGCTCGTTCGGCCCGTGCGGGGGAGTGCTGCCGGCGCTGAAGATCCGCCTCGCCAATCGCAGGCATGCCTACCGCGCCGCCCGGCGCTGCCCCGTGTGCTTCTCGTCCGAGGTATGGACGGCCGCGCAGATCCCCGGCAACGTCGTGCGCGCCTGCCGGCGGTGCAAATGCCGCTACCTGAGCCAGTTCGCGGACGAGGAGGGAACCGTCCCGGTGCGGCGCGTGCTGCGCGCGCAGGCCGCGCCGGCCACGCCGACCTACGAGACGCATTCGCCGTCGGCGCGGGAGCGCACCAGCCAGCGGCGCTTCAACTGGGTGCGCCGCCAGCTCCCGGCACGCGCGCGCGTGCTCGAGGTGGGCGTGCGCGACGGCAGCTTCGGCGTCCTGGCCGCCAAGGATTACGAGTACGTCGGCATCGACCCCGCGTCCGCCGCCGCACGCCACGCGCGCGCGCGGGGACTGGAGGTGTATTGCGCGTCGCTCTCCTCGTTCGTGAACGTCGGGCCGGCGTTCGACGCGCTGACGCTCTTCCACGTCTTCGAGAACATGGCCGATCCGCACGACGCGCTGGCGCGCATCAAGGACCTCATCAAGCCGGGCGGCGTGCTGTTCCTGTCGACCTTCGACACCGAGGGACTCCTGTATCTCTTCTTCGAGCGGAAGCGGATGGCGCAGAACTTCCGGACGCACCTCCTCCTCTACTCGCGCTCCGCCATCATCGAGCTGCTCGAGCACTCCGGCTTCGAGATCATCGACATCGGGCCGGACTTCGAATATCGCGACCAGAAGTTCCTGCGGCACTGGCTGGCGGCGCACCATCCCGTGCTCGCGCCGTTCGCGCGCATGCTGCTGACGATGATGCCGGACCCGGCCATCGTCAGCACCGGCTCGATCCGCATCGTGGCGCGGCGGCGCTCCGGCTCCGCCATGAACGTCCGCGCCATCCGCTCGGTGGAACCGACGCATGCCCGTTGAGACGCGCGGTTACGCCGCGGGCGACGAAGCACAGATCCTCGGCCTCTTCGCCCGCGCCTTTCCCCACGCGCCGCGCAGCCTCGAGCACTTCCGCTGGAAGTTCCGCGAGAACCCGTTCGGCAACGAGCGCATCAGCCTGGCCTTCGACGACGACCGGCTCGTCGCGCACTATGCCGGCTACGTCGTGCCGTTCTTCGCGTACGGCAACGACGTGCTGGCGCACCAGATCGGCGACACGATGACCGACGTCTCCGTGCGCCACATCGGCCGCGGCCCGACCAGCGTCATCGGACGCACGGCGCTCGACTTCTACGCGCGCTTCTGCGAGGGGCAGGTGGCGTTCAACTACGGCTTCAACGTCGGCAACATCCAGAAGATCTCGCTGCGCTACCTCCGCAGCGACCGTGTGGAGCCGGTGACCTACCGCGTGGCGAAGCCTCCGCGCCCCATCAGCCGATACGCGCGCTGGCTGCGCGGCTGGCAGCTGGAGCTGGTGCGCGAGACCACGGGCGAGTGGGACGAGCTGTTTGCGCGCTGTGCAAATGCTTACCGTTTCCTCGTGCGCCGCGACGCGCGCTACGTGCGCTGGCGTTACCTCGACTGTCCCGACACGGAGTACGCCGTCGTGGCCATCCGCAAGTGGCGCAGGCTGGTCGGCTGGATCGCGTTCCGCATCCGCGGGCAGCGCTTCACCTGGGGGGACGCGCTCTTCGACCCGCGGCACCTCGACGCGGTGGAAGTCGTGCTGCGTCATGTAGTTCCGTCGTATCCGGTCGACGCCATCGAGGCGTGGTTCCCCCCGCGCCCCCGCTTCTTCGACGAGACGCTGCAGCGCCTTGGCTTCGAGACCCGTCCCGAGCCGCAGGATCTCTCCGTCATGTGCGTCCCCTTCGCCTGGCCGGACGTGGTCGCGCACATGCGCGAAGATTTTTATTACACGTGGGGAGACAGCGACCTGTTCTAGCGGGCGTGCATCCTGCAAGCCGTTCTCATCCGTCGATAGAATTCAGGTCCCATGAACGTTGGAAGCGCGCAGACCGGAACGAAAGAGAAGCGACTGAGCGAGGTCGCCAAGAAGCGCGTGCTGGTGATCGACGACGACCTGCCGATCCGCGGCATGCTCGCCGCCGCCCTCCGCCAGCACGGCTTTCAGGTCCTGCTGGCCGGCGACGGCAACGAGGGGCAGCGCGCGCTGACGATCCACAATCCCGACGTCGTGCTGCTCGACCTGGCCATGCCCGGCGTGAACGGCTGGGACTTCCTGCAGCGTCTCCAGGAGACCGGCCACCTCGGCCGCATCCCCATCATCGTCGTCTCCGCGCACGCGGGGGTGCAGCCGCAGGCTCTCCTGCAGATGGGGGTGGCGGCGATCCTGCCGAAGCCGTTCAACCTTCCCGATCTCATCACGCTGATCGAGCACCTGACCGCGTGAAGGAGATCGCGCTCTCCAATCGCCTCGCGTCGCTCTACGACCGCCGCGCCCTGCAGGGGTACGTGCGCTGGAAAGTGCGCACCGATCCCGCCTACAGCGCCGCGCTGGAAGCGCTTCGCGGACGCGACCTCCCGCTCGTCGACCTCGGGTGCGGCGTCGGCCTGCTGGCGTTTTACCTGCGCGAGCACGGCTACACCGCGCCCGTGATCGGGATCGACTTCGACGAGCGCAAGATCGCGCTGGCGCGCGCGGCCGCGACGCGCTATCGCGAGGTCGACTTCATCGCCGGCGACGCGCGCGATCCGCTGCCCGACGGCCGCAACGTGGTCATCCTCGACATCCTCCACTACTTCGATGCGGCGTCGCAGCAGCAGATCCTCACCAACGCCGCGCGCGCCGTCCCTCCCGGCGGGGCGGTCATCATCCGCCAGCCGCTGCGCGACGGGTCGTGGCGCTATCGCCTCACCGTGGCCGTCGACTCGCTCGCGCGCACGTTCCATTGGATGAAGGCGGAGTCGCTGAACTACCCGACGCGCGAGGAGCTCACCGCGCCGTTCGCCGGCTTCACGCACGACATCCGGCCGCTGTGGGGGAGGATGCCGTACAACACGTACTTTGCGGTGTTTCGACGAGCGATGAGCGATGAGCGATGAACGATGAGCAATGAACCGGAGCCGCACAGGCTTCTGCTCATCGCTCATCTCTCATCGTTCATCGCTCGTCCGCAGCTGCTCGTCCTCCGGAATCACGAACCGGTACCCGCGCTCCTTCAGCGCCACGATCACGTGCTCGAGCACGCGCACCGAGTGATCGCGCCCCTGGTGCAGGACGATGATCGCGCCCGGGCGCAGGTGGGGGAGGATGCGCGCCAGGATCTCGCGCGGGTCGGAGCGCACCGCGTCGAAGCCGCGCGCGGTCCAGCCGATGAGTCGCATCCCGCGGCGCGCCAGCGTCGGGTGGACGGCGGGGTTCTTCATCCCCACCGGCGCGCGGAACCAGCGCGGCGGCGCGCCGGCGATGGAGGTGATGGCGCGGTTGCAGCCGTCGATCTCGTGCGCCACGCGTCCCGGCGGCGAGCACCAGAAGCTCCCCGCGGGATGGGTGTGGCTGTGGTTCGCCAGCGAGTGGCCGCGGCGGAGGATCTCCTGCGCGGCCTCGGGAAACTGCTCCGCGAGCTCTCCTTTCACGAAGAACGTCGCCTTCACGTCGTGGCGGTCGAAGAGGTCGAGCACCGCCGGCGTGTCCCCGGTCGGGCCATCGTCGATGGTCAGCCACACTTCCTTGCGGGCGGTGGCGAAATGCGTGACCACGGGGCCGAGCCACTGCACGTTCGGCCGCAGGACGGGATAGAGCAGCAGCGCGTGCGACAGCGCCACGACGCCGATGGCCGCCACGGGCGCGGTCGGCCACAGCAGCACCAGCGCCACCGGCGCCACGATCGCGAATCCCAGGATCAGAGCTCGGATGAAATGCCTCCCACGGCGTTCTCCATCTCGGTGATGTGGCCGCGCAGCAGAAATACGACCGGCGCGGCCAGGGCGTTCAGCGCCACGCCGGCGAGGAACTGCCACGCCGCGAACCGGACCCACGAATGCGCGCGCGCAAAATACAGCGCCGCCGCGATCAGCAGCGACATCAGCACAACCGAGTTCAGGCCGATGTTGTTCTCGCTGCGGCGCAGGGAAAGTCCGACCATCACGATCGGGATCTCCAGGCAGGTGATCGCCACCGGCACGCCCGCCAGCAGCGCCAGCGGCAGCGGCCAGTCCGCGAACAGCGTCCCCGCGGCGTAGCAGGTGACGGTGAGGGTCGTCCATACCCCGAGCAGGTGGCTCTCGAGGTTGTTCTGGTTCGGGTCGACGATCAGCGAGACGTCGCGCGGCTCCGGCTTCGTGCCGCGCATGCGCGCGTAGGCGAGCAGGCGAAAGATGGCGAAGTTGAATCGCGACGGCAGCCATCGCGCGTCGGCACGTCCGCGAACGATCTTCACGCCGCCTGCTCCCCGGCGAACGGCGCGAAGGTGTACCACTGGAACCACGCCGGCTGCACGATCGCCTCGAGCTCGCGCGTCCACTGCGCCATCGCGGTCTCGAACGCCTCAGCGCGGTCGCGCGTGCGGCGCACGTCGAACGGCTCGCCGACGACGAGCCGGTAGCGCCGCCGTCCCAGGCGCACGATGAAGAGCGGATACACCGGCACCCGTGCGGCCATCGACAGCGCGAACGGGCCCGCGGGCAAGATCGTCTGCCGTCCGAAGAGCGTCGCCGGCAGGGTGGAGATGCCCGGCGTTACGCGGTCTCCCTGGATGGCGATGATCTCGCCGCGCTGCAGCGCGTGCAGCAGCTCGATGGCCAGCTCGCTGGCCCGCGTGCTGAAGTCGACCTTGAGCGTCTCCGGCTGGCCGCGCTGCTGCTCCTCGAAACGCTGCGTCTGCGGGTCGATCTCCGGCGCGCGCACCATCACGATCTGCCGCTTCGACATCTGCGCGAAGAGGTGCGCGCCGAGGTCGTAGCTGCCCATGTGCGCGGTGAGGATGATCGCGCCGCCCGGCTCCTTCACCAGCCGTTCGAAGTGCTCGCGGCCGGTGAACTCCCAGTCCGGCACCACGCGCAGCTCCTTGAAGCGCACGTTGTCGTCGATGGTCCAGGCAAAGTTCCACATCACGCGATAGACGCGGAAGAGGTTCGCCAGGTACGACGAGCCGGGGAGGATGTGCCGGAGGTTGGCGATGATCCCACGCCGCCCCGGGCCCCAGAACATGAAGAGCAGCGTCCAGAAACCGAGGATCACTCCCTCGACCCAGTACGGCACGTTGAGCACGGCCCAGCGGAGGAACTGCCGCCAGAACACGCCGTGCGGCCGGAAGCGGCGGAGAAAGCTCACGGCCGCATGATCTCCTCGAGCGTTTTGTCCTCGGACGGCAGGGCGGGGCGGAGGATGCGGAACAGCGCGCTCTCCATGAGCTGCGCGTCGCCCGGATAGGTGGGGACGAAGTGCAGCGGAAAGCGCTCGAAGATCTCGCGGTCGCTGCGCTTGCGGCGCTGCTGCACGTCGTGGCGTTTCTTCGCCAGGCGCGCGTCGTTCTTCACGATCCAGTCGAAGGCGCGGAACTGCATGGCCGTCAGCGGATCGTCGATCGCCGCCAGCGGCGGCTTCGGCCAGCGGCGCTTGCGCTTCGACGGCGTGAAGAGCGTGCGCGTCAGCTCGTCCGCGCGCGGATTGCGCGTGGTGGCGTAGTGATGCAGGCGGTGCAGATAGGCGAAGAGCACCGCGGAGGCGGACGCGCCGAGGTTCTCGTAGTTCTTGATCGAGGTCTGCAGCGCGTTGCGCTCGAAGAGCACGCCGCGCTCGAAATCGCCGAGGCGGTTGCTGGTCGTGCTCGAGGCATGGCGCACGCACGCGCGCGGCTCGAACGTGACGCGCCAGCCGCAGATCCACGAGCGCCAGCCGAAGTCGACGTCCTCGAGATAGGCGAAGAAGTCGTCGTCGAACGCGCCGAGCTCCATCAGCGGCGCGCGCCGCGCGATCATGTTCCCGCCGCAGGCGAAGAGGATCTCGTCGCCGGGCTTCGGCTCCTCGCGCGAGCCGACGGGGTAGCGGAAGCCGTTCTGGAAGGCGTGCCCGTCGAAGGTGAGCACGCCGCCGATGAAGTCGATGTTCGTGCCGGTGGGATCGACGATCTTGCCGCCGATGGCGATGACGTCGTCGGCCGCGCCGTCCATCGCCTCGGTGAACGCGTCGAGCCACCCTGGTTCCGGGACCGCGTCGTTGTTGAGAAAGACGACCCGGTCGGCCACCGAGCCCGCCAGCGCGGCGGCGAGGCCGCCGGTGAAGCCGCGGTTCTCCTTCAAGGCGAACAGCTTCACGTTCGGATGTTTGGCCGCGATCGCGGTGGTGCTGCCGTCGGTCGAGCCGTTGTCGACGACGGTGATGGACGCGCCCGCGCGCAACTGCGCCTCGACCGCCGCGACGCATTCCAGCGTCTCGCGGCGGTTGTTCCAGTTGACGATGATGATCTCGGTGGTGGTCATGCGCGGAGCCGGCGCTTCAACCGGCGAAGGATCGACACCGGCCGCTCGGGGATGGCCGGACGCATCGCGAACGCGTCTTTCGTGCGCTCGACGCGCGGCGCGCGGCAGAACTCGCGCAACGGGGCGAGCGTGGCGCTCCACTGATGCTCGCGGACGAAACGCTCGAACTCACCGTCGCGCGGCACGCTGCGGATCGCCTCCGCGAACGCCCGCGGCGTCTCGTCCGTGACCACCACGCCGGCGTGGTACCGCGCCAGGATCTCGTCCGTGCCCGGCGCGGAGCTGGTCACGATCGGCAGCCCGCACCAGAGGTAGTCGTAGACGCGCGTGCGCATGGAGAGGTCGGTCTCGAGGGAGCGGGGGAAGGTGAGGAGGGCCATCGAAAAGCGCGCGAAGAACTCGGCACGCTGTTCATACGGAGCCCACGGCTCGAACCGTACGTGTGTGTACTTGTTTGCGCGCACGTGCTCCATGGCCTCGGCCAGCTTGCCTTGCGGCGTGAGCTCCGGGTTCGGATGATGGGTGAAGGTGAGGGTGGCGTTCTCGACGAGCCGCACGGCCTCGATGGCGAGGATGGGGTCGTACCAGTCGTAGATGCCGCCGAAGAGGATGTCCAACGTAGGACGGGCTTCAGCCCGTCCATTGACGACGAGGGGGCGGGCTGAAGCCCGCCCTACGTTCGGCACGCCGAACGGCGCCACCGCGATCAGCGAATGCAGATCCGGATCGCGCTCGAACGCCGCCGGATTCAGCCTCCCCGCCGCCAGCAGCGCGCCGAGGTAGAACATCCGCTGCGCCTCCGACGCGCAGAGAAAGAAATCGCCGCGCGCGAGAGAGCTCATCAGCGTGAAGTGATCGTGCTGGAACACTTCCGCGCCGCGCTCGGCGTAGTAGTGCAGGTTCTCGATGATGTACGGGTCGTACAGGTCGACCACCGTCGGGATCGGCGCGGCCTGCAGGAAGAACGCGTTGGCCACGTGTCCCTGCACCACCGCCACGTCGCTGGCCTCGCTCGTCGCCAGCAGCGTCTCGGGGTTGATGTAGCTGGACGCGCAGCCGGCCACTTCGCCCGCATCCGGCGAGAGAATGGTCACGGAGTGGCCGTCGTCGCGCAGCACCCGGGCGATCTCGACGAAGCGGATGCCGATGCCGGCGGGCTGGCCGTGTCCCAGCGGCTCGGGGCAGACGAGCATGACCCGACTCACCGGCGTCATCCGCGTCCCCGGAAGCGCTCGAGCGTCGTGTGCAGCTTCCACGTCTTCGAGCGATAGATCATCTCCAGCAGGCCGTTGAGGCGCGCGATCTCGACGCGCGTGCGCTCAAGCTCCTGATGCGTGACGGCGTGCGCCTCGCGGAGCTGCGCCTGCTCGCGCGTGAGCCGCTCCACCTGCACGGTCTTGTTGTGATAGTCGCTGGCGATGGCCTGCAGCGAGTGCGCGGTGGCCTCGAGCTCGCGCACGCGCATGGCGTAGCCGTTGATCGTGTCCTGCGCCTGCGCGTTCTGGGCGAGCACGGCCTCTTTCTCGCGCAGGAGGCGGTCCACGTCGTGGCGCAGCAGGTCCGTCTCTCCGCGGGCCGTCACCACGTGCGAGTAGACCTCGCCCAGGCGGCGCTTCTGCTTCTCGAAGGCACGCGCGAAGACGGCAGGCGCGACGCCGTGCTTCTCCCACACGCGCAGCTTCGCCGCGCGGAACTCTTCCGACCCTTCCGGCGCCGCGAGGATGACCGACGAGCCCCCCTCGAAGTGGCGGATCTCGCACGTGACGCGCGGGACGCGCAGAAAGTCGCCGCGCTTGGCGAGGCGCAGCAGGAGGTCCCAGTCCTCGAAGAGATCGAAGGACGCATCGAAGCCGCCGGCGTCGAGAAAGAGCTCGCGCCGCAGCAGCAGCGCCGGCAGCGGGATGTAGTTGTCGACCGCGAGCAGGTCGCGGTCGAAGTCCTGCGCGTAGACGCGCAGCCGCGCGCGCGTCTCGTACGCGCCGCTCTCGCCGAGGCGGAGAAACGCGGAGACCGCATCCGTGTACCAGGCCGCGTGCTGCGACCGCGCGGCACGCGCGAGCGTCTCCAGGTGCTCGGGGTAGAAGAGATCGTCGTCGTCGAGGAAGGCGATGAAGCCGTTCGACGCGGCGCGCACGCCGGCGTTGCCCGCCTCGGCGCGGCCGCGGGAGGTCTCGTGCTCGACGAGCGTCACTCCCTCGAGCTCCACGCGCGCGCCGCCGTCGTTCACCACCACCAGCTCGCACGGATAGCCGGCCGCGCGCACCGAGTCGATGGCCTCGCGCAGCAGCGCGGGCCGATCCTTGGTGCGGATGACGACGCTCACCGGCAGCGTCTCGCGCGCCGTCTCGAGCCGCGCGGGCGTGCCGGTCAGGCGCCGCACTTCGCTGAACGGCATGGTGCGCAGCGACGGCAGCTCGAGCACGAAATACCCCTCGGCGAACCTGCACGAGGGAGGCATGGTCATGGCGCGATACGCGTTGAGCCCGCGCGCGTAGGCCACGTAGTCGCGCTGCGCGAGCTGCGACCGGTGCTCCGCGATCGCGGCGTACTTGGTCTCGGCGACGTCCGTGATGTCGACGATCGCATTCGGCCGCAGCGGCTGGCCGACTTCGTAAAAGGCCACGCGCGCCGCGGCCAGGTCGACGAACAGCGTCTCGTCGCTCTGCACCAGCTCGCAGAACAGCTGCGACAGGGCGAGGTGATCGGGATGGATCTCGATCGGGCCGGGCACGAGGATGAGGTCGGGACGGAAGGAGAGGAGCTCCTCGCGGAGGCGCGGCGCGGCGTCGTTACCGAACGACCGGTCGGCGAAACGGAGAAACTCGATCTCCGCTTTGTCGCCGAGACGGGACACGCCACGGCGCGATTCCTGCTCTCGTGTTTCGGCGGTGCCGCCCTGGGCGCCATCCGTGGCCACGACGATCCGGACCACCCGTTTCTCGCGAAGATGCAGCGCAACCAAGCCGCCGCAGCCGATAGCCTCGTCGTCCGGATGAGGCGCCAGCACGAGCAGCCGCTCGCCGCGGAGCTGCGCCGGCTCGTACGGAATCGTCTCCGCCTCGATCACGGGCGCATTGTATCGGGGGAGCATGAGCAGGAACGCTACAATTGCGGCGGGTTCGCCGATGTCGGATGAGAGAACGCTGGACGAGCTCGCGCGTCTTCGCGCGGAGCGTCGCCAGCTCAGCGACCTGTTGTCGCTCATTCAGGAACTGACCTCCACGGTCGTGCGCAGCGAGTCCGTGGGCGACCTCTTCTCGCGCGCCGCGGCCATCCTGTTCAAGTGCATCCCCTTCGATGCCGGGGCCGCGGTCATGCTCGAGCAGCACCTCGACCTCTACGTCATCACCCGCGCCGGCGCGCAGGATCTCGTCAGCGACCGGCTGGTGACCACCATCCGGGGCACGCTCGAGTCGCTGATCCCCGTCTCCTTCGCCTCCACCGAGATCGTGGTGAAGGCGCAGCAGCACACGCTCCCCCTGAGCCCGGACGCCGGCCTCGGCGAGGTCGCCGCCGCGCTCCTCGAGCACGAGCGCCGCACCGCGGGTCTGCTCCTCCTCGCGCGCCGCGAGCCGTTCGACGCGCGCGAGCGGCAGATCCTGGACATCTTCGCCACGCAGGTCTCCATGCTCCTCGACACCATCCGCACGCGGGAGAAGATCCGCAATCTCGCCGACACGGACGACCTGACCGGCATCTGGAACCGCCGCTACTTCCGCCGGCAACTGCCGCAGGAGATCGAGCGCGCGCGCACGTTCGGCGTGCCGCTGTCGCTGCTGCTCTTCGACATCGACGAGTTCAAGCAGATCAACGACAGCTTCGGCCACGTCCTCGGCGACGTGGTGCTCTCCGAGCTGTGCGGCTGCGTGCGCGAGACGGTGCGCCCCACCGACATCCTGGCCCGCTACGGCGGCGACGAGTTCGCGGTGATCCTCCCGCACACCGACCTCGGCGGCGCACAGGCGGTGGCGGAGCGCATCCTCCGGCGCGTGCGGACGCTGACCATCCCGACGGACGAAGAGGGCGCCATCCAGTGCTCCGTCTCCATCGGGCTTGCGGAGTACCATCGCGACGACACCGTGGCCAACGATCTCGTGCGCCGCGCCGACGAGCGGCTCTACACGTCGAAACGCAGCGGCAAAAATCGATACACGGCGTAGTAGAGTGAGCGATGAATGATGAGCGAGGAACGATGAGCGACCGCTCCCGGTTCATCGCTCCTCTCTGATCGATCATCGCTGAACACCGATGGCGCGCTACCTGATCGCGAACTGGAAGATGAACCTCCCGCCCGAGGGAGTGGAGCGGTACCTGGCCAGCGTCGGGGGAGCCGATCCGCGCGACTCCGAGCTCGTCATCGCGCCGCCGTTCCCCTTCCTGTCCCAGGTGGCCCGCTGCGGCGAAGGCTTCGGCGTGGCGGGACAGAACTGCAGCGATCACGAGTCGGGCGCCTTCACCGGCGAGGTCTCCCCGCGCATGCTCCGCGAGTGCGGCGCCGAGTACGTGATCCTCGGGCACTCCGAGCGCCGCCATCTCTTTCACGAGAAGGACGACCTGATCGCGCGCAAGCTCTCCCTGGCCATCCGCAGCGGCCTCACGCCCGTGCTCTGCATCGGCGAGG